>ERZ1673962.258-NODE-258-length-43413-cov-4.476037_pt1 | contig 43413 bp, 41 predicted proteins | sample MGYA00580188_ERZ1673962 | MGnify/ENA primary metagenome ERZ1673962 (study PRJEB41334, sample SAMN05608104) | rock metagenome | biome: terrestrial subsurface; feature: shale formation; material: shale | place: USA: Pennsylvania ... | reverse complement strand
CTTCCGGCTTGGCTTCCGGCTTGGCTTCCGGCTTGGCTTCCGGCTTGGCTTCCGGTTTGGCTTCCGGTTTGGCTTCCGGTTTGGCTTCCGGTTTGGCTTCCGGTTTGCGCCGGCGCGAGCGCCTACGGGGTTTCTCAGGTTTAGCCGCTTCAGGGGGCGTATCCGCGCCGCGTTTTTCCAAGGCGTTGGTGCTTGGTGGCGTTTCGGCCGATGCAGGCTCGGTCGTTTTTGAATCGGGCTGGTCGGGCTTAGCAGCGGTTGCGGTTTCGGTTTGTTGCTGTGGTGCCGCTGCGTTCTGGGCTGCCTCAACAGCTTTCTTGCGGCCGTGGTCTTTAGATTGCCCGACGACCGCTTCCTGCGAAGTCTCGGAGGCCGAGGCTCTGCGACGTCTGCGCGGCCGGCGTTTGCGTTTGGAAGGTTTTTCCTCTCCCCCTGCCGTGCCGGTTTCCTGGCCGCCGTTGGTTTCTGCCCTGACCTGGCTGGCTTCGATGTAGGAGGCGGCCTGCTCGCTTTCTTTCTCTCTTTTATGCAAGTCGAACTCGCATTGGCCGTTTATGTAATCGGGGCAGCCTTTGATATGGATACTTACATCGTTTTTTTGTTCGATGTGCAAAAGTTCCACACGCTTGTTGTTAAGGATATAACTGGCGACATCCAGCGGAACCGAGGCATCGACCCGACCGATATGTCCTTTGGCCAGGCCGGCATGAATGCGGCGCAGTAAGGCCAGCGCCTGGGCCTCCACGGTTTTGATTTTGCCGCTGCCGTTGCAGTGGGGACAGACTTCGAAGGAGGCCGCAGAAAGAGCCGATTTAATGCGTTGCCGGCTCATTTCGAGCAGGCCGAATTGGCTGATGCGTCCGACGGTGACCCTGGCCTTGTCGATTTTTAGAGCGTCTTTGAGGGTTTTTTCGACTTCGCGAATGTGTTTGCGGTCGCGCATGTCGATGAAGTCGATGACAACAAGGCCGCCTAAATCCCGCAGTCGTAACTGGCGGGCCGTTTCCACGGCCGCTTCGAGGTTGGTTTTGTAGGCGGTGGCTTCTACGCCCTGTTCGCTGGCCATTTTCCCGGAGTTGACATCGATGGCCACAAGTGCTTCGGTGCTGTCGATGACAAGGGATCCGCCGGAGGGCAGCATCACCTTGTTTTTGCTGATGGATTCAATCTGCTCTTCTATCTGGTATCGGGCGAAAATAGGGCGGCGTTCCTGGTGGAGTTTGACCAATGCCGCATACTCGGGCATGACTTCCTGGAAAAACTCTCGTGCTTCGGTCGACACGCGTGCATCGTCCACCAGGACTTCATCCATGTCGTCGCTGAAGTAGTCGCGTATGGAGCGAATGACCAGGTTCGATTCCTTGTAGATGAGGGCGGGGGCCTTGCAACTGCTGGAGTGGGACTGGATTTTGTTGTAAAGGCGCAGCAGATAATCGACGTCACGCTTGAGATCGCTCTTTTTCTGGCTGCTGCCGGCGGTACGCACGATGTAGCCCATGTTTTCCGGAATCTCAAGGCTATCCATGATTTCCCGGAGCTTTTTGCGGTCCGACTCCTTTTCGATTTTGCGCGATATGCCTTTGGTGTCCGATTCAGGCATCAGCACCATGAAGCGTCCAGGAAGGGAGAGATAGGTTGTGAGTGCGGCCCCTTTGGTGCCGCGCTCCTCCTTGACGATCTGCACCAGAATTTCCTGTCCTCGTCGCAGCAGGTCGTTGATTCTCGGACGTTTCCCGGGCTCGGTACGTTCTTGAGCTGCCTGGGAAAAGACCGGGTGGATTTCCCCGATCTGAAGAAAACCGAGGCGCTCGCCGCCATAATCGACAAAGGCCGCCTGCAGTCCCGTTTCTACACGGGCCACGACGGCCTTGTAAATATTGCCTTTGGTTTGCTCTTTGCCGGAGATTTCAATATCAAGTTCCGTCAGAGCGCCGTCTTCGACAATAGCAACCCTATGCTCCTCCGGATGAGTAGCGTTGATGAGCATCTTTTTCGTCATAGAAATCCTTCCGACTGCCGCAGGCGGCAGCCACTAAAATAGGTGAAGTCCGGAAAATTCCGGATTTTCGGCCGTTCCGTCCAGGGGGGATCGTTCCGCTTGCCTGGAGAGGCTGTACGGAGTCCGCTGGGTCAGCCCAGGGCGAAGGCCGTTAAAACTCGTATATAGGCCTGGGCAAAAATGCCCGAAAAGCTCTACAGACAGGTTGTCAACCTTCCGGGAGACGATCGAAATGATCGAAAAACGGACCAGACGAACGTGGTCTCCGTGTTTTCGAGGAATCGGTCGTCGGTTTCGAGGTTTAACCTGAACCTCTATTGTGCTATAAAAAGGGCCATGCTGCAACTGAGAAATATTAACAAGGATTTTGGAGACAGGCGCCTGTTTGCCGGGATCAACTGGCATGTCAGGTCGGCCGACCGTATCGGTCTGTGTGGGGAGAACGGTACGGGTAAGACCACCCTTCTGCGTATTCTCGCCGGCGAGGTGCATGTCGATGGCGGTGAAGTGCAAAGCGCCCGCGATACGACCATCGGCTATCTGCCTCAGGACGGCCTGGTGCATGCGGGACGCTGTCTTTTCGATGAGGTACGCACGGCTCTCGCCGATCTCATCGCCCTGGAAGAGGAACTGGGGTACCTCGAAAAGCGTATCGGCACCGACAGCCCGCCGGAGATGCTGGAGCGTTACGCCGAGGTGCAGGAGACCTTCCGTCATCGCGGTGGCTATGCCATGGAAGCGGAGATCGGTCGAGTGCTGGGCGGTCTGGGTTTCGCCGAGTCGGACTGGCAGAAGCCCTGCGAGGAGTTTTCCGGTGGCTGGCAGATGCGCATCGCTCTGGCCAAACTGTTGCTGCAGCGCCCCAATCTGCTGCTGCTCGACGAACCGACCAATCACCTCGATCTGCCGGCTCGGGACTGGCTCGAAGGGTACCTGGCGGATTACCCCTTTGCTGTGGTGCTGGTATCCCATGACCGTTTTTTCCTGGATCGGGTCGTCAACCGTATTGTCGAGCTTTGGAACGGCGCAATGACTGAATATCCGGGGAATTACAGTGCCTATCTGTCGGAACGGGAACAGCGCATTGCCGCGCTGCGGGCCGCCAAGTCACGGCAGGATGAAGAAATCGCCCGCATCGAAGCTTTCATCAATCGCTTCCGTTATCAGGCCAACAAAGCCGCCCAGGTACAGAGTCGTGTTAAGCAACTGGAGAAGATTGAACGTATTCAGGTGCCTCCGGAGCGAAAGAAAATCGCTTTTAAGTTCCCAACACCGCCCAAGGGCGGGCGCAAGGCCCTGGCTCTTGAAAACATCGAACACGGCTACGGTACGCTGAGTGTCTTGCAGAAGGTATGTCTTGAGGTGGAGCGGGGTGAGCGTGTTGCCCTGGTCGGCGCCAACGGGGCAGGCAAATCGACACTCATGCGGCTGCTGGCCGGCATTGAGACACCGCGCAGCGGTTCTCGCCTGGAAGGACACAATTTGCAGCTGGCCTATTTTGCTCAGGATCAGGCCAGTGTGCTGAATCCAGAGCATACCGTGCTGGAAGAATTGACGTCGGCAGCGCCTTTCGACATGGTCCCCAAGGTGCGTGACATTCTGGGAACCTTTTTGTTTTCCGGAGATGATGTGCACAAATCCGTTGCGGTCTTGTCCGGTGGAGAACGAAACCGTCTGGCGCTTGCCATGTTGTTGCTGCGGCCGGCCAATCTGCTACTGCTCGACGAACCGACCAACCATCTCGATCTGCATTCTAAAGACGTCCTGCTACGTTCCTTGCTGGCTTACGAGGGTACTCTGGTTTTCGTTTCCCATGACCGCTATTTCGTCGATCGGCTGGCAACCCGCATTATCGAAGTCGGCGGCGGACAAGCGGTTTCGCATCTGGGCAATTACGAGGATTTCCTGCGGACCAAGGCCGCCGATGGCGATCACAGCCATTCGGCCGAGCGGGTCGAGCAGCATCAGTCGGCGTCACTGACGAAAGCGGAACAGGCGGCTGCCTCATCCATCGGTTCCTACCAGGAACGCAAGGCAGCCAAGCGCGAGGCGCGCCGCAGGCAAAAACAACTGGCTGAAGTCGAGGCCCTGATCGAGGCCGGTGAGGAAAACCTCGCCGGGCTGGAAGCAAAGCTGGCCGAACCGGATCTTTACGACGATCCGGAAAAGGCCCGGCAGATTGCTGCGGAGTACCAGGCGCTGCAGGATGAGGTCGGTGAGCTTTATCAGCGATGGGAGTCTCTGCAACTGGAAGAGTCGGCCTGATTTTTTTGTTTGCATCCGACCAGCTTGCGATAAGTTTAAGGGAGGGCCTATGATGGTATTACCTAGAGGGAAATCGGTAAAAGAGGGGGTCAATCCCAACGGTATGGATTGGATTGAAGTGCTGGGAAAGCTGCACGACGGCCATTTTACCGGTTATCTCAATCTGGTCGTCACTTCCGGATCCGGCATGCTGCTCTTCCTGCGCGGCCAGTTGACCGCCGCTCGCTTTTTTTGCGGGGGGGCGGAGCAGGCCGGAGAGAAGGCCCTCGTAAATATCTTTTCCGCTTCCCTCTCCCGTCAGGCCAGACTCGATATCTACAGGTTGGAGCCAGGCCTTGCCGTGGAATTGTATAACCTCATAGCGGGGACTTTTTGGTATGAGGGTCAATATCGCGAGTTGCTCGATATCCCTTATCTGATAGATCTTCTGAAACGGGAAAAATTCGGCGGAGGATTGCGTATTCAGGCCGGTGATGAGGTGGCTCTCATACTGATGCGTAACGGTGAGTTTCTCGGTTTCTTCCACGACGGACAGCCGGGTGTGACGACCGAGGCCGACCTGTCTTGCTCCGTCGCATGGCAGCCGGGAGCCAGAATCGATGTGATTCGCTCCGCCGGAGTGCCGGAAACGGACCAGTCTGATCTGTTGGGGCAAATCGATTTGATTACATTGTGGGACAAGGCGTTGCTCGAAGCCTCTCAAATCGGCTAAAAAATGCACGGCGGTTGAAAGGAGCGTGCCATGAAACGAGAAACTTTCGACAGGATCGAATTGCTCGTCGGGGATATCACACGACAACGGGTCGATGCCATCGTTAACGCTGCCAATCGCAGTCTGCTCGGCGGCGGCGGAGTAGATGGAGCCATCCATCGCGCCGCCGGTCGACGCCTGGTTGAGGAATGCCGAACCCTGGGCGGTTGCGAAACGGGCGATGCCAAAATCACCGCCGGTTACGAACTTGCGGCGAAGCATGTCATTCATACGGTCGGGCCGGTTTATCACGGCCGTCCGGACGATCCGAAACTGCTGGCATCCTGTTATCGTACCAGCCTGGAACTGGCCCGCGGTCATGGCCTGAGTAGCGTTGCTTTCCCAGCCATCAGTTGTGGCGTCTATGGTTACCCGGTTGAGGAGGCGTCCCGGATAGCCATCGATACGGTACGCGACTTTCTGGCCGTCAACGATTTGCCGGAGAAGGTGTTGTTTGTTCTTTTTTCCGAGGATTTTTTCGAAATCTACCGGGAATACCTGCGCCAAGTGACGACCTGATAAACGCCCGCCCCTATCGCGGCCCGAAAGACGGAGACCTGATGAACATCCTGTTGCTGGAACCGTATCTGACAGGGTCGCATGCCGCCTGGGCGCGGCAGTATGCCGCCTGCAGCCGTCATCGCTTGCAGGTGCTCGGCCTGCCGGGGCGCCATTGGAAATGGCGCATGCATGGCGGGGCGGTCACCCTGGCCGGTATGTGGATGGAGAGTGCTTTTCCCGCCGATCTTATTCTGGCTACCGACATGCTCGACCTGGCCTGTTTTCAGGGAATGACACGGCATCTGTGCGGTCGTGTGCCATCTGTTCTTTATTTCCACGAAAACCAGCTGACCTATCCGTGGTCGCCGCGTGACGCCGATCCCGATCGGCAACGGGATGCGCACTATGCATTCTTGAATTTCACCAGCGCTTTGACGGCCGATGCCGTTCTGTTTAATTCGCGTTACCATCATGATGCCTTTTTCGAAGCCTTGCCCCCTTTCCTGAAGCGCTTCCCCGATTGCCGCCCGACGGATGGCATCGAAAGGATCCGCGAAAAAAGCCGGGTCATGCATTTGGGCCTCGATCTTCGACGCCTGGATGGTTACCGGGTCGAAAAGCCCGATACGGAGCGGGTGCCGTTGATTCTATGGAACCATCGCTGGGAATACGATAAAAATCCCGAGGCTTTTTTTGCCGCGCTGTTCGCGCTTGCCGATGAAGGCTGGGCATTCGAGGTCGCGGTGCTGGGTGAAGCGTTCGCCGAGACGCCGGATATATTTCAGCAGGCTCGGCAGCGGCTCGGAAAGCGCATCGTGCATTTCGGTTATGCCAGGGATTTCGGCGAATATGCCCGCTGGCTGTGGCGGGCCGACATCCTTCCGGTTACGTCCATCCACGACTTTTTCGGCATCAGCGTCGTGGAAGCCATGTATTGCCGTACCTGGCCTCTGCTGCCGAGGCGTCTTGCCTATCCGGAACATCTGCCGGTTAAGTGGCGGGGGCAGCATCTGTATGACCATGCCGATGAATTGCTTGAACGGATGAGGTCACTGCTTGCAGACCCGACGATCCTGGCAAGCGCCGATACCCGCTGCTGGGTGGAACATTATGACTGGAACCGGCAGAAGTCCTGTTATGACGATTTTTTCGAGTCGACAATTGAGGCTTTTTGTCTCTCCGAGCCGTACCACGGAAAAGACACCTTTGCCGTCGGAAACTTGCTATAATGAGGCGTCATGAAACACCAGAGGCGGGACGGTTGTGGCCATTTGTATGCCGCTGATCCGCTTTTTATGGCTACCTGTTCTGCGTTGCGATGTTCGCATACGACAGTACCGGCCCCTTTTCGCGGCGAGCGGAACGATTCATCGCCTGAAACATCAGACCTGTCGGAGCTGCAATGAACCACGAATTTGACGATTTTTCGTTTTTTACCGACGACGAGGCCGACCTTTTCGAACTGTCTCAGCAGGCCTTTCATCAAGGGGACCTGCCAAAGGCGCTGGAATATGGCGAGGCATGGCTGGAAAGTCATCCTCTTGATGTGGACGCCATGCACCTTTGCGCTCTGGCGGCTGCCGGTACCGGGGATGAAATGAAAGCCCTGTTTCTGTATCGCAAAGCCTTGCGGCTGGCTCCCTTCAATGGACCTTTACATCATAATTTTGGCGCTTTGCTCGAAAGTCGCAGGGATTATGCACAAGCCTTGAAACATTTGCGGCGCGCGCTGGAACTGCAGCCGGATTTTCCGGAAATCTATATTAATCTGGGTAACGTACTCGATGCCCTGGGTAAGTCTGAGGACGCTCTGGATATGTACGGGGAGGCTATACGGCGTCGCCCTGAAACGAGCGATGTTTATTTCAACCAGGGCTGCACCCTTAACCGCCTGGGCCGCTACCGGGAAGCGCTGGCGAGTTTCGAAGCCGTTTTGCAGCGAGAACCCGCCAACCCTTCGGCATTGAATGGTCAAGGCCTTGCCCTGATCGGTCTGGGGCGAGATGTGGAGGCGGTGGCTGCCTTTTCGGCGGCAGTCGAACAGGAACCCGGGCATATCCTTTATCGTTACAATCGGGCTCTGGCTTTGCGCGGGCAACAGAATTTCAAGGGCGCGCTACGGGATCTCGATGCGGTTCTGGAAATCGATCCCGGTTTTATCGAAGCCGTTTTGCAAAAGGCGGAAGTATTTCATCAAATGGGGGATCGTAAAAATAGCTGGAAAACTCTGGAGTCTGCTGCAAAGCTGGATCCCACCTGTCCCGATATCGCTTGCTGCCGAGGACTTCTGCTGAAAAATCAGGGGGATTTGAGCGGAGCACTGGCGGCATTGGAACAGTGTCTTGCCTGTTTTCCCGGCGACCGTAGAGCTCTTGGGCAAAAAGGGCTGGTTCTGATGGAACTCGGTTGCCTGGATGAGGCGGTGAATTGCTTTAACGCAGTTCTCCAGCAGGGAGAGAATGCGGATATCGCTTATCGCGTGGCCAGCATTTATGCACGCAAGGGATTGGTTCGCAAGGCTGCCCAGTCCCTGGGGAAGGCTGCCGCCCGCGATCCCCAAAAGCTGGTTGCGGCCAAGACCGATGCTGCTTTTGACAGCGTGAGGGAGACGGCTTCGTTCAAGCGCCTGTTTAAAAAGTTTCATCTGATATGAGCAGTGGAAAATATTTCGGACCACCGCATTTATCAAGGATGGCAAAAGGGCTTTTTTGATAGCGGAGGGAGACCTTGACCGGAGTTTTCAGGCCGATACCGGCCGGTACGGTTTATGTTCTGTTCCGTACTTAAAACCTGGTCGACTGTGATCAACCTTCATTCGGCTGGTTCAATTTTGGGGGTGCCTGCATCCGCTTTTTCCGAGAGGGAATATGCGTCAGCGTATTATCGGGGTTATCGGTGGGGGAACGGTAACCGACACGGATTATGAGATCGGCCGACAGGTCGGTCGGTTGATTGCCGAAGCCGGCGCCGTGCTGGTCTGTGGCGGTCTCGGCGGCATCATGGAGGCGGCCTGTCGTGGCGCCTTTGAAGCCGGCGGACAGACCCTCGGCCTGCTGCCCGGTCCCGAGGCGGAGCAGGCCAATCGATGGGTTACCCTTGCCGTGCCGACCAATCTGGGGCATGCCCGTAATGTCATCATCGCTCACACCGCCGAGGCGCTCATTGCGGTTGGTGGAGAATACGGTACATTGTCGGAAATGGCCATCGGGCTCAAGCTTGGTAAACCGGTGGCGGCTCTTGGCAGTTGGCCGGGGTTGCCCGGCGTGAGCTATGCGGCTGATCCTGCCGAGGCCGTGGCCGCGGTTTTGTCCAAATTGGGGACCGATATCTGATTATTGTATTGCCGAGGGATGTCATGACTTCTGAGACCAAAATGGATTTGACTCCAATTCGGGACTATACCGATAAATTCCTGGGTTGGATGCGGGGACGCGGCGCCGTGTTGATCGTCACCCACGATCACCCCGACCCCGATTCGCTTGCGGCGGCCATGGCTCTCAAGCACCTGATAACGGTCAAGACCGGCCAACCCACAACCGTGGCCTTCGGCGGCATGGTCGGGCGCGGTGAGAATCGGGTCATGGTCGAAAAACTGGAGATCGATCTGGTGCCTCTCGACTCCATCGACCTGAATCGCTTTCCGGTGGTATGCATGGTCGATAGTCAGCCCGGTACGGGCAATAACTCCTTCCCTCAGGATCGAAAGGTCGACCTGGTCATTGACCATCATCCGCTCCGAGAGACATGTCAAGAGGTGCACTGGGTCGATGTGCGTGAGGAGTATGGTGCCACTGCCACCATGATGTACGAATATCTTGAGGCCCAGGAAGTCAGTTTCGGCACCAAACTCGCCACCATCTTGTTTTATGCCATAAAATCCGAAACCCAGGATCTGGGACGGGACTGGATCCGTGCCGATCGCCGCGCCTACCTGAAACTTCTGCCCCTGGTCAACAACAGCATTCTCTTCGATATTATCCACCCCGAAGTACCGCGCGCTTATTTTGCCCATTTCAGTCATGCCATTCGCAACGCCATGATTTACAAGGATATCCTGGTGTTCAATCTGTATGAAATCGACACTCCGGATATGGTTGCCGAACTGGCCGATTTTCTGTTGCGGGTCGATGAAGTGAAGCTGGTTTTGGGGATGGGATATTACGAAGGGGTTGTCGCTCTGTCTTTTCGTACTTTACGCAACGATCTCAATTCCGGCGAAATCCTGCAGAAGGTGGTGGCCGGCCTGGGGACGGCCGGTGGTCACGGCATGATCGCCGGCGGACAGATTCGCGATACCGGGGGGGACAAAGAATCCCTCGCTTCCCTGGAACAGACGCTGACCCATCGGTTGCTGGAAGTAATGCATTGTTATCCGGCTCCCGGAGTGCCGTTGGTATCCGAGTAATCCGGCTTTTGTTAAAAAGCGGCTCGCTTTCCATTTTACTTTTCATCCGGAAACTCCGAATGGATGCATGTATAAGCTTGTCGGTGTTACTCCACAGGGGAACCCGTTACATTGACAGTCGTGAAGGGCTGCGGTATAAGGAATGCCTTTCGTCGAAGAGGAGGCTATGATCCGTTTTGTTGTTTTTCTGCTGATATTGCTGGCGGCGGCACCCGCAGGCGCAGTGGTGGAAATCGGTTTGGAAGGACAGCCGCCGCAGCGTTTCGAAGAGGTCTATCACCGCGAGGGAAGGGCTTATCTGGCCATCGATGATGTTCTGCCCGTGCTTGGATTGTCGGGACGCTGGCTATCGGTCAAGCATGTCTATCAGATTTCCACTCCGAGTGGAGTGGCTGTCATTTCGCCCGGCAGTCACTTTCTCCGGTTGGGTGACCAATTGACGCCTCTCGGCCGTCCCCCTTGTTTCATTGACGGGCGTCTGCGCATCTCGGAGGATTTTATTCAGCGCCATCTGGCCGGATTGGCGAGCGGTCCCGTTTTTTACCGTAATCTTGATCCCGGCCAAACCGATGATCCGAATCCCGGTTCGGAACTCGATCGGCTGTTTGCCTTTCTGTTGAAACCCGATTCCGACAGTACCGAAGAAGTGCATACCGCTACCCGCATCGCTATCGATCCCGGGCATGGCGGCGAAGATCCGGGCGCGATCGGAGCCGACGGCGTGAAAGAAAAAACAGTCACCCTGGCTGTTGCTCAGGGCGTTGAAAAACAGCTCAAAATGCGGCAGGATATGCCGGTTTTTCTTACCCGCGACGACGATTATTTTCTTTCGCGGGAGCAACGATTGCAAAACCTTGCCCGGTCCGACGCCGAGTTGCTGCTGGTTTTGCACGCCCAGGCCTCCTTTTCCTCCGAACCCCATGGACTTGTCCTTTTTGTGCGCCCGAGTGAAGAGGTGGCTTCCGGCGCGCTATCTTTGCATGATGACAGCATGCGCCTGGCCGAGACCCTAAAGGCTTCCCTGGAAGCTGCGGGACTGCCGGTTGCCGGCATTCTCAGGGCTCCCCTGTTGCCGTTGGGAAGGGGCGACCTGCCGACGGTCCTGGTCGAAATGGGTTATCTGACGCATGTGGACGATCAGGCGCGTCTATCCGTGAAGGAGGGCCAGAAAGCCATGTCGGCCGCCCTGTTCGAAGGCATCAACACCTTTGTCCAAACCAAGCAGAAGGAGATTTTGTGAGCGATTCCGTAATCCGTCGTTCCGATGGTCGTACTCCGTCCGAATTGCGTTCCGTCCTTTTCAGTCGTGGTTTCACCCGCTATGCCGAGGGATCGGTGCTGGTATCTTTCGGAGAAACACGTGTCTTATGCAACGCTTCTGTCGAAGAAGGCGTGCCGCCGTTTCTCCGCGGGCAGGGGCAGGGGTGGATTACCGCTGAATATTCCATGTTGCCCCGGGCGACTCAGGTGCGCTCCCCCCGTGAGGCGGCGCGTGGCAAAGTCAGCGGTCGTACCAGTGAAATCCAGCGTCTTATCGGGCGTTCTTTGCGGGCCATCTGCGACCTTGAGGCTCTTGGGGAACGCACCATCCTGATCGATTGCGATGTTCTGCAGGCCGATGGCGGCACCCGCACCGCTGCCATTACCGGAGCCTATATCGCCTTGCACGATGCGGTATATGGCTTAATTCGCGAGAACCTTCTGACCGACTCACCTCTACGCGACAGTGTTGCCGCCGTGAGCGTGGGATTGGTGGACGGCCATCCGCTTCTGGACCTCGATTATTGTGAAGATTTCCATGCCGCCGTCGACATGAATTTTGTTATAACCGGTTGCGGTCACTTCGTCGAGGTGCAGGGGACTGCCGAGGAACGTCCTTTCACCATGGAAGAACTCGATGATTTGCGCAATCTTGCCCTTGCAGGGTGCCGCGAACTGCATCGTTTGCAGTTACATGCGCTGGAGGCTTGAAAGTGGAATTGCTGATAGCCACCCGTAATCGCGGAAAGCTGAAGGAAATCCAACGGTTGCTGGCAGGCTGTGATATCGTCGTCAGGGGACTGGAGACTTATGACGGTCTTCCCGAGGTTGTGGAGGATGGCGATACCTTCGAGGCCAACGCCCGCAAAAAAGCTGCTACCATGGCTCGGTTGACGGGGTGTCTGGCCCTTGCCGATGATTCCGGACTGACAGTCCGCGCCCTTGGCGGAAAACCCGGCATTTTTTCGGCCCGCTATGCCGGCGAGAAAGCTACGGATGCCGACAACAACCGTAAACTTCTGAATGATATGGCAGATGTGCCCGTCGGGCAACGCCAGGCAGCTTTTCATTGCGTCATGGCTCTATGCAGCCCTTCGGGCGCTTGTCGGCTTTTCGAAGGTCGGCTTGATGGTGAGATCCTGCTCCAGCCCAGAGGAGAAGGCGGGTTCGGTTACGATCCATTGTTTATGGTCCCCAGCTACGGTTGCACCCTTGCCGAATTGCCCCTCGATGTCAAAAATCGTATCAGTCACCGCGGTCTGGCTCTGAAAAAGCTTATCAATCATTTACTTGCTTCACACTGACTCCCGCCTTCTTACTCAAGAGGCTTTTGCCTGGGTTTCCGGTTTTTCCAAGCGAGCCCCTTTACCCGAAATTTTCACCAACGGTTCTTAATCCTTCGAAACCTTTTGCAGGGTGTCTCTACAGGTGGATTCTTAATTATGGTTGCAAGTGAGAATTTATGCTGCATAATTTAGGAACATGGTGTCTTTTGTAGAACTCTGTAGTCATTGAGCGCCGTTTTCCCCAGCTGTTTCATTGTCAGATGATTTCATTTTATGCCCGTTCGAGGCCGCGGATTAACAGTATAGGGTCGCAATTATTTTTTCCGGCACGGTGAATTATTCGAGAGTATGATTGACAAATAGGGGTAACCCTGGTTAATTAACACTTACAACCAAAAGGAGGTGTAGCAATGCGAAAATGGCAAATTATGTTGGGCGGGGCTGCTTTGTCGGTCATGGTTTTGAGTGGCTGTACAGCACAGTTGAGCGCCACGGATCGTGAGATGCTCGACAAGGCAGTGCAATCCGGTCAGATGGCTGCAGATTATGCACAAAAGGCTCAAGCTTCCGCCGGCATGGCGAGCGATGCCGCCATGCGTTCTGAAGAAGCGGCTCAACGGGCCGAGGCCGCTGCGCTTCAGGCTGAACAGAGTGCTGCCGATGCACAGTCCAGTGCCGAAAAAGCCCAACGCGCCTTTGAAATGTGTCAGCAGAAATAATTGCAGATTCATCGCAGCAGAAGCCCCGCAGATAAAACTGCGGGGCTTTTTTCATTTGTGTCCATCCGGAACCCGCAGGGTGGACACGGTCTGGAAAACGATAAGTTTTTGCCAAGCTCAAGCAAATAAAAAAATTGTGCGGGGGCATAAATGTCTAGGCTGAATTGCAGACCTCATCGTTTCCGTGAGGGCGGGCCGATAGGTGCGCTTGTTCGAACGCTGCTGCAAAGCGGTTTTGCGGATCGAAAAAGCGGAGCGCGGTTTGAAAAAAGGGCGGCTACCGGGATACGACGGTGGGTACCCCCCGCCCGAGGACGAGTTCCTTTTTCAGGGTCTCCATATCCAGGAGTCCTTGCCAGGGTAGGCGAGAGATCTGTTGCAGGACATCCTGCAACAGAGTTTCGGGGGGGATATGTGCGGAACGATGCACCTCCACCAGCAGTTGATCGTTTTTGATCCCGACCTTGACAGGTTGTCGGATGATACGCACGGCGGTTCCGACGGAGACGCGTGCGAAAAGGTCTCTGATATCGCCGGGATAAAGTCGCAGGCAACCGTGACTGATACGGCGTCCGACACCATAAGGTTTGCTGGTGCCATGAATACCGTAGCCGGGTGCCGAAAGACCCAGCCAGTATTCTCCCAGGGGATTGTCGGGGCCTGCAGCAATGCGCGATGGAAGGCTCGGATTTTTTTGACGAATGGATGCCGGCGGATACCAGACCGGGTGAACGATTTTTTCCGTTATACGGAAATCACCTTTCGGGGTATCCCATCCCGAGGTGCCGATGCCGACCGGGTATACGCGCACCCTGGTGCGGTTTTGTTCCTGCCATACATAATATAATCGAAGTTCCGCCAGGTTGATGGTAATGCCGGGTTGAATGCCGTCAGGTGGCAGGAAGGCGTAGGGTAGCAAAATCGATTCCCCGTCTGAAGGTAACCAGGGATCGGTGTCTGGATTGGCATGGTGAAGGGAAAGATATCCCAGTCCTGCGGAACGGGCGATTTCAATCAACGTATCCGCAGCTTGTGCACGATAGGTGCGATGGAAACCTTGAAGGGTGGGATAACCGGTTTGCGGTAACAGACTCTCCTCGTAGGTCTGAGGATACCATCCCCAGGCGGTTCCGCAAAACAGACATGTCACGATGCACGACAAAAGCACAATGTTTTTCATGAGCCGGATTATAGCGCAATCGGAGCGTTTGTAAAAGAAGATCCATAACGCTGGAAAACAAACCGCGACGGCATGATGAAGGTTGGGCAAAAATATTTAGCAATTTGTCTGACAAAAGTTTTTTTTCTGCTACTATAGGATCGTTGTTGTGCGATGGTAAGGTATACTGTGAAGCCGATCGAGATTGTCCGGCATTCCGGAGGTGCTTGGCAAATGCAGCCGCAAGCCGGGGTGCGAAGTCGGTTTTCTTAATGTTGCGAGGGCCGTTTTCCCGCTTCTGATTCTTCTCTCTTCCCCCTTCTCCAGGCCTTTCCGGTAATATTCATATTCCACGCACAATGTTTCGACCAGGCAAAGATGCAGGGGCAAGAAAGATACCTTGGACGGTCCAGGGCTTTCTGCAAATTCGTGACCCGGGATTATCATAGTTTGCCGTATCCTGCAATGTTCGGAGAACACGTTCCGTTTATTACAGCCGGTTGCATTGCCGCATCGGCTGGGGAGTGCCATGGTGAGCCGGTATTGTTTTGAAAATAAATCGGCAATGCTTGAGGAGACGATCTCTGCCGCGTCTGCGGATCTCGCGTTGCGAAAGTTCAAAGCTTTATCCGAGGCTTTCGGCGGGGTCGTATATGAATTGTATCATCCGGGGGGACGCCTCCATTGGTCCGATCAGTGTTGGAGGATGCTCGGTATTTCCCGTGAGGAAATGGGAGATGACGTAAAAAGCTGGCTCGAACATGTCCATTCCCAGGATCGTGCCAAGGTCCTGCAAGAGATGCATAGAGTTTTGCGTTCCGGTCAGCCGACGCATATCGAATACCGTGTGCGTCATCGAAACGGCCATTACCTCTGGGTAAGGGATTGCAGTTACGTCTGCTGTCGCGAAGACGGTGGCGCCTGTCATATTGTCGGCTACCTGCAGGATATTAACGATTCCAAACAATGGCAAAAAGATCTCGAGTTGTCCCGACGGGCTATCGACTCCTCTATCAACGCTATTGCATTTACCGACCTTGAAGGGCGTTTGGCCTATGTCAATCGCTCGTTTGCCCGAATGGTGGGGATCGAAAAACCTTCTGACATCATCGGATCGCAGGTCGGCACCTTTTGGAAAAATCCGAAAAAGGCCCGAGTGGTCATGCGCAGTCTACAGACCCTTGGTGAATGGAGCGGGCAGGTTGCCGCCGTCAGGCCCGATGGGCAGCCGGCATATTTTGATGTCTCGGCTCATGTGGTCGAAGATTCATCCGGGGAATCCCTTTGTTACATGGCCTCGTTTGTGGATGTCACCGAACAGAAGCAGGCGGAGATGGAAGTCAAGGAATCCGAAGAGAAATATCGTCTGCTGTTTTCTTCCTGCTCGGACGCTATTGTTCTCTTTGAGGCCGGTTCTTTCCGGATCGTCGATGTCAATGCCGCCGCCCTGGAAATGTACGGATACACGCGGGATGAATTTCTGGCTCTCGATGTATTGGATCTGAGCGAAGAGCCGGAGCAGAGCCGCTTGCGCATGCAGCAGATTATCAGCGGCGCTCTTCGGCATTTCCCCTTGATCGGTCATCGAAGAAAAGATGGCAGTGTTTTTGAGGTCGAGGTGTCGGTCGGGTCCTTTAATTGGAAAAACCAGCGAATGTTCGCGGCCTTTTTCCGGGACATCAGTGAGCGTAAGCGCATAGAGCAACTAAAGGATGACATGCTTTCCGCCGTCAGCCACGAAATGCGCACCCCTCTGACCGCGATCCTGGGTTTTACGGATTATCTGATGAAGTCGGATGACAGCCCGGAAAGGCAAAAGGGTTATCTCGACATCATTCAGCAACAAAGTGAACGTTTGAAAGAACTGGTCGACAATCACCTTAACCTGCAACGCCTTCGTGCCGGTTACGGAGTGGGAGCCATTCATCCTGTAGAGATTCTGCCGCTATTGCATGGCGTTTCGAATATGTTTTCTTCGTCTCGTGGTCGAGAACGCATTCGCATTCAATGCCCCGATGACCTGCCTCCGATAAAAGGCGATGAAAACCAACTTTACCGTGCCCTGCACAACTTGTTGTCCAACGCTATCAAATACTCTCTGGAAGACCAGGAAATCCTTATGGGGGCCCGCCGGGACGGTGACGCCGTTATACTGTTCGTCAAGGACCAGGGGGTGGGAATTCCGATCGAACACCAAGCCACCATATTCGAACGGTATTTTCGGGTTCCCTCCGAGCATCACAACATGCGCGGGACCGGCCTGGGGCTGTCCCTGGTTCAAGAAATCATCAAGGCTCATAACGGCCGCATCTGGCTGGACAGCGCTCCCGGGCAGGGCAGCTGCTTCTATCTGAACCTGCCCCTGTTCGGTCCAGCGGGTTCCTGATCACGGCAGGTATTCCTGTGCAGACGCTTCCTTGTCGTTTTGGCAATTCCGCGTTTTTCCTCGGCAGAAACTGTTGACACCCGGAACGCCGCATTGTATTAAAATCCCTCGATCATCTTTGTCAAGCGAACTCGATGTCTCGATAGCTTTTAATTCGGGAACTGCTTCTTTCAGTCGCTTCTTTATTCTTTGCGCTTGCTCGACGACGCGTGAAGATAAGCGCTCTTCAACCTATGCATTGCGGATGTTCGCGCTCTTAAGCAAACGCTTGATTCCCTTTGTCTCGGATATTATTGGCGGTTCTCTACCTGAAAATCCTAACGTATCCATCCATGCAAACCGGCTGAAACCCAATAGGAGGGGGCCATGATCAAGATTAATTTTGAAAATATGGGGGGATTGGTGCCGGCCATCATCCAGGACTTTAAGACCAATGAAGTTCTGATGGTGGCTTTTCTGGACGAAAAAGCCCTGGACCTGACTTTGGAAACGGGTAAAACCTGGTTTTTCAGCCGCAGCCGCAATAAGTACTGGATGAAAGGCGAGCAATCCGGTAACACTCAGGAAGTCAAAGAGGTGTTGACCGATTGTGACAGCGATGCGCTGGTGATCAAGGTAAAGCAGAACGGGGGAGCAGCCTGCCACACCGGCAATCGCAGTTGTTTTTATGTCCGGTGGGAAAACGGGGAATGGGTGGAACATTCCGAACCGCTGTTCGATCCCGACGAAGTGTATAAAAAATGAATGTGCAGCTTGAACTGGAAATTCCGAAAGGCAATTTGGAACGGACTAATCTTTGTCGACATCGCATCATGCGGCAGGACTGTGAAATGGACGGTCTGCGGCCCCTCGAAGGGCAGGGGACGATTCCCGTCACAAGCAAGTGGGAAGGTTGACGCAGAGATTTGGGAAAAGGGCCGTTTCAGGATAAAACAAGTTAACCAATAGGGAGATGTTTCATGGAGAGAACCCTGGCTATCGTCAAACCCGATGCTTTCGCCGCCGGCCACGCCGGCCGGATTCTGGCTCGAATTTATCAAGAAGACTTTAATGTCGTCGGTATGAAAAAGCTTTTTCTCAGTGAGAAACAGGCTGCGGGATTTTATCATGTACACCAAAACAAGCCTTTTTTCGATGATCTTAAAGGGTTTATGAGCAGCGGTCCTTGCCTTGTCATGGTGCTGGAATCTGACGGCGCGATCCGCAAGTGGCGTGACCTTATGGGAGCCACCAACCCGTCCGATGCCGATGCCGGTACGCTGCGCAAGGAATTCGGTACCTCTCTGGGGCGCAACGCGGTCCATGGTTCGGATGCTCCGGAGACTGCGGCCTTCGAGGTGGGATATTTCTTTTCCGGACTCGAACTGCTTTGATGCCGCTTTTTTGAACGGATAGGGCCTTGTGCCCGGGAAGCCCTTCGGATACAATCTGGGGGCTTTTTTATAAGAATCCGGCATATTTGCGCCACCGCTATGGAACCTTTGATGGATCACGATACACGAATCGACCTGAAAAATTTCAATCTGGAAGAGTTGACGGAGTTTCTGGCCGGCATGGGCAAGGAACGTTTTCGAGCCGGCCAGGTCATGCGTTGGATGTATGGCCGTCTGGTTGACGATTTCGATGCCATGAGCGACTTGTCCAAGGTCTTGCGGGCCGAGTTGCAGCAACGGACACGGATCTCCCGCCTGGTTCCGGAGGCGACGGAGGAAAGTCGTGACGGGACGCGTAAGTACCTGTTTCGACTGGAAGACAAAGAGACGATTGAATCGGTCCGTATCCCGATGGAGGGAGACCGGGCTACCTTGTGCATTTCTACCCAGGTCGGTTGTGCCATGGGGTGTGTTTTCTGCCATACCGGCAGCTTTGGTCTGGTGCGCAACCTGACTCCGGGAGAAATCGTCAACCAGGTCTGTGCAGCCATGCAGGACGGTCCGGTCAACAACATCGTACTGATGGGCATGGGCGAACCGCTGCATAATCTCGACAACGTTATCAAGGCGCTGCAGATATTCTATATGCCCGAAGGCCTCGATTTCGGGCCGCGCAAAGTAACCCTCTCGACGGCCGGTCTGGTGCCGGAAATGCTGGAGTTGGGCCGACGCATTCGAGTCAATCTGGCCGTTTCGCTCAATGCGACGACCGACGAGGTGCGCAGCCGCCTCATGCCGGTCAACCGGCGTTATCCCTTGAAACAGCTCATGCAAGTCTGTCGGGAATTTCCTCTTCAGCCACGGCAGCGCATAACCTTTGAATACATTCTGATACGGGACGTCAACGACTCCGATCAGGATGCGAGGCGCCTGGTAAGGCTTTTGCATGGCATTAAGGCGAAAGTCAATCTCATCCCTTTTAACGAGCATACAGCGTCGCCTTTCGGGGCGCCGTCGGAGGAGCGTGTTTCCCGCTTTCAGGGTATTCTGCTCGATCGCGGCATGGTTGCCATTCGTCGGGCCAGCAAAGGGCAGGACATATCTGCGGCCTGCGGACAGCTCAAGGGCAAGTTGTCTGATTTGCAGCATGCCGACACCGGGGGCGTTCCCAAATTGCATTCGCAGGAGAAAGGCAGGCGTACATGAAACAGACGACAGTAGGGGTTATTGGCGGCAGCGGCCTGTACGATATGGAAGGCCTTACCGATGTCCGGGAAGTTGCGGTTCACACTCCTTTCGGCGCACCTTCCGATGTCTTCATCACCGGTATGCTCGATGGCGTAAAGATGGTTTTTCTGCCCAGGCACGGACGGGGACACCGGCTGCTGCCTTCCGAAGTACCTTACCGCGCCAATATTCACGGCATGAAACAGTTGGGCGTCGAACGAATCATTTCCGTATCGGCTGTCGGCAGCATGCGTAAGGAGATCGTTCCGGGCCACATCGTCATACCTGATCAGTTTTTCGATCGGACTCAGGGCAAGCGTGCTTCCACCTTCTTCGGGGAGGGAATCGTCGGGCATGTGCAGTTTGCCGATCCGGTTTGTCCGGATCTTTCCCGGCTGCTGGCGACATCCGCCCGCCGTGTCGAGGCTACCGTTCACGAAGGTGGAACCTATCTGTGCATCGAAGGGCCCAATTTTTCCACGCGTGCAGAGTCCAGGATTTATCGGAATTGGGGCGTGGACATTATCGGGATGACCAACCTGCCCGAAGCTCGTTTGGCCCGCGAAGCGGAAATCTGCTACGGCACCGTGGCCCTGGCCACCGATTACGACTGCTGGCACGAAGGGCATGACGATGTTTCCGTCGACGCGGTGATCGCCATCATCCAACAGAACGTCGCCACGGCCCGGCGCATTATTCGCGAAGCTGTCGGCAGCATGAGCGAAGACAGCCTTTGCGCGTGCGGTGAGGCCTTGCGATATGCCATCATGACATCCGCGGACGCCATTCCTTTGGCAACCAGGGCCCGTTTGGGGCTGCTCATCGACAAGTATCTCTGATTATTGATGGTGTTGCAAAAAATCGCCAACTGCTGGGTTGCTGCAATTGCCTCGCATTTGACGCCTTATGCTTAGCCATCCCATTTGATGCTTTTTGCGAATGCATCAATTATCATATTTCGGTTTTTGCCGAGGAAGAGGTATTCATGACTCGAAAGACGCTGTGCTCAAGGTGGGGATGGTTGCTGTTTGCCCTGTTTGTCGCAGGCTGTACACCTGCCGGTGGTTCGCATACCGGGGCGAAGCAAAATGCCAAGGTGCAATACACACTCGGCGTTGCCGAGCTGAAAAATAACAATCCGACCATGGCTCTGGCGAAATTTCTGGAAGCGGAAAAATTCGATAAAAACGATCCGGATATTCAGGAGGGGCTGGCGCAGGCATACCAGCGCAAGGGAGCATTTGCCGAGGCGGAAAAACATTATCTGAAAGCTATCGATTTGCGTTCGGATGAGCCGCGTTATTTCAACAACCTCGGTGCTCTTTATCTGGACATGCAGCGTCCTGACGAGGCCTTGGTTTATCTCGAAAAAGCTGCACGAAATCTGTTGTTTCCCAATCCTGAAATCTCCTTGACCGGTATCGGTATCGCATATTTTCAGAAAAATGACTATCCGGCAGCGATTTCGGCATACCGTGAAGCTCTGAGCAAGAATCCGCAATACGTCGAAGCCTATCTGCGTCTTGGGGAAGTCTTAAGCGCTGCGGGGCAGGTTGACCGAAGCCTTGTCGAATACCGCAAAGCGCTTGCGCTGGCGCCTGAATATGGTCGATTGCATTTTTACATGGGCCTGGCATTCATGAAAAACGGGGATGTTGAACAGGCTCGTGAAGCTTTTGCCAAGGTGCGACAGTTGATACCCGAGACGGAAATGGGGCTGCGGGCCGGGGATTATCTGGATATTTTGCAGTGAGGTGGATTTCTTCTTAGACGGCTCTATGTCCGATTTCTCTGCCGATCTGCCGTTTTGTAGTCACGGCGTAAATAAAGGCCGTTTGCGCACGAACGCCTGGTCGGTTTGCCCCAGGGAACAGTTGTTGGTTTGCCATCCTGTGGATTTGAAGATGTTTCGCCATCGATTTCGTATGGACATGCGCTATGACCGATATGCTTGAAAATTCCGCTGATAGTCAACCTGAAGAAACCGTGGAAGAAATACCGCCGGTACCGGAACTGGGAACGCGGCTCAAGACGGCCCGTGAAGATCTCGGTCTCAGTTTGCAGGAGGTGGCACAACGAACCCGTATACGCAGGGTTTTTTTACAGGCTTTCGAAAACGGCGATTACGAGCAACTGCCCGCCACTGCTTATGCGATCGGGTTCTTGCGCCAGTATGCCGCCCTTCTCGGACTCGACGAGGAGCGGGTCGTCGGGGATTACAGAAGTGTCGCCTTGCCGGCCGGTGGCGTTCATAGAAGGCATGCTGAACCGGACCCCGCCCGAAATGATATCCCGTCGCCTTCCAAAAAAAGCGTCTTCCGTGGCTGGTTGTGGCTTGCAGTTACGGTAGCGATATTGGTCGCCTTGGGCCTGGCCTATTTCATGTCCGGGGATCGACGAGCTTTTTCTCTGAATGAGACCCCGCCTTCTCCTGCAGCCGAACTCCTGTCGGCTTCAGCAAACATTGATGGGAAAACGACGAAGACCCCGAAAGCCCCGAAACTGCAGGACTTTGTTGCGGATGATTCTGAACCGGTTTCTTTGGCAGGGACTCCCTCGCAGGAACTGGAGACGGCGCCCGATGCAACCGCAGCGCAGATAAGTCGCGGTGAGTCGGAGCGGGCCCTCCGGTTTTCACTGTCACAAGGCGGCAGTGTCCTGCGCCTTGCATCGAAAGGGCTCGGATGGGTGGAAATGGAAGCAGACGGACGGCCCCTGCAGAACTATGACATGCAACCGGGTACGTCCCTGGAATGGACCATAAACGATTTTGCAAAAATCCGTTTCGATATTTCCGGAGGTGTGCAGGCCTGGCTCGACAACAGCGAAGTGTCTTTGCCCGATGCCGGAACGGTTTATCTCGGGGCATCCGGAGATGATACTGCAGCCTCTGCTGCGCTAGACAAAGCCGGAGCAAGCTGACGTGCAGCCGGGGGGAGGCGAGGATAAACTGCTTGCGGCAGTCGAAACCGTGCAAAAGCATTGCGGACCGAGGCCCTTTGATTTCGGGTTGGTTCTGGGATCCGGTCTCGGCGATATTGCCGCCTGTGTCGAAAGCGGCGTTTCATGGGGATATCGTGAGTTTTCCTGCTTCCCACCGCTGGCGGTTACAGGGCATGCCTGTCGTTTGACCGCGGGTTCTTTCCGCGGCCGGCGAGTCCTGGTTTTTCAGGGTCGGTATCATATGTACCAGGGACTCACGGCCTGGCAGACAACCTTGCCCGTGCGCCTGGCACATGCCCTGGGCTGTCGTCGCATGCTGCTGACCAATGCCGTGGGCGGCATTCATCCGGAGCTGGCGCCCGGACGGTTCATGTTCGTTGCTGATCATCTGAATCTACAGGGTGATAATCCTCTTCGCGGTATGGCAGGCAATCCCTTCATAGATCTTTCCGACCTTTATGCCACCGAACTGTTTCCTCGCCTGCGGGCCGACGTGCGACCGAGCGGGATCATGCTTCAAAAAGGAGTTCTTGCGGCTGTGGTCGGGCCTTCCTATGAGACTCCCGCCGAAGTACGCACTCTGAAACAGCTCGGTGCCGACGCCGTTTCCATGTCCTTGGTTCCCGAAGCCATCATGGCCCGATATCTCGGTATGGGGGTGGTGGGGTTGAGCTTTGTCACCAACCGGGCCGCCGGGCTGAGCGGGGTGCGCCTCTGCCACGAGGATGTTCTCACCGTCGGGCGCAGCGCTACGGATGACTTGTCCGTTATGATTGAATCCCTTTGTCGCTTATGGTTCGACAGTGGTTCCAAGACGAAGTAAAGTCCATTAAAAAACTCGCAAGTATCCGAAAACATAAGAAAAAAATAGACTTTAAAAGATGCTTCCATGGCTTGACAGGCTGGTCGCCGATGGTATGCTTTAGGCAAATCTCGGAAGGGGGGTGTCGGTGTGCGGAATCGGGAAAAAGTACTGGTGGTGGATGACGAGGAGAATGCGCGTATTGCCCTTCGAGCCATCCTGCAACAGGAAGGTTATCAGGTCGACAGCGTGGCCAATGGATACGAGGCTCTCGAGTTCTTGCGCCAGCACAAGGTCAACGTGGTGATCAGTGATCTTAAAATGCCCGAGATGAACGGGCTTTCCTTTTTGCGTGAACTGAATCGTCGCTATCCCAGCACCAGGGTAATCATGGTAACGGCTTATGGCGGTGTCGAGTCTTATCTTGAGGCCATTCAACTCGGTGCCTTCGAATATATCCACAAACCCGTCAAAGTGGACGAACTCAAATTCATTATGCACAAGATGCTGACGGAGGAGCGTCCTGCCAGCGCCAATTGATACCGTTCGGGGAGTCACAATGAAAGAATTCAAGACTATACTGTTTGCCACTGATTTTTCCGAGAATTCCGAGTATGCGTTCAAATATGCCTTGGACATGGCAAGGAAATACCAATCGCTGCTGGTCATCGTGCATGTGATTAACGAACCGGTTGATCTGCGGGGTTTTTACGTTCCCCACATCTCCTTCGAATCTCTCGAGGAGGAGATCGAGGAGGGGGCGCGCAAGATGATGGAAAAATTCTGTCGCATGCATATCGGCGATTATGAAAACTACCAGACCTTTATCGTTCCGGGAATTCCCTACGACGAAGTCATCAAGAAGGCCATGGACTTGCCCGCCGATCTTATCATCATGGGCACTCAAGGACGTTCCGGCCTGGATCATGTTCTGTTCGGCAGCACTGCGGAGAAGGTTGTGCGCAAATCTCCCGTACCGGTCATGACAGTACGCGTTCCAACCTGACTCAGATGGAATGCCAGTTTTCCGAAGGGCGACCTTGTGTCGCCCTTTTTGTTTGTCGGTCCCCGATCAGCAATGCTTTTTCAACCATTTCCCCCTTGCATAAACGAATTGTGCAAGGTTATTGTTAGACGTTGAGACAGGTTTGCATCCAAGATTTCCATGCCGGCTTTAGGATCGAAACAGGCGAAATATTTTACTGATTCGTCTGGTGGTGAGAGTTTGTTTTTTTCACTTAAATTTTGAGTCTTTCAAGGAGACGGGGATGTCCAACCGGATTCTGGTGGTGGATGACGAAGCAATCATTTTGCAACTTGCCACCATGGTATTGACAAGTCGAGGTTTCGAGGTTCTTACCGCCAGCAGCGGCCAGGAGTGTCTGGAAATAGTCGAACGCAAAACTCCCGCGCTTGTATTGTTGGACTATATGATGCCTGTCATGGACGGCATGACGACATTGCATCAGTTGCGAAAACAGCATCCGGATACCTATGTTATCATGCTGACCGGCAAGGGGAGCGAGCAGATCGCCGTCGAGGTAATGAAAGCCGGCGCTGCCGATTATATTCTCAAACCTTTTAAGAATCAGGATCTGGTCGAGCGAATCGAGAACGTATTACGCATTCGGCGCATCGAGATCCATAACCGTGAACTGCGAGAAGAACGGGAACGCCTTTTAAACCAGATCGAAGGCTGGAATCTCGAATTGGAAAGGCGGGTTGCGGAAAAAACCCGCGAACTCGAATTGGCGCATGTGGAAATCCTGCAGGCCGAAAAACTGGCCGCACTTGGACATGTCTCGGCAGGCATGGCACATGAAATTCGCAACCCACTCAATGCCATCGGCTTGTTTGCTCAGATTCTCAAACCGGCTCTCGGGCACGATGCAGAAAAATCCGGATACATCGATAAAATTCTGCACGAGGTCGATCGCATCGACGCCATTCTGACCAAACTTCTGGATGCCAGCAAAGGGCCCAAGGTTACCCTTGAGCCGGTGTGTCTTGTCGAAACCATCGATCGCATTCTCCATACTTTTGACGAGCAACTCAGGGCCAGCAACGTTCGGGTCGAGAAGCATTACCAGGAGGTGCCGCCGATGATGGCGGACAGCGGAGAGATTGAACAGATTTTCAATAACCTTTTTGCCAACTCCCTGTATGAGATGCAGCACGGCGGCGTGCTTGAGGTCGGAGTCGGTTGCGACGATCAGAGGGTGACCATCGAGGTCTCCGATACCGGGGGAGGTATTCCCAAGGACAATCTCACCAAAATTTTCGATCCGTTTTTCACCACCAAGGCCAAAGGTACCGGATTCGGATTGTCGGTGGTATTGCGCATCGTCAAAAGCTACAAGGGGCATATCAACGTACGCAGTATCGAGGGAGAAGGGACCATATTCAATCTCGAATTCCCCCTCGCCGCAGAAACTGCCTGAGTTTTATTCAAGTAACGCGGAATCGCTGTCTTTCATTTTATTATCGGTCATTATGTCCCTGTTGTTACGTGAAATCGCCCTGAGCCTCGATGAGGAGGAGTCTTTACTTCCGGTGCGGGTGGCCAAGGAACTCGGCCTCGACGCGGGAGCCATTGAAAACTTTCGCATCGTCCGACGTGGCATCGATGCTCGTCGAAAAAACCGCATATTGCGCATATTCAATGTCGAGTTCGAGGTTTGCGACGAAGAGGCTCTTTTGCATCGTCATGACGGCCATCCCCGTTTGCAAAAGGTCAGACGGCCCGATCCGCCGACCATTGTATCTCTGTGCAGGCCATGGAAGGTTGTTGTGGTCGGCATGGGACCGGCCGGATTGTTTGCGGCGTGGTACCTGGCGCGTTGCGGCGCCGAGGTGACTCTTGTCGAACGGGGGCGCTGTGTCGAACAGCGGGTGCGCGACGTAAAAAAGTTTCGCCGGCAAGGCGTCTTCGACCCTGTCAGCAACATCGCCTTCGGTGAGGGGGGAGCCGGAACCTTTTCCGATGGCAAACTCACCACCCGCGTTAGGCATACGTGGCATCGCCAGGTATTGCAGACGCTGGTCGATTGCGGTGCGCCGGAGAATATTCTGGTCGACGCCAAGCCGCACGTCGGAACCGATCGTTTGCGTCTGGTGATGATTCGCTTTCGACAGATGCTTCTTGACATGGGAGTTTTCATTCGATACGAAACCCGCCTCAGCGGATTAACGATAGATGCCGGGAGGGTTATCGGCGGCATCTTTGACGATGGTAAAGAGTTGTTTTGCGACAGTCTGGTCCTGGCATGCGGACACAGTGCCAGAGATACATACGAAATGTTACGGTCAGCCGGTGTGGCCATGGCGGCAAAGCCCTTTGCCATGGGGGTGCGGGTGGAGCATCCTGCCGCCCTGATCGATCGTATTCAGTACGGGAAAACACGCCATCCGCGTCTGCCGACAGCCGAATACGCCCTGACCTGGAATGATCCCCAGACCGGGCGTGGCGTGTATTCTTTCTGCATGTGTCCGGGGGGCGAGGTGGTTGTAGCCTCTTCCGAGGTGGATTCTCTGGTTGTCAACGGCATGAGTTCCCTGCGTCGCGACGGAGAAATGTCCAACAGCGCTTTGGTCGTATCCGTTCGGCCTGAGGAATTCGACGGACGGGATCCTCTGGCCGGTATGCGATTTCAGCGTTACTGGGAATACAGGGCATTTTTGCTGGGAGGGGGACGATACCGTGCTCCCGCCCAGAACCTCATGGCGTTTCTCGGTCGGGGGGATGGGGCTGTCCGCTCGACCTGCCTGCCGACTGTGACCGGGGCCGATTTGGCCGAAGCTTTGCCGCCTTTTGTGGTTACGGGCCTGCGCCGGGCCTTGCCGCATTTCGACCGACGTATGCGTGGCTTTATCACTGCCGAGGCGACATTGGTCGGGATCGAGACCCGCACCTCGTCGCCCCTGCGCATTTTGCGCGGGAACGATGGACAGTCGGTTTCCCACGCCGGCCTTTTTCCCGCAGGGGAGGGGGCAGGTTATGCCGGTGGCATTATGAGTGCCGCTCTGGATGGCATCAATATTGGAGAGCAGATAATAAAAACCGTATCAACCGGGAGTTGCAGGTGAAAAAAGTATATGCGGGACAAATTAAGGACCGGGACATCGTCAAAGATTGTTTCCTGGTTCGCGAAAAAATAACAGCTATGGCACGTAACGGCAAACCTTATTTGACCATCAAGCTGATGGATCGTACGGGAGAAGTCGACGGCCGCGTCTGGGATCGTGTCGAGGAAATTTCCGGCTGTTTTGAAAAGAATGATTTTGTTCAGGTTCAGGGCAAGGCGAGTCTTTACCTTGGAAAAATGCAACTGGTTATTCAGAATTTGAAAAAAGTCGATGATTCGCAGGTAGATCTAGCCGATTACCTGCCTGTCGCCGAACGCAGCACCGAGGACATGCTTGCGGAACTTCATGCTCAGGTGGCGAGCCTGCAGACCCCTTGTCTTCGGGAGTTGATGAATTTGTTTATGGCCGATGAGAATTTCATGCGTGGCTACACCAGCGCGCCGGCCGCCAAAGCCATCCATCATGTCTATCTCGGTGGCTTGCTTGACCATTCCCTGTCCGTCGGGCGTCTTGTGGACGATGTCAGCCGCCACTATCCTGCAGTCAACCGCGATCTCCTGCTTACCGGCGCTTTGCTGCACGACATCGGCAAGGTTGCGGAACTATGCTACGAACGTGCTTTCGGTTACACCGATGAAGGGAAATTGCTGGGACATATTACCATCGGTTTTCAAATGCTCGACGGAAAACTGGCGCAGTTGCCCGATTTTCCTTCCGATCTTGCCGTGCTGTTGAAACATCTGTTGCTGTCCCATCACGGCCAATACGAGTTCGGTTCGCCCAAGCGACCCAAAACCCTTGAAGCTACCATTCTCAATTATCTGGATGATCTCGATTCCAAGATCAACGGCATCCAGACCCACATCGAAAAAGAACCGGATAACGAAGAGCCGTGGACCGGCTACCATCGAATTTACGATCGGTATTTTTATAAGAGCTCTCAGGCCGGCGTCGGCCGCGAATCGGAAGCTACCGTACCGCCGTCCACATCCAAAGCATCGCTCGCGTCAGCACCGGAAGCCGAAAAAGCATCGCAGACAACGGGTGCCAAGCAACGTCGGCAGCCGGGGGAGCGCCGCAAGGGATTCAACTTCACTCTGGGGGATCAGTTGCGCGGCAAGAACCTGGATCTTTTCACCGCGGATGAAAGGGAGGATTCGTGATCGATATATGGCAAGCAACTATGGTGACAGGACAGCTCGGGGTCAATTGCTATCTTCTGGGATGCCCTCGGACTCGCCAGGCGATCGTTATCGATCCCGGCGGCGATGGCTCGCGGATTCTTGCGCTGTTGGAGGAGCAGGATTTCGTACTGAAGACCGTTGTCAATACGCACGGTCATTTCGATCATATCGGGGCAAACCGTACCCTCATCCAAAAAACCGGTGCCGAGTTGTTGCTGCATGAGGCTGATCTGCCCCTGTTGCGAGGGGCGGCCGACCACGCCGCGTCGTTTGGCTGCCAGCCCATCGAACCCTCGCCGGAACCCACCCGGTTGCTGAAAGGCGGTGACAGGGTCGAGGTCGGCACCATAGGTCTGGACGTACTTCACGTTCCAGGGCATTCCCCGGGCAGTGTCTGTCTGAAAAGCGGCGAGGATCTGTTCGTCGGAGATGTGCTTTTTGCCGGTTCCATCGGCCGTACCGACCTGCCCGGAGGCGATCATCTGCTTTTGCTGAAAGGACTGCACAGCCGATTAATGACTCTTGAGGACAGCGTCAGGGTGTATCCCGGGCATGGTCCGGAGACCTCTATCGGGCGCGAACGAAAAAGCAACCCTTTTTTGAATTATTTCGAATAGGGGGCAGATTCGATGCTCACAGGTAAACAGATCGTGGTCGGAGTGACCGGGGGTATAGCGGCATATCGGGCCGCTGAACTTGTCAGGCTCTATGTCAAAGCCGGTGCGCAGGTGCATGTGATCATGACGTCCGCGGCTACCGAGTTTGTCACGCCTCTCACTTTTCAGACCCTTTCCGGCAATCCGGTGCATATCGATTTGTTCAATCTCATCAGCGAACGGGAGATCGGTCATATCGCTTTGGCCGACCGTGCCGATGTGATCGTCATCGCACCCTGCACGGCCAATCTCGTCGGTAAAATCGCTTCCGGACTGGCCGATAATCTATTAACCACCACCATCATGGCGACTCGGGCTCCGGTACTGCTGGTGCCGGCCATGAACAGCAATATGTGGGATAATCCCATCTATCAAAGCAATCAGGCCAGGTTGGTCGAGTGGGGGTATCATTTCGTCGAACCGGTCAGCGGGCTGCTCGCCTGCGGTTGGCAGGGCAAGGGAAAAATGGCTGAGCCCGAGGATGTTTTTGAAGAAACCGTCCGGTTGCTGGCGCCTGCGGATCTCGCCGGAGAGACTATTCTGATTACCGCAGGTCCGACCCGCGAGGAACTCGACCCCGTCCGATATCTGAGCAATTATTCCTCCGGCAAGATGGGGTATGCCCTGGCCCGCGCGGCAAGACGTCGAGGAGCCCGAGTGATTCTTGTGTCGGGGCCGACCTGCCTGGAACCTCCGGGAGATGTCAGCTTTATCAAGGTGACGAGTGCGGAACAGATGAGGAAGGCTGTTCTTGAGAATCTTTCTCAATGCTCTGTCGTGATCAAGGCAGCCGCGGTGGCCGATTATCGACCTGCTGAGCGCGCCATGCGGAAGATCAAAAAAGGCAAGCAGGAGCAGATGCAGTTGAATCTGGTCAAAAACCCGGATATCCTTGCGGAAATCGGTAAGGCCAAAAAAGGACAGCTGGTTGTCGGTTTTGCTGCCGAAACCCACGATCTGGAGGCCCACGCATTACGGAAGCTGGAAAGCAAGGATCTCGACCTGATTGTCGCTAATGATGTGAGCCGCCCACAGGCCGGTTTTGAAGTCGATACCAATCTCGTGAGATTGTATTATCGCAATGGAGAATCGGAACAGTGGCCTTTGATGAGCAAGGTTGAAGTCGCTGACAGGCTGCTTGACTGCATGATCCGGTTACGGCGTCCCGCGCCTGTTCAACGGGAGGAAGGTCAGTAGCCCGACAGCAACTCGAGAAGTTTTTCCGGGTGCACGATTCCTTCTCGCAGGCGCTGTTTGATTTCGGTGAGCAGCTGCTCGGCCTGGGATGCGGGCAATTTCCCTTCCAACCATAACAGATGCAGGTTCTTGCGTATGGCCTTGGCCGCGTTGATGGCTCTTTCACCTGCGGGGTCGGCTCTCCAGTAAGGGCTGTCCTGCATGTCCCGAAGAACGCTTAATACCGCTTCATGGGCGAGCTCCAGGTACTCTCCCTGATCGTTTATCTGCAAGGTCCATTTGGAATGATCCGCCAGGGAGCGCAGCATCTTCTGCCATTGCTGCAAGCGACTTAAAAGCAGCAAAGAGTTGAAAAGCCGCTTATTCGTACCGAAGGAAAAGAGGGTGGGGGCGAGGGTGTTGCGTAACAGGGCATCGTTGGCACTCAGGTCTTTTTGCGCCAGCGAACGCGCCAGGGCCCAGCAGGCAGGATCGACGCTGCTTTCGAAGCGCATCTCCCAGTAGGTATGCTTATGCATCACCGTATTGAAGGTGCGCACCAGTTTGTAAGGGACCAGGTAGGCGTGGGCAATGGTGTCGGCGGCCAGGTGCGCGATATAGCCGTAGGCGCAGGCACGCTGGGCGTCGTCTTCGGCGGCATCGAGAATGCGGCGTCCCACCCGCCAGGAATGGCAGTGCTGCAGATAGTGCGTGAATCGCTTGCCCAGGGTGATGTCCGCGCTTATGCAGCCGTATAGAAAATCAAAGGGATGAGCGCCGAGCAGATGCCGCACGACCTCCGGGAGCAGATGCAACTCTCCCAGAATCTGCGAACCGAGTTGCAGATGTATTCCCAATCCCCAGGCCAGGGCGTGGGTTGGAATAACAAGAACGGCCAGACATGTTATGCAAAAAATTCTGAACACCATGGATATCTGCGTTTACTCCTGGTCACAGGATAATCCCGCAGGTGAGAAAAAGTAAAGAGACTATGCCGCAAAAGATATATCGGGATTTATGCGAAGCTTTCGGACAGGTTCAGGGGCTGCTGGAAAATTTACGGCTGTTGGGGGTTCGCGAACTGCTGGATCCGCCCGATGAGGCTTCTTTGCCGGTCTGTCCGGTTGCCTCTGCTTCCGATGACGGTTCATCGAAGCCTTGTCGGCCGGAAAGCCTTGAGGAGATTCGTGCCGACCTGGGAGACTGTCGACGTTGCGTCCTCAGCGAAAAGCGCCAACATATCGTCTTCGGTTGCGGCAGTGAAAAGGCGCGATTGGTATTCGTCGGCGAAGCGCCCGGGCGGGAGGAAGACAAGCAGGGGGTTCCTTTTGTCGGGGAGGCCGGACGCCTGCTGGATCGCATGCTTTTCGCCATGGGATTGCGTCGCGAGGACGTCTATATATGCAATGTTCAAAAGTGTCGGCCACCGGGCAACCGGGATCCGCAGGCCGATGAGATTGCCGCATGCGAGCCTTTTCTGATACGCCAGCTGGCAACTATTCAACCACGGGTTATCGTGACTCTGGGACGCTTTGCCGCCCAGACTTTGCTACGCAGGCAGGAGGCCATCAGTCGCTTGAGGGGCCGCTGGCACGCTTATGAAGGGATTCCGCTGATGCCGACCTATCATCCGGCCTATCTGCTTCGCAATCCCGCCTCAAAGCGGGAGGTATGGGAAGATCTCAAGCAGGTCATGAGTCGTTTGCGGGGCGATGATTCCTGAGGAGGTTGCTTGTGTCTCTGCTTGAATTGGAGAAGGTGCGGAAAGTCCGCATCCGGGAGGATGGCGTACGGTTAAATGTTCTGCAGGGGATAAGTATGGCGCTTCCGGCCGGAAGTGTGACCGTGATGGTCGGTCCGTCCGGTTGCGGAAAGACGACTTTGTTGCGATTGATTAATCGTCTGGAAGAACCGAACGGCGGTCGCATTCTTCTCGATGGGCGGGAAATTGCTCTGCTGCCTCCATTGCATCTGCGTAAAAAAGTGGTTTTGGTTCCGCAAAAAACCTTCATGTTTAATGGAACAGTGCAGGAAAATCTGCAACGGCCCTTTCTGTTGCGAAAACTGACTCCACCTCCGCCTGATCATCCTGTCTGGCAACAAACCCTTGCACGCCTCGACCTGCCGGAGCTGTTTCTTTCACGGATGGCGACGTCTTTGTCTCTTGGTCAGCAGCAGCGCGTCGGTGTCGCACGAGCCCTGATCTGCGAGCCGGAAGTGGTGTTGCTGGATGAACCGACCAGTGCTCTGGACCGGCCCGCCGCCGAACGGTTCGCCCAATCGCTGCGTACGCTGTGCGGGGAAAAAGGGATGACTTTTCTGGTGGTAACGCACGATTTGTGGTTTGCAGAGCGCGCTGCCGATCACGCGGTTTTCCTGGAGGCCGGACAAATCAGGGAACATGCACAGGCCGGACAATTCTTCGAGGCGCCGCAAACCGATGCTTTGCGCAGGTTCCTGCTGGGTTCCGAGGGTGCGGGAGGGGCATGATGAATCAGGCGGGCATTATCGATCCGGGTCTCCTGGATATGGCCTTCGGCTACGGCATGATCCTGCTGGTGGCCGGACTTTTTCGGCTTATCGGGGCAGGTCGCGAAAAGGATTTGCTCTGGGCCTCTTTACGCATGGTCGTACAGCTTATCGCTATCGGGTTTTTACTGAGGTTGATTTTTGCCGTGCAAAATCCCCTTGCGACCATTCTGATACTGTTTGTCATGGGTACTTTTGCACTGCAGGTTTCCGGCGGAAGAATAAAGATACGGGTTCCGGGGTTTTATCGGATTGTAGGCGTATCCTTGCTGTTCGGATGCGGTTTAGTGAGCGTTTATTTTTGTTTTTTCGTTGTTGGGCCCTCTCCCTGGTACGATTCCAGGTACCTCATTCCCCTTGCCAGCATGATCCTGGGAAACTCCATGAACGGCGCCAGCCTGGCAATGGAGCGCTATCTGTCCGAGGTGCGCGAACGACGAGATGAAATCGAAACAGCTCTGTCGCTTGGTGCCAGCTCCGCCGCCGCAGGTGCGTCTGCTTTACGTCACGCGTTTCGCGCGGCCCTTATACCCATAACCAACTCCATGGCTGCCGCCGGTCTGGTGACACTGCCCGGAATGATGACCGGACAGATTCTTTCCGGCACGGATCCCATCATCGCCGTGAAATATCAGATCGCCATCATGTGCGCTATCGTTGCGGGCGTCGCGGCAACCACTTTGCTGATTCTGTTTCAATGTCAGCGTGTCTGTTTTACCCCTTCCCACCAGCTTCGGCAGAATCTTTTCTCCAACGATTGATCTCCTTTTTCGAGTGGGGTTAATTCCGGCTTTCCTCGAAATTTGCCACGAATTGCCATCCAGGGGTGGCCTGTTGGCGATTTTGGCGTAAACTTCCAGGTAGAGGTTTGCGATAGGCGGAATCGAATCTTTTCCTACAGCACTTTTGTAACCGGGGAAGGCCATTATTATGAAGAAACCTTTAGGAGAAAGGCTCGTTGAGGAAGGTGTTATTTCGCAGCAGCAGCTTGATGCCGCATTGCAACGGCAGAGATTGCGTGGCGGAAGGCTGGGACACAATCTGTGTGCCTTGGGATATCTCGATCAAAAAAAATTGCAGGCTTCTTTTCGCAAACCGCCCGAATGTCCCCAAACGGTCGAGGACACGGGGCTGGATTTGTTTTTTATTTCCGACCTGGTATTGAAACATACCTTGTTCCTGGGAGATTTCACCCTGGCGGAACTGGTCGACCGGGTCAAGCTGCCTTCGCATATTCTGGACCAGGCCGTTGAAGAACTCAGAAGAGAACATTTTGTCAAGGTCAAGGGGGCTTCGCTCTATAATAAAAGCACATATCAATACTGCATCACCGAACCGGGGATTCGCAGGGCCTCCGCCTTGCTCGATGTTTCCCGCTATGTCGGTCCCGCGCCGGTGAGTCTGGACGATTATCGTGACATGGTCGATCTGCAGACCGTGCGCAGCCTGCTGGTAAGCCAGGAGCGTGTGCACCAGGTTTTTTCGCATCTGGTGGTCAGTGACCGCTTGCTTCGGCGGCTTGGACCGGCGCTGAGTTCCGGAAAGGAAATTTTCCTCTACGGGCCTCCGGGAAACGGCAAGACCTCCATCGCAGAAGCGATTGCGGAATTGTTTCCGGGAGGCATCTACATGCCTTACGCCTTGCTGGTAAGGGGGGAGATTATCAACATCTACGACCCGGTAAACCATCGTGCCATGGAGGTGAAAAACGGAGGAAACGCATATGACGAGCGTTGGCTGCAGGTACGTCGACCCGTGGTGATCGCCGGGGGGGAGTTGACGTTGCGCACTCTCGATCTCGATTTCAATCCCATCACCAAATATTACGAGGCTCCCTTGCAGGTCAAAGCCAACAACGGCATTTTTATCATCGATGATTTCGGGCGTCAGCAGGTCGACCCGCAATTGCTGCTCAATCGCTGGATGGTGCCGCTCGATCGTCGCATCGATTTTCTAACCCTGCATACGGGAATGAAATTCGAAATTCCGTTCGACAACCTGGTCATCTTTTCGACCAATATCGAACCCCAGGAGCTTGTCGACGAAGCTTTTCTGCGAAGAATTCACTACAAATTCAAGGTCGATTACCCCACCGAAGAACAGTTCGAAAACATTTTCAGACAGGTTTGTCAGCTCAACGGCATGGCATTCGACAAGGCTGTCTTCAGCTATCTGATGGACCAGTTTTACCGTCGACTCGATATCCGTTACAGCGCCTGTCATCCACAGGATCTGGTGGAACACATACTGGCGGATGCCTCATATCACGGTTATCCTCCGGTTTTGACGCGCGAAAGCATCACCGCTGCCTGGGAGGATTATTTCGTACGGATTTAACTGACGGCATCGGAGAAAGCAAGAAAATGGTCGATAGGGGTTGACATGTGCAGTCGAATTTATTAATAGATAGGCGCCGTGGCGACATCGGATGTGTCGCGGGAATTATTGCGCGACTTCTTGATGATGAAAAGAGCGTTTGATGGAAACCTTTCTGGCGCCAGCCAAAATAAACCTCTGTCTGCATGTGTTAGGACGTCGGGAGAATGGCTATCATGATCTGGCCATGCTCATGCAGCGTGTATCCCTGTACGACCGCATCGGTATTTCTCTTATCGAAGGCTCCGCAATTCGCGTTCACTGTGGCGGTGTCGTCCTGCCTTCCGGTCAACAGAACATAGCTGCGCGCGCTGCCGAGGCTCTTTTCGAACAGGCCGGTATTCGGCAGGGATTGGAGATCGCCATCGAAAAGCATATACCGGTGGCCGCCGGGTTGGGTGGCGGGTCTTCGGATGCTGCGACGGTGCTGATGGCGCTCAACGATATGCTCGGTCTTGATTTTACCCCTGACCAGCTGATGAAAGTGGGTGTTAAACTGGGGGCGGATGTGCCTTTCTTTATTTTCAAGCATCCCGCCTGGGCCACCGGCATTGGTGACAAGCTGGAAGAGGTTAAGGGCCTGCCGCCGGTCTGGTATGTATTGGTCAATCCCGGACTGGAAGTGTCGACGGCCTGGGTTTATCAAAATTTGCGGTTGACAACCCCGAGGGATAATCTTAGAATACCTCGGTTTTCCGGCACGCTAGATGAGGTTGTCGCGCTGTTGTACAATGACCTTGAAGCTGTGACGGCCGAGCGTTTCCCGCTTGTCGGGGAAGTCAAGCAACAACTGATCGATCTCGGTGCGGCAGGGGCATTGATGAGCGGTAGCGGATCGACGGTGTTCGGTGTGTTCAGTGACGAAGATAGGGCTCGTGCCGCAGTTGAAAAGCTTTCGGTCCGACCGGGGTGGAGAGCGTTTGCCGTTGCCCCTGTAGATGACTGATGTTTGTCAAGAGGCTCTGCGTTGCCGGTTAAATAGAAATAGCATTTCAGATTATGATGGGGCGTCGCCAAGTGGTAAGGCACCGGATTTTGATTCCGGCATTCCCAGGTTCGAACCCTGGCGCCCCAGCCACCTTACATAGTCGCTCTGTTGAAGGGTCCCCACAGCGGAGCGAATGCGCAACTGGATACGGATTGGCCCCGGTTGCAAAACAGGTCATGGTTTCCATGGCCTGCAGTTTTTTCTTGCTTACCAACTGAGGATCTGTCGTGAATAACCTGAAAATTTTCTCCGGTAATTCGAATACGCCTCTAGCACGCGAAATCTGTGGTCATCTAGCTATTCCCCTCGGAGCAGCCAAGGTTCGTCCTTTTTCCGATGGCGAAATCATGGTGGAAATCGGAGAAAACGTGCGTGGTCGCGATGTCTACGTGATTCAGTCAACCTGCGCCCCTGCCAACGACAACCTCATGGAGCTGTTGATCATGGCCGATGCCCTCAAGCGGGCCTCGGCGGCCCGCATTACTGCCGTGATTCCTTACTTCGGCTATGCCCGGCAGGATCGCAAGGTTGCCCCGCGCACCCCCATAACCAGCAAGCTGGTTGCCGATCTGATTTCCACCTCCGGTTTCGATCGGGTTTTGACCATGGATCTGCATGCCGGGCAGATTCAGGGTTTTTTCAATATCCCCGTCGACCATCTTTACGCCGCGCCTGTTATTTTACGTGATATCTCCGACCGGTTCGGGGGGTCGCTAGTGGTGGTTTCTCCCGATGCCGGGGGGACGGAACGGGCAAGGGCTTTTGCCAAGCGGCTTGATGCCAGCCTCGCCATTATCGACAAGCGTCGCAGCGGGCCCAACGTATCGCAGGTCATGAATATCATAGGCGATGTCGAAGGTAAGACCTGCGTCATTGTCGACGACATGATCGATACCGCCGGAACCCTTTGTCAGGCCGCGCAGGCTCTTAAGGAAAAGGGAGCCGGGGACGTCTATGCTTTCGCGACCCACGCGGTTCTTTCCGGACCGGCGTTGGAGCGCATAGATAATAGTTGTATGAAGGAAGTCGTTGTTACCAATACCATTCCCGTACTCGATAAGATCAAAAAATGTGATCGGTTGCGGCAATTGTCGGTGGCCGAGCTTCTCGCCGAGGCTATTCGGCGTATCAACGGCAGCGAGTCGGTCAGTTCACTATTCGTATAAGATAAGACAGGGTTTTATATAGCCCGAAACTACCTGAGGATTGGAGGAACGGATACATGGCACAGACGGAATTGAATGTCAGCCAGCGTGAAGGACTTGGAAAGGGGACTGCTCGCAGTCTGCGTCGCGAGGGGCTGATTCCCGCCGTCATGTACGGCAAAGGCGTTGAAAACTGCGCCCTGGCTGTAGAAACTAAGCAGCTCGCCGCCATTATCGGCAGCGAAGCTGGTCTCAATACCCTGATTACCCTTAAGGGCGAAGGGGCTGTTGACGGTAAGGTCGTCATTCTCAAGGATATGCAGATCGATCCGGTTCGTGAGGAACTCCTGCATGCCGATTTTCAGGCCATCGACCTCAAGGCGAAAACCCACGTCATGGTTCCGCTCGTCGCTGTCGGTAAATCCGCCGGGGAAAAAGAAGGCGGAAACCTGCAGGTGATTCGCCACGAAATCGAGCTGGTCTGCCTGCCGACCAATATTCCGACCGCGCTTGAAATCGATGTCACCGCACTTGGTATCGGTGATGCTCTGCATGTACAGGACATTCAGTTGCCTGAAGGTGTGGAGCTCCCTCAGGACGTCAACTTCACTGTTGTGACCGTTACCGGGCACACTGCTGAAGCGGAAGAAGAGAGTGCTGAGGAAGTTGCCGAGGCCGAACAGACTGCGGAATAAACGGACGAGGCGATCAATCCTTGAAGTTAGTGGTCGGTTTGGGCAACCCGGGCCCGAAATATGCTGCAACGCGGCATAATATCGGTTTCCTGGTTGCCCAGAAATTTGCGGAAAAGGTAGGTTTGGCGCTCAAGCGTCAGGCATACCAGGCTGTTGTGGGAACGGGGCGTGCCGATGGCCAGGAAACGATGGTTCTGTTGCCCCAGACCTTCATGAATCGCAGCGGCATCTCGGTTGCTTCTGCGTGCAAGGCGAAAAAAATCGTTGTCGAGGACCTGATCGTCATTCATGACGAAATCGACCTGCCGTTCGGTTCCGTACGTATCAAGGTCGGTGGGGGCCACGGCGGTCACAACGGCCTGCGCAGTATCGTCGATCTGCTTGGTTCGAGGGATTTTCTGCGGTTGAGGGTCGGCATCGGCAGGCCTGCCGGTCCGGTGGATGTTGCCAGGTACGTGCTCGGACCATTCTCTTCCACGGAAAGAGCTCAACTCGACAAGGTGCTGGAAAGCTCGGTCAAGGCTTTGGAGGTGTTGTTGCTTAATGGTGCGCAACAAGCCATGAACGAGTTCAATAACCGGGTGTTTTTAAATTAACAGAGAGGGAAGAATCAAATGGAACTGCAAATGCTTGCAAAGCTTGCACCGATCCTTGGTGCGGTGGGGTTTGTGATCGCCATTGTCATTTACAATGTGATCAAGGCGCAGCCGGTGGGCAACGCGCGGATGAAAGAAATTTCGGACGCCATCCATTCGGGCGCCATGGCTTTTCTCGGCCGGGAATACCGTGTGCTGTCGGCCTTTATCGTTCTGGTGTTCTTCCTGATCTTCATGGGTATGAACAAAGAAACCGCCTTGGCCTTCCTCGGCGGCGCGCTCTGCTCCATGCTTTGCGGCTTTATCGGCATGAAGGCCGCCACCCGCGCCAATGTGCGCACTACCGAAGCTGCCCGCGAGGCCGGTCAGGCCAAGGCCCTGCTTGTCTCCTTCAATGGCGGCGCCGTCATGGGCCTTGCCGTCGCATCTCTGGGCCTTGTCGGCGTTGGTATTGCCTTCATCATCTTCGGCAACGCCGAAACCGCCCAATACATCAACGGTTTTGCCATGGGGGCTTCATCCATCGCGCTGTTCGCCCGTGTCGGTGGCGGTATATATACCAAAGCTGCTGACGTCGGGGCCGACCTGGTGGGCAAGGTTGAAGCCGGCATTCCCGAAGACGATCCCCGCAACCCCGGTGTCATCGCCGACAATGTCGGCGACTGCGTCGGTGATACCGCCGGCATGGGCGCCGATATTTTCGAATCCTATGTGGGCTCCATTATCGCCACCATCGCCATTGCCGCGGCTGCCAGCCCCGCCCTCCTTGCCAAGCTCGGCAGCGGGGAAGCCGTTCAGTCCAACGCCATGTTGCTGCCTCTGGCCATGGCTACGATCGGGCTGGTGTTTTCACTGATCGGCATCGGTTCCATGAAATTTCTGAAGGCCATCGATCCTGCCAAAGCGTTGCATTACACCACTTTTGTCGCTGCCGGCGGATTTCTGATTGCCGCCTACTTCCTGATTCTCGCTTTTGGTCTCAATATCGGCATATTCTGGGCCATTCTTGCCGGTACCCTTTCCGGTGTCGCCATCGGACAGGTCACCGAATACTATACCGCCTCCAGTCCGGTAGCGCGTATCGCCGAAGCCAGCAAAACCGGGCCCGCCACCAATATCATCCATGGACTGGCTGTCGGCCTTGAAAGTTGCGCACTGCCTGTCCTTATCATCTGTATCTCCATTTTCGTCGCCAACTACTACGCCGGTCTCTACGGTATCGGTATCGCCGCTGTCGGCATGCTCGCCACCGTCGGTGTCACCATGACCGTCGATGCCTACGGACCGATTGCCGACAATGCCGGTGGTATTTCCGAAATGTGCGGCCTTGGCCCGGACGTGCGTAAAATTACCGACGGTCTCGATTCCATCGGCAATACCACTGCCGCCATCGGCAAAGGATTCGCCATCGGTTCCGCGGCGCTGACCGCCCTGGCGCTGTTCTCCGCTTATGCAACCACTGTCGGCCTTAAAGCCATTGACCTTATGCAGCCCGAGGTTGTCATCGGTCTGCTTATTGGCGGAATGCTGCCCTTCTTCATCGGTGCTCTGACCATGACCAGTGTGGGGCGTGCAGCCGGCAAGATGGTCGATGAAATCCGTCGCCAGTTCCGTGAAATCCCCGGTCTTCTCGAAGGCAAGCCCAGCGCCAAGCCCGAGCCGGAAAAATGCGTCGACATTTCCGCTCGTGCCGCCCTGCGGGAAATGGTATTGCCCGGGATGACTGCCGTTATCGCACCGGTGCTGGTCGGTTTCGTTATCGGCAAGGAAGCCCTCGGCGGCATGCTGGCCGGCGCAACCCTGGCCGGCGTGATGCTGGCCTTGATGATGTCCAATGGCGGCGGCGCTTGGGATAATGCCAAGAAATACATCGAAAAGGGAGATCTTGACGGTGAAAGCAAAGGCGGCGAGGCTCACAAGGCTGCCGTGGTCGGTGATACCGTAGGCGACCCGTTCAAAGATACTTCAGGACCGGCTATGAACATCCTCATCAAATTGATGAGCGTTGTCTCGCTGGTCATTGCTCCGCTGCTGGTTTGATCGCCAGGAAACAACCTTAACGACAAAATCGATAGCCGGGAGACGCTCCCGGCTATCGTTATTTAGGCAGGATATTTTCATGGGATTCAAGTGTGGCATCGTTGGCTTGCCCAACGTAGGTAAATCGACCATTTTCAACGCTATAACCTCCGCCGGGGCCGAATCGGCCAATTATCCTTTCTGTACCATCGAGCCGAATGTCGGCGTCGTTCCCGTACCCGATCCGCGTCTCGATATCCTTGCGGAAATCGTAGAACCGCAAAGGGTTTTGCCGACTACCATCGAGTTTGTCGATATCGCCGGTCTGGTACGCGGTGCCAGTCAGGGAGAAGGGTTGGGCAATCAATTCCTCGGACACATTCGACAGGTCGATGCCATTGCCAATATCGTCCGCTGCTTTGATGATGATAACGTGGTGCATGTGGATGGTTCCGTAGACCCCATGCGTGACATCGAGGTCATTCAGACCGAGCTGAATCTGGCCGATCTCGAAACGGTTGAAAAGCGCCTGGCTCGAATCGAGAAACAGGCCAAGAGCGGTGACAAGGAACTCAAGGCGCAGCAGGAGGTGCTGGCCCGTGTGCGCGATACGCTCGATGGCGGAAGGCCTGCGCGGAGCGCTGATTTATCCGATGAGGACCGCCGTCTGATCCAAGACCTGCACCTGATTACGGCAAAGCCGGTGTTGTATGTCGCCAATGTGGCTGAAGACGATCTGCTCGGAGAACACCCTCATGTTGCCCGGGTCAGGGAATATGCCGCCCAGGAAGGGGCGGAGGTGGTTCCCATCTGCGGCAAGATTGAATCGGAAATCGCCGAGTTGGACGGGGAAGAAAAGCAGGAATTTCTTCAGGAACTCGGGCTGGGGAGTTCCGGGTTGGATCGGATGATTCAAGCAGGGTATCAATTGCTCGGTTTGATTACCTATTTTACGGCCGGGGTAAAAGAAGTTCGTGCCTGGACCGTGCATCGGGGCGCCCGTGCCCCCCAGGCTGCCGGGGTGATTCACACCGATTTCGAAAAAGGTTTCATTCGGGCCGAGGTGGTTGCTTATGAGGATTTTGTCGCTTGTCGGGGTGAAGCCGGTGCCAAGGAAAGGGGCTTGCTGCGACTGGAAGGAAAAGAATATATCGTTCAGGACGGCGATGTCATGCATTTCCGGTTTAACGTCTAGGCAAAAGCCGCTGATGCAATCTGCGTTGTTTCGAGGAAAAGCATTGAAAAGCAGGGTCCCATGTGGTATTAAACTAGATTCTTATACAGGCAGGCACAATATTGTGCCTACTCCTTGCTCCGGATAGTACCGGGGTTAAACACTCGAGAGGAGATAGATTCATGCGTACTTACGAAAACATCATGATTGTCCATCCGGACAAGGTCGGTGACGAGTACAATGCCATCGTGGAAAAATTCAAGGGCGTGCTTTCCGATCTTAATGCCAACCTCCTGAAAGTCGACGAATGGGGTGCGCGGAAGCTTGTTTATCCGGTCAAAAAGCAGGGCCGGGGCAGCTATGTGCTGACCGTCTTCGAAGGCGAACCGACCATTATCGATGAATTCGAACGTCGTCTGCGCCTTGATGAATCCATTATTAAATTCCAGACTGTCCAGCTGGAAAAAGGGTTTGTGGAAGACGACTCCGCGGCAGCCGCTGAAGAAGGTCAGGGCGCCGAGGAAGAAGAGTAAAACGGATTCGGGCGATGGTAACATTGCCCGCATAAAGGAGGATTATAAACATGGCAGAAAGATCAACTTCCGGCGCTCCCGCAAAACGTTCCGTCCGTCGTCGTTTTTCCCGGCGTAAGGGCTGCCGTTTCTGTGCAGACAGTACCCTGAAAATCGATTATAAGGAAGTTCGCAACCTGCGTTACTTTGTTACCGAGCGCGGCAAAATCGTTCCTCGCAGGATTTCGGGCAACTGTGCCGAACATCAGCGGAAAATTCGTGAGGCTATCAAACGGGCCCGTAATATCGCCCTGCTGCCCTTTACCGCCGGTCATTCCCTCGACTAGTTCCTGGGAGCAGTTGCTTTGAGTATAGCGCGTAAAGCTCTGCCCGTGTTGGGAACCGCAGCAGCCACTGTTGGATTGCAGTTGCTGGTGTTCGGAGCTGTGGCCCAGGCTCAAAACGGCCTGGTTGTCCTTTTGGGCAGTTGCGCTGCCTTTACGGTTCCCTGGCCCGCAGCACTTTTGGTGCTGCGGCAGGGGGGTGCAGACGGTCTTGCCGCGATGCTGGGCAGCGGGATTCTGCTGTCCCTGATCGGTGGTCCTTCCCTGGGGGCCGCTTATCTCGTGCAGTTCGGTATCGGCTCCTTTCTGGTTCCTTATCTATTGAAAAGGGGCAAGAGGTGGGATACGGCCGTGCTGACCGGTACCGCACTAAGTGCCGCAGGGGGGCTGATAGCGCTTGGCGCCTATTCCTACGGGAAAGGGCAGACGCCTCTCTCTGTTGCCGACCAATGGGCACGCAACGAGGTGGACAGGGCCTTGAAAGCTCTGCAGGGGGCCGACTTGCCTGCCGAAGTTGCCCAACAGACTCAGCGGATGGTCGAAGAAATCGGGAGAAAGCTCGTCGATCTTTATCCCGCCATCACCGTGTTGACCGTTGCGGTCATGCTTCTGGCGCTGGTTTGGTTTCTACGTCGCAGGGCAGCGGCCTCGCTGCCGGCTCAAAGACCTTTTTTAACGTGGAAGGTAGCTGAAAATTTAATCTGGGTTCTGATCGGTAGTGGTGCCGGTGTCCTTTTGCTTCAGGGAGCCTGGTACCGTCTTGCGCTGAATGTGTTACTGGTCGTGCTTGCCGTCTACCTTCTGCAGGGCCTGGCCATATTAAGCTACTTTTTTAACGCGAAGGGGGTACCGCCGGT
>ERZ1673962.257-NODE-257-length-43447-cov-4.222161_pt1 | contig 43447 bp, 43 predicted proteins | sample MGYA00580188_ERZ1673962 | MGnify/ENA primary metagenome ERZ1673962 (study PRJEB41334, sample SAMN05608104) | rock metagenome | biome: terrestrial subsurface; feature: shale formation; material: shale | place: USA: Pennsylvania ... | reverse complement strand
GCGTGGACGCGATATAGTCGTGGACCGCGAACGGAAGGGACAGTAGGGCCATGCAAGAGCAACTGAGGCACAGTCCGACGGCCAAATGGCAAAAGGCCAAATGGAGCGAGCGGCAGGTGGCGCGCGATATTTCCTATGCCAGTTCTGCGGGCACGCGCACGGGGCGGGTTCTGATCCGTTTGATGGAGAATGCGACGGGGCGCTTGTCGCTGATCCGGCGGGCGAAGGGGTATAACCTTGATGTCGCCGAGGGGCGCGATTTCTGGGCGGTGATGGTTGAGCGCTATGGGTTGGAGCTTGAGGTGATCAACGGTGCGTTGGATGCGATTCCAGCCACCGGACCTTTGATCGTTGTGGCCAATCATCCTTATGGCATTTTGGACGGGTTGATGTTGGGGCATATCCTGTCCGTGGTTCGGGGTGATTTTCGGATTTTGGCCCATAGCGTGTTTAAACGTGCCGAAGACATTGACCGCGTGATCCTGCCGGTGTCGTTTGAAGAGACGAAAGAGGCGGTGGCGCTCAATCTGGCGACGCGCAAAGAGGCGCTGTCCTATTTGGACGCAGGCGGGTGTATTGGGATTTTTCCGGGCGGCACGGTGTCGACGGCGGCGCGCCCGATGGGACGACCGATGGACCCGGGCTGGCGGGCGTTTACGGCAAAGATGGTGGCAAAATCCGGGGCGACGGTGGTGCCGCTCTATTTTGACGGGGCCAATTCGCGGCTGTTTCAATTGGCCAGCCACCTGCACACCACCCTGCGGATGGGGCTTTTGATCCGGGAATTCCGCGCCAAAATCGGCGCACCCGTGCGGGTGTCGGTGGGAGCACCGATCGGGCCGGAAAAATTGGCACAATTTAAGGGTGACCCGAAAAAGTTGATGGATTTTCTGCGCGCCGAGACCTATGCCTTATCCTCAACCCCGATGCCAAATCCGGCTTTGGGGTACGAGTTTGAAATCAAACACGGGGCCAAACCCCGCAAGGGTCTTAAAGACCGATATTAAACAAGGGTCTAAAGGACCGGTATTGAACATGGCAGTGGGTATTTTTGACAGCGGGTTGGGTGGTCTGACGGTTTTGGATGCAGTGTCCAAGCGGTTGCCAGACGTGCCTTTTGTGTATTTCGGCGACAATGCCCATGCCCCTTATGGCGTGCGCGACGCGGATGACCTCTACAATCTGACCACGGCGGCGGTGGAGCGGCTTTGGGCGGCGGGCTGCGATTTGGTGATTCTGGCCTGTAACACCGCGTCGGCTGCGGCGTTGCGGCGGATGCAGGAAAGCTGGATTCCTTCGGACAAGCGCGTGTTGGGCGTCTTTGTGCCGCTGATCGAAGCGCTGACCGAACGGCAATGGGGCGACAATTCGCCGCCGCGCGAAGTTGAGGTCAAACATGTGGCGCTGTTTGCCACCCCCGCGACCGTGGCCTCACGCGCTTTTCAGCGCGAATTGGCATTTCGCGCCATTGGCGTGGATGTCGAGGCGCAGGCCTGTGGCGGTGTCGTGGATGCGATTGAAGACGGCGATATGATCCTGGCGGATGCTTTGGTGCGCTCGCATGTGGACGCGCTCAAACGCAAAATGCCGCATCCGGGCGCGGCGATTTTGGGCTGTACCCATTATCCGATCATGCAAGACGTGTTCCAAGATGCGTTGGGCGCGGAGGTGAAAGTCTATTCTCAGGCCAATCTGGTGGCCGCGAGCCTTGAGGATTACCTCAAACGCCACCCAAAGATGATTGGCACCGGCACCGAGTCGATGTTCCTGACCACGGGTGACCCGGCCAAGGTCTCCCGCGGGGCGACGCAGTTTTTGCGACGACCGGTCACGTTTCAAAAGGCGTGATCGCCAAAGAGTGACCCGTTTGATGCCCCGCGCGGTCCTGTCGCAATTGCGGCGGGGCGCGTTCCTCCCTAGATTAGAGTTCAACCGAGCCTCTCAGAGGCTCGATGCACGAAAGAGACACCGATGACCCATAAAATCGCCATTCTGGGCGCGTCCGGCTATACAGGGGCCGAGCTTGTCCGTTTGATCGCCACCCATCCGTCGATGGAGATCGTGGCGCTGTCTGGTGATCGCAAGGCGGGCATGGCGATGGCCGATGTTTATCCGCATCTACGCCACATGGACCTTCCGGCGCTGTGCAAGATCGAGGATATTGATTTTGCAAATGTCGATCTGGCCTTTTGCGCGCTGCCCCATGCGACCTCCCAAGCGGTGATCAAAGAGCTGCCTGCGACGACGAAAGTGGTGGACCTGTCTGCCGATTTCCGGCTGCGTGACCCGGCTGAATATGAGAAATGGTACGGCAAACCGCACTCTGCGGTCGAGTTGCAAAAAGAGGCAGTGTACGGCCTGACCGAATTTTACCGCGAGCAGATCAAGACGGCGCGGCTTGTGGCCGGGACCGGCTGTAACGCCGCGACCGGGCAATTCATCCTGCGGCCTTTGATTGGCGCCGGGGTGATCGACCACGATCAGATCATTTTGGATCTCAAAGTGGCGGTCTCCGGCGCTGGGCGGGCGCTGAAAGAGCATCTTTTGTTCGGCGAGCTTGAAGACAACAGCTTTGGCTATTCGGTCGGCGGAAAACACCGGCATTTGGGCGAATTTGATCAGGAGTTCTCCCTGGTCGCGGGCCGCGATGTACGCATTCAATTCACCCCGCATCTGATCCCCGCCACCCGCGGCATCTTGGCCACTGCCTATGTTCAGGGCGAGGCGAGTGCGGTGCATTACGCGCTGGCTGATGCCTATATGAACGAGCCGTTTCTCAAAGTGCTGCCACTGGGGCAGGTGCCGGCGATGAAACATGTGCGCGGCTCAAATTTCTGTCATATTGGCGTGGTGGAGGATCGTATCCAAGGCCGGACCATCGTGATTGGGGTGATCGACAACCTGACCAAAGGCTCGTCGGGTCAAGCGATCCAGAACGCCAACCTGATGCTTGGGCTCGATGAGACCGCCGGTCTTATGAACGCGCCGATGTATCCGTAACATTGTCTCACAGGAGGACGCCATGGCCGGTTTGAAGACCCTGAAAAAGACCCGTCGCATTCAAGTGTTTGCGATTGCCGCCGTGGCCCTTGTGGTGGCGGTGTCGCTGATCGGCTATGCCTTTCGCGATGGCATCAATCTGTTTCGCTCGCCCACGCAAGTGGTCGAAGAACCACCGCGCGCGGGCGAGATTTTCCGCATCGGCGGGTTGGTCGAAGAGGGCAGTTTGGTGCGCGGTGAGGGCACCCATGTGACCTTTAGCGTGACAGACACCAATGAGACGATTCCGGTGCGCTTTGAGGGTGTTTTGCCGGATCTGTTTGACGAAAATCAGGGTATGATCGGCACCGGCAGCCTGCAAGATGGGGTGTTTGTGGCAACCGAAATCCTGGCCAAACACGACGAGTCTTATATGCCGAAAGAGGTTGTGGACGCGCTCAAGGAACAGGGGCTCTACAAAGAGTCGGAAAGCTAAGTTTTTCTGAACAGGGTGTAAAACGGAGCCCGCGCGCTCAGGTCCACGGGCGTTAACCTTTTTGCGCAACCTTGATCCCATCAATTGGTGGGATTGAGGCATATGAAAACAGTACAACAGATCGCAGACGAGATCATTGCCCGTGAGGGCGGATACGTCAACGACCCCGACGATCCGGGCGGGGTAACCAAATATGGCGTCACCATTGGCACGATGCGCACGCTTGGCGTCGATGTGGATGGCGATGGGCGGGTGACGACATCCGACCTGCGCAAGCTGACGCGGGTTCAGGCGCGCGACATTTTTGTTGAACACTACTTTCACCGCCCCCGCATCGACGAATTGCCCCCGGTTTTGCAGGCCAGCGTGTTTGACATGTATGTCAACGCGGGTGGGACTGCCGTGCGGATTTTGCAGCGGCTTTTGACCGATATGGGGCAGAGGATTGCGGTGGACGGAATGATTGGGCCGCAGTCCATCGAGGCCGCGCATATTGCGCAATCTTTGGCCCCACATCACTTGGCTGACGCTTACGGCATTGCCCGGCGCAATTACTATTATGCTCTGGCAGATCGCCGCCCGACCTCACGCAAATACGCCCGCACACGCAAGGGCGGCAAAGGCGGCTGGATCACCCGCGCCGAGGACTTTATCTCGCCGCGTTATCACCTGACAGATACTGAGCATGCAGCGCGGGTGGCGTCATGGGGATAATCGGCAGGCTGTTCGAGGTGATCTTTGGCGACGGGCGCAATCTGGTCAAAGACACGGCCGAAGTGTTTTTCGAAAACAAAGAGGCGGGCGCGGTGCGCGAGGCCAATTACCGCAGTTCCGCGATGCAACAATTCGCCGCCGAATTTGCGGTGGAACGCAAAGGCGCGTTTGATCGGCTGATGGATGCGCTCAATCGCGTGCCTCGCCCGTTGATGGCCTTTGGCACCATCGGGTTGTGCGTTTCGGCCATGGTCGATCCGCTGTGGTTTGCCTCACGGATGCAGGGAATCGCGCTGATCCCGGAGCCGTTGTGGTGGCTGTTGGGCACGATCGTGTCGTTTTACTTTGGCGCCCGCTATCAGGTGAAATCGCAAGAGTTTCAACGCTCTGTCGCTGCCACTGTGGCGCAAGCCCCGATTGTGACCGCCAATATCGCGGCGCTCAAGGCGCTTGAAGCGGGGGCGCAGGGGCAGGGTGTTCCGCCTGTGGCATCTCACCCCTCTTGGGAGGCCAAGCCGATCTATGTGCCGGGAGCAGAGGCGGAAAATCCCGCCCTTGAGGCCTGGAAAGGGGGCGGGAATGAGTGATGCGTTGATTGCCGCTGTCTCTGAACACGGGCCTTGGGTGTTGATGGTGTTTTTCCTGCTCTATCGCGATGCGCAAAAGGATCAGGCGACCCGTGATGTGCTCAACAAAAACACGCAGATTTTGGTGGAAATGACCACGATGATCCGCGAACGGCTGCCGAGGGGATGACGTGATGACAGATCCCTTTCGCAAGATGTGGACCAAACTTCGCAGGCTCTGGTGGGGCGAAGCCCTTGCCACGGCCTTGCGCCAAAACCGCGAGGCCGCCGCCGCATTGGACGCGGTCGTCAAGGAGATGCTTGAACAATGAAACAGGTCGCAATTCTTTATGCAGCGGTTGTCGTAGCGGCGTTTTTGGCGGTGCAGACCGTCGGATATGAACAGGCAATGTTGATCGCTTACGGGGCCATTGCCTTGATGGCGTTGCTGATTTCGGTGACGTTTTTATGGCTCTGGCAGGTGCGCGCCACGCCTTTGGCGCTTGGCATGTCGCTGTCGTGGGCGGGGTCTGGATTGACCATCGGCTGGTGGTGGTTGATGCAAATCGCTGACAATCCGGCATGGGGAGCCGAAGCGGCGGCGTTGTTTTTGTTCCTCTCACTGCTGATCTCCGGGGCGGTGCTTCACTTTTCGGTGATCCAAGGCTCCTTTGGTTTGCGCGGCCTCGCCTTTCTTTGGCCGGTGTTTGGCGCGTTGTTTGTCTCTCTTGGGGTCCTTTTGTTGCTTTAGCGGCAAGGGGGTGGGGTGAGACGGAAAAGGGGCCGCTTTGGCCCCTTTTTCTTGTGCTTTGGTCGCGGGTCTCGTTGCATCCGCTTGCGACATGCGCGCGCAGCCCATTGGCGGGTCGCCCACAACCGGGTAGAACAGTCGCAAAAGGGAGACGCACATGCTCGTAGAACTAGGACATTTTGCCCTCGTCATGGCCTTTGTCGTGGCAATCGCTCAAACCGTTTTGCCGCTCTGGGGCGCGCAAATGGGCAAACGAGCCCTGATGGCCGTGGGCGAACCGGCGGCTTTGGTGCAACTTGTGTTGATCGCCTTCTCCTTTGGCGCGCTGACCTATGCCTTCGTCACCTCGGATTTCTCGCTCCAAGTGGTGGTGGCCAACTCGCACACGCTCAAACCGATGCTCTACAAAGTCTCCGGCGTTTGGGGCAACCACGAAGGCTCGATGTTGCTTTGGGTGCTGATCTTGGCCCTTTTCGGGGCGGCGGCGGCGCTGTTTGGCAGCAACCTGCCGGACACATTGCGGGCGCGGGTTTTGGGGGTTCAAGGCTCGATTGGTTTGGCGTTTCTGGCCTTTATCCTGTTCACGTCCAACCCGTTCACTCGTCTCGAATTCCCTCCAATGAATGGCGAAGACCTTAATCCGCTGTTGCAAGACCCGGGCCTCGCCTTTCACCCGCCGTTCCTTTATCTCGGCTATGTTGGCCTCTCGATGACCTTCTCCTTCGCCGTCGCCGCTTTGCTCGAAGGCCGGGTGGATGCCGCATGGGGCCGCTGGGTGCGTCCCTGGACCTTGGCGGCGTGGATTTTCCTCACCATCGGCATCGGCCTTGGCTCGTGGTGGGCGTATTATGAGCTTGGCTGGGGCGGCTTTTGGTTCTGGGATCCGGTCGAAAACGCGTCTTTCATGCCGTGGCTTTTTGCTGCCGCGCTGCTGCATTCCGCTATCGTTGTGGAAAAACGCGAGGCGCTCAAAAGCTGGACCATTTTGCTGGCCATTTTGGCCTTCGGCTTCTCGCTTATTGGCACGTTTCTCGTGCGCTCGGGCGTGATCACCTCGGTTCATGCTTTTGCCAATGATCCCGAACGCGGCATTTTCATCCTGATGATCTTGGCCTTTTTCATGGGCGGTGCGTTGCTCCTGTTCTCCTTGCGCGCCAATGTGATGAGCGCCAAGGGCGTGTTCTCCATGGTCTCGCGCGAAAGCGCTTTGGTGGTGAACAACATCCTGCTTGCCGTTGCGGCTCTGGTTGTCTTCACCGGCACAATCTGGCCCTTGGTGGCCGAAGCCTTCTGGGCGCGCAAACTCTCTGTCGGCGCGCCGTTTTTCAACGCCGCCTTCACGCCGTTTTTCACCATGCTGGCCGTGGTCTTGCCCATCGGCGCGATCCTGCCGTGGAAACGCGCGCGCCTTGGGGCGGCGCTGAAAAGGCTCATCCCGGCGCTGATCCTGACGCTTGCGGTCATGGGGCTGATCTGGTCGATGCAAACGCAAAAGACCCTCCTTGCGCCCATCGGTCTTGGCCTTGGCACTTGGGTCGTTGCGGGCGCCATCCAAGACATCGTTCTGAAGCTCGGTAAAAACCGCAATCTGTCGCGGCTGTTCCGTCTGCCGCGCGCCGATTGGGGGCGCTTGTTCGCTCATGGCGGCCTCGGCATCACCATCGCGGGCATCGCCGGGCTGACGGCCTGGACTGTCGAAGACATCCGTGTCGTGCAGATTGGTGAAACTTTTGATGTCGCGGGCTACACCATCACGCTTGATGCGGTCGAACGCAAACAGGGGCCGAATTACCTCACCACCATGGCCGCCATGTCGGTGTTTGAAGGCCCCCAAAAAGTCGCCACGTTGCACCCCGAAAAACGTTCCTACCCGGTGGCGCAAATGCCGACCACCGAGGCCGGGATCGACAACGGCTTTTTGCGCGATGTCTATCTGGTGATCGGGGATGTGCAATCCAACGGTGGCTGGGCCGTGCGCACCTATATCAAACCGCTGGCCAACTGGATTTGGGGCGGCACGTTGATCATGGCCTTTGGCGGCGTTCTCTCCCTCACGGATCGCCGTTACCGGGTCGCGGCGGGCGCGCGCAAAAAATCGCTGGCCTCTGCCCCAAAAGGAGTGCCCGCCGAATGAAACGCCTGATCCTTGCCCTCGCGCTGCTCCTCGCCACGCCACTTTACGCGGTGCAACCCGACGAGGTTCTGCCCGATCCGGTGATGGAATCGCGCGCCCGTGAGATTTCTCAAGGGCTGCGCTGTCTTGTGTGTCGCAATGAAAACATCGACGAGAGCAACGCGACTCTGGCCAAAGACCTGAGGCTTTTGGTCCGCGAACGCCTTGTCGCGGGCGACAGCAATGAGGAAACCGTGGCCTATATCGTCGATCGTTATGGTGAATATGTGCTGTTGAAGCCGACCCTGACCGGGGCCAATAAACTCCTGTGGATCGCAGGCCCCGCCATGTTGATCATCGCGCTTGGCATCGGTTTTGGTTTTTTGCGTCGTCGGCAATCGGAACCCGAACAATCCGAGCTGACCGATGACGAAGAAAAGCGGCTACAGGCGCTTTTGAACGATTAAATCCCGCGTCTTTTATCGTGATCCAAATACTCAAACCCCCGCCGCTTGCCATCGCAGGGCGGGGTTTTGTATACCCGTGCCACGGTCCGCAGTTCACCGAGTCGCTGTCGTTTCCACATGGAAATACGCTGAACCTGTTTAAGCCTTTGAACACTCCCGGTTTCCGCGCGTCTTGAGCGTGGCAAGGACAGCTCCCGCACGATGTAACAGACGCGATCAACGGAGAGAACCGATGACTCGTGACGTGATTTCACTCACCCTTCCCGACGTGTCCGCCTTTGCGCGTGCGCTCAAATCCGATCTGGGCGACACGGCCCCGCCGCATCAATCGCTGTTGAATGCGATTGCCCGCGCCGGGGGCTATCGCAATTTTCAACATCTCAAAGCCACTCAAATCGGCGTCGAACCGATCATGGCCGCCGAAGGACGGGCCGTGTCACGCGCTTTGGCGAGGTTTGATGAGACTGGGCGTTTGACCTCATGGTCGACCAAACGCAAGGTTCGTCAACACGGGCTTTGGGCGCTCTGGGCTCAGGTGCCGCCGCGCCACGTGTTCTCTGAGCGCGAGATTTCCGATCTGTTCGACACCATGACCACCTTTCGCGATGCCGCCCAAATCCGCCGTTCTTTGATTGAGGACGGGCTTTTGGAACGCAACCGCGATGGCTCGCGCTACATCCGCCTTGAGGCGCGCCCCGATGAAACCGCCTTGGCGGTGATCCGCGCCGTGATGCGCAGACGGCAGGCCAACCCCGATGTGCCTGACCGAAGTTCCGCGCTGTTTGGTCTTTGATGAGACGTCAGTCATGAAACTTGCACGATGACGGAGCGTCTCTCTTCCTTTTGGCGCCGCGATGCCTATCTTTGGGGCAACCAATCAGGGAGAGAGACGTCCATGCAGTACGACACAATTCGCTTTGAGCAGGCGGACGACATTGCCGTCGTCACCCTCAATCGCCCCGAGGTGATGAATGCGCTCAACACCCAGATGCGCGCGGAAATCACCCATGCGGTGCGCGACGCCGCCAAATCGGCGCGGGTGGTTGTGTTGACCGGCGAGGGCCGCGCGTTTTGTTCCGGTCAGGATCTGGGCGATGGGGTGAATGCCGCCACCGCCGATCTGGAACGTACGCTGCGCGATGAATATGAGCCGATGCTCCACGCCATTCATGACAGTCCGGTGCCCACCATCGCCGCTGTCAATGGCGCTGCGGCAGGGGCAGGGGCCTCTTTGGCGCTGGCCTGTGATGTGGTGATCGCCAGCCAATCCGCGGTCTTCGTTCAAGCCTTTTCGCGCATCGGCCTGATCCCGGATGCGGGTGGCACCTATGTTTTACCACGTTTGGTCGGGCTGGCGCGTGCCATGGGGGCGTCGCTGTTTGCCGATGAAATTTCGGCGGCTCAGGCGATGCAATGGGGTATGATTTACGAGGCCGTGCCTGACGCCGATTTCGACGCTCATTGGCGCGCGCGGGCCGGGTATCTGGCCAAGGGCCCGACCGTGTCCTATCGCCACCTCAAAGAGGCCATGCATGCCTCCTATGACAACACTCTGGCCCAGCAATTGACCCTTGAGGCGAAGTTGCAAAACCACTGCGGCCAAACCCGCGATTTCAAAGAGGGTGTCATCGCCTTTTTGGAAAAGCGCAAACCCAAATATGAAGGTCGTTAAGTCTCAGACAGGTTTGCGACGACCTTTGCCATCAGCGCGGTGAAATCGGCGCGCTCCTGATCGCTCATGCCTTGGGTCGCCAGATCATTGACCTCAGTCGCCTCCTTGATCGCAGGGTCTCTGAGCCCCCGCGCGCGTTCCGTCAGCCAGACGGTCTGCACCCGTGCATCCGCCTCATGCGCGCGCCGGATCACCAAACCGTCCCGCTCCATCCGCGACAGCGTGTTGGCCATGGTCGCCTGTTCGACGCCCAGCTCCCGCACCAGCTCGCGCTGCGTTTGGCCCTCTTTCTCCCAAAGCGCCAGCATCACGGGGAAGGTGCCGGTGGACAGGCCCAGTGGTTTGATCCGGTCCTGAATGGCACGGATGAAGAGCCGGGCCATGTGGTTCACCTGATAGCCTTCGGAGTGCGCGCGGGAAAATTTAGTCTGTGTCATGAGGCTTGTTTTTCACAATATAGCTTGCTATGCAAATATATATAGCAAGCTATTAATGTGGAGACTCACCATGCTGCCCAAATTCCATGCTGCCTTCGGGGCGGCGGCCCTCCTGATCATTGCGACCTTCTGGGCTGCCACGGTCACGACGATTGTAATCGGGGATAAATACCTCATCGTCATGGCAAAAACCGGCATCGCCTGGGGTCTTTGGGCGCTTATTCCGATGCTGATCCTGACAGGTTTATCCGGCAATCGCCTCGGCCAGAACCTGCGCGGGCCGCTGATCGGCGCCAAACAAAAGCGGATGAAGATCATCGCTTTCAACGGGATCATTTTCCTCGTGCCCTCTGCGCTCATCCTCGTGCCTCTCGCGATGCAAGGGCAGGGCGGGCTGCTTTATTGGGGCATCCAGACGGTGGAGCTGTTGGCTGGCGCCGCCAACATCACGCTTTTGAGTTTCAACATGCGTGACGGATTGCGGCTCTCGCGTCGCCGCGCGGGTTCGGCGTAATCCGTTTCCTTTGTTGCCAAAAACTCAAAGAAAAACCCGCCTCTTTCGAAGCGGGTTTCGCATTTTTCAGTAGATCGACAGGACCTTAGCGGTCTTCGACGTTCACATAGGGGCGTTCGGTTGCACCGGTGTAAAGTTGACGCGGACGGCCGATTTTCATCGCCGGATCTTCGATCATCTCTTTCCACTGCGAAATCCAGCCGACGGTGCGCGAGAGCGCAAAGATCGGGGTGAACATCGCAGTCGGGAAACCCATGGCCTCCAAAATGATACCGGAGTAGAAATCGACGTTCGGGAACAGTTTTTTGTCGTGGAAATACGGATCGGCAAGCGCTTGTTTTTCCAACTCTTTTGCGACCTGAAGCGTCGGGTTGTTGTCCACGCCCAAGAGTTCCAAAACCTCGTCGGCGGACTGTTTCATCACAGTCGCGCGCGGATCGAAGTTTTTATAAACGCGGTGACCGAAACCCATCAGGCGGAACGGATCGTTCTTGTCCTTGGCGCGGGCGATGTATTCCGGGATACGGTCCACGGTGCCAATTTCGCGCAGCATTTCAAGACAGGCTTGGTTGGCACCACCATGCGCCGGACCCCAAAGACAGGCGATGCCCGCAGCGATACAGGCGAACGGGTTGGCACCCGAAGAGGAGGCCAAACGCACGGTCGAGGTCGAAGCGTTTTGTTCGTGATCGGCGTGCAGCGTAAAGATCCGGTCCATGGCGCGGGCCAAGATCGGGTTCACCACATATTCTTCGGCAGGGACCGAGAAACACATGTGCAAGAAGTTGGACGCGTAATCCAAATCGTTGCGCGGGTAGACCATCGGCTGACCGATTGTGTATTTATAGGCCATCGACGCAATCGTCGGCATTTTTGCCAACAAACGGATCGTCGCCACTTCGCGCTGATGCGCATCGGCGATGTCGATCGAATCGTGATAGAAGGCGGACATTGCGCCGACCACACCGACCATAATGGCCATCGGGTGTGCGTCACGGCGGAAGCCGGTGAAGAATCTGTGCATCTGCTCATGCACCATGGTGTGACGGGTCACCAGCGCTTCGAAGTCTTCCATTTCTTTCGCGGTCGGCAGGGCCCCGTAAAGCAACAGGTAGCACACTTCGAGGAAATGGGATTTTTCAGCCAGTTCACCGATGGAGTAGCCCCGGTGCAAAAGAACGCCCTCGTCACCGTCGATAAAGGTGATGGCGCTGTCGCAGGCGGCGGTGGAGGTAAAGCCCGGATCGTAAGTGAAAACACCGGCCTGGCCGTAGAGTTTTCGGATGTCGATCACGTCAGGCCCCACGGTGGGCGAATAAATCGGAAGATCGAAAGTCTTGCCGTCAAGCGTCAGGGTCGCGGTCTTTTGAGTGTCTGCCATGGTCGTTCCTTCGGTTGGCAACGGTGCCCTTTTGATCCGCGGCTGCAGACGCCAAAGGGCCGTTGGTGATCAGGCGAGCGCCCAAGAAACTCTCGGGCACCGTCTTGGCTTGGGAACCTCATATCTGGTTCCAGTTCCGATCCCGCGGGCGAGGGGGTCGCATATTCTGCGAGGCCTTACCCTACGGGCGTCCGAAGCCTGTCCAGCCTCGGCATAAATCTCATGTGACCGTCACCAAAACGCTTCGGTCACCACATGCCGAAGTGACCCTGATCTCAGGTGGTCTTTCGGCCAAATTAAGCAGTCCCGCCCGTTTGTTCAGGCTCACTTGCCATAAAATCCGCGATCCGGGCGAGGCTTTCGTCGCGGCCCAAAACCACCATCATATCAAGCACGCTTGGGGTTGCACTGCGGCCAGCGAGGGCGGATCTCAAAGGCGCGGCCACCTTGCCAAACCCGATCTCTTGCGCCTCCATAACGCGGCCGACAGCCTCCTCCAACGCGTCGCGCTCCCAGCTAACACTTTGCAGGTGCGGCGTCAATTCTTCCAGTATACCGTTGGATACTGAACCCACCAGTTTTTGCGCCTTTTCATCCATCGAAACAGGCCGATCCACCAAGGCAAACCGTGCTTTTTCAATGAGTTGTGGATAGGTCTTGGCCGAGCCTTTGAGAAACGGCAGAGACGCCAAAAGCCGCGTTTCCTGCGCATCCGTCAATTTTGTCTCACCGGCGGCGGCAAGATAGCCGATGATTTCGCCCAAGATTTCGGCATCTTCCATCACGGCAAGATGCTGACCACAGATGTTTTCAAGTTTTTTGGTGTCAAACCGTGCCGGAGCCTTATTGATTCCATCCAGTTCAAACCACTCTTGCGCCTGCGCATCGGTGAAAAACTCATCATCGCCATGGCTCCAGCCCAGCCGTGCCAAATAGTTGCGCATCCCGGCGGCGGGGTAACCCATGGCCTGATATTCCTTGACCCCGGTCGCGCCGTGGCGTTTCGACATTTTCTTGCCATCAGGCCCAAAAATCAAAGGGATATGGGCATAAACCGGGAGGGGCCAGCCCATCGCAGTATAGATCGTCATCTGGCGTGCAGCGTTGCTCAGGTGGTCATCTCCACGGATCACATGGGTCACCCCCATGTCGTGATCATCGACGACCACGGCCAACATATAGGTGGGTGTGCCATCCGAACGTAACACGATCATGTCATCAAGCAATTCGTTCTTAAACGTGACCTCGCCTTGCACAGCGTCTTGCACCACGGTGACACCCTCGCGCGGGGCTTTCATGCGGATCACATAGGGCGCATCGGGGTAGGTGCTTGGGTCGGCGTCACGCCACGGGCTGCGGTAGAGCGTCGATGTCCCCTCGGCCCGCGCTGCCTCGCGAAAGGCTTCGATCTCCTCTTGGGTGGCGAAACATTTATAGGCGGTGCCTGCCGCCAACATCTGATGCGCGACCTCGGCGTGGCGCCCGGCGCGTTCGAATTGGCTTACCGCCTCGCCGTCATAGTCCAGGCCCAGCCACGCCATCCCGTCCAAAATGCCCTGCGTTGCCTCGGGGGTAGACCGCGCCCGATCCGTGTCCTCGATCCGCATCAAAAACGTGCCACCATGGCCGCGCGCAAACAGCCAGTTGAACAGGGCTGTGCGGGCGGTGCCGATATGCATATCGCCGGTGGGCGAGGGGGCGATACGGGTGACAACAGGAGAGGTTTTGGCGGATGCGGAAGAGGTGGCGGACATGCGAGAATTAACCCTTTGGTAACCAAGATTGCGCCATGATGGCAGACAGGTGTTGAGCACGGAATAAGGGAACGGGGATAGGGAAACAAGGGTGCGCCTCTTCACGCTCATTGCACAGGTGCCTCTCGATATCGTCGACGCGCAACGCGGGCGGCTTTTCCTTTGGCTGCCCGTGTGTTTCGGCATCGGCATTGGCGTGTTTTTCGCCCAATCTCTGGAACCCTCGGTCACCCTGCTGGGCGTGATCCTCGCCGGGGTCATCCTGGGCCTTTTGGCCCTGATCAAAACCCCGCCGCGCGTAGCCCCTCTGTTGATCGCGATGCTGACGGTTTCAATGGGTTTTTTCGCGGCAGGGTTGCGCAGCCATATGGTCGCTGAGCCGGTGCTGACCTTCCGCTATTACGGCCCGGTCGAGGGGCGGGTGATCCATATCGACCGCTCCGCCTCCGACGCCCTGCGCCTGACTTTGGATCGGGTCACGTTGCGGAACTTTTCCCCGGACCGCACGCCCTATAAGGTCCGTATTTCGCTGTATGGCGACCAAAGCTTTGTCGCTCCCGAACCCGGTATGCGCCTTGCACTGACCGCCCATTTGTCGCCGCCCTCCGGCCCCGCTGAACCCGGCGCGTTCGAGTTTCAACGCATGGCCTGGTTCGACAAACTGGGGGCGGTGGGTTACGCCCGCGTGCCCGCCCTGCGCATCGCTGACACCGATCGCTCGCTCACGCTTTGGGTCCATCGTCTGCGCCAAACCCTGTCCTCGGCGCTCCAATCCCAAATCCCCGGCCAACCCGGTGCCTTCGCCGCCGCCATCCTCACCGGCGACCGATCCGGCATCACCTTGGACACGGCCGAGGCCCTGCGCGGGGCCAACCTGTCGCATCTCTTGGCGATTTCAGGTCTGCATATGGGGCTTTTGACCGGGTCCGTGTTCTTTGCCCTGCGCCTCTGCCTCGCCATGATTCCCGGCGCAGCACTTACTTGGCCGCTCAAGAAAATCGCCGCCTCCGGTGCCTTGGCCGCAGGTCTGTTTTACCTCGCGCTTTCTGGCTTCAACGTCGCCACCGAACGCGCTTTTGTCATGGTTTCGGTCATGCTTGTCGCCGTGCTGTTGGACCGCCAAGCCATTTCCTTACGTGCCGTCGCCATTGCCGCTCTTTTGATCCTCGTGTTGCGTCCCGAAGTCCTGCCCGAACCCGGCTTTCAAATGTCTTTTGCCGCCACCACCGCCCTTGTCGCCGTTTTCACTATCGTACGCCGATTGCGGTTGATGTCGGGCTGGCCCACTTGGCTGCGCGGGATTGCCACGGTCGTTCTGTCCTCTGCCGTGGCGGGGATCGCCACCGCTCCGGTTGCTGCCGCGCATTTCAATCGCATCGCGGATTTCGGCCTGTTGGCCAATGTCATTTCCGTGCCGATGATGGGTGCTGTGATCATGCCCGCCGCCATTTTAGCACTCCTGCTGACGCCCCTCGGGCTTCAAGGCCTTGCCCTTGCCATTATGGGCGGTGGCATCCGGTGGATTTTGGCGGTGGCTCATACGGTCTCGGGCTGGGACGGCGCGGTCAGTCACCTTGCCGCCCCGCCGCCCGAGACCTTGCCGCTCATCGCGATCGGTGGGATTTTTGTTATCCTTTGGCGTGGGCGTGGACAGCTTTTGGGCATCTTGCCGGTGTTGGCCGGGTTTGTGCTTTGGTTCATGGCGGATCGCCCGGCGATTTTGATCTCGGATGATGGCAGTTTGATCGGTCGGATCGGGGCCGAGGGGCGGGTGCTGAACAAAGCCAAAGGCGCGGGCTTTGTCGCCTCTGTCTGGTTGGAGAATGACGGCGATTTTGCCGATCAAATCACGGCCGCCGCCCGCGATATGCCGGTTTTGGACCTGCCCGGTCTGAGCATCGCCCATGTCAGCGGACGAGGCTGGCAGGAGGCCACCCGCAGGGCCTGTGTCAACCATGATTTCGTGGTGATCAACCAGATTTGGCAGGAGGCAGTGCCGGAGGGCTGTCTTTTGGTGGATGTTGGTTTCCTACGTCAAAGCGGCGCTTTGGCGCTCTCGCCTCTGGGCGAGACGGTGGAGATGCGCACGGCCTATGCCACCTCCGGTGTGCGCCTTTGGAACACGCCCGCCTTGCGTGGGTCACGCGGGGGCGAGGCGCGAGAGGCGCGCGATGCATTACCGCCCATGGTTTTGGGAGCACGGTTTGCCCCCGATACGGTGCGTTTGGCGAACAGGCAATAAACCGACGGAAACGAAAAACATGACGGAAACGAAATCATAAAAAACCGCCACCAAAGGGGACTTTGATGGCGGTTTTAGCAATGCGCGATCAATAGCTGCGGATCAGGCCCACAAGTTTGCCCTGTACCTCGACCTGATGGGCGGGCAATACGCGGGTTTCAAAGGCCGGGTTCGCCGCCTCCAAAGCCACCATGTCGCCTTGGCGTTTGTAGCGTTTGAGCGTGGTTTCATAGCCTTCGACCATCGCCACAACGATGTCGCCATTGTTGGCACTTGAGGTCTCGCGGATGACCACAATGTCGCCGTGGTTGATCCCGGCCTCGATCATGGATTCGCCTTTGACTTCAAGTGCATAGTGATTGCCGTGGCCGGAAAGCATTGACCCCGGCACAGCCACGTTCATCGTCCCGTCAGAGACCGCTTCAATCGGCACGCCCGCGGCAATTTTGCCCATGATCGGCAGGTTGATCGCAGAGACCACCTCCACATCCAAAGCACGGCTCGGCGGCGGGCTGTTGGGGCGGTCGCCGTCGATCACGCGCGGTGAAAATCCGGCGGAAGTCGGCGCGGTCGATGGCCCCCCCATGGATTCGGGCAGTTTCACAATCTCGATGGCGCGGGCGCGATGGGCGAGGCGGCGAATAAATCCGCGCTCTTCCAAGGCCGTGATCAAGCGGTGAATGCCCGATTTCGAGCGCAGATCCAGCGCTTCTTTCATTTCGTCAAAGGAGGGCGGAACGCCGTCCTTGTGCATCCGCGTGTTGATAAATTCCAACAGCTGGAGTTGTTTGCGTGTCAGCATCTGCTCGGTCCTCTTCCCCGGTTCGGGATCGTTTGGTCCCGACTGGATCGGGCCGTGGGTCACGGCATCCCCCGAAAGCGTTTTGACCCAATGCACCGGCACGGACGGGATCGCGCCCGAAATCCGCATCGTGAATTGGCCATTACGCCCAATCTGGACCTTTTGTCCAAAGGCGACAGGTCCGCCATTGTCCGCAAGTCCCCAGACGGGTTTTGCATCATGTTCTGACAATGTTCTACCGTCGTTCCCGAAATGTGTCAACGTTCCTCTCCTTTTGGACCGCGGCTTTGGGCCTGTTGCGGAGAGAAGATGAGAGCTTGGTTAATTCGGCGTTAAAACGTAAGGTCGATTTGGAAAATTTTATCAAAAGGCGCCCGAGTAAAATTCAGAGCGCAATATAGTCCACGATCTCGCCCGCGATACGCGCCGGGTCAAGCGGCGGGCGGACCAAAAGCACATTGGCCGAGGACAGGATCGACATCAGCGAGCTGTCTTGGCGCTCAAAGGGGCGAATGCCGCCGGTCTCAAACCGCGCCCGCATATAATGAGCCCGCGGACCGTTTGAGGAAATATCCTGTAAAAGCGGGGCTTTATGATGGGGGGCAGGGGCGGCGGGCAGGCCTTGCATTGCGCAGAGTGCGGGGATCAGAAACAGCTTTGCCGTGACCAGAGACGACACCGGATTGCCCGGCAGGCCGATCATCAAAGCCCCGTTCAACCGCCCCGCCATCAAAGGTTTGCCGGGCCGCATCGCCACTTTGTAAAACGCCCGATCCAAGCCCATGTCGGCGGCGACTTTGCCGACCAAATCATGATCGCCCACCGAGGCCCCGCCGATGCTGACGATCACATCCGCGCCTTGGGCCAACTCAAAGGTGGCGCGCAACGCGGTCTCATTGTCGGGCGCGATCGGCAACATCCGGGCGATCCCGCCGGCCTCTTCGATCATCGCGGCCAAGCCGAAAGAATTCGAGGCGATGATTTGCGACGGCCCCGGCGTTTCGCCCGGCATGACCAATTCGTCGCCCGTGGCGATCAATGCGACCACGGGGCGGCGGCTGACGCGGACGTCGGGAATGTTCATCGCGGCCAAAAGCGCCACATCTTGCGCGCTCAGGCGGCGCGGGGCCGTGACCTGATCCCCGACGCGAAAATCACCGCCGAGGGGGCGGATGTTGGTGTTCGCAGACAGGGGCTCGGTGACGGTGATGACATCGCCCTCGCGGCTCACATCCTCTTGGATGATCACGCGGGTGATGCCCTCTGGCACAGGTGCGCCGGTGAAGATGCGTATGGCGCAGCCTTTGGTCAAGGTCCCGTCAAACCCATGGCCTGCGGCGGATTCACCGATAACGGTGAACTGTGCCCCCACAGGCACATCAAGGTCCAACACTCCGTAGCCATCCATCGCCGAAGAGGCAAAGGGCGGCTGGTCGCGTTTGGCCACGGCGTTCTTGGCCAAGACGCGGCCATGGGCGTGGCGCAGAGGGACGGTTTCCACATCCAACGGGCTACACAGGGCGAAGACCTTATCGAGTGCTTCGGCGACGGAAATCATTGATCCGACTCATAAATTCCAGATTTTCCGCCCTCTTTGCGCAGCAATCGAGTTGGCCCGATTTCCATGCCTTTTTCGGCGGCTTTGAGCATGTCGTAGATGGTCAAGGCGGCAATCGAGGCGGCGGTCAGCGCCTCCATTTCCACGCCGGTTTGCCCCGATGTTTTCACCGTGGCACGGATGCGCACGCCGGGCAGGGTCTCGTCGGGGGTCAAGTCCAAGGTCACTTTGGTGATGGGCAAAGGATGGCACAAAGGGATCAAATCAGCGGTCTTTTTTGCCGCCATGATGCCCGCCAGCCGCGCCACGCCCATGACATCGCCCTTTTTCGCCGTGCCTTGCAGAACCAAGGCCAACGTCTCAGGCGTCATCGTGACCGAAGACTCCGCCACGGCCAAACGATCGGTGACCGCTTTGCCGGAAACATCGACCATATGGGCGTTGCCAGAGTCGTCAAAATGGGTGAGTTCGGCCATAAGCGCGCCTCCGTTACAGCTTGGCTGGGGCAGGGTTCGCCAAAAGCGCGCGGGTGGCGGCCTCGACATCGTCTTGCCGCATCAGGCTTTCGCCAATGAGGAAACAGCGCGCGCCATATCCTGCCATGTCGGCCAAATCTTCGGGGGTGAACAACCCGCTTTCGCAGACCAAGGTGCGCTCGGGCGGCGCGAGTTTGGAGAGAATGCGGGTGGTGTCCAATGTGGTTTCAAAGGTCTTAAGATTGCGGTTGTTGATGCCCAAAAGAGGCGATTTCAACACCTGTGCCCGTTCCAATTCCTCGGCGTCATGCACCTCGACCAACACATCCATGCCCCATGCAAAGGCTGCGTCTTCCAACTCAACCGCTTGCGCGTCGGACACCGAGGCCATGATGATCAGGATCGCATCTGCCCCCCAAGCCCGAGCCTCGGTGATCTGATACGGGTCATACATGAAATCCTTGCGCAAGACGGGTAGGGACACCGCCGCGCGGGCTTGCACCAAAAACTCCGGTGCGCCTTGGAAGGACGGCGTGTCGGTCAGCACCGACAGGCAGGTTGCGCCACCCGCCTCATAGGCGCGCGCGATGCTGGGCGGATCGAAATCCGGCCGGATCAAGCCCTTGGAGGGGGAGGCCTTTTTGACCTCCGCGATCAACCCATAGCCGGTTGTGGCGGCCTGTTGCAGCGCCAAGCCAAAGCCGCGCACGGGGCTTTGGGTCTTGGCTGTCGCCTCCAACTCCGAGAGCGGCACGGCGGTCTTTGCCGCAGCCACCTCTTCGAGTTTATAGGCTTTGATTTTATCGAGTACGGTTGCCATGGGGCAGGGATACCTTGGGTTGGGATCAAAGGAAAGATGTCAAACGCGCCATCAGGTTCGTACCATGAGCCGCTCCAGCCCATGAAAATGCCAGGTCTGGGCGTAGCGCGGCGGTTCCGTCAGGTGCAGATTGGGACAGCGCGCAAACAGGATCGGCAGGGCCACCCGCAATTCAAGCCGCGCCAAGGGGGCGCCGACGCAAAAATGAATACCGGCGCCAAAGGCCATGTTTTGTTTCACCGGACGGGTCGGATCAAACACATTAGGATCGTCCCACGCGTCATCGTCACGTCCCGCAGCGCCCAGCAAAAGCCCGATCTTATCGCCGCGTTTCAACGCCTGGCCCAAAAACGTGGTGTCCTCATAGACCCAGCGCTGAAACAGATGCAGCGGCGGATCAAAGCGGATCACCTCTTCGATCACCCCGTCGATGCGCTCATCCATGATCAACTCGCGCGGGGTTTCCTGTTCCAAAAGCGTTTTCACCGCGATGCCAAGGCTGTGCACCGTTGCCTCATGGCCGGCGTTCAGCAACAGGATACAGGTGGTGATCAACTCATCGGTCGAGAGTTTTTCCCCCTCTTCCTCGGCGGCAATCAGGCTGGTGATCAGATCATCGGCGGGGGAGGACCGGCGCTCGTCAACATAGCCGCGCATAAAGGCAGCAAACTCGGTGGCGGCGGTTGCTGCCGCCCTCTCGATCTCAATCGTGCGCCCCGGCGTGTAGACCGCGACCATCGCGTTGGACCACGCCAAGAGCTGTTCGCTCATTGCCTCGGGCACGCCCAAAAGCCGACAAATAATCCGCACCGGCACCATTTTGCAAAAGGCGGGCAACAGGTCAAAATCCGCATCTCGCGGGAAGTGGTCAATCAAATCATTGGTGATCTCTTCCAGATCGGGCACCAAGCCCTTGATCCGCCGGGACGTAAACGCCCGCAGCACCAGCCCGCGCAACCGCTTGTGCCGGTCGCCCTCAAGCTCCAACATCGAATGGTCTTCGATGTCATAAAACGGGCGCAGATGCACCGGGATGTCGGGCTCAAACCCGCTTGGCGCCTCGCGGCCAAACCGCGCGTCACGCAGCGCCATCGACACGCCATCATAGCCCGCAATCACCGGAAGGCCCAAGTCCTCCCACCACACCATGCGACCCGCCTCACGCAGGTGATCGTAAAACGGATAGGGGTTTTGGACAAAACCGGGGTCGGCGGGGGCGCAGCTGAGTTTTTTCATTGTTTATGTTTTCGCGGTCTGTTTTTCAGGGTCTGTTTTTCATGGCGCGAACTTGTCGGGAACCGCTTTCCTTTGCAAGACAGGTTTTCTACTCTCGGTTCAGATGACCACAGAGCACACCCCAGCCCTTGATCCGGCCTCCCCCCCGGTCCACCCCCGCCTGTCTTGGGCGTTGGGGATGTTCGTCGCTGTCGTGGCCTTTGGGCTTTTGGTCTTTGGTCTGAGTTTTCGGGCGGGGTTGGATCAGGCGTCTGCACGGGGCGCATCTGATTTGGCCTTGGCCTCGGATCGGTTGACCACGGGCCTGCAACGCTACCGCGAATTGGCGGTGTTCCTGTCGGATCACCCCACTGTTTGGGCGCGGGCGCTCAGCCCCGATCAATCTGCGGACGTCGCTCGCGCCGCCACCGATGTGTTGCAAAATCTGGCGGATAAAACCGGCGCGCATTCGTTGATGTTGGCGGCCCGCGATGGGACTGTTTTGGCCGCGGCGGGCGAACAGGCTCTGCCCAAAGGGGCTCAAGCCGCCTTTAACCGTGCCATGAGCGGAGCGTTGGGCGTGGCGCATTTTGTCGATACCGACCAGCAGCGCCGCTATGTGTTTGCCGCCCCGGTGTTTGATCCGGGCGGCCCGGCCCGCGCCGCCGTGATCGTCAATGTCAACATCGGCCTGTTGGAATGGGGCTGGCCGACCGAACCCTCGGCGATCTATTTCACCGATGACTATGGCGTGGTCTTCGTGTCCAACCGCTCCGAATTGGTGCTGCGTGGTGGCTTGGCTGGGCCGATGCCGGTCACCGCGCGTCGTCAGATTTCGGGCCATGATCTTTGGCTGCATGAGGCCGGGCCCTATATTCCCTCGCCCGCGCTGCATATCACCCGGCCCTTGCCGGTCATCGGCTTGGAGGCCGAATTGCTGATGGATCTCAAACCGGTGATCGCGCTCTCAAGCCTTCAGGCCGGGATGGCGGCGGCGCTGGCTTTGGTCTTTGCGACATTTTGGTTTTTCGCCCGCGAACGCAGACGCACCTTGGCCGAGGCCAACACACGGTTGGAGGCCCGCGTGGCGACCCGCACCCAAGCCTTGGAAATTGCCAACCGCGACCTGACCCGAGAGGTCACAGAACGGCTTGAGGCCGAAGCCCGCCTCAAACGCGTCCAAGCCGATTTGGTGCAGGCCGGGAAACTTTCGGCCTTGGGCGAAATGTCGGCGGGGATCAGCCACGAATTGAACCAGCCGCTGATGGCGATCCGGTCCTTTGCCGAGAATGCACAGGCGTTTTTAGAGCGCGACAATGCGGCCAAGGCGGCGGAAAATCTGGGTCGGATTTCCGAACTGGCGCGCCGCATGGGCCGGATCATCAAAAACCTGCGCGCCTTTGCCCGGCAAGAATCCGAGACCATCACCAATGTCGAACTGACCGCAGTGGTCGAGGCGGCGTTGGAAATGACCATGGGCAAGGTCGCGCGGGCGGGGGTCACTTTGGACTGGACGCCGGGGGAACCGGTCTGGGTGCGTGGCGGCGAGGTGCGGCTGCAACAGGTGGTGATGAACCTGTTGTCCAATGCGGTGGACGCGATGTCGGACAGCTCAGAGACGGATAAGCGGATCGAGATTCGCATATTTGCGGGCCAGGACGGGGGCACACCCACCCGGCTGACCGTGGCCGACACCGGGCCGGGCATCGCCGAGCCGGACAAAATCTTTGATCCGTTCTACACCACCAAAGAGGTTGGTGCGTCCGAGGGCATGGGCTTGGGCCTGTCGATTTCTTACGGCTTGATCCAATCCTTTGGCGGGCGTATTCGCGGTGCAAACCGCGCCAAAGACGGTCAGTCTCCCAAGGGGGCGATTTCGGGCGCGATCTTTACCATCGAGTTGATCCCGGCGCGTATAGATAGGACACAGGAGACCAGTGAATGAACCGGGCAGGGCGCGTGGAACGGGTTTTATTGGTCGATGATGACGCCTCGGTGCGTGAGGCTTTGGGACAGACGCTGGAACTGGCCCATCTCGTGCCGACCTTGGCGGGCAGCTATATCGAGGCCAAAGATTACATCACGCCCCGCTTTGAGGGGGTGATCGTATCCGACATTCGGATGCCCGGCAAAGACGGCTTTGCCTTATTGGAGTTCGCCCAATCGGTCGATGCGGAATTGCCGGTGATCTTGCTGACGGGGGAGGGCGATGTGCCGATGGCGGTGCGCGGCATCTCGTCTGGGGCTTTTGATTTTTTGGAAAAACCCTGCGCCCCGAAAGACTTGATTGCCGTGGTCGAAAAGGCGCTGAAAACCCGCGCGCTGGTGTTGGAAAACCGGCGGTTGAAACGGCAAGTGGCCCAAGGCGATGCCGCCGCACGGCTGTTGCGCGGCACCTCCGAGTTCTCCAAGCGGATGCGCGAAGAGGCCCGCGCGGTGGCGCGCTCCGCCGCCGATGTGTTGGTCACGGGCGAGCCGGGCGTGGGCACCGCGAAAATGGCCGAGGTGGTGCATTTGCTCTCGGCGGGCTCCATGGCGCCGTTTTTGAAATTTCCAGCGGTGTCGCAAACCCCCGAAAGCCTCGCCGCCGCCTTTGACGCCGCCAAGGATGGTTCGGTATTTTTGGATGAAATCGTCGCCCTGTCGCGTCCGGCGCAATTCGCGCTTTTGGAGCTGCTCGAAGGCCATGATCGCCCGCGCCTGATTGCGGGCACCTATGCCGATCTGCGCCATGAGACCATTGAAGGGACGTTTTCGCCCGATCTGTTTTACCGGCTTGAGGCGGCGGTGATCCGCATTCCGCCTCTGCGCGAACGACGCGAAGACATCCCGACTTTGTTTCGTCATTACGTTGATATTGCTTGCGAGCAATCCGACCTGCCGGTGCCGGAGATCACGCCCGAGGTGATTTCCAACCTGATTGCACAGGATTGGCCGGGCAATGCGCGCAGCCTGATGAATGCAGCGATGCGCTTTGCCATGGGCTTGTCCGAAGGCGAGGCGCAAGAGGACGAATTGGGACTGGCCGAACAATTGGCGCAAGTCGAACGTTCGCTTTTGATCGCCGCGCTGCAACGCCACGGCGGCAATGCCACAGAGGCGGCGAAGGGATTGAAATTGCCGCGTAAAACCTTTTACGACAAGCTCGCGCGCCACGGCGTGCGGGCGGAATTGTATCGCGGTTGAGACCCTTGCTGTGCCTCTAAAGCATGATCTGATACCTTGCTAAAATATGCGACCTTTGTTTCCTGCCTCCAGTCCCGACCGAAAGCACGGGACGAAATACGGGAGGGAAATCCATGAGAAATTTGACCTGCGCCTTGGCCGCTGGACTGTTGACGCTGTCCGTCTCTGGCGCGTTCGCCGGAACCGAGGGCTGTGATCCGGGCGAGATGGTGATCAAGTTCAGCCATATCGTGAACACAGACAAACACCCGAAAGGCATTGCCGCGACCCTGTTGGTGAACCGGGTGAATACAGAGATGGACGGGACCGCCTGTATGGAGGTTTACCCCAACGCCACGCTCTATAACGATGACCAAGTGTTGGAGGCGATGCTTCAGGGCGATGTCCAACTTGCGGCTCCGTCCCTGTCGAAGTTCGAATCCTTCACCAAGCAATTCCGCATATTCGATCTGCCGTTCATGTTTAAAAACATGGAGGCCGTGGATGCGTTCCAGGCCTCGGACACCGGGCAGGCGATGAAAGAAGGCATGGTGCGGCGCGGGCTTTTGGGCCTTGAGTTTTGGCACAATGGCATGAAACAAATCACCGCCAACAGGCCGCTTGTCCTGCCCGAAGACGTGGCTGGGCTTAAAATGCGGGTTCAGCCCGCCGAGGTGATCATTGAACAGATGCGCGCCCTGAACGCCAACCCGCAACCGCTGGCCTTTCCTGAGGTCTACGGCGCGTTGCAAACCGGCGTCGTGGATGGTCAGCAAAACACATGGTCGAACATTTATGGTCAAAAGTTCCATGAGGTTCAGGACGGGGCAACCGAGACCAACCACCTGTTGCTTGACTATATGGTCGTGACCTCGGTCGATTGGTGGGAGAGCCTTGATGCGGATGTCAGGGATCAGTTTGCCACCATCCTTCATGAGGTGACCGTGGCGCGCAATGGCGAGTCTGAGCGGGTCAATCAGGAGGCCAAAGAGGGGATTTTGGCAGCAGGCGGTGTCGTGCGCACCCTGACGCCCGAACAGCGCCAAGCCTGGGTCGATGCGATGAAACCTGTTTGGAAAATGTTTGAGGCCGATGTGGGCGCTGACAATATTGCCGCCGCGCAGGACTTCAACGCGCGCAATTGAACGCGATGTGTCCGACGCGTCAGGCGCTGAGTCGCGCAGGTCGCGATGTTTTGAGAATCTGTGATGTGTGCGGATTTTCGCACGTCTGAGAAATTTGGGCGTGTGGAGAACCGCACACCATGCAGGTGCAGCATGGCTGCTATGCGTTTGAGCCGTGCTGCAACCAAATGAAAAATAAAGGGAATTATAAAATTTTCATGCCCCCGTCACGAAACCTTGTTCCAAATCTCTTGCCCCTGTTTGGTCTGCCCCAGAGGTGTACGGGCCAAAATCGCCTGCACCGCGACTGACATTCGATTTCATGACAGGGAGGAAACCCATGAAATTTCTTGCAACCGCTGCCACCGCACTCGCGCTCACCGCAACCGGGGCTTTTGCCGATACGATGGGCTGTGATGCTGGCGAAATGGTGATCAAATTCAGCCATGTCACCAACACCGACAAACACCCGAAAGGCATTGCTGCGAACCTGTTTATGGAGCGCGTGAATGCCGAGATGGACGGCAAAGCCTGTGTCGAGGTCTACCCGAACTCCACGCTCTATAACGATGACCAAGTGCTGGAAGCGATGCTTCAGGGCGACGTTCAAATGGCGGCGCCGTCGCTGTCGAAATTTGAATCCTTTACCAAAGTCTACCGCATTTTCGATCTGCCCTTCATGTTCAAGAACATGGATGCCGTCGAGGAGTTCCAAAGCTCCGAAGTCGGTCAGAATATGAAAGAAGTCATGGTACGCCGCGGGCTTTTGGGCCTTGGGTTCTGGCACAATGGTCTGAAACAATTCTCTGCCAACAAACCGCTTGTGATGCCCGAAGATGCCGCAGGCCTGAAATTCCGGGTGCAGCCCTCCGACGTGTTGGTCGCCCAGATGGAAGCGCTCGATGCCTCGCCGCAGCCGATGGCCTTTTCCGAGGTCTACGGCGCGCTGCAAACCGGCGTTGTCGATGGTCAGGAAAACACATGGTCCAATGTCTACGGCCAGAAATTCTTTGAGGTTCAGGACGGCACCACAGAAACCAACCACGGCGTGCTTGACTATATGGTCGTGACCTCCGTCGATTGGTGGGAAGGGCTGGATGCCGACACCCGCGATCAATTGGCAACGATCATGAACGAAGTGACCGCCGAGCGGAACGCCGCGATTGCCGAAGTGGACGCAGAAAACCGTCAGGCTGTGTTGGATGCGGGCGGTGTGATCCGCGAATTGACCGACGAGCAACGTCAGGCCTGGGTCGATGTGATGAAACCGGTTTGGGCACAGTTTGAAGCCGATGTCGGCGCAGACAACATTGCCGCAGCCCAAGAGATCAATGCCAAACACTAAGGCGTAAGCCTTTGAACACGAACGGTTCCCGCGCATTTGACGCGGGGCCGTTTTCTGCATCCTTTGCCCGTATCCGGGCATCTGGGGCCAAAAGAGGGGGCCAGTGATGACACAATCTCAAGACAACCTGCCTACAACGCCCATCGCCGAGTTTTTCGACGCTTTGGAAGAAAACCTGATCGCTTTGATTTTGGGACTGATGACGCTGGTCACCTTTGTGAATGTGGTGATGCGCTACCTGTTCAATGACTCCCTGATTTGGGGGCTTGAGGTGGTGCTGATCCTGTTTGCGTGGCTGGTGCTTTTGGGCATCCCTTACGGGTTTAAAAAGACCTCGCATCTGGGTGTGGATGCAGTGATCAATATGCTGCCTTCGCGGGGGCACAGAATTTTGGCCATCCTTTCGGCGCTGGCCTGTGTCGTCTATGCGGCGCTTTTGATGAAGGGGGCGTGGGATTACTGGGCACCCTTCGCCGGGCTTCAGCCCACAACAGGCCGCTGGTTCCCGACCGGCATCGACTCGGGCGTGCGCGACCGGGCGTTTTATGTCACCGATCAAATCCCGATGCTGGGGATTTTCCGCTGGTTAGAAGCGGCGATCAACTATGGCGACAGCTATGACAAGCTGCCCCGCGTTGTGCCCTATTTCATCATCCCGCTCTCCGCCGCCCTTTTGCTCTTGCGCGTGGTTCAGGCGACGATCCGCATCATCCTTGGCACCCAGTCGATCCTGATCGTTTCCCATGAAGCCGAAGAAGACGTCGAGCGTGTCGCGGCCCATCCTGCACACCCCGAATACGAGGAATAACCCCTATGGATGTCATCCTTCTTTTCGTCATGATCATCGGGCTCCTGCTGATCGGCGTGCCGATTGCGGTCTCTTTGGGCCTGTCCTCGATGATCTTTTTGTTGGTCTTCTCCGACACCTCCCTGGCCTCCGTCGCTCAATCTTTATACCAAGCGATGGCCGGGCATTACACGCTCCTCGCGATCCCGTTTTTCATCCTCGCCTCCTCCTTCATGTCGACGGGCGGCGTGGCCACGCGCATCGTGCGGTTTTCCATCGCCTGCGTCGGCCATATGCATGGCGGTTTGGCGATTGCGGGTGTGTTTGCCTGTATGATCTTTGCAGCTCTGTCCGGCTCATCGCCTGCGACCGTGGTGGCCATCGGCTCCATCGTCATCGCGGCGATGCGCAAAATGGGCTATTCGCGGGACTTTGCCGCGGGCGTGATCTGTAACGCGGGCACTTTGGGCATCCTGATCCCGCCCTCCATCGTGATGGTGGTCTATGCCTCCGCCGTGGACGTGTCGGTCGGTCGGATGTTCCTTGCAGGCGTCATTCCGGGGATTTTGGCGGGCACGATGTTGATGATTGCGATCTATGTCATCGCGCGGATCAAGCACCTGCCAAAAGGCGAATGGGCGGGCTGGGGCGAGATCTACGCCTCGTTCAAAGACGCGTTTTGGGGCCTGATGTTGATCGTCATCATCATGGTCGGCATTTACGGCGTTCCGGGCCTCACCGGCGCGATCTTTACGCCGACCGAAGCCGCCGCCGTCGCCTCCGTTTATGCCTTCCTGGTGGCCTCCTTTGTCTATCGTGACATGGGGCCACTGGCGGGGCGGAACGGGGCGGGACCGACCCCTTTGTTGCGAAAACCGCAGGCCTTGCTCACCGCATGGTTTCACGCAGACACGCGCCAGACCCTGTTTGATGCGGGCAAGCTGACCGTGATGTTGATGTTCATCATCGCCAACGCTTTGATCCTCAAACATGTGCTGACCGACGAACAAATCCCACAACAAATCGCCAATGCGATGCTGTCGGCGGGCTTCGGCAAAATCATGTTCCTGATCATGGTCAACGTCATTTTGCTTATTGGTGGCCAGTTCATGGAACCGTCGGGCCTGATCGTCATTGTTGCACCCTTGGTGTTCCCGATTGCGATTGAACTTGGGGTGGACCCGATCCATTTGGGTATCATCATGGTGGTGAACATGGAGATTGGCATGATCACGCCGCCGGTGGGTCTGAACCTGTTCGTCACCTCCGGCGTCGCCGGGATGCCGATGATGGCGGTGGTCCGCGCAGCCCTGCCGTTCCTCGCGATCCTCTTTGTGTTCTTGATCCTTGTGACCTATGTGCCCTGGATTTCGACGGTGCTGCCGAATGCGTTGATGGGGCCAGAGATCATAACGAAGTGATCTGAGCCAAAGCACAGACATGAAAAAGGGGCCTCTTGGGGCCCCTTTTGTTTGAGTATTTATGTCACGGTAAAGGGGACTTAGTGCCGCGAGGTCAGTTCCGCCAGCGCGGTCAGGCGACCGATGGCCTCACCCGAGGCGATGCTGTCTTTGGCAATCTCGACGCCCTCTTTCAGGGTTGCCGCCTTGTCGGCCACAACCAGTGCCGCTGCCGCGTTGAACAGGACCGCATCACGGTAGGCCCCCGCTTCGCCATTCAACAGCGCAATCATCGCGGCGCTGTTTTCCTGCGGTGTGCCGCCAAGGATGTCTTTCAGGCGATGCACCGGCAGACCCGCGTCTTCGGGGTGGATTTCCATCGACTTGATCACGTCACCATCCAAGGCCGCCACCGCCGTCGTCCCGGTGATCGAGATTTCATCCATCCCATCCGCGCCATGCACCAGCCAGGCTTTTTCAGAGCCGAGCATTTGCAGCGTTTCGGCCATCGGAAAGATCAGATCGGGGGCGAAAGCTCCAGTCAGTTGACGTTTCACGCCCGCCGGGTTGGTCAGAGGGCCCAAGATGTTGAAGATGGTTTTACAACCCAATTCGACCCGCACAGGCCCGACATATTTCATTGCCGGGTGGTGCATCGGTGCCATCATAAAGCCGATGCCAATCTCGCGCAGCGCCTCTTCGACCACGTCCTTGCCGACCATGACATTGACGCCACTGACCGACAGCGCATCGGCCGCGCCCGATTTCGAGGACAGGTTGCGGTTGCCGTGTTTGGCCACGGGCACACCTGCGCCCGCGACGACAAAGGCGGTGGCGGTGGAGATGTTGAGCGTGCCCAACCCGTCGCCGCCAGTGCCGACGATGTCCATCGCGCCCTCAGGCGCCGTGACCTTGACGCATTTGGCGCGCATCACCGAAGCGGCTGCGGCATATTCCGACACCGCCTCGCCGCGCGCGCGCATCGCCATCAAAAAACCGCCGATCTGCGCGTCGGTTGCTTGGCCTTCGAACAGAATTTCAAAGGCCTCCACCGCCTGCGACCGGCTCAATGGTCCCTCGGAGGCGGCAAAAATCAGCGGTTTCATCGCATTGGGGTTTGCAGGGGCGCTCATGCCGCTTCCTCCGCTTTGAGTTGATTGAGAAAGGTGCCGATCATCTCGTGACCATGTTCGGACCGGATGCTTTCCGGGTGAAATTGCACGCCTTCGATCGGCAGGGTTTTGTGGCGCAACCCCATGATCGTGCCATCCGCCAATTCCGCCGTGACCTCAAGACAGTCGGGCAGGGTGGCGCGATCGACGATCAGCGAATGGTAGCGCGTGCCTTGCAAGGGCGAGGGCAGACCGGCAAAAACGCCTTTGCCCTGATGATAAATCTCGCCCATCTTGCCATGCACGATCTCATGACAACGCACGACAGTGCCGCCAAAGGCCTCGCCAATGGATTGATGCCCCAAACAAACGCCAAACAACGGAATGCCCGCGTCAGCGGCGGCATGCACCAAGGGCACACAAATGCCGGCTTCATGCGGGGTTTTCGGTCCGGGCGACAAGACGATGCCAGACGGGCGCAAGGCCATGGCCTCTTGCACGTTCAAAGCATCATTGCGCACCACCTTGGCTTGCCACCCCATCTCGCCAATGTAATGGACGAGGTTGTAGGTAAAACTGTCGTAATTATCGATCAGAAGCAGCATCGCTTTGGTCCTTTGGCGTGACATGACGCGGTGAAATCCGCACATAAATCCGCACTGGCACCGGCCAAGCGCCGCGCGGGGAGAGTTTGTGGCATGAAAGGGGGATGATCCTTTGATAAAGCCGGGTTATACATGGTCACAAGGACCTCAGGGGGTCAAGGGGTACGCCTTGATCAAAAAGGTGTAATCACGGCCTGATACCGCTGATCGTAAAAGGGCCGATAGAGCAAATGACAGGGCCGATGTGCGCGACACATCCGGCAACAGGGCAAGGAGCGCCAAAGACAATGGGGCGGGGAATTTTCACTGGGTTGATTTGGGGCGGTGTCGTTGGATTTGGAATCCTGACGGTCGCAAATGAGATCGTCGCACCTGTGACGTTGGAGGTGACCCCAGTGGCGTCGACCCCAGTGGCATCACCCCCTGCGTCCGCTGAGACGCAAGTGATCCCAGAGGGTACAACAGAGGCCGCCCCCGCCTTGACCACCGCGCCTGAGGGCGAGGACGCCCCGGAGATTGCCCCGGATATGGCCGCAGCCGACCCAAACCGGTCCGGCACCCAGCCTGATGTGCGCACGCCCGAGGGCCAGGAAACGCCGCCCGAGGCTGAAACAGCCGCCGCAGCCGCCCCGGACATCACCGCCCCCACCGGGCCACAATTCGCGCCCGACGACACAATGGAGACGGCGGCAAAAGCGCCCGCAATCGAACCGGTTTTGACCCCGCCGCTAGGGCTGGCCCCCGAAGCGGAAGCCCCCGACGCGCTCCCGACTGCGGAAGAGAGCGTGCCGGGATCAACGCCTGAAGGATCGGATGTCGCACCAAACATGCCCGGATTGCCGGAAAGCAGCTCGGTCGACACTGTGCTGATGGATACCACACCTGAGACGCCGCCGGTGCCTGGCGACCCGGTCCAAGAACAGACCGACAGTCTTCTGGCACCACAAGGCGAGACCCAACTGGGCGAAAAAGTTGGCTCTTTCACCGACCGGGACGACGCCCGCAAATCCTCGCGCTTGCCGTCTATTTCGGCGCAACCCACCCCGGATGACGCGGTCCCCATGATGCTGGCCGATGATCTTCCCGCCCTTGTGGCCTTTTCCGCCGATTATGCCGGGACACCAACAGGGCCGATGATGAGCATCGTTTTGGTGGATATTGCCGAGCTTGGCCCCAATGATCCGATCCTGTCCAAACTGCCGTTTCCGGTCACTTTTGCCGTTGATGCGGTGGCGGCGCGGGCGGGCGATCGGGCCAAGACCTACCGCGACAAGGGGCTTGAGGTCATGGCCATGGTGTCCTTGCCCGAAGGCGCGACACCGCAAGACGTCTCTGTGACCTTGCAACAGGCCGCTGAGCTTGTGCCGGTGTCTATTGGCTTTTTGGACGTCCCCTCGGGCACCTTCCAAAGCTCGCGCACCATCGCCGCCCAAGTCGTGGCCAGCGCCCAGGACAGCGGGCGGGGGCTTTTGACCTTCCCGCGGGGGCTCAATGCCTTGGAGCAGGAAGCCCAGCGGGCCGATGCGCCCGCCGCCCTTGTGTTTCGCGATTTCGATGGCCGCGGCCAAGACATCGCCGCGATCAAACGGTTCCTCGACCAAGCCGCCTTCCGCGCCAATATTGACGAGAAAATCGTCCTCTTGGGCCGCTCAAGACCGGAGACACTTCAGGCTCTGGCCGAATGGTCCCTGGGCAACCGCGCGGCGGCGGTCTCGATCGTGCCTCTGTCCTATTTGCTGACGCATTGAGTGTGTCATGATCTTGCCCACTGAAGCGGGAACACTGTAGGGGAGGAGGTGGAAATGAATGCAATTCTGCGCGTTTTGCTTTGTGTTTGGCTTGCTTTGCAGCCAGAACAGGCCGTGTCGCAGGAGTACGATCACCTTTTTACGCCCTTCACACCAAGTCACTACAGTCAAAATGAATTGCGTTTCTTGCAACTAGGGTTGGCATTGGAAGGTCACTACAATGGCCTTTTAGACGGAGCATGGGGCCGCATTTCCAACACTGCCATAACGCGTTATGCACGGGACACCTTTGATGAGGCACCCCTTGAAATACATGCAGCGCTCATCGCGTATTTGGCCGCCGATTTTTTGGAACGCGATGGTTGGGAGATCAGATATTATGACAGTTTAGGCCTGTCTTTTCTGATCCCGACGCAGGCGCTTATCGAAGCTCAATCCACGCCAAATTTGTTAAACTATGAGCACTCGAAAAGTTCGCTGAACTATTCCATCGGCTTTGGCGATTTACGAAAGGCCGAAGCATTGCATGAGTATGCGTACCGTTTTCACGCTGGGCCAAACCCCATATACACTGTGCGGAAACAGGGGATGGCGATCACCTCTGCCACAAACGCGTCCGGCCAAACGCTTTATGTACGATCACTGTTTTGGCAGGGGCAGTGGTCAACGCTGATGATTTCTGCCGAACGCCAAGACGCCGCCCTTTTGGCCGCTGTGGCGGCCAGCATCGCGACAGAGAAATACGCTCAGCTTTATGTACCCCGCGGAGGTTACCTTTTCTCCATTGCTGCGACAGCGGCGGATCTCCTTGATGCGGCAGAGTGGGACGGTCAAGAAACGGCTGTCGCCACTCCGCCCAGATCCTCTGAGGAAGCCTCAGATGGATCGTCTTCAGGCACAGGGTTTATCGTCTCTGACGCTGGACACGTTCTGACCAATGCGCATGTGGTTGAGGGATGCAATAGCCTTGAGGTCAATGGTATGCCCGCCGAGCTCATAACGGTCTCAACCAGCTTTGATTTGGCGCTTGTGCAATCATCGGATAGTTTAGGCACACAGATTGCGCCTTTTTCCCCATCCACCGCCCGCCTCAATCAAGACGTCATTGTTGTCGGATACCCGTTGGCCGGGTTGCTTGGCGGTGTGAATGTGACACGCGGGGCTGTTTCGAGTGTGACAGGCCTTGGGGGAGAGGAGACGACCATGCAAATCTCCGCTCCCGTTCAGCCCGGTAATTCTGGCGGGCCTGTCCTCTCTGACACGGGCGCGGTCTTGGGCGTTGTTGTTTCAAAACTCGATGCGATGGTGGTGGCCGATGCCATTGGCGATATTCCGCAAAATATCAACTTTGCGATTCGAGGTGAGGCCGCGCGTCTTTTTTTATCCCTAAACTCTGTGACGCCGGTGATGAGTGACATTATATCTCCACTTTCGCCCATTGAACTGGCTGAGCAGGCAACAAAATTCACGGTTTTCATCACCTGTGATTGATCCGCAAGAGGGGGGGTAGATCCCCTGATCCTCTCGACGTGCGAACACGGCCTTGGCCGCGGCAAAGCCGTTGAGGGCGGCGGGGAAGCCGGCGTAGATGGACATTTGCATCAGGATCTCGGTGATCTCCACCCGCGTCAGGCCGACATTCATCCCGGCTTCAATATGGACCTCCAATTGCGGGCGCGCTGTGCCCATGGCGCAAAGCGCGGCGATGGTGGCGATTTCGCGGTCGCGCAGGCTGAGGTCCGGGCGGCTGTAAATGTCGCCAAAGGGAAATTCCAACAGGTAGATGGCAAAATCCGGTGCGATCCCGGCCAGCGAAGCGATGACGTTTTCGCCTGCCTCACCGTCAATCGCGGCCATGGCGGCCGTGCCGCGTTCCAGTCGGGTCTGTGGTGGTGTGTGTGTCGGTGTCATTTGAGTCTGCGTCATTTGGGTCCGTCCCTTCAGTCTCGCCATATCCGGCGATTTTGGTGTCGAGGACGGTGAGGGCGCTTTGTAGCTCGGCCAGATGTGCACGCGCCCGATCGCGATGTTCGCTCAAAAGTGCGGCGCGCGCCGGGCCGGTGCTGTCGCCTTGGGCGCGCAGCCTGGCATAGCGGAGCATGTCGCGGATCGGCATTCCGGTGGTTTTCAACCGGGACAGAAACCCGATCCAGACCACGCTGTCTTCGCCATAATCGCGCCGCCCGGAGCCATCGCGATGGGCATGGGGCTAAAGCCCGATCCGTTCGTAATAGCGAATGGTGTGGGCCGTGATCCCGGTGCGTTTCGCCAAATCTCCGATCTTCATGCCACCCTCTTTTCTTCGACGCTTTTGACCCTAGGGCTTTGAGCGAACTCTAAGTCAAGAGCGGATTTGCACCTCACGCGTGCTTGACAGGCTGCGACATTTTGTCGTGAACTTGCGGCGAGGAGAACGGCGCAGAGCCGACAGGGAGAGTTTATGGAACAGGTTCAGGCGGTGGCTGCGGCCCCGGTGCCCGATGTGGCGCATTTAACGATCTCGGATTTACGCGCCGCCCTGCGCGGCGGCTGGCGCGATTTTCGCCGCGCGCCCGCTTTTGGGATTTTCTTTTCCGCCGTCTATGTGCTGATCGGGTTTGGGTTTGTCCTGTTTGGCGCGGGCACGGTGGCGTGGACCTTTGCCTTCTCGCTGGCCTTCCCGCTGTTTGCGCCCTTTGCCGCCGTTGGCCTCTATGAGGTTTCGCGCCGGATGGAGGCGGGGGCAGTGCTCGATTGGTATCAAGTCCTAAGCGTGGTGAAGGCCGAAAAAGACCGGCAAATCCCGTGGATGGGGGCGATCATCGTCATCTATGTGCTGTTCTGGTCGTTCTTTGCCCATATGCTCTTTGCGCTCTTCATGGGCCTCTCGGCGATGACCAATATCAGCTCTTCCTATGAGGTCTTCTTGACTCCGAACGGTTTGACCATGATCGCGGTTGAACTGGGCGTGGGCAGCCTGTTCGCCTTTTTGCTGTTCTCCCTCACGGTCACGTCCCTGCCGCATCTGTTGGACAAAGAGGTCGATTTCGTCACTGCCATGCTGTTGTCGTTTCGCGTGGTGAAAGACAATTTCTGGGTGATGTTGATTTGGGCCGGACTGATCGCGATACTGTCGATCTTGGCGCTGATCCCGTTGTTTTTGGGCCTGTTCATCGTCTTGCCGGTGATGGGCCATGCAACATGGCATCTCTACCGCCGGGCTTTGATTTAAGGCGATGGGTGTGATCCGCAGCCGCAGCTTTGCTGTCGACCGTCGCGCATCCTTAACGTGATGCGACGGATTTTCGACATCTTATCAGCAGACCGTGCTATGCATATTGTCCCAACCGCTAAGCATGTCTGACCCAAACCGGACCTTGATCGCAACGTGCAGCGAGGTCTGCTATGCGGGACAAAGCTGCCGTTGGGTCATTATCAGTGATCAAACACCGAAGTTTTGAAAATCAGTGGGGCGTGTCATCAACGTGATAGTATCTGATGCGAGATTTGTCTTCCCAAGGATACGGATTCTCCATCGCTCCATAGCAGGCGTCCCATTCTTCCTTGGTCGGGCTAGGGACCTCGCTATATGTAGCGCACTTTCTACATTGAACCTGCAGTTCGACGGTATCTAAAATGCCCGCGACAACGTCCCATTCGTGATCGCAAGTGGCTGGATCATCAGCCATAAGTGAGACGCGTTCAACGATGTATTTTGTCGACAACAAGGATTGCGGAATAAAGAGACTAAGGTACGCAAAGAATTTCTTCATAATCACCGGCTCGCGCATTTCAAAGATGGAAATCTAAACAGATTGAAACCGCTCATACAATGCGCAATTTGGCCTCAACCCCGCCCTTCGCTGCGATCTACGCGAAGGCCCGGTTTTCCATTTGGGTCAATTGAGACCGCAAAGGTCAAAGTCATGTGACATATGGTATTTGCGCGGACGGTGGTCTCTCGCTGCGGATTGAAGGATAAAGGGCGGTCTGCGGGCCGCCTTTACGCTCTGCGCCGGGAACTGATCATCAGCAACACACCGGCACCGACAATCACAGCTCCGCCAGCCAGTTCCATCGCGTCGGGGCGCTCGCCAAAGACCAAAGCGCCCAGGATCATCGCGAACAACAGGCGCACATAGCGAAACGGTGTGACCACCGACAATTCGCCCATGCGCATCGCCATGGTGATGCCGGTGTAAGCGATGACGCCGACGACCACCGCCACCGACAAAAACGCCAGATCGACCAGCGAAGGCATGACCCAAGCGCCACGCCAGAGCAACAGGATCGCGCCCGAGGGGATGAGCGCGGCAAAGCCCGTGACGCCCAATTGCGCGTAGGACAGGATCGGGGGCGCGGCGCGGGTGGCCAGATCGCGCCCGGCAAAGCCGATCATGCCCAGCACTGCCAATATCGACAGCGGCGTAAAGCCCGACAGCCCCGGCCTGAGCACCATCAACACGCCGACAAAGCCCAATGCGATCAAGGCCCATCGCAGCGGCGAGACCTTTTCGCGAAAGATCAAAACGCCGGCGGCGGCCACGACCAAAGGCGTGGCTTGCAAAATCGCGGAGGTGGTGGAGAGGGCGGTGAGCGCCAGCGAGAGGGTGAAAAACACCCGCCCCATCATTTCAAACAGGGCGCGAATGGCCATCACGCGGGTGAAGAGGATCGGGTGAAAAATCCGCTCGCGGCGCTGACGGGTCAGCACGGCAAACACCGTCAAACCGCCCAGACCGAACAGGATCAACACTTCGCCCACCGGCACATGCGCGGTGACGTATTTCAGCGCCATATCCTCGATCGAGAACCCGGCCATGGCCATGGCCATCAACAGCGCGCCGCGCAGATTTCCAGCTTTGAGAAGGGTCAGGTCAGGGGCGAGGGTCATGGTGGCTCCACTATAGCGTGCACGCCACCATGACCGGGACGACCGTGGGTCTCAAGGGCAAAACAGCTTTGCAGTTTTGCACCCTGTCCCGCTCAGATCACTTGCCCTTTTTCTTTTCGCCCAAAGACATGGGCTTGGCCGCGCCAAAATTCGCTGTGGCCAAGACCTTGGTCTTTTCTTGCTTCGGCTTTTTGACTTCTTTATTGCCGCGTTTGTTGTCGCCTTTTCCCATGATGTTCTCCCATGTCGATATGACCCTCCGGCGACAGGCCGAAGGGGTCTCCCTCAAGAAAATCAGGGTTGCCAGACGGGGGCCTCAAAAGGCGGGGACCAAGCCAGGGCGATGATTTCGGTGAGTCGCAAACGCCGCTCTCTGGGCGGTCGTGCTGACGATAATCTACGCCTGCGTCTGTATCTGCGCAAGTGAGCTGATCCGAGAGCCAGATATGAAAAAGGCGACCCGAAGGCCGCCTTTTAAAAGTCAAATATGAGACCCGATCAGGCGGGTTTGGCCGGTGCGGCGGCCGGTTCCGGCGCTTTCGCAGGCTGGGGTTTTGCCCCACCCGCTTTCGAACCGATCGACAAAGGATCGTCAGCGCGCTGAACCGAGCCTTCAAAATGCGCACCGCTCTCAATCGCGATGGTTTTGTGGATGATGTCGCCTTCGACACGAGCGGTCGAGGTCAGGCGGACTTTCAAGCCACGCACACGACCGACAACACGCCCATTGACCACCACATCATCGGCAATCACTTCGCCTTTGATCATCGCGGTTTCACCAACCGTCAAAAGATGGGCGCGAATGTCGCCCTCAACCGTCCCTTCGATTTGAATATCGCCGGAGGTTTTCAGATTGCCCACGACAGTGAGGTCAGAGGACAGCACCGATGCGGGCGGTTTCGCCTTGGGGGCGGATTGGGAGAAGTCAGGCGCCGGAGTTTTCGGCAAGGCGGGCTTTGCAGCCGCCGCTTCGGGTTTCGTGACATCCTCGCCCTGTTTCGGGCCGGGTTCATTGATCCTGCTTTTAGAAAACATCGTTGGCAGCCTTAATGTAGATCATCGGGTTGACGGCCTTGCCCTGTACGCGGACTTCATAGTGGAGGTGCGTGCCAGTGGAGCGGCCAGAATTCCCCATAGCACCGATTTGCTCCCCACGCGAGACTCTTTGACCAACTTTCACAAGAAGTTGGGATTGGTGAGCATAACGTGTCTCAATTCCAAACTCATGTTGAATTTTTACCAAACGCCCATACCCCGAGGACCAGCCGGAAAATGTCACCACACCATCGGCAGTGGCATAGATCGGCGTGCCGTAAGCGGCGGCAAAATCCGTCCCCTCATGCATTCGCCCCCAGCGCGGGCCAAAGCCCGAAGTGTAACGGAAGCTGTTTTTGAGCGGCAGGGCAAAAGGGGCTTTTTGGGCGGCGATCCGGTAAATGTTGAGCTTGTCCATCTTGTCGATCAACGCATTGGCGCGCATCGAATCCGGGTCCATCATGCCGCCCTTGGTCGAAAATGTGATCGGGGTCAGTGGACCACCCTGACCGGAATAGCCGCGCTTGACCGTGGCGAGCATCGAGTCGACCGGCATCCCGGCGGCTTTGAACATTTTATCAAGCGGAGCGACGGACACGGTCATCGCATCTTCGAGCTGGGTGAAAATACGGTCGTTCTTTTCTTCCATCAGCTTGAGATCGGTTTCCAACACATCGGCCATTTTCATCGCCTGAGACGCGGTCAGGGCCATCTCGTCGCGTTCCGCCGCCGTATCGGCCAGCGCCACGGCCAACACATCGACGGTGCTTTCCATGTCCTGCGGCGTCATCCCCTTGGCCGCATTCGCGTCGCCGTTGAGTTTGGCCAAAACCTGTTCTTCGCTGATCTGCGCTTCGTCGCGGGCTTTCAACGCATCACGCAGATTGGCCTGAACCACATCCACGCCGGTTTCCAGTTCGCGCACACGCTCCTCAGAGGCCAAAAGCTGGGATTGCATGGCGGAGATTTGTTTGAGCGCGGTGTTAAAGCGCTCTTGGGCGGCGGCGGCCTCCGTGGCGCGCATGTCGCGTTCATGGGCCAGTTCCGCCACGCGATTTTCAAACAACACAAGATCACGTCCCGCCTGTTCGCGCAGATTGCCCGACCCGATGCTGTCCATCAAAATGATCGCGGAGGCGACGATCATCCATACGGCGATCAGCGAGGTTCCGGTCACGGCCACCAATTGCGTCAGGGGAGAAAGCCGCAGATAGCGGGTCTCAGAGTCAGACCGCAGAAACACCCGGCGTTCGGGGAGTCTGCGCTCAAGCATGTGATTGAGCTTGTGTATCATTGTTAGGCTAAAACCGTCCTCATTCCCATCTCTATCCGCTTCAGACCTTGTGAACTTTGAGTTTTGCACGTCTTTTGCGTGGCTTTTCCCAAATCGGCACTGACAAAAACAAGCGGTTGCACTCTGTTAGCGAACCAAGTCCAAGCGGGCAACGCTTTTGCCTCCCTGTCGGCGGTTTGGGCGAGCCATGGGCGGGAAATGACTGTTTGTGGGCGGGTTTTTGCCTATGTGAGCGCCACCATAGTGGGCGAATTTGCCCCCCCCCCCGCGACCGCCTGCCGCCGGGGGGGCCTTGACGCTTTATCGCCAGGCGGCGGGCATCTCATCGGACAGGGGCCAATAGAAATCCGGCGGCATCCCGGCTTCGGCGCGTTTTTCGTCATTAAAGGGTGGCTTGGTGCCCGACGGGAAAAACCGGCGCACAAGGGCGTGAAACTCTTCGGTCGGGTCCAGTCCCTCGCGACCACAGAGGAAGTTGAACCATTTGGCCCCATAGGCGACATGGGACACTTCTTCGGCATAGATCACGTTCATCGCCTCCACCGTTTCGCGGTCTTTGGCGTTTTGGAAAATCTTGATCATGCCCGGTGTCACATCCAAACCCCGCGCCTCCAACACCATCGGCACCACCGCCAGCCGTCCCATGATGTCCGCCACCGTATCCTCGGCGGCGCGCCACATCCCCGCATGGGCAGGCAGGGCGCCATAAAAGGAGCCGAGCGCTTCAAGTCGATCACATATCAGGTTGAAATGTTTGGATTCTTCATCCGCCGCCTTGACCCAGTCGTCATAAAATCCAATCGGAAACGGCACATGGGTGAACCGCGCCACGATGTCCCAATGCAAATCCACCGCGTTCAATTCGATATGGGCAATCGCGTGCAAAATCGCGATCCGGCCTTCGGGACTGCCGGGTTTGCGCCGCGGCACATCGCGCGGGTCGAGCTGTTCGGGCTTGTCCGGGCGCGCCGGTTGCAAGGGCGGGGAGGCCGTGCCGATCTCAATCGGAGTGCCGTTTGGCGCGCGCGACTGTCGCCACATCTCGGCATAGCGGTGGCTGAGCGCGGTTTTCTCGCGCCCATCCGCCGTGCGCAGCACCGCCTCGGCCATTTGCGCCAGCGTCAGCGGCCCTGTGTTCAAAGTCGCGCTCATGCGGTGGCGACCGCAAGAACCTCGTCTGCGTGTCCCGTGACTTTGACCTTGGGCCAGACATGGGCAATTTTGCCGTCTTCATCAATGAGAAAGGTCGCCCGCACGATGCCCCAAAAGGTTTTGCCATACATCTGTTTTTCCGCCCAAACGCCATAGTCTTCGCAGACTGTGCCATTCTCATCGGACAAAAGCGGGATGCCGAGACTGTGTTTGGCGCAGAAATTGTCGTGTTTTTTGACGCTGTCTTTGGAAATGCCAAAAACCTGAATGCCCGCTGCGGCAAAGCCATCTTTGAGGGCGGTGAAATCCAGCGCCTCGGTGGTGCAGCCCGGCGTATTGTCTTTCGGGTAGAAATACAGCACCACTTTGTGCCCGCGCAGATCGGACAGGGTCACATCCGTGCCGCCATCGCGGGGCAGGGTGAAATCCGGGGCCATGGTTCCTTGGTCAAGCATGTCGATCTCCTTATAATGTCGTGTGAACACTTTTACGCGGTGAACAGTTTTACGCGTTGCACAGGCTTTCGGTTTCGTTTTAGGCCGCTTTACGACAAGATAAAACCAACACAAGCCTCAGAGCAGTTGAAATGAGCGAGCGTCCCCCCCCGGATCACACGTCGGAGCAAACGTCTGATCGCACGTCGGGCACCGACCCGGAACACAGCGCGGAGATGTCCGAAGCGCAGACCCCTGTGAGTGCCGCAGAGTCTCTGGCTGCGTCCGCCTCTGTGGACGCCTCCGCTGCGGGCGCGCCGCCCTTGGGGACCGAAACAGGGGAAACCTCCGCCGAGGCTCGCAAGCGCCTGCATCCGGCGCATCGCTTTGGCCTGTGGTCGCTTGCGCTCATGGCCCTTGTGGCGCTGTTCATCGGCATCGCGGTTCTGGCCTTCACCGGGCGGACCATCGTTTTGCCCGACATGATCACCTCGCGCATTGAGACAAAGATCAACTCTGATCTCGATGGCGCCAAAATCTCCATCGGCCGGATCGTGGTCCTGCTCGATAAAACCTTTGTTCCGCGTGTCACCGCCCGCAATGTCGGCTTGATTGATGGCTCTGGCGCAGAAATCGCCCGGCTGAATGAATTGCGTGCGGTGCTCTCGAAAGACGCGCTCAAACAGGGCCGATTGCGGCCTGACACGCTGCGCCTCTCGGGCGCACAGGTGACGGTGCGACGGCGAGCTGATGGGACATTTGCCTTGGATTTTGGCGGCGCGCAGGGCACGGCAGGTTCGGCCGCGGAAGTGTTGGAGGCGATTGACCGCGCCTTTTCCACCGAGCCCTTATCGAAAATCTCCCGCGTTGAAGCGCGCGAAATCACTGTCTCGCTGGAAGACGCCCGATCGGGGCGGTTGTGGCAGGCGACAGACGCTGCCGTGATCCTGCTCAACTCGGATGAAAACTTTGACATCACGCTGAATTTCGAACTGTTCAACGGCACCGAAGACCTTTCCGATGTCGAGGTCAGTTTTGCCTCGCAAAAAGGCTCTTTGGCGACGGTCATGTCGCTGAGCATGGACAATGCGCCCACCCGCGATTTCGCCCTGCAAAGCCCGGCCTTGTCGTTTTTATCCGTGGTGGATGCGCCCGTCTCCGCCGCCATGCGCGCCGAATTTGATACCAAGGGGCGGCTGGCGCAATATTCTGGCAAGCTTGCCATTGGTGCCGGTCAGATCGTTGCCGGGGAAGGGGCCAAGCCTTTGGCCTTTGAGGGGGCGAGCGGGTATTTTGACTATGATCCCACCAAAGAACGCATTGAATTTCCTCAGTTCAGCCTCAAAACCGACGCGCTCAACATCAGTGGGCGCGGCCATATTTTGCTGCGTGATTTTGATGGGGCCTGGCCGCAGGTCTTCACCAGCCAATGGCAGCTGTCCGAGCTGAAACTCGCGCCCGATGGCGTGTTCTCCGAACCTTTGGTGTTCGATCAAGGCATGACCGATCTGCAATTGCGGCTCGCGCCGTTTCGTCTTGAGATTGGCCAGCTTGATCTTAAACAGGGCGATCTATGGCTGCGCGGCACGGGGCGTGCTGCGGCCACGCCGGAGGGCTGGCAGGCCGGGCTTGATCTAAATGTCGATGCTGTGACCAACGCCGAACTCATGGCGCTCTGGCCACCGAAAGCCATCGCCAAAACCCGCGATTGGATGGCCGAAAACATCCGTTCCGCCACTTACCGCGACCTCAATGCGGCGCTGCGGTTTGTGCCGGGACAAAGCGCGCCGACGCTGGCGCTCGATTGGCGTTTTGACGATCTCGACCTGCGCTATATCCCGGCGCAACCGCCGCTTTTGGGCGGGCATGGCTACGGGTCGATTTTTGGCAATGCCTTGACGGTGGTCTTGGATGGCGGCGCAGTCACGCCCCCGAGGGGCGGCGCGGTTGATATGGCGGGCACGGTGGTGCGCATCCCCAATATCACCGAAAAACCGGCGCGTTTGGACATCTCGTTGGCCACCCAATCGACGGTTGAGGCGGGGCTGTCCTTGGTGGCGGAAAAACCGTTTTCGGTGCTCAAAGAGGCCGCTTTCGGCCCCGATGTGGCCAAGGGGCAGGCCAGTCTGCGCGGCGCGATTTCCTTTCCGCTCAATAAGATCGTCACCTTTGAGGATGTGAATTTCCTGCTCAATGGCACGCTGAGCGATGTGTCCTCGGATCGGTTGATGCGTGGGCAGGTGCTCTCCGCCGATCAATTGGCGCTGACCGTCGATCCCTCGGGTCTGACCCTTGCGGGGTCGGCACGGATCGGGACGGCACAGGCCGCCGGGCAATGGCGCAAAAACTTCGGTCCCGATCATCGTGGCTCATCGGATATGACCGGGCGGATCACCCTCAATCAGGCGCTTTTGGA
>ERZ1673962.255-NODE-255-length-43614-cov-135.925710_pt1 | contig 43614 bp, 73 predicted proteins | sample MGYA00580188_ERZ1673962 | MGnify/ENA primary metagenome ERZ1673962 (study PRJEB41334, sample SAMN05608104) | rock metagenome | biome: terrestrial subsurface; feature: shale formation; material: shale | place: USA: Pennsylvania ... | reverse complement strand
GCGCTGTGCCCGGTTGGGGATTCCGCCGCGAGGGTTCTGAAGTTTTAAAGAGCGTGGGCTTTTCAGGCCCTGACGCGGTGCTGCTGCGTCGATGGGTGAACAATAAGCCAATGCCTAATCTTGTGCAATAGGCATTAGCTAATTTTTTTCGAGTAGACGAACGAAACCGCCCCGAGGCTCTGCCGAGGCCCTATTGAGGGAATCAGGAATCAGGAATCAGGAATCAGGAATCAGGAATCAGCCGGGCTCGACATGGCCTAGGACATGCCTAGGCCCGTACATTGGCTGGATGGTGCGGAATAGAAGGGTTCGCGGCTATGTCAGCCTAGTGCGCCGCCGCGCCATATGACGCGACCCATGATAGGCACCTCGGCCATTGATGCGGCAGAGACTTCCTCGTCTGGATAGCGGGCCTTGTCCGGGTTGTCGCTGCGAATCAGCCAGTTGCCTGATATCTGCTGCGCCATGCGCTTGATGCTTAAGCTGCCGTCTGGCCGGCGGATTGCGTACACCTGGCGGTCTCGCGGCTCCGTGTCGGAGCTGTCGAACAGCACCACGTCACCCTCGAAGATGTAGGGCTCCATGCTGCTTCCGCTGGCGTAGATGACAAACAGGTGCTGCGGCTTTGCGCCCATGCGGCGTAGCCAGTCGCGCTTGAAGGCAAGGCCTCCATTCACTTCGACGTGCTCGTTGAGCGCGCCGTCACCGCAGGCGCCGCGGGCGCTGTATTGGGGGATGAGGGCGTAATCGTCGCTGCTTGGAGAGTGCCCGGCGCGACTGTCTTCCGCCGGCGTGGCTGTGAGGCCAATCGCTGCTTCGCCAAGATTGCCGATCTGCAGGTCGCCGTCTGTTCCTGGCGAGCGATGAGCCTCGTCAGCAATTAGCACAGTTCCTTCCGCAAGCCCCCAGTGGCTGGCAGGAACGACATCGGAGAAGAAGGTGATCATCTGGATGATCTTCGTCTTGTCGATACGGCCGGTCGCGATCCACCCCTGAACCGATGGCGGCTTCACGTTGAAATGGTCCGCAAGGGCCTTCTTTGAAAGACCCTTCTTGATTCGTGCGGCGTCTATAGCTGCGCCAAGCTGTTCACCTTTAAGCATTGCCTAATTTACCCCCGGTGAATATCGGTTAGGCAATGGCTTGCTTCTCGATTAGCTAATGCCTTATTCTGTGCCCGTGTCACTACGGAGAGCACCAAATGACCCCCGCACAAGCAGCCCAGAAGGCGGCGCAAATCCTCGGTAGCCAGGCGGAGCTTGCTCGCCAGCTCCAGATTCGCACGCCGACTGTAAGCCAGTGGTGCTCAGGTGGCCGGCCGATCCCGGCTGCTCGTGCACTGCAGATCGAATCAGCAACTGGCGGAAAGGTCCGCCGGCAAGAGCTGTGCCCGTCCTTCCCGTGGGAAGGCGTGGCCGCCTGAGAACTGAAAAGGAAATCGACCATGTACCACGACCCCAAACATCTGCGTGACCACATCACGAAGGTTCGTCTCGACGAAGACACCGACGAGCTTCTGCAGTCGCTGGCGAAATTCCATCGCACCCAGAAAGCCGTACTGGCTCGCGAACTGCTGGAAGCCAGCCTGCGGGACATGCTTTCGCGCCTTGAGGATACCGAAACCGAGCAGATGGCCTGAAGGCCTCGAAGGGGGCCTCATGGCTGAACAAGAAGTCGCTCTCGATGAGCGCTACCAGCGCGCATTGCATGAGCTAGCAAGGCAGGAAGGCAAGTCGCCAGAAGACCTGGGCGGCGAGCTGATCAGGGATCAACTGCGGAAGATCACTGAGCCGAAAGGCAATACCGGAAAGGTGCAGCCGTTTCGGAGGAGGGCAGGCCCTGAAAAGGGACCGAAAAATGGGCAATAAAAAACCCGGTGGGAAAGACCGGGTTCTTCAAACACCAAGTGAGGTAAATCACATGAGTAATGTAGCGCAAAACCACCTTCTGCTCAATAGCAAGATCGGCGAGACCGATCTGACCGCGATCATCAAGAACATCGCCAGGAAAGCCGATGTTGGCGGGCTCTGTGTCATGGCGCCCGGAATCGCATCTCGCGTTGTTGACGAGATGAACTTCCATGGCCAGCGCCGGGTTAAGAAGGCGCGCGTAGCGGAAAACCTGAAGCTGATGCGCGATGGCGGCTGGGAGCCGCACGTTTCCACCTTGGTTTTCTGCGAACTGCCTGATGGTTCGCTGACCCTGATCAACGGGCAGCACCGTTGCTGCGCCATCGTCGAGCTGGGCGCTCCGGTGAAGACAAAGATCGACATCATTCCGGCCCGCGATGCTGATCATGTTCGCAGCCTGTACGCGAAGTACGACGCGAAGTCGTCCGTTCGCACCGAGACGGAGCTGGTAAAGGCGTCCGGCCTGGCGGATGCGTTTGGAATCAAGACTCGAACCGCCGAGATTCTGATCAAGGCCGTCCCCATCGTCATGAACGGGATGGAGCCGAACACGCGTATGCCGGGTCGCGAGCACCTGAACCAGTTCTCGTACCGGCTGGAGGCTGCCGCCGGATGGGCGCGCGAGGCTGCTGAGTTCGACGAGATCACCACCTTTGCCGAGCAACATATCCGCCGCAGCTTGCTGCGTGCTGGGACGATGGCGGTCGCCATTTACACCCTGCGCCACTGTCGTGAGCGCGCGCTTGAATTCTGGTCTGGCGTTGCGATGAACGACGGTCTTCGCAAGACCGACCCTCGCGCCCGCCTGATCGCCGACTTTGCTGTGCGCACCCTGGCCAGCGGTTCCGTTCGCCAATCGGTACAGCAGTCGGCCCTTGCCTGGAATGCCTTCTACGAAGGGCGCGAGCTGAAAATCATCAAGTGCATTGAGGGGGCGGACATCGTTATCGCCGGAACCCCGATGCGCAAAGGGGGCGCCAAGTGAGAGAAGTTAAATCTATCTCGCTCCGCCGCGTGGACCTGTCGGGCAGTCGCCCGACCGTTCCTGAGACGGTGAATGCGATGGCCAAGTCGCTGAGCGATGTTGGCCTGATCAACCCGATCACTGTCGTCGCTGCCAAGGTTTACGACAACTCCATTTTTGTCGATGGCTTCCGCGTGGTCGCCGGAAACCACCGCGTAGCCGCTGCTCGTGCGCTGGGCTGGCAGGAGATCGACGCGTTCGTGATTGCCGACGATGACCGCCTGGAAAACGAGCTGCGCGAGATCGACGAGAACCTGTGCCGCGCCGAACTGACCCCGGCGCAGCGGGCCTATGCCATCAAGCGCCGGAAGGAGATTTGGGAGGCGAGGAATCCGAATGGCGTAGTTGAGGTGGAACAAATTGTTCCACCTCAAGATGGAAAGCATGGCGGTGCTCGCCCGCAGAAAAAAGAGTTCGCAGCAGATACCGCAGCCGTCACCGGCCAGTCGAAGCAGGACATCAACCGCCACGTCTCCCGCGCCGAAGCCCTGGGCGATGACCTGCTGGAAGTAACCGGCACGTCGCTGGACAAGGGCGTCGAGCTGGACGCACTGAAGGCCATGCCGGAGCCGGAGCGCAAAGAGCTTATCCAGAAGGCCAAGGCTGGCGAGAAGGTAACTGCCCGTAAGCAGCAGGAGGCCCCATTGAGGGCCTCTGAGGCTGTTTCTATGGTGATCCGGCAGCTGGATATCTTTCTGATGGTGCTCGCCACTAGCGGCATCTCAGTCGATCAGCTGGCGGACCGCTTTGCGGATGAGTTCGACCCTTCCGACGCAACAACTAAAGCCAAGGTCGAGGCCATCATTCCGCTGCTGGATGCCCTGGCACGCATCGGCGCCGAACTTGATCTTGAGGAGGCCGCATGAGCTTTCAGGCTATGGCCTGGGCAGTCGGCCAGAAGCTGCCCATGAAAGAGAAGTTCGTTCTTCTGATGTTGGCCAACCGCACCAACCACGACACCGGCCGCTGTGATCCGTCGCACCGTCGCATTGCCGAGGACTGCGGGATGAGTCCTGCCACCGTAAAGCGCGCCATCAAGGAGTTGGTCGCTGGTGGGTATCTGTCTGTTGAAAACCGGGTGAAGAACGGCGAGAAGCAGCCCAACCAGTACAAGCTGCATCTTGACCGGGTAGGGTCACACAGCACCTACCCCCTGCAAGAGGCATCCGAAGTAGGGTCACACAGCACCAAGGTAGGGTCAGACAGACCTAACCTAGGGTCAGAGGGAACCGTGGGGGTAGGGTCACAGGGAGCTATAAAACAGGAATCTTCTAAACAGGAAGTTAAACAGGAAGAGAACCTGAAAAACCTGCCGGCTGCGACAAGCGCTGCCGGGGCAGTGGTGATTCCATTCGAGGCGCCGCGCGTAGAGATCCCGGCTGACATGCCGGGGCCTAAGGATCAGGGCTGCAAAACCTTCAAGACCTGGGCCAACTACGCGATGGCCTACCGCAAGCGCTATTCAGCCTGGCCGGTATGGAACGCGAAAGTCGGCGGACAGATCAGCCAACTGATCGACCGTCTAGGTATCGACGTTGCGCACAGCGTTGCAGCGTTCTACGTCACCGTGAACGACGCGCGCCTGATCAATGACTGCCACAGCCTGAATCACCTGCTCGCCAAGTGCGAAGCCTTCCACACCCAATGGCAGACCGGCCGCCAAATGAACGGCCGCACTGCGCGCCAGATGGAAGACACCCAAGCGAACGTGAACGCAGCCCAAGAGGCCGCGCGCCTCATCATGGATAAGGAGGCGATCAATGCTTTCCTCTGATCAACTGGCCGCGCTGGCGGGCGCCGTGTGTGCCACCGCCGAGACGCTTGGCCAAACCATTAGCCCCGGCGCCGCAAAGATGATTGCGGAAGACCTGGCCGACTACCCAGCAGAGGACATTCGCGCCGCGCTGCAAGCGTGCCGCCGCGAACTGACCGGCAAGCTAACACTGGCTGCCATTCTCCAGCGCGTACAGGCTGCCGATGGCCGTCCTGACCCGAACGAAGCTTGGTCGCTGGCCCTGGCTGCGTCTGACGAATTCGACAGCGTTGTCCTGACTGACGAAATCCAGCTGGCTCTCGGCGCCGCCCGCGCCATTCTCGACGCTGGCGACAAGGTGGGGGCGCGCATGTCGTTCCTGTCCGCCTACCAGCGCCAGGTTGATACCGCTCGCCGCGAAGGGAAGCCGGTTAACTGGAAGCTATCGCCCGGTTTCGACCAGCAGCGCCGCCTGATGGCCGTCGAGGAAGCTGGTCGCCTCGGTCGCCTGCCTGCGCCGGTTGTGCAGCAGTACCGCGCTCAACTGACCCATGAGCCGATCACTCAAGACGGCGCCGCCATTGCTGGCCTGATCACTGGTCGCGTCGCTATGCCGACCCCTGAAGTTCGCGCCAAGTTGCGATTGGTGAAAGAAGCCGTTGAAGAGAGCCAGGCCGCGAAAGAGAAAGCCCGTCTCGCTGAAATCAAGGCGATGCAGGAGCGTTTCGAGGCGAAGCGCGCGGCGCAGCTAAAGGCACTCAAGGAGCTGGAGGCCAAGGCATGAGCACCTCTATCGGAACCGGCCGCCTGCACGAGGGCGGCCTTGACTGCCGGAATCTCTGCGAAATCTGCGGTACCAGCCGCACCACTCGCCGGCACCAAGCCTGCGCGCAGATCCGCAAGGCCATCTACTCCTCGCCAGCCGCTCAGCGCCTAGAGGTTCAGGCACTCCAGCGCCAGGGCTACCGCCCCCAGGCAATCACCGGGGCAGGCATAGGCCTATCCCGCGGCAATGACCATCGCGTCGTGGATGAGCACGGCAAACAGATTCGCGGAGTGGGGGCGAAACGATGAGCACGATTATGGAAATGGCCGCCGCCTACGAGCAGGCCCGCACAGCTCCCGATGTAACAGATCGCGCTACTGGCCTAGAGGAGGCAGATCGTATAGGTGGCGTGGCGCTGGTACAGGCCAGGCTGCAGGGGCAGGGCGCTGAGGAGTGCGAGGAGTGCGGCATCGAGATTCCCGAGGCGCGCCGTCGTGCTGCGCCTTGGGCGGTGTGCTGTGTGGATTGTCAGGGCCTGCGCGAGGGTCGCCGGCATGGATGAGCAGATCGAACGCCCGCTGACCTTCATCCGCGACCGCGCACAGGACCACGCCGAGGCCAAGGCCAACCGTGTGTACCTGGAGCAGTTCCGCAAGAGCAAGAAAGCGATCCTGATGCAGGAAGCCGAGCGCGAAGGAATCAAGACCATCGCCGAGCGTGAGGCATTCGCTTACGCGCACCCGGATTACCTGGGGCTGTTGGACGGCCTCAAGGTTGCCGTAGAGCGCGAGGAGTACCTGAAGACACAGATCGGTGTGGCTCAGCTGCGAATCGAGCTGTATCGCACGGAGCAGGCAAACCAGCGAGCAGAACGGAAGGGGTACGGCGCATGACCAAGGCCGAGAAGCAGCACCTAAACCGCGTCGCAGCCCTCGGCTGCATTGCCTGCTACCTGCAAGGCACGCCGGGTACGCCTGCTGAGATCCATCACCCGCGCGCCGGTCGCGGCAAGGGGCAGCGCGCAAGCCACATGGACGGCATACCGCTCTGCCCAATGCATCACCGTGGCACCGTACACCCGGCCATCCCAAGCATCCACCTGGCAAAGCGGGCATTCATCAAGCGCTTCGGCACCGAGGAGGAGTTGTTGCAGTTGGTGCAGCAGCTGATCGATGGGAGCGCTGCTGCATGACAGACTCACCACTAGGCCGCGCCTGCCCTGACTGCGGCGAGCCCATGAGCAATATGCCAAGCCTGAACGCCCGCCAATGCGCCACCGGATGCAAAGAGACATTCGCGTGGAACCTGGCACCCGGCCAGCTCCCCCTGATCGCAAACAACAGAGCCACAAGGAAGCCGCAATGACTATTAAACCGAAACACGTATTTGCCGACCTGCTGTCTGTCGGCCTCAGCGCGGCGCTCGTCTTTGGCTCCGGGGCGCTGCATGACTTCGCCTATTACGTCCTGCTGGTGTTCGTTTCGCTGGGCTGGCTGGACTTGCTCTGCGTGGGCGTGAAGGGAGAGGCCGCCGAGACGATTCGCGACCGAGTGTGGTGGAGCGGCTTTCTATCGGTGGTGCAGATATCGGCCTTGATCTTTTCCGGTCACTCGGTACTTGCGGCATTCAGCCTGGTTCTGTCGATGCTCATCGTTGCATCGGCTTTCAAGGAGCAGCAGGCATGAAGGCCCATCAGATCCTCGAAGCCGGCTTAGGCCACATGAAAGACCGCTCTGCCACCTACGACAAGCCGGCAGGCGAGCGGAGCATGGGCGCCACGATTGACGCATTCCGCGCCATCACTGGCCACGACCTCACCGAAGAACAGGGCTGGCTCTTCATGGGCCTGCTAAAGATGGTTCGCAGCCAGCAAGGCGGGTTCCGTGCTGACAACTACGAAGACCTTGCCGCATATGCCGGGCTGCAGGGTGAGGCCGCATGGGCAGAGCGCGCCAACCCTGACTTCGGCCAGCAGAACACCATCGACTGCCGCACGGATGAGCAGAAGGGGTTCAACGACCCTCGCACCGTGGAGGGCGTGGACGTGTCGTTCCCGACCGAGAAGCACATGAACTTCGCGCCGGATGTGGCTGGTGAATGACTTCATCTGCGGCGAATGCTGGATTGAACTTGGCGGAATTGACTGCCGATGCTCGGGCGCTGATCGAAGCGGACAAGAAAGCGTGCTGGATCCGGTGGAAGTGTCGCGGCCTGCCGGAGAAGGAGAAGCAGAGGCTCGGGCCGCAGCTGCTGGCAGCTGTTCCGGAGAGTGCGCGACCTGCCGTTGTGGCGGCGCTGAAGGCGAGGGCAGGTAAATGACTTTCCCGATCCGTAAAGCCTCAGCCCAAACCACGGTAAAGCCGGCGAAAAGTGCTGGATCGGGAAAATCGTCTGCGAGCGAGGCTGAGGACCTCCTGGCGCTCCACCTGCGCGCAGAAGGCATCGAAGCCATCCGAGAGTACCGCTTCGCTGCTGAAGCTTGTGGAGGGCCTGGTAAGGGCCTGCGTGATCGTCTGGCTAAGGCCGGGCTGCAGGACTGGCGCGCGGACTTCGCGCTGCCGGAGCAAGGATTGCTGATCGAGGTCGAGGGCGGCGGTTGGGTTCATGGCCGGCATAACACCGGCGCCGGCTTCGCTGCCGACCTCAAGAAATACGACGCCGCTGCCCGCCTAGGGTGGCGCGTCTACCGCTGCGACCCCGCCATGATCAAGAGCGGGCGCGCGATTGAGACAATCCGAATTCTGATGCAGCAGGGGGAGGCAGCCTGATGGCCGCACGCAAAGCGACAGACGACGAAATCAAGACCCCGCGGCAAGCCGCCAAGGATGCCGGAGAGCTGTATTACTGGACCGGCAAGCCTTGCAAGCATGGCCATGTAGCAATGCGCCAAACAAGCAGTGGCGGCTGCGTCGAGTGCACGAAGGCAATGAACGCTCGCCCGGAGATGATCGAAAAAAAGAGGGCTGCGATAAACGCCCATTATCAGCGCAACAAAGAAGATCGTCTCAAGTACGGGAAAGAGTATCGCCAAAAAAATAGGGAGAAATTTACGCAGTGGATGGCGGACTGGCGAAAGGCGAATCCAGAGCGGGACAAGGCAAACAAGAGAGCGTCTCAGGCAAAGCGCAGGGCATCAATGCGCGGAATGTCGAATAAAGAATTTATCGAGTGGACTGCTTCTCAGCCGAAAATTTGCCACTGGTGCGGCGTTAGATGCGCAGACTCGTATCACGTTGATCATTACGAGCCACTGGCTCGCGGCGGCAGGCATGAGGCCTCAAACCTAGTAATTGCGTGCAAGTTCTGCAACCTGAGCAAGAAAGCAAAAGACCCATACGAGTTTGCCGCTGCGGTTGGGAGATTGTTCTGATGACCTATCGCAACGTGGTTTCCGCAGTAGTGCGCGCCCTGGCGTCGGAGGTGATCAACTCGGCGGGCGGGTGCGATTTTGAGCCAAAGGTGCAGACCGCTCGTGTGCCGGGTGCGATCTGCGGCAAGGAAGAGGCGTTCCTGACTGACTGCTGGGTGTTCTCACGCCTGCACACGATGTTGAGCCCTGAGCACTGGCGCGCATTGGTAGCGCAGTATTCGACTCACGCAGACCGCAAGCGCGTTGCCATCGCTGAGCTGGTCGGCACGATCCAATCCCCGGCGCCGGTTCGGTTCATCAACTGCTGTGTGGTGACGTGGGCCTATCCGAAGCTTCCGGGCGCAGAAGGAAAACGCTCGACCAATGTGCTGCCGGCCGGGTGGTACAACATGGACAACTGGAGCGATGACCCGGTGCCTGTGAAAACGCAAGAACGCTGGCGTCGTGACATCCGCAAGGGCTTGAAGCAGGCCGTTGACCAGGCGCTGATCGAGGCGCACGAGATCCTGGCTGCTGAGGGATTGGTGGCAGGCGAGGCGGCGTGAAATAAATTTGCGGAAATGTGTTGACGAGGAACATCGTTCCGCATAATCTAAACCCATGCCAGCCACAACGGCGAGGCGAAGCCAAGGAGAGACACCATGACCATCACCAAAATCATCATTACCAGCGGAAACCCTGAGATTGGCGCAAATGCTACCGAGCAGGATCATGCTGAGTGGCGTGATGCAGCAGAGCAAGCGCTGGCAAAGGCATACCCGAATGCTGAAATTGAAATCGGCCGCACCGACAGCATGAACAGCGTGCTACTCCTGGAAAGCGACGACGAGGATGAAGAAGTTGGACGCGAAAGCCTCGCATATCAAGAGGCCATGCAGATCCTGGAGCGTATGTGGTAAGGCCAGACGCAAGCCATCACAATCCAGACCCGCGCTACCTGCGCGGGCTTCTGGAGCAGGCGGGGCTCAGCCAGCGCAAAGCGGCAGACTTGATCGGCATAACCGATCGGGCAATGCGGTACTACCTGAGCGACGAGTCGAGCCCTACATTCAGGCCGGCGCCGTACCCTGTGCAATTCGCCATGGAATGTCTCGCGTCATGCAAAGATGGTTGACATGACTGATCCATTGAGCCATTCTATGCCTATCTTGGTCATTTCACGCGTTGAGATGGCCGAGACAGCCCTACGACCGCCCAGCGCCGGCATGACCTGCGCGCCAACAGGCTAGGGCACCAATCCAAGAGCCCTGACTTCGGTCGGGGCTTTTTTATTCACATCGAATTCGATGTGTTTGCGCGAACGGCTGATTAGGGCTCGACCACCCGGCGCCCAACCCAATCCCCGGCCTGCTTGCGATCGGCTACGCGCCACACGCAGCACACTGCGCGACCTGACAACAGGTATCGCCCCGTAGACGTGCGGGGAATCGGGCTTTACAGATGGCCGCTGCCTCTTCCATTGGTACGCAGCGGTTCTTGATTTCCGGCCACATGCCTGCCTCCTTGCTCATAGGCGGATCGCACGCGCATGTGAGGCCGGACCTATTCACTCTGCCGCATAGCTGAGATGACCCATGCCAGAGAAAAGCCCTGACTTCTGGGTGGCGCTAGCTGCAGCCCTACGCGAACACGGCCTGGCCATGATGCTGACCTTCGTTCTGTCCTACATCCGAATCCACCTGTACGGCGACAAGAAGAGCCCATTGGCCAGGCTGCTCGAATCAACATTCGGCGCGCTGCTGATCATGCTCGTCGGCTTAGGCGTGAACGCCATGGGTGCAAACCTCGCCTGGACGCTATTCGCCGCTGGCTTGATCGGGCTGCTTGGCGTGGATCAGGTTCGCGCACTGGCCGGCAAGTGGGCGGAGCGCAAGGTGTCGCAGTGAAACGCCTCCACGCCCTGGCCCTGTTCACCTACATGGCTGCCTGTATCGCATGGCTGTGCGTGTGTGAGGCATGGAGATGGGGGAGGAGAGAGTGGAGGCAGCATCGAACGCCATTCGAACGACGTTGAATGAATCATCCGTGATAACACCCCATGAATGAGGCCCAGCTATGGCCCTATGCGGAGCTAAGACCCGCAGCGGGGAACCATGCAAGCGGCACGCGGTACCGGGTTCCAAGCGCTGCAAGCTACACGGTGGCGCGGCGGCGAAGGCCAACAAAGGCAATCAGCACGCAGCCAAGCCCGGATCCATCTACAGCAAGTATCTGACGGATGAAGAGCAGGCCGACTTCCAGGCTGCCGAGATTGACCAGATCGACCAAGAGCTACGGCTAACCAAGGTGTTGCTGAATCGTGTGCTGATGGCGAAGGGTGACGGCTACGACCTTCTGGCTGATCGCTACCTGGCGCGCATCGAGTCGCTGACAAAGACCCGCGAGGATCTGGAAGGCAAGCGCCTGACCAACGAGAAGCTGCGCCGCGAACTGGAAGACCCGAATCAGGGCTTGCCTGAGCCGAAGCAAGTCATCATCGGGGTGGAAGATGCAAGCGACCCTGAAGCTGAATAGGCCGCAGTTCGAGTTCATCAGCCACCCGAAGAAGTTCTCTGCGTTCGTCGGCGGGTATCGAAGCGGCAAGACGTTCGTAGGCTGCGTGCGGCTGTGTATCAACGCACTGGAGCACCCTGGCATTCCTCAGGGCTACTTCGCGCCGACCTATCCGCAGATCGCGGACATCTTCTACGACACGATCCCCGGCGTTGCCGAGGCCTTCGGGCTGTTCGCCGACATCGTGCCGAGCAACAAGCGGGTGCATCTGCGCGACTCGAAAGGCCGCTGCCTGTCGACGATCGTCTGCAAGAGCATGGAGCACCCTGGCCGCATCGTCGGCTTCAACATCGCGCACGCCCTGGTCGACGAGATCGACTGCATGCCGATCAAGAAGGCTGATAGCGCCTGGAAGAAGATCATCGCCCGTATGTCGACCGTCTGGCCGACTCGCGGAGAGAACACCATCGACGTGACGACCACGCCGGAGGGGTTCAACTGGGTATATCGCAAGTTCGTCAAGGAGCTGGCCGCGAACCCAAGCCAGCGTCCGCTGTATGGCATCGTCCACGCCAGCACGCGGCAGAACGCCAAGAACCTGCCGAAGGACTACATCCCTTCGCTGCGTGAGTCGTACCCGGCCAACCTGGTCGACGCCTACATTGACGGCCAGTTCGTCAACCTGGTTAGCGGATCGGTCTACCCGAACTTCTGCCGGCGGCTGAACCACACAGACGAGACGATTCGCCCGGGTGAAGAGCTGCACATTGGCCTTGATTTCAACATTAATCGAATGGCCGCCGCTGTATTCGTCATTCGTGACGGCGAGCCGATGATGCTCGATGAGCTGACCAGCCTATTCGATACGCCCGCGATGATTGAGGCGCTGGAGACCCGATACCAGGGTAAGCACAAGATCACCGTGTACCCGGACGCCAGCGGTAAGAACCGCAAGAGCGTCAACGGCAGCGAGTCGGATCACAGCTTGCTCAAGCAGGCCGGCTTCACGGTTCGCGTCAACCCGGCTAACCCGATGGTTCGTGACCGGGTTCTAGCCGTCAACGCCATGTTCCTGAATGGCGATGGCGTGCGCCGGCTCAAGGTCAACACCGACAAATGCCCGGTCACCACTCAGGTGCTCGAGCAGCAGGCATACAACGAACACGGCGAGCCCAACAAGGACGGTACGGAAGACCCGGCCGATGCCTTCGGCTACTTCGTCGTTCACCGCTTCCCGATCATAAAACCGGCCAAGCCGCAGACAAAATCACTACGGATGTAAAGCCAATGAGCAACGACCCGTCCAAAACAATCCCGGCCGTGGACGCCATGCGCGAGGATTGGGCCATCGTTGCGCCGCTGATGGGTGGCACGAAGGCTATGCGGGCCGCCGGGCGTGCTCTGCTGCCTCAATACCCGGCCGAAGAGGACGAGACCTACAAGGAGCGCCTGAGCCTCTCCACGCTGCTGCCGGCCTACGCTGAGACGGTCAACAACATGACCTCTCGGGTGTTCGCTGAGCCGCTGCAGTTGGGTGACGACGTGCCCGAGCGCCTGGCTGAGCTGTGCAAGGACATCGATCTTGCCGGGAATGACCTGAACAGCTGGTCGGTTGACCTGTTCCGCCACGCGCTAAGCCATGGCCTCTGTCACGTGCTGGTTGAGTACCCGCGCGCCGAAGGTCTCCGCACTCGCGCAGACGAGATCGCTGCAGGGGTTCGCCCTTATGCCGTGCTGATCCGCCCCGAACAGGTGCTGGGCTGGCGTGTCGACGGCGGCAAGCTTGCGCAGTTCCGCTACATGGAGTCGATCGAGGAGGCGGAGGGCGAGTTCGGCGTGAAGTCGATCGCCCAGGTGCGAATCCTGGAGCCTGGCATGTGGCGCACCTATCGCAAGGCCGAAAATGGCGGCGCATGGGTCCAGCACGACGAAGGCACTACCAGCCTCGGCTACGTGCCGCTTGTCTCGTTCTACACCGGCCGCACGGGCTTCCTGACGGCAAAGCCGCCGTTGCTCGAACTGGCGCACCTCAACGTCAAGCACTGGCAGTCCCAGAGCGATCAGGACAACCTCCTGCACGTCGCCCGGGTGCCGCTGCTGTTCACCTTCACCGACGACGAGCAGTTCGAGCTGGTGATCAGCTCAGGCAGCGCGACCCGCATGCCGAAAGACGGCGATGCCAAGTACGTCGAGCACACCGGAGCAGCTATCAACGCTGGCCGGGAGTCGCTGCAAGACCTGATCGAAGAAATGCGGATGGCCGGCGCCAAGCTGCTGCAGAAAGAAAAGCAGCAGACCAAAACGGCGACCCAGGCGAACGAGGAGGCAGCGCAAGAGCTGTCACCGCTGGCTCGCATGGCCAACCAGTTCGCTGATGCCCTAGCGCAGATGCTGCAGGTCATGGCCGATTATCTCGGCCTCGGCGATGGCGGCATGGTCGAGATGCGCGGCAACTTCGATCAGGACTTCGCGCCGGAGACAACGCTGCCGTTGCTGCTCAACATGGCGTCGGCCGGCAAGCTCTCGGATGAAACGCTATTCGCCGAGATGCAGCGCCGCGGCGTGGTCAGTGACGAATACAGCTGGCAGGATGAACAGGAACGCATCGCTAGCCAGGGGCCGGCGCTTGGGGTGATCTGATGGCGACCGTCAACGAGCGGCTGTTCGACGAGCTGACAGCCCATGCCGTCGACCTGCAGCAATATTCAGATGGCGTAGCGCGCCGGATGATAGCGCTGCTGAATCGCGTTGACGCCGACCTTTCCGCCGAGCTGGCTGCAGCCCTGGAGCGCATGCCTGCTGATTCGTTCACAGTCGAGCGACTGGAGGCTCTGCTGGGCTCCGTCCGGCAGCTGAACGCAGCAGCCTACGCGAGCGTCACGGAGGCGCTACAGAGCGAGCTGCGCGCCTTCGCGGCATATGAGGCGGGCTATCAGTCCAGCCTGTATCAGTCAGTCATTCCGGCAGCTGTGCAGGTGCGTTACTCGATCGCCTCGGTATCGCCGAATCAGGTCTACAGCGCGGCGATGTCCCGGCCGTTTCAGGGGCGCCTGCTGAAGGACTGGGCCAGCAACATCGAAGCCGGCCGTATGACAAAGATCCGCGACGCGATCCGCATCGGCTACGTCGAAGGCAAAACTGCATCGGAGATCGTGCGCGGCATTCGCGGCACTCGTGCTGCCGGTTACGCTGACGGGCTGCTACAACGACCACGGCGCGATCTGATGGCGGTTGTGCAGACGGCTATCAGCCATACGGCGCAGGTGGCGCGCGAGCAGTTCAACGAGGCCAATTCGGATCTGATCAAGGCGGAGCTATTTCGCGCCACGCTCGACTCAAAAACATCTCCGCCGTGCCGAATTCGTGACGGACTGAAGTATGAAGCCGGCACTCACAGGCCCATCGGCCACAAGGTTCCCTGGCTACAGGGTCCAGGCAGGCTGCACTGGAACTGCCGCTCGACTTCAACGCCTGTGACCAAATCATGGCGCGAGCTTGGGATTCCGATTGACGAGATCAGTCCGAGCGACCGCGCAAGCATGGATGGGCAGGTTCCTGCCGAGACCACATTCGCGTCCTGGCTGCAACGCCAATCGCCGGCCCGGCAGGATCAGGTACTAGGCCCGGAGCGCGGCAGGCTGATACGCGAGGGCGGGCTAAAGCTGCCGGACCTGTACAGCCCGAACGGCCGTTATCTGACCCTTGATGAGCTGCGCAAGCGGGACGCCGAGGCCTTTGCTAGACTGGCCGCATGACCGACCGTCCACGATTCCACGTCATCCACGGCACGCCGCCACCGCAGACCGAAGCGGAGCAGGTGCGCGAGCGTGTGCGAAAGGCGCCGAGGCCGAGCGCCATGCCGCAGTGTCACCGATGCGGCGGGCGCGAGTACGTCGAAACAAAGATCGGCGCCGGAAAGGGCGCGACGAAGCAGCGTGTTTGCTTCCTGTGCGCCATGAAAGGCGAGAGGGTGGTGATGTGATGATCGTGCGCAGTCACTTTGGGCCGTTCGGTATTGCAGTAGCCAATAACCAGCGCACTCCCGGCTATACGGCTTGGGCATGCCATGGGGACACAGTTGCCGATAATGCCGCCTTCGAGCCTGCTGACGATGTGTGGTTCCAGTTCGGGAGCAGCGCAGAGGAAGCCATGGATCGCCTGAAGACCGAGCTGCGTGCCATGCTGAACTAAGACCTGTCGATCAAACCAGAGCCCGGCCAAGCGCCGGGTTTTCCATTTCTAGAGCCTCGCCATCGTGCGGGGCTTTTTGTTTTCCGCCGAAAGGCAACCAAACACGCAGCTAGGCCCGTACAGCCGAAAAGCGGATGTTCGCTCATCCGTCCGCCCCGCTGCGTTCCTATTCGACTGGTGAGCGAGGTAATGCAGATGCGCGAAAGCAACGTCATCCCGTTTCACTATCAAGGCCAGCCGGTGCGCTTCAATAGCGACGGATGGATCAATGCGACCGCTGCTGCGTCGGTATTTGGACAGGAGCCAAGAGATTGGCTGAGACTCCACGAGACCGAGAGCTACATGCGGGCGCTGGCCAAACACCTAGGCATCCCGTTTGAGCCGAAGATGATCGAGAGGAAGCAGAGCAAGAAGGTCTCTGGTGGTAAATCCGGTTTCCGCCCCGAATTGAGCAACTGCGCGGGCTTGGTGATGACTCGTCGGGGCTCAGCCGCCAATGGCGGCGGCACGTGGCTGCATCCAAAACTTGCAGTTGCATTCGCCCGATGGCTAAACGTGGACTTTGCCGTCTGGTGCGACCTACACATTGACGCCCTGCTGCGCGGCGAGTTGACCGAAAAGCAGCAGTTCGACCGAGCCTGCAAGGCTCTTTCCGATGCAAGCGATATCGCCAGCCTGAGCGGCAGCGAACTTGCCAAATTCCGCTGGCGCAAGCCTGGCCTGATTGCTCAGGTCGAGCACTGGCGCGAGCAGCTGCAAATGACATTGGGGCTTGAGGCCGCATAAGGCCTGCCCACCCAAACACACCGCCGCATGGCGGTTTTTTTATGCCCGCAGTTTCGGATGGGACGGGGCGCCACCGGGCCGGATGGCTCAACGCAATGGCCGGATGGCCGGAGAAAGACGAGATGAAACTGAAGACCGTAGAAGTCGATGGCAAGCAGTACGCCGAAATCCAAGACGGCAAGCCCGTTTACGTTGAGGACGACGGCAAAGAGGTTGCCTTCGACGCGGTTGGCACCCGGGCGACCATCACCCGACTGAACGCCGAAGCCAAGCAGCACCGCGAGCGCGCTGAGACTGCCGAGAAGACCGCCAAGGCCTTCGAAGGCATCGATGACGCCGGGGCGGCTCGCAAGGCTCTGGAGATCGTCGCAAATCTCGACGCTAAGCGCCTGGTGGATGCCGGCGAGGTCGAGAAGGTGAAACAGGAAATCGCCAAGGGCTATCAGGCCCAGCTGGACGAAGCCAACACCAAGGCGCAGACCCTCGAGCAGCAACTGTACGGCGAGAAGATCGGCGGCAGCTTCGCTCGCTCCAAGGTTATCGCCGAGAAGCTGGCTGTTCCTGCAGACATGGTGCAAGCCACCTTCGGGAATCGTTTCAAGATCGAAGACGGCAAGGTCGTCGCCTATGACGCCAACGGCAACAAGATCTTCAGCCGTGCGCGCCCGGGTGAACTGGCCGACTTCGATGAAGCGCTGGAATCCCTCGTCGACGCTTACCCCTATCGCGACACGATCCTTAAGAGTTCCGGCGCCAACGGCGGCGGCGCTCCGAACGGAAACGGTCAGCCACCCAAACCCAAGGGCAATTTTGGCGGCAGCAAAGAGGATCGCCTCGCAGCCATCAAGGCCCTAACCGCACAGAACTGATAGGAGGCCCGAATGGCCCTTTCCGATATGAAGGTATTCAACGAGTACCTGAAGCACACCACCATCGAAACCATCGCCCAGATGGTCGAGAAGTTCAACGCCGCGTCGAATGGCGCGATCCGCCTGACCCCGCAGGGCATCGATGGGGACTTCCTGCAGGAATCCCTGTGGGCTGGTCTGCACTCCGCCCAGCGTCGCGTCGACCGCTACGCCACCAACAACGCCCAGTCCGCCACCGCGCTCGCGCAGGTTCAGGCCAACAGCGTGAAGGTTGCCGGCGGCTTCGGCCCGATCCTCTGGGAGCCGTCCCAGCTGTCGTGGATTCAGAAGAACCCGGCCGAGGCGCTGGAGGTCATCTCCCGCAACCTCTCCGAAGCCATCATGGCCGACCAGCTGAACACCGCTATCGCCGCCCTGGTTGCCGCGATCAGCAACGTGGCCGGCGCCACCAACGACGTGTCCGCCACTGCAGGCGTGACCTACGGCGCGATCAACGGCGCTCACGCCAAGTTCGGCGACGCCTCCGGCCTGCTCGTGGCCCAGGTGATGACCGGCGAGGTGTTCCATAAGCTGGTCGGCCAGAACCTGGCCAACGCGCAGCAGCTGTTCAACAGCCAGTCGGTCAACATCGTTGACATCCTGGGTCGCCCGGTGATCGTTACCGATGCCCCGGCGCTGTTCGCCGCTGGCGACCCTGCGGCGACTCCCGCTGTGCCTGCCAAGCAGAAGGTGCTGTCCCTGGCCGACTCCGCGGCCATCGTCCACGACGGCAGCGACGTGGTTACCAGCGTCCAAACCAGCAACGGCAAGGAGCGTATTGAGACAACCTTTCAAGCGGATTATTCGTTTGGTCTCGGCCTTAAGGGTTTTGCCTGGGACATTGCGAATGGTGGCAAGTCCCCGACCAACGCCGAACTGGCAACCGGTTCCAACTGGGAACTGTTCGTCAGCAGCGTGAAGTCGAGCGCTGGCGTGATCACCATCGGTGACGCGACCAAGTAACCGATAGGGGCGGGCTTCGGCTCGCCCCGTTTCTCTGGAGGATGAAATGTCCGAGCAGAAGATTGCATACGTTGAGCATCCGGTTACACCGGAACGGAAGGCCGAGCTGCGCGCTCAGGGCTTCAAGATCATCGACGCTCGATTCGCGCCGCCTGGCGAGGTAGTCGAGCCGCAAGACGAGGCGCCCAAGCCGCGCGCCCGCAAAACCAAGCCAGAGCCGACCGAGGCCGAGTAAATGACCGAATACATCACCATCGCGCAGGTCGACAGCCTGCTGGGGTCTGACTGGACCACCGAAGACAAGAAGGCCCGCGCGGTGCTGATGGCTAACACCTGGCTCAGTGCAAAGCCGCTGCCGGCGTTCGATGAGGTTCCAGCTGCGGTTGTACAAGCCGGGGCAGAAGTCGCGCGGGAGGCGGCCGCAGGGGCGCTTTACGGGGCGTCAGAAACCGGCGTGCTGAGCAAGTCCGTATCTGCTGACGGCGTGTCGAGCAGCAAGACCTATTCGAGCAATGCCCGCAAGGTCACCGCAGGCGAAGCGTTCGCGCTGGCGCTGCTTGCCCCTCTGCTTGGTCCTGCCAACCAGATCAAGATGGTTCGGGGGTAGTTATGGGCTTGCGTGATGATCTGACGGCCGATCTTGCCGAGGCATTTGATACTGACCTGGCCGACGCTGTGACCGAGTTCGAAGCGTTACGGCCGGGCAGCAGTGATTACGATCCGGAGACAGGCACAGCGCCATCTGGCGACGTTCCCTATAGCGGGCGCGGCGTGATCGGTGGCTATCGCTCGGACGAGATTGACGGGAGCCTGATCCTGGCGACAGACAAGAAGCTGGTTGCGCTGCAGGCTGAGGTGACCCTTGAGCCGCAGGTCGGCGACACCATTGCCGGAATGCGCGTGCAGCGGGTCGGCCAAGATCCAGCCCGGGCAACGTGGCGCGTTCAGCTGAGGGGGTGAAATGTCATTCGCTCTCGATCTGACCAAGTTCATCGAGAAGGCCCAAGGCAGCGCCGAAACGGTAGTGCGCAAGGTCGGCATCGACATGCTCGCCAAGGTCGTTGATCGGTCCCCTGTGGGTAATCCTGATCTGTGGGCGGCGAACGCCACTGCCAGCCAGTACAACAACGCTGTTAGCGAGTGGAATGCCACGCTGCGGGATGATCCTACGAACCTGACTGCCAGCGGTCGCCTGAGGCGCGGGCTTAAGGTCAACGACGGCATGGATATCAAGGCGCCGGACGGTTATGTCGGCGGTAGATTCCGAGGCAACTGGCAAGTCTCCTTCGACTCGCGGCCTGAGGATGAGATCAGCCGCGTCGACGCAAACGGGACAGCGACGAAGGCGGCCGGGAAGGCAATGTTCAACAGCTACACATCCGACGTTAAGTCGATCTGGCTGGTGAACAACGTTCCTTATGCCTATCGCCTTGAAACGGGATATTCAACCCAGGCCCCGCTCGGCATGGCCGGCGTTACCGCGGCAGAGTTCCAAACCTTCGTAGATCAGGCAGTTCGGGAGCTGGATACATGAGCAACAAGCGAATCCGGTCGCTGCTCGAGCAGCGCCTGAAAGCATGGGCTGACGCAAGGCCGATCCCGGTCGCCTGGGACAACGTGAAGTTTTCGCCGCCGACCGGGCCGTACATCCGCGCCACGCTCTTGCCGGCTGACACGACCAGCATCGATCTCGAAGGGGCGCATCGGGGCTATCTCGGCCTGTTCCAGCTGTCGATCAACGTCCCGCTCAGCACTGGCCCAGGACAAGCGGAGACGTTAGCAGACGAGCTCTCTGCCCTATTTCCGATGACGCTCCGGCTTGAGTCCGGCTCGTTCTGGGTGCAGATCACATCGCCCTGCAGCGCGTACCCCGGCATTCCTGGCGATACGCATTACATGGTGCCGGTCCGGTTCCGATACCGCGCCGACACCTAGCCATTTTCAAGAATCAAGAGAGCCCGCCATTGAGCGGGTTTTTTTGTGCCCGCTGTTCCAGCACTAACCCTCAAGCGTCGGTCCATGCGGCCGCAAAGGATATCAATTGGCGTTCTCAATACCAGATGGTACTACCATCCACCTCGGCACCACCTTCGGCACGCCGGTCGCTGTGACCAGCATCAGCAATGCCGCAACCGCTGTCGCGACCGCTTCCGGTCACGGCTTTGCCAACGGCGACATCATCGTTCTCAAGACCGGCTGGCAGCGCGCCAACGAGCGCGTGTTCCGCGTGGCCGCTGCTGCTTCCGGCACCTTCGAGCTGGAAGGCCTGGACACCAGCGACACCAGCGCTTTCCCGGTCGGCACCTCTGGCGGTACCGCGATGAAGGTGACCGCCTTCACCCAGGTCAGCCAGATCATCGGCATCAGCACTTCGGGCGGCGAGCAGCAGTTCGCAACCGTGAGTCCGCTCGAATCCGACTTCGAGATCCAGATTCCGACCATGTACTCGGCTCAGTCCATCTCTATGGAGATTGGCGACGACCCGACCCTGGCCGGCTATCAGGCCCTGAAGAAAGCTGCCGACGCTCGCGCCATCCGCCCGCTGATGATGCAGAACAAGAACGGCTCGAAAATCTACTACTACGGCTACGTCTCGCTGAACGAAACGCCGACCAAGAACAAAGGCCAAGTCGACACCGTGAACAGCTCGTTCTCGCTGCTGTCGCGTCCGACCCGCTACGCGGCCTAACTGACAGCCATCTCGCAGAACCTGCTGCAAAGGGCGCCGGAGACGGTCTGGCGCCCTCTTTTTTATCGAATCCCCGAAGAGGAAACACACCATGGCTAAATTCAAACTCGCTGTAGCGCCCACCTTCAAGGCCAAAGTGGCAATCCCGGTTCACGGCGGAGAAAGCGTCGAGCTGAACTTCGAGTTCAAGCACCGCACCCGCGACCAGCTGGCCGAGCTGATGAAGGGCATCGAGAAGCGCAAGGACGTTGACCTGATGGAAGACATCCTGGCGGGCTGGGAGCTGGATGACCCGTTCGGCAAAGAGTCGATCGAGCTGCTCTGCCAGAACTTCGCAGGCGCCCCGCGTGAGATCTTCGGCACCTACATCACAGAGATCACCCAGGCACGCCGGGGAAACTGATCGCCGCGGCTCGCGCCTTGTACCAGGGTGCGGCCGCTGACGACGAAATGGAGGCGTTCGGGTTCACGGCTGAGGACTTCGAGGTAGAAGTCGAAGTCTGGCCTGACAACTGGGACGCCTTCGAGGTATTCGCCGCCATGCAGACGCAGTGGCGCACGGGCATGTCCGGAGCTACCGGGCTGGACTACTCAGCCCTTGAGCCAGTCATGCGCTTGCAGGGCATCAAGAAGCGCGACCAGACCGAAGTCTTTGCCGGGGTGCGCGTGATGGAAATCGCAGCGCTTGAGGTGATGCGGTCGAAGTAGTCAGTCGAACGTGTGGATGCGCTGTATGGCGATGCCGCGATGGTCGATGACAAAGACCAGGATGCTGCCGCCAATGTGAACCCTGCTTTCGGGCGGCTTGCGCTGCTCGTGCAATCTCTGGCTGCGCATGATTCTGACGATCTCGGCATCGCCTTGCTCCGGCTCCCCTACCAGCGGCGCCGGAGGCTTGTGCGCGGCAACGTCGGTGGCTCGCTGCGGGCGGAAGTCGTCGCCCGATGCGTACTGGACAACCTCAAACGCACCACGACTAGCGGAGTAGCCAAATTGGAAAATCGTGGAAGTGGCGATATCTGGATTGGGCCCAGCAGAGGGCTCGCCAAGGCCTGCATGCCGGTCTTCCCAGATTTCAGCGAGGATATCGCTCGCGTGCATCGCTACTTCGTCATGCTCGACGAAGCCGCAGTGGTTGAGCGCGGCAACGAATCGCTCGGCCAGATCAAGCCAGCCAGTGACGGCCACAACAAGGTTTAGATGCGGTACAGCGAAGGCTTTCGAGACGTGGTAGCGGAAGCTGCCGTCCGCGTCAGTGCACATCGTGTCTACGGCAACAAGTGCGCCGCCTGGGCCTACATCAAAAACAATCGAGGACACAGCCGCTCTCCCTAGCAAAAGCCTGCACGCTATCACCGCGCCACCATCAACGGAACTGAGCATCCATCCACCCATCGCAGCATTAAGCCGAACCGCTGGCAATTTGCTACAGTCAGCCCTTTCTGAAAGGGAGGGGTGGGGATGATTCGAGGTCTATTGGCTGCTGCGCTGGCGGCCTTCGCCGTGAGTGCTTATGCAGTCGAATGGCGCGATCCGAGCGGGCGCGAAGTGTCGAAGCTAAAGCAAGCCGCCGAAATGGCTTTAAAGGATGCAGGATCAGCGAAATACAAAGCCCTGATGGCCTCGTCGTCGCTCGACGGGAAATCGGTTGTCATCTGCGGTTTTTTCAATGCAAAAAACTCCTACGGGGCTTACGCAGGGTATGAGCCGTTCATTTATTCAACTAGCGATAACGTATTTCGAGCCGGGAGCGACGCGAGCTCGATGATCCTCATAGACGCGATCTGCGACAGGTAGATCGCGCCGAACACGCAAACCGCCTACGGGCGGTTTTTTATTGCCTGGAGAAAAGTAATGGTAGACATCGCCAGCCTAGCGATTCAGATCGACACCAGCGATGTCGCCCGCGCAGAGAATGACCTGGAGCGCTTGGGCGCCAAAGGCGCCAAGGCCGAGCAGGCCGCAAAAGGCGTTGGCGATGCGTACCAGCAGGCCGCCGGAAAGGTCGGCGGCGTGGCAGGAGCGGCCTCCCAGGCGGGTACCGCTCTTGAGCGCAACTCCGTAGCTGCCCGCGAGAACGCCAGGGAGCTTGCGTCCGTTGATCGGACCGCCTCGTCCCTGTCCGGCTCAATGTCCAAGCTTGGCGCCACGCTCGCCGGCCTAACTGCCGGCATGAGCATCAAGGGCATCATCGACATTTCGGACAACTACGGCCAGATGGCCGACCGAATCAAGATGGCGACCGCATCCACCGAAGAATATCGGATGGTGCAGGAGCGCCTGCTGCAATCGGCAAACCGTACCTATCGCCCGCTGGCCGAGGCCCAAGAACTCTACATCCGCACCGCTGACGCCATTCGCTCTCTTGGCTACCAGACCAGCGATGCACTGGATATCACCGACAGCTTCAGCTACCTGCTCGTTACCAATGCTGCGTCCGCTGATAAGGCGTCGAATGCCATCGATGCTTACTCAAAGTCGATCCAGTCTGGCCGCATCGAGGTAGACAGCTGGCAATCGCTCATCGCTGCGATGCCGTCAGTTGTCGACACGCTGTCGGGATCGCTCGGCAAGTCTGCTGAGGAGATCCGCCAGCTCGGCATCACCGGTAAGCTGTCGCTGGCTGACCTGAACGAAGGCCTGCGCCAAACCGTCGAGCAGAACCAAAAGCTCGCTGACGGCATGGGCACGACGCTCAATGATGCGATCGTGCGGGCCAGCAACAACCTGTCTGCCTATCTTGGCGAAAGCTCCAAAGTCACGGCCTCGTCGCGCCTGCTCTCCGGGGCGCTGGATGGTGTGACGGAGAACATCGATCTCATCGCGACTACCCTTGGCGGTGTTGCTGTTGCTGCGGTCGCCAGATACGCCACCGTCACAGCCAAAAGCACAGCTGCGTCCGTTGCGCAGACGATTGCTGCAGGGCGGCAGGCTGCTGAGGAGTTGAAACTTGCTCAAGCGCAAGTTGCTTCGGCTACAGCCGCAGTTGCGCTAGCTCGCGCCAACGTTGGCCTGACAGCGTCAACAGGGCAGGTTACTGCCGCGCTCGCAGCACAAGAAGCCGCACAGAAGCGTCTTGCGGCGGCGCAGTCTGCGTCCGTAGGGCTTGGCCGGACAGTGCTCGGGCTTGCTGGTGGGTGGGCCGGCCTTGCCGTGACTGCCGGCGCAGTTGCGCTTTCCTTTGTCGATTGGGGCGACGGCGCAGAAGAGGCTGCGCGTAAATCTATCGCTCTGCGCGAAGAAACCAATCTGCTGACTCGCGCCGTCGAGGATCTTGACGCCGCGCAGGCGAAACAGGTCCTGCAGCGGATGGAAGAGCCTTATCAGGCTGCAAAGGATGAGGCTCGGAACTACGCAGCGCAGATCGAGTATCTCAACGCTCAGCTGGATCGCCACCCTGGCAGCGCAAAGGTCGAAGAGTGGAATCGGTCGCTTGTTGACGCCAAGGGCAATCTGTCTACTGTCAACCAAGAGCTTGCCACGCAAGAAGCAAAAATGCGCGACCTGAATGCGCGCATTGAGCAGAACACGAACGCCTGGAAAGGCAATCGCGAAGCTGCAAGCGAGACCGACAAAGAGGGGCAGAGCTTCCTTGCCAGCCTGCAGCGCCGGGCCGACCTTTCTGGGAAGCTGACCGAGGTTCAGAAGACCCAGATTGCAATCGAGAAGGGCTACGCAGGCGTCCTCTCCGAAACAGCGAAGCAAGAGGCTCTGGCCGCTGCTGCAGTTATTGACCGCGCCAATGCTGCACTGAACGCCGGGAAAGGCGTAGCTAAGGCGACAGACGAGCAAGCGCGAGCATTCAAGGCTCTCTACGACTCGTTGTACCCAGCCGAAGCCGCTCAACGCGAATACAACAAGCAGATCGACCTGCTCAAGAAGTACCTCTCTGGCGACCAGCTAGCCAAGGCCGTAGACCGCCTCAACTTCGCAATGGAGGGCGCCGACGCAACGGGCCCGGCCGACGCCATCGAGGAGTACAGAAAGGAACTCCAGCGCCTCGAAGACCAGCTTGACCCCGTAGGCAAGGCCACCAAGCAGTACCAAATTGACCAACAGCGGCTGAATGATGCCTTGTCGCGCGGCGAAATCACCGCTGAGCGTCATGCAGAGCTGATGGCCGAACTTGGCCGCCAGTACGACGCCAACCGCGGCGTCACGTCCGAATGGGCTCGCTGGACCGAGTCCTCTCTTGAGCGCGTTGACAGCGCATTCGCTGACGCCTGGCGAAACATCGGGGACGGGTTCTCCTCGTTCCGCGACAGCCTCACCAATGCCTTCAAGCAGATGCTGGCCGAGCTGGCTCACATGGCCATTACCCGGCCAATCGTGATGCAGATTGGCGCGGCGCTGGGGATTGGCGGGGCTGCAGGGCAGGCGACTGCCATGATGGGTGGCGGCTCGGGCGGCGGTATCGGTGTCGGCAGCCTGTTGCAATACGGTCAGACCGCCTACAGCGCCATAACAGGAGTTGGCCCTGCAGCGCTGGCTGGCTGGCAGTCTGGCGGCCTCATGGGTGGCATCCAGGGCGTCGGCGGTTACTACGGCGGCGCACTCTCCGGCATCAATGCCGGCGCTGGGCAGGTCATCGGGACGCTGCTCAACGGCGGCGGCATGACCTATGCCCCGCTGAGCTATCAGCTCTCGTCGGGCGCGCTGAACGGCGCAATCGGTGGGCTTGCTGGCATCGGCGGCGCGCTCTATGGGTACAGCCAGGCGGGGCTCAAAGGCGCAGCAACTGGCGGGCTTGGCGCCTGGGGTGGCGCCACGCTGGGCAATATCCTGCTGCCGGGCATTGGCGGGATCATCGGCGGGGCGCTCGGCAGTGCTCTGGGCGGCTCAGTGTTCGGCGGCAAATGGCAGACCAAGGATGTGGGCCTGGCGTTCAGCGTGGAAAATGGCGATTTCCTCGGCCAACAGTACGAATATCAGAAGAAAAAGGGCGGGCTGTTCAGTTCGGACAAAAAGCGCACCCGCTACAGCGCGCTGGACGCCGAAACCGCCGCGCAGTTCCAGGCCGCCTACGACGCCACCGAGAGCACCGTATCCGACCTCCTGGCCCGCATCGGCGTATCGGTTACAGAAGGTGCATACGACGGCCTGGAAATAGCCCGCCGGCAAATCTCCACCAAGGGCAAAACCGAGGAGGAAATCAGCTCGGCGATTGCAGAGTGGTTCGCGTTTGCCGGCGACCGCATGATCGCGGAGATCGACAAGGGCGTCGGCGGGTTCGGCTATTCGCTCGAAGAGCTGACCCGGCGCATCAACGTGTTCGAGGGTGTCAATGATTCGCTTGAGCTGATCAACGTCGCCGTGCTCGACCTATCTGCGCACAGCATGGAGCTGGCCAACGGCATCGCAGAGGCTGCTGGCGGGATGGATGCGCTATCGGCCAATGTGGCGACCTACTACGGGGCGTTCTTTAGTGCGGCAGAGCAGCAGGAGAAAACCCTGCAGCAGCTGCTCGAAACCTTTGACGATGCCGGCATTACCATCGCCAAAAGCCGTTCAGAGTACAGGGAGATGGTCGAGGCGATTGATGTCACGACCGAATCAGGGAGCGAGCTGTTCAACACCCTGATGGCGTTGTCCGGCCAAGCTGCGCAGTACTACTCCATTCTGGAGCAACAGGGCGCTGCGCTGATCGGTGCGGCCGGCTCTGCCTATGCGGCGCTGCAGCGCTCCATTGCCAACCAGCAGCAGGAAATCCAGCGGGCGGCGAGCAGCACGGCATCTGCAATCAACGCGCTGACCGGCGTGAGCAATTCGCTCGATGCCGCGCTCAAGCGTCTGCGCGGATCGTCGGACGACACCGTGCGGATGCTGCGCGCTCAGGCGGTGATGACGCTCAACAGTGCGCTGGTAACCGCCCGAGCTGGCGGGTCTCTGGCTGACTATGCAGGGCTCCAGGACGCGCTGGACGTTGCGTCCAACATGGACACGTCGCTGTATCGCTCGCTGGAGGACTTCGAGCGGGAGCAGGGCAGGACTGCGAACCTGATCGCTGAACTGGAGAAGGTCAACGGCAAGCAGCTCAGCACTGAACAACGGATGCTGGAGAAGTACGAGCAGCAGCTGTCTGCGCTCGATAAGCAGCTTGCTTTCGCCCAGGCGCAGCTCGACGCGCTCAACGGCATCGACAACTCGGTCATGGGCGTAGCGGCAGCAATTGCCGCAATGAACGCCTCGGTGGTTGCTGCGCTGCAGGGTCTTCCCAAGGGCGCGGCGCAGGCCAACACCCCACAGAACAACCGCTCGATCATCGACACGATTTACCAGTCGGTGCTCGGTCGCGGAACTGAGGGCGACGAGGCCGGCGCTGCGTTCTGGGCCAATGCGCTGCAGAGCGGAAAGGCGACGTACCAGGACATTGCTGCGTCGATCGCCAAGGGGGCGTTGGGGAACAGCGCGGAATCTGCTGCTACCAAGAAGTCGGCCGAGGAGTACCTGAAGGGCCTCGGTATTCCTGGGTTCGCCTCTGGCGGTCTGTTCGGCGGCGGTCTGCGGATCGTCGGCGAGAAAGGTCCGGAACTGGAGGTCACCGGCCCATCGCGCATCTACAACGCCAGCCAGACGGCGGCAATGCTGGGCGGCGCTGGCTCGACCGAGGAGCTGCGCGCCCTGCGTAGCGAGGTTGCCGGCCTGCGCTCAGCTCTTGGTGCCATTGCCAAATACACCGAGAGCACCGCCTACGGCGTGCGCCAAATGAACGAGATCGGTCTACCGCAACCGGAGGCAGCATGAGAGTAGTGCGGCCGGCGTCCGTGACGCCAACAACGCTGCTCAGCAGCAACGTCGCGCTCGATGACGCGCCCGCATGGGCGGCTGGGACGTACAGCACGGGCCAAACCGTGCTGCACAACCTGCACGTTTACGAGAGCGTGGCTGACAGCAATACGTTAGAGCCAGGCACCGAGACCACGACGCCGCTCAAATGGATCGACCTCGGCGCATGCAACCGCTGGCGAATGTTCGACAAACGCGCAGGCACCAAATGGCTGATCGGTAAATACACGACAAACGCAGAGTCGATCGATCTAACGATCCGGCCGGGGCAGGTGGTTAACGCCATCGGCCTCGTCGGCGTGGCCGGGACTAGCGTTCGCGTCGTGATGACAGCGCCAGGGGAGGGCACCGTCTACGACAAAACGGTCCAGATGGCCGATACCGGCGTGACCAGCTGGTACGACTACTGGTTCGCGCCATTCGAGCGGCGGGACAACGTTGCCATGTTCGACCTGCCGGCCTACGGCAACGCGGACGTGCAGGTGATCGTCTCTGCGCCGGGCGGCACGGCGCAGGTCGGCACCCTGGTTCTCGGAAGCGCGCTAGAGATCGGAATGGCGGTCTACGGCACCGGGCTGGGCCTGGTCAGCTACACCAGCACGACCGAGGACGACTTCGGCAACGTCACGCTCGTCCCTAGAGGCTCGCGCCGCACCGTCGATTTCGACCTTCGCATCCCTACAGATCAGATCGGCACCGCCATGCGCACGCTAGAAAGGCTGCGCGACGAGCCATCCCTCTACGTCGGCGATGCCGGCATGGACACCACCATCATCGTTGGGCGGTTCGAGCGCCTGGCGACTGTTATCGCCAATCCAGCGCTTTGCGACATGACCCTAGAGGTTAGGAGTTTCCAATGACAGCACCGGTTATTACACCGCTACCTCCTGCGCCGACGCGGGCTGATGCGCCGAGCGACTTCACGGCCAAGGCCGACGCCTTCGTGGCGGCTCAGGTCGGCATGGTCGCCGAGTTCAACGCCTCCGCTGAATTCGTGGATCAACGCGCCATCGACGCCGACGCCAGCGCCACGGCAGCAGCTGCGAGCGAGGCGGCAGCAGAGGCCGACCGCGCAGAGGTCGCCGCCAATACCGCGATCGTAGCCAGCAACACGGCAACCGTAGTCGCCCGCGCTGATGAGGTGGCCGCCAACACGCTGCAGGTAGCCGCTGACACCCAGCAGGTCGCAACGGATGCCCAGGCTGTGGCTGATGCGCTTGCGTCCATTGCGGATGGGCCGGTGACCAGCGTAGCCGGGGAGACCGGTGTTGTGACGCTGGACGACATCAACCGCGTAACCCGTGCCCGCACTCAGGCTCGCATTCTCTCTTTTATGTAAGGACATCAAAATGCCAAAAGTACACGACGCTCCATTCGCCCAAGCTGCCCGCATCCAGACCGCTGTGGTTACCGCTGCCGTCGCCAGCCTGGCTACCGACACGCCGACTGGAACTGTCGCGCTGCTCACGGCTGGTCCAGAGGGCTGTATTGTCACGCGCGTCACGGCGATTCCGCGAGCAACCGTGACAGCCTCTTCGCTTGTCATGTTCGTGAAGAAGTCCGGCGACCCCGCGTTGCGGCTGATCGATTCCGAGTTGATGGCGGCACATACCGTGGCTGCCACCACAGCCATTCCTGAAACCGTGTTTGGCAATGTCACTGACTCGGCGCCGCTGCGCCTTGATGCAGGCGACGAGCTACATGTTGGCTCGCAGGTAGCCCTGGCCAGCGGCATCGTGTTCGCCGCCAACTGGATGGATTACTGATATGGCTGATCGAGCATTGGGGAACCCGCTGGGGAATCCGTTGGGGTTGGTGCGTGCCGCCGCAGCGCCGACCATTCCAGCGGTGATCGACCTCGTTTCGGGTAGCGGCACCTACCAAACCCCGAGGGGGTTCAAGAAACTGCGAGTCACCGTGGTCGGCGGCGGGGGTGGTGGCGCTGCCATTGGGAGTGGCGGTGGCGGTGGTGGATGCTCAAGATCAGCCGTCATTGACATACCGGGCGGTGCGTCCGTTGCTATCGAATATCAAGTAGGCGGCGGCGGGCCAGGAGCTGCATCCAGCATAGACAACGGGGGAGGCGGTTATGCGGGCGGCACGTCACTCGCGTCATTTCTTGGGAATGCTCTTTCTGCGACAGGCGGCCAGGGCGGGCTGTATATAAACAATAGCGCTTCTGGTGGAGTTGGCGGCGTTGGCGCGGGTGGATTGGATAATTTTACCGGTGGCGCTGGCGGAAACTGGTCGTCCACGAACAAATCCGGCGGCGGCGGCGGCGGGGCCGGATACGATGGCGACGGCGGCGCAGGTGGTTTTGGGTATGTATCGGGCACAACGGGCCAAGCGCAGCCAGGTGTAAATCACGGCGGCGGTGGTGGTGGATCAACCAGAAACACAACATCGAGCCAGCCAGCAGGAGGCGGAGGTGGGGCTGGTTCGGTTGGCGGTATGTTCGCAACTAATAGCGGGGCGATGGCGCCCGGCACCAGCGCGTATGAGCGCAACCCTATTGGTCTGCCAGGCGGAAACGCGACGAGTTACGGCAGCGGCAATTGGATCGGCGGCCACGGCGGCCAAGGCGGTGGTGGCGGTGGTGGAGGTTACGGTGTTGGAGGTAACGGTGGCAGCGGCGTAGTGAGGATCGAACTATGGTGAAAATTCAGAACGGCCTCGCCACCCGCGAGCCCATCCCTTCGTTCCTCTCCGGCCTCGCCCCCGAATCCCTCGCCGACCTGTCGTGGACCGATCCGCAGCTAGGCGTCTCCGACTGCGCCTGGTGGCCCGAGGACGATCAGTCGCCAGCTCTGGGCGAGTTCGAGCGTTACGGTGCCGAGGCGCTGACGGTTGATCCTGAGCGCCGCGTCGTGGTCGTGGTGCGTGAGGTGGTGCCGTGGTCGGCCGAGGAAATCGCCGAGCATGAAGCCCAGCGCCGCGAAGAAATGGCCCAGCAGATCGCAGCCCGCCGCTGGCAGGCGGAGGTAGCAGGTATCGACGTTGGCGGCATCCTCATGGCTACCGACCGAGACAGTCAGGCGCTGATTACCGGCGCCGCCCTGGCAGCCATGCGCGACCCGGCCTACGTCTGCCGATGGAAAACTGCGGGCGGGTTTGTCGAGCTGAATGCCGAGCAGCTGACAGCCGTAGCCGACACCGTGCGCGCCCATGTGCAGGCATGTTTCGACCGCGAGGCGGCGCTGCTGGCCGAACTCGACGCGGGCACGCTGACGGCGGGGATGATCGACACCGGCTGGCCGAGCTGACCAATCCGCGACACCCAGACCCGCTTCGGCGGGTTTTTCTTTGCCTGGAGAAAAGTATGACCCTCGGATCAAAGCAGCGGCAGTTCACCCGCATGATCGGGCAGCTGATCGAATTCGCCTATGCCAATGGCTATGAGCTGACCTTCGGCGATGCCTACCGCGACCCGCGTGTGCACGGCGCTGTGGGCGAAAAGAAGTCCTACAGCTCAGCGGTTTCGCTGCACAAGGAGCGGCTGGCAGTCGATTTCAACCTGTTCAAAGGCGGCAAGTACATGACCGCAAGCGAGGACTATCGGGAGCTAGGCGAGTTCTGGGAGTCCATCGGCGGCGCATGGGGCGGGAGATTCAACGACGGTAACCACTTCTCGATTGAGCATGGGGGCCGGAAATGATGCGCCTGATCGCTATCGCCTGCCTGCTGCTCACCCTCCAAGGCTGCGCCGCCTCGCTCGCCTCCTACTACTGCGGCAAGCCTGCCGCAGATCGTGCGGCATACCGTGCCGTGATGGATACGCGGACGGCCCCGCATCGCGTAAGGGTCGAGTGCTATGAGTAAGCCATGGTTCTCCGGCGCGCTGGACCTGCGCGCCTACAAGCCGGGCGAGTGGGTGCTACTGGAGCCGTTCCGCTACCACGCGCGCGACGGTCGGGAATTCACGGTGCCTCGCTGGTTCATCACCGATCTGGCGAGCATTCCTTGGCTGGTCGATCCGCTGTTTGACGGCATCGACCATCGGGCCGCAGGCGTCATTCACGATTGGATTTATTGCTCTCAGCAGGTCAGCCGAGCCGAAGCCGATGAGCTGTTCCGCGAGATGCTGGAAACCCTCGGCGTCGGAGTCATCAAACGCAACCTGATGTACTCAGGGCTGCGCGTGGGTGGCTGGTATCGCTACGGGCAATGCGACGGAGGCCCGAAAGAGGAGGACTTCGCCTGGGAGTTCATGAACTCTGCAGAGCGTGAGGCGTACCGCATACGGTTTATCGCGTAGGGGAATTAGATTTGCCCGGACGGGCGAGGACGGTAGACCGGGACTCCGGCCTCCTGTGCTGCGGTGATTCGGACGGGCAATTCGACCTTTCCTCCAGCGCCTTGCTTGAATTTTGCTACAGCAAAACGAAACGGCAGATTAAGCGATTGATATTATTGGATTTTATTTGCCAATCAGCACGATCCATCATCGGCGCGACGGAAAACCTCCTACTTACCGTGGCGCCTGCGTTTGCTGGCTTTGTGGCCTGAATTGCGGGGTTTGTCGCTTCACTCATTTGCTACCGTTTCCAGCCATTTTTGCTTGTTTCTGAAAGGCCGTTGCTACAATGTAGCAAGCCGTTCAAGTTATGTAGCAAAATCCATGGGAACCATCACCACCCGCAAGCGCAAGGACGGGGCAACCCGGTATACCGCGCAGATCCGTATCATGCAGAAGGGCGTGACAGTCTACACCGAGAGCCAGACCTTTGACCGCAAAGCGACGGCGCAGGCGTGGATCAAGAAGCGTGAGACTGAATTGGCCGAGCCAGGCGCGATTGCTAAAGCAAAGCGCAGTGGCGTGACGGTCAAGGAGATGATCACGCAGTATCTCGAGGAATACGAGAAGATCCGGCCGCTGGGCAAGACCAAGCGCGCTACGCTGGCGGCTATCGGTGAGACGTGGTTAGGGCAGGTCGTGGACTCCGAGCTGACAAGCCAGGTGCTTGTCGAGTATGGGAATCGCCGCATGCAGGAGGATGGCGTTCAGGCGCAGACGGTCGGCAACGATCTAGCGCACCTGGGGGCCGTGCTTGCTGTAGCAAGGCCGGCATGGGGTTATGACATTGACCCGATGGCGATGCCCGATGCCCGGCGTGTGTTGCGCAAGATGGGCGCGGTCAGCAAGAGCAAGGAGCGGACCCGCCGCCCGACCCTGGACGAGCTGGACAAGATCCTGACCTACTTCTGCGAGATGCGCGACCGTCGCAAGCAGCAGATCGATATGGTTCGGGTCACGGCGTTTGCGCTGTTCTCTACTCGCCGGCAAGAGGAAATCACGCGCATCCGCTGGGACGCCATGCGCGAGGATGAACAGTCGGTGCTAGTCACTGACATGAAGAACCCCGGCCAGAAGCACGGCAACGATGTGTGGTGCCACGTACCTAATGAGGCATGGCGCATTCTGAAGTCGATGCCCAGGGTGTCGGAGTTTGTGTTCCCGTACAACGCCCGGTCGGTTTCGGCGTCGTTCACGCGGGCGTGTCGTTTCCTTGAGATAGAAGACCTGCATTTCCACGACCTGCGGCACGATGGCGTCAGTCGTCTGTTTGAGCTGGGTTGGGATATTCCGAAAGCGGCCAGCGTGTCTGGCCACCGGGATTGGAACTCGATGCGGCGCTATACGCACCTGCGGGGGAAGGGCGATCCCTATGAAGGCTGGGATTGGCTAGAGCGGATAATAACGGGCCCCACGATCGGGGCCCGGCAGGGTTAGGAGACGCGGCGCAAGCCTCGCCCCATCAGTTTGTCATGTTCAGCCTTGGCGCTCCGGTGCTGGCTGTCCAAGTATGCAGCCAAGTCGCTCAGGTGTACGCCCCTGGCTGACTTCTGGCTGCGCTCCATCTGTACAAGCGGCAGGTCGATCTGGCCGGCCGCCACCTTCATCTTCATCTTCTCCGGAGTCAGGTGACTGAAATAGTCGGAGCAGACCCTCTCGAGCGGAATGATTGCCGCGCCGTTGTACTGCGCCATCAGTAGGAAAACGGTATTCATCCCTCACCCCCCCCTCACCGTTACGCCGGCTGCTTTAGCAAATGAGCCGCAGGCGGATATCGCTCCGTTCACCATGTGGGCGGCATCCTTGGCATAGTCGCCATCGGCATCAAACGGAATGGCCTCCCTCACGTCGTCGGCTGTTACTTGCGGCGGCAGCTCAATCACCAGATCAGCCCGCGACGCCACCCACACGTTGGCCATCTGCTGCTTCATGTCCTCGAACTGATCTCGGGACGGCTGCCTGTCCCACCACGCCTCGAACTCTGCTATCGCCTTGTCTGTGTGCATGTCTATCTCCTATCGACTTACCCGCACGATCGCGTCAGGGTTGGCAATGCACGCTTCCAGGTAGCGTGCCACGAACGGTACGAAGTGGACGTATCGACCCCAGCCGTTAGGCGAGTCGAACTGTTCAAAGTGGCTCGGTCGCTCGACAAGCTGAGCCAGGCCTGCGCGCAAGGGCTCGATCAGCTGGCTCGCCTTAATCACGCCGATTTCATCCGGGCGCCAAAGGTGTTTGTAGATTCCTGCTTCGCCGGCCATCGTGTTGAGGTTGTGCGTTATGTTGGCGTCGTAAAGGCACTGTTCTTCGTCGTCATAAAGCGAAACGTCCAGGCTCATGGCGTGCAAATCCTCCCCGCCGACTCTCGCCGGCAGGCTGTGTGTTTGGGTGGGGTTAGGGGGTTAGGCGCGACGGATCAGGCTGCCTTGGCTTCGCGATCCAGATAGACCGCCAGCCACTTGAGCTTGCACGGACGACACACAATGCCGCTTGTGCAGCCGTATGGCTGGTCGAATACCAAGACGCCGCGGATATGCGCAGGCCCAACGTCGCGGTCGCCGCTGTTTACCTGAACGCGGACTTCGCCGTCTTCCGGCACGCACTCCGATCCGCAAACATCACAGCAGCAGATAGTGATGGTTTTCGTTGTGATGCCCATATCACGCCTCCTTCGCAGCCAGGGCGGCGTCGATGGCGGCGTCCAGCATCGACCCGCTCATCAGCCCTCTACCGTAATCGCCTCGGCTGTAGTAAATGACGTGCTCGGCCCCGCTGCACGGATCTCTCAGCCACCGATACCGCTCCGCATCCTTCCGCAGCGCATCGACCTCGGCACGGAGCTGGTCGCGTTCGCGCTCGGCCGTCTCCAGTGCGTCCGTCAGCATGCTGTTGGTATCGCGCTCTGCATTCACGCTCGCAGCGTTGGCCAGCAGCGCCTCGCGCGTCTCGCGGTCGCATTGGGCGCGCCAGTGGTGGACCATCTTCGCATTGCTGTTCGCCAGCATACGCAGCGACAGGAACTGCTTACGGAGGTTGTCATAATCGCCAGCCGGCTCGGCTTTGATCGTATCAGGGGCGCTCAGTGCAGCAGCCAGCCTATCCCGCTCGGCGGTCACGGCAGACAGGGCGGCGGCGCGGACGTATGGCGCCCGCTTGTAGTCCGTGCCCGGATGTAAAGCCTTTGCTCGGCGCGCGTCCTCCTCGTTGTCGAAAAATGCCAGTACGCCTTCCGGCATATGCTTCTTGATAAACGGCTCCGGCGTTGTCGCATCGAACAGGACCCAGAAGGGAACCAGCTCCACCCCTTCCGCCTCTGCGGGCTGGGCGAGCAGCTCGTCGATTTCTTTAAGCCGGTCCTGCGCATCCTGGCAGTAGGCCGGGTCTGCGCCACGCAGGCCGAGCCAGATCACCTTTTGGCAGGCATCCAAATCACGATGCAGCCGTTTCAACCACTCCCGATCTACCAATACCCTGTTCACTTCCCTTCCCCTTGCGCCCTGTGGTGCGCTATCAGCGAATCATCCCAATACGCCACCGGCACCTGTATGGCGCCCATGGCATCGTCCCGCTTGGCGATCAAGTCCACGACCTCGCGCTGCCGATTGCACTGCGGCGCAATGTGCAGCCCGCGGACCCACGCCAGCGGCTTGCCGTTGCGGGTCAGCCACCAGCGATCAACCATCGCCCTGGTGTCGTCGCGCGGCGCTGTAAGCACCTGCAGATCAATCTCGACGTATTCGCCCCTCATTGCCGCGACTCCTTCTGCCGCTCCACGTCGATCTGCTCGTACAGCTTGTCTACCTTGGCCTGCCGGCGTTCGATCTTGCGGGAGCGCTCCATGTGCGCGTCCAGCGCCTTGTGGTACGGCTCCATCTGCTCGATCAGACGCAGACGCTCCTTGTTGCAAGTCGATTCATTGAACCGGCGTGCAAGTCGGTCCCGCTCGGACAGATTGATAGCGCTTAGGGCTTCAAGTTCTGCCGACCGCTCGCGCTGCAGGGCAAGCGACTGCTGCTGCCAGCGCAGGTACAGCACTTCGCTGCGCCTGGGCATCCGGTGGAAAGACGAGCGGATCCATGCGACCAGCTCGTCGCGGGTCATTTCGTCGAGAATGTCTTTCTGTCTAGCGGCTGCCATGGCTGTTTCCTTCTGCCTCGATAAGTTCGTCCAGTCGCACCATCTGGCTGTGCAACAGGCTTTCAATCAGTGTTTTGTCTCTGTCGTCTATCACCGGCACTGGCACGAACAGGATGCCGGCCTGGGCCAGCTCCCGAGCCAATTCCAGCGCCTTGCGGATCTCCGCGGGGGATGCGCGGTTCATTGCGCGCCTACCTGGGTCGCTAGGGCGGCGTCGATCTTCGCCACAAGGTCGTCGAGCGCGGCGTACACGCTCTGTTTGTATTCGGGTGCGTGGCTGTGGTCGATACCGTCCTTGGTGCGGACGGTGATCGTCTGGCTGGACGGGTTGATCTTCACTTCGGCGATATGGTCGGCCGCGACGTAGCGGCCGTCCGACAGTTTGATCATGGGCATCATGCGGCTCCTTGCGCTGATAGGGCGGAGCGCCCCAGGGTGCGGATTGCCCGCTTGGCGTTGCCCAGCTCTCGCCTGGCCTCTTTTCGGCGCAGGATCAGCTGATAGGCGCGTTTGCAGTGGCGGCAGGCATATTCGCTGCCGCTGCTCAGGGCGTCGGCGACGCCGTCCTCACACAAGCCAACCTCTCCCCAGCCGCATGAACTAGGCTCGCGGTGTCTGAATGCGTGCCACAGGTGCGTCTTGATCCGCCCCTTGTCGTCGATCTTCGACTCGTCGTCAGCTGGCATGCGACTTATCGGGCAGTGCCCCAGCTTCACGCCTATGCGATGGGTCAGGCTGGCAACCTCCTGCGCTGCCCGTTCGTGGCGAATGATTGCGCTGAGCGCCTTGCTGCTCATGCGTCACCTCGTTGGGCGGATAGGGCGGCGCGCAATGCCTTCTCGTGCGGCGCGAAGCGCTCCATCGTCTTCTGGTCTGCCTCGCTCCATGCCTGCAACGGCGATCCGCAGCATTCGAGATGCGCCTGTCCGCAGCACTCGGGATAGGCGTTGTGGTAGGCGTCCTCCAGCGCATCCTGAATGGCGCCAAGGGCTCCTTTTGCAGCCTCCACCAGCCCACTCTGCTCCGGCTGCTGCTCGGTCTGCGCGATGGGGGCGGCAACGTGTGTCTCGGCCAGAATCCGATAGCGGCCGCTGCATTTAGGGCAGGCTGCTCCCATCGCGTTCTCTTTGCCGCAGTCAGGGCACTGATCCTCGACCGGGCTTGGCCCGCTCCAGTCACACATCGCGCACGTCGCGTCTGTCTGGTGAGCGTCGTTAATGCCGACATGACCGCAGTCCGTGCACTCGCGGCACTCAACGTATGCAGGCTGCTGCTCGGCCTGCGCGGGGCGGGCGTACAGCTCGTAGACGGGCCAGCCTTTGCCACGCCAGCGGTCAGCCACCTCGCGGTCGTATGTGGTAGCGGACTTGTCTGTCAGGTGGTCATCGGTGTGCCAGCCGACTGGCTGATGCTCATCCTCCGCCGGCGCTTGCTCTACTGCCGCCTGCCCATCCCTGAACCCCTGCGCTGCGGCTGTGGCCATGTCGACGGCGGTGAAGGTGTCGGTGGGCTCGGCCTGCCGGGATAGGGCGGCGTGAATATCGGCCTTGATCTGCTCCGAAATGGCAATGTCTTCTGGTTCAACATCGTCTTCCACATAGACCTCAATCAGCAGGTCGATCTGGCCGGCGCACTCCCGCAGCAACCCGCGCAGCCTCTCGTTCTCCGCCTTCGCAGCCCCCAGCTCAGCGCCGATTCGCCCGGCTACCTTCAGTGTGTCGTTCATACCTTGCTCCATATGGCAGCGTTATTCAGTTCCGCCTCGGTGGCGTAGCGCGGGTTACGGCTCAGCGCCTGCATCAGGAACGCGGCACCGTTACTTCCGGCAATGTAGTGGCGGGTGTTGGTCGGCTTGTGCAGCCAGATTTGGGTCTTGGGTCGCATGGGGCCTCCGGTGGGCGGCAGCGGAAACAGGCGCATTGGCCGATCCGCTTGCCGTCCGTGCGGCAGAAGATGGGTGCGTTCATTTGTGGGTAGCAGTCAGGATCACGACGGCAGTGCTCGTGCCGGCGAACTCGTTGTCGTAGATGCGGGAATAGTCGTGCGCGAAGCCCGGCAGCAGTTCCTTGCCTTTGGCGCTGGCCGGGAGGATTGCCACAAGGCGTCCGTCCGGCTTGAGTAGTGCAGCGGCTGCCTCTAGGTGTGCCAGCCAGCGGCCTTCGCTGAATGGCGGGTTCATCACGATGCGGTCTGCCTTGGACTGGCTTGGCGCCCACTTCAGGAAGTCGGCCTCGATGACGCTGTGCCCCTTGGCGCGCAGGATCTCGCAATGCAGAGGGCTGATCTCGACGCAGGTCGTTTGCAGCTGTGGCAGATGGTCGGCAATGCCGCCTTGGCCAGCGCTTGGCTCAAGCACGCCGTGGTGCGGTTCGATCTGTGCCAACTCAACCGCTGCCAGCGCGATGTTCTCCGGGGTCGGGTAGAACTGGTGCGACTTCTGGTCAGGGATGCAGCCAGAGCACACTACGGCGTCCAGCACCTCGGTCGGGTTGTAATCGAACTGCCAGTAGTGGCTGACCTTAGTCGCGCCGAGCGCCTGCAGAACCTTCTCAGCTTCTGCCATAGCCGCCTTGTCGTGCTGGCCATAGTCGAAGCGCATCGCGTTCGGCACGTCCTTGTAGCGCTCTGGCCAGCCGTCCAGCTTTTCGCTGACTTGGCGCATCCCGGCGAGCAGGTCAACCACGGCGAACGGCAGCGGCCTGTCGAACAGCTCGAAGTCTTTGAGCTTCTTGGTGCGCTTCGGCTTTGTTCTTAGCTCAGCCGGTATAGCTGTCGGGTGCAGGTTCGCCAGGATAGCGTTGAGCCGCCACGCCATGTCCGGGTGAACTTCAAGGTGAGCCGTGGCCACGCCGCCGTATACGCGAATCCTCAGCGCGCCGCCGTCAACCGCCATCCACTGCCCATTCTGCCGGCTGGCCGCCTTGATCACGGGATCGGTAGAGCCATGCTTTGGCTCGTCGCGCCCCATGAACTTGGCGATCACGCAGCGCAGGTCGTTGATATGCCCGGCCGTCCCGTAGCTGAACACACCCTGGATGATCATGCGCTTGCCGAAGCCCTGTGGCTGGTTGGTCACGTGCTGCCGGCTCAGCGCCCGGAAGATCCCGTCCACGCGCTCAGCCAGGAATTGTGAGCGGCTGTGCAGCAGGCTGGTAAGCGTCGACCGCACCGTTGCCTCCTCGAACTCAGGAAGCGCGGGCAGCTCATTCTCTCCGCTGTACTTGCTGGCCCTGCGGCCTTCCGGGTTGCGGATCTGCTCGTGCCACTCTTCGCGGCGCTTCTGCGGCATGTAGTCCATCACGTCCGTCATGCGCAGTGCGCGGCTCCAGAAGTCCGCGTTGAGCTGGGCAATGGCGCCCTCGACGCGGAACAGCGCTTCAACCGTGGTCGGCATACTGTGCCGCTGCTCCCGCACGTTGCCTTCGACGAAGTAGTGCAGGGCCGATGCGTTCTGGCCGTCTCGCACAGCCTCTGCCAGCGCCTCGATGTTGCTGCGCGCCGCGTTGTATTGGCCGATCAAGCCGTCAACCAGATCGGCAGACATTGGGGCGAAGAACTCGGAAACGTCCTCTACCAGCTCGCCGTCCAGGTGTTTGGCTACTGCTGTCATGCTGCCTGCTCCTGTGACTTCCAAGCCCCGCACGCCTCGAAGATCCGCGCGGCCTGCGCCTCGTCCAGCGACGTGCCGCCCGGCATGGCTATCCAGCCAGAGCCGACCAGGTGGTTCGGGTTGCAGCCGGCCAGCAGCTCCCGGTAGTAGTGTTCGAGTGCGCTGGCTAGCGTCTCGGACTTGAACATTCCGTCCGGCGCAATCTCGGTCGATTTCATGTAGCGCTTGCCCTGTGCGTCTAGGCAGAACGCTCCGATATAGATGACCCAGCGGTGCGAGATATCGCAGAGGGCGCCCATGACCTGCCGGCTTGGCGCGATGGCCCGGACGTCTCGCCAGTCGATCAGGTACTGGTCGTCGTTCTCCATGCGCACGACGGCGACACGATGCAGGCGCAGCAGCGATCGACTGACCTTTTCAAGCCTGGCCCTGGGTATGTTGCTTTTCATGGCCACACCTCGCGCAGCGCCTCATTCTGCTTGGCCTGCGGAGTGCCACGCTTGCGAAGGGGCAGGCTGCTCACGGCGGAAGAGCGGCGGTTTCCGCGCGCACGGCTCTTGGCGTCTGCCTCTGGATTGCAGGAGTTGTTGAACATTGCCGGTTTTACGGGGGCTGGCTTGCCGATGCTGTCCGGCAGCTGCTGGATCTTGCCGCCAGCGTTCAGGTATGCAGCCGTGGCCGCGTTGATTCGCGCGCGCAGAGCCTCGCCCTGCGCTATGGCATGGTTGTCTATGAGCATTGGGATGTACCGGGGAGGAGGGCGCGCTTGGCGCCCGGGGTGGATCAGATCAGCAGCGAGCGGGCGCCGCGGTAGGGGTTGGCGAACGGGATTCCGTCGTCGAAGTCGTCAGCCGGAGCGGGCGCTGCCTGCCGTTGTTGTGGTGCGGCCTGTCGTTGCGGCGCTGCCTGACGCTGCTCTTGCGGCGCTCCGCCGATCAAGCTGATTGCCGACACAGTGCCGACTAGCTTGTTACCGCTGCTGCCGTCGCGCTTCTGGAACTCCTCGACGTGCACGTCATCCAGGGTGACGCTGACCCACTGGCCCTTGACGAGATACGGAGCCAGCGCTTCGGCGCGCTTCGCCCACAGGGTTGCTTGGACCCACTGAGTCGGCTTGCGGCCAGTGGCCGGGTCTTTGCGGCCGTAGTCGCACGGCAGGGCCAGTTCGAGCACGGCCTGCGAATTCTGGCCTTGGGTGTAGCGCAGCTCCGGCTCGTTTCCGATGCGTGCTGCGGTGAAAAGCTGGGCCATTAACGGCACTCCTTGACTGAATAAACAACGGTGGATTTCTTCTTGAATGCCGACAGGTCGGCGCCGGGGGCAAATTGGTCGATTGCTTTGGCGTAGTCATAGCCGCCAGAACGCTCAGACCGAATCACTTGAACAAGCCGGCCTTTCTGGCTCTGCTCGCCAGCCTCAGCGATGAGCGCCTTCTTGGCTGCCTCAAGCCTGGCGCAAGCCTTGTCGGCTTCTGCCTTGGCGTCGGCATACTCAGCTTCGAGCGCCGACCATGTGAGGTCTTCGCGGATCAGCGGGATCAGGTGCCGCGCCGACTTCTCTTCGCTGGCGATGGTTGCCAGATACTCGGCCCGGAACGCCTCAAGGGCCGGCATGTGCTGGAACAGCCAGAACGGATCAGCCTCGACACGCTCAACGATGATTTCACCGTCGCGCCAGATCACGAAGTCGCACCAGTCGCGCATGGTCACGGCCAGTTGCAGTTGAATCTGCGCGGCGTAGTGCGGCACTTCGGCTAGGGTCGTATAGGTGGCGCGGAACGGGCATTTCACCTCGATCAGCCCGTCATGGCCAACCAGCCCATCAGGCGATGCCGCCAGCCAATCATGTTCGGCGTGAACATGCAGGCCGGTGGAGATGACCAGGCACTCGGCCTGATCCTCGTATGCCGCGATGGCTTCCGGTTCGTGCTCATGCCCGAACGCAGTCGCCTCGTTGCCACTGAACTCTGACTCGGCCCCGTGATACTCGCGAACCATGTCGCGCAGAACGCCATCGGGCGTTTTGTATTTGTCCAGCCCAAGAATCGCGGCGACCCGCGACCCGGTGATGCGGCCGACCCGTTGCGCGAGCCAGTCATCGCCCTGAAAGGCATTGAGCGAGGTCATGCGGCCTCCTTCTTCTGCTGTTGCAGATAGGCCAGCGCGCCATTGAAACGATCCGCTGTCAGCGCCTCAAGGGCATCCAGCCGCACACTGGCGCACCATGTCGCCTCGTCCAGTTCGGCGGCCTGCAGGGCGGCACGCAGCTCCGCGGCCTGCTTGGCGCTGATCGCCGGCTTGGCCTGCTTTGGCTGCTGGCGCGGCGCGTGGCCGACTGCGCTGTTAGCGTCGTCATCCTCCTGGGCAATGCCGGCAACCGCAGCCAGCGAGTAGCGGCGGCAGTAGGTGATGGCGGAGCCAACGCTCTGCGCGTCCAGCTTGCTGATCGGCGCGCTGATAACGCTGCTCATCCATTGCCCCGAGCTGTGCATTAGGACTGTCTCGACGCTGACGATGCCCTGCTCATAACTCGGGCATTGCGAGACGGACAGGCCATGCGAGGCGAAGACCGGGCGCACCGTGTTCAGCACTTCGGCCAAATCCGCATACCGCGATTTGAAGTGCGGGTTGTTGCTCGACTTGCTGGCGTTCTCGATTTCGCCCTGCGCCTTTGCAAGCGCCGTGGCGAGTTCGTTGATCTGTTCTGACTTGTTCATGCTCAACCTCCGAAGAAGTGAAAGATCGCCGCCTCACTGAAGAGGCCGACGATCAGCGTTGCGGAAAGGACGCCGAACCCGGTAAGGGTCCACCAAGCAGCTGCGAATGAGTGGCCTGTGGGGGTGTCGTCGTAGTCGATGGTTTCGGTTCTCATAACGGCGCCCCGTTGGTGATTCGATCTGCAAGGCCGTAAACCACGACCATAAATACTGTTGCCACGCCAGCGCATAGCCAGAAGACGGCTCGCTGTTTTGTGCTTTGGTAGCTAGCCATCACACACCCCCCAATAGCGCCACGTACGCGAGAGCCGCTAAGAAAGGCGCCACTCCGCCATACAGCAGGAAGGCGCCGGCTATGTTCTTGAGGGTCATGGCTGCTCTCCTTGCATGGCCTCGCCGAGAGTTACAAACCGGAATGAATCAGGCAGCTTTACAGCCTCAATTGAGCCGCCAGATAGGGACTGGATCATCTTGATCAAAACGTCCTGGCACTCGGCCGGAAATTTTATGTGGCATACCGCTCCGTCAATCTCTGCGGTGATTTGTAGCCGTGTGATTCGAGTCATGGCTGGGCTCCTTGCAGGTCTGCTAGTAGCTCTCCCACGATGTCGTCGTGGTAGGTGTCCATTTCTGAGCGATGAACGTCGGTGAACTGACCCTCTACGGTGTCGTGATGCCCGGCCATGTAGCCACTGTTGTAGAGGCGCACCGCCATTCGATCCCGCTCAGCGATAAGGGCTTCGCGCTCATTCGCAATGCGCACAAAATCGGCGTTGGCCTCGGTCAGCTCGAGGCGCAGCGCTTCGTAGTTCTCGACGCGAACCCACCCGCCATCAGCATCTTCATGCATCAGCGCGCTCAGGCCGTCGTAGCCGAACGGGTCGTACCGCTTCACCTCCTTGCTCATGCCGCCTCCTCGCATGCCTTGCGCAGCGCAGCCAGGGTTTCTTCACAAGATCGGGTGCCGGCGAACTCGATCAGTTCGACTGGCTCACCCTCGTCGTCAGTCTGGCCAATGTCTGCGTAAACGATGGTTTCGCCAGCAAGCTGTTCCATGCTGATCTGGATGTTGTTCTGGACGAAGTAGGCCTCGTCCTCTGGGTGCACCTTGGTCACTTCAATGACCTCGGCGCGACCGTGCGGCGCGATGTATACGGTGGCTTTCATGCCGCCTCCTCCTGTGCTGGTAGCAGGAACTCGCTGACCTTGCCCGCCAGT
>ERZ1673962.253-NODE-253-length-43719-cov-4.698608_pt1 | contig 43719 bp, 43 predicted proteins | sample MGYA00580188_ERZ1673962 | MGnify/ENA primary metagenome ERZ1673962 (study PRJEB41334, sample SAMN05608104) | rock metagenome | biome: terrestrial subsurface; feature: shale formation; material: shale | place: USA: Pennsylvania ... | reverse complement strand
TTTTGTCTATTTATTTCAGCATGTTAAAGATATTTTTCGTCTGCGAAAGTTGAGTACGAAGAGTTGATGAATAACGGCTCACTCAAGTATGTAACCGAAAATGCGTTCACCATGGATGAAATCGATCGTTTTCTAAAAAGCAACGACTTAATTATCGACAGACGCCTTGTCGACCACCTGCAAGCGATGGGAGATTGACAAAATGCCTGCCGCACTTTCTCATAAACGCAAGTTGGCGTTCTTCAGCATCCCGAAATCCGGATCAACCTCGATGAAGCTTTGCTTATATAAGCTGGAACATGGGGCACCCTTTGAGGGCAAGCCGGACGACGTGCATCCACACTTTAAAACTTACCCGGTCAAAGCCTGTGATTTCGAAGGTCTTGATGATTATTTTAAATTTACAATTGTCAGAGATCCTGTTAAACGACTTCTGTCTTCCTGGGGCAATAGAATTTTTGAACACGAGGATTTGCTCAAATATCTCCCCAAACGCCTGGATAAACGATTGCGCTTTTTTCTGAAGAACAGATTTTATAAAACAAAACCTTCGGCAGAATATTTTTTCCGAAACCTGGAATCCTATCAGAAAGCGAATTATTCCATCTGGCACCATACCGTTTCTGTTAAAACATTTGTTGGTGAAGATTTATCCTTTTTTGACAAGGTTTACAGACTGGAAGCTATTGGGGAGCTGGAAAAGGACCTGAGTGAGCGCACCGGCCTTGACATTGTACTTCCCAGAGAGCAGGTTGGCGGCCCAAAAGTCTTATATGACGAGCTCCCCAGCGACGTTCAGTCTTTCGTTGGAGACTACACCAGGCAAGACTACCTGTTTTTGAAGGACTTCTATTCGGCGTAAAAAACCTTTCCTCCTCGCTGAGGGAAATCACGCTGTGTCCATCCGGAGTTTGCGGCTGGACATCAGCTTCGACAAACATTTTTCCAATCCCGGGGAATGTTCCGGAATGGATTTCCGCCTTGACATATCCGGAAAACCGGATTAGATTAGGGCCTATGAAAAAAACAACCGCCCTTTTCAAAGCCCTGGCGCATGATACCCGTCTGAAAATCCTCAACCTGCTCTTCGACGGCGAGGTCTGCGTCTGCCGTATCATGGAGATTCTGGAATTGCCTCAGTCGACCGCCTCGCGTCATCTGGGCATACTGAAAAACGCCGGCCTGGTCGAGGACCGTCGCGAAGGGATCTGGGTGCATTATTCCCTGGCGCAGGTACAGACAACGGTTGCGCGTCAGATCCTCGATGTTCTCGAGGCACACCTGGGTGGCATCGACGAATGCCGGCACGAACGAGAGCGCCTGCCGAAAACACGGGGGCAACAAAAACTCTGCAGCTGATATTTTTGTGAGCAGCGTATCCGCTATTCCGGATACTCGGAAAAGGAGATTCATACCAATGAGCCCAAAAAACACGCGGCTATCTTTCCTCGATCGCTTTCTTACCCTCTGGATTTTCGCCGCCATGATCCTTGGCATCGGGGCCGGATATTTTTTACCAGGCGTCAAACAACTGATTTTCAGCTCCCAGGTCGGCACCACCAATATCCCCATCGCCATCGGCCTGATCCTGATGATGTATCCGCCTCTGGCCAAGGTCCGCTACGAAGAAATGCCTCGCGTTTTCAAAGACAAGAAGATTCTGCTGGTGTCCCTTGTTCAGAATTGGGTTGTCGGACCGCTGTTGATGTTTTTCCTCGCCATCATCCTGCTGAACGACCTCCCCGCTTATATGGTCGGCTTGATACTTATCGGTCTGGCGCGCTGCATCGCCATGGTTATCGTCTGGAACGATCTGGCCTGTGGCGACCGTGAATATGCTGCGGGCCTGGTAGCCTTCAACTCGGTATTTCAGATACTGTTCTTTTCTTTTTATGCCTACCTTTTCATTACCGTGATGCCCGCCTGGTTCGGACTGGAAGGGGCAGCCGTCAGCTTTACCATGGGCGAAATCGCGCAAAGCGTACTGATTTACCTGGGCATCCCTTTTGCGGCCGGCATATTGACCCGCTTCGGTCTTATCCGAGCCCGCAGCAAGGAATGGTATGAAAAGGTATTTGTCCCGAAAATCAGCCCTCTCACCCTGATTTTCCTGCTGTTCACCATCGTGGTGATGTTCGCCCTTAAAGGCGATTACATCGTCCGGCTCCCCCTTGACGTGGTGCGTATAGCCATTCCGCTGCTGCTCTATTTCGTCATCATGTTTGTCGTCTCCTTCTTCATGAGCTACAAGGTCGGTGCCGATTACGAACGCAGCGCCACCCTTTCCTTCACCGCAGCCAGCAATAACTTTGAACTGGCCATCGCCGTCGCCATCTCGGTTTTCGGCATCAACTCCGGCGAAGCTTTTGCCGCGGTCATCGGTCCGCTGGTCGAAGTGCCCGTACTTATCAGCCTGGTAAACCTGGCTTTTTATTTCCAGAAAAAATATTTCGCCGGGCGCACCGCCTGTCGGGTGGATGCTGTCGATGTTCTGAAATGAGCCTGGCAGAACAGGCTATCGATCCGCCGGAGACTGTTTTCGACATAAGTATTTTGCAGCATATGCGCAGCACGTTTTCAAAATGTTAAGGAGCTCATCCAAGATGGATTCCCAGGAGCATCGATGCGAAACCGACGATTCCTGCACGGAAGAAAAAATGCGCCGAAACAGATTATTTGCCGCCATCGGCGTTCTGCTGGTCGCATGGTTCGTCCTCTACCACTACCTGGCCGCTTTTTCCCGCTTTCTCACCTACGATGTGTTGAGGCTGGACGCCGGTTCGCATCTCGGTTCGGCGGTAGAGTTTTTCCTCTACGATACCCCCAAGGTCATGATGCTGCTGACCCTTGTGGTTTTCGGGGTCGGCATGCTACGCAGCTTTATTACACCCGAGCTGACCCGCAAGATACTGGCCGGCCGCAGGGAATCGGCGGGCAACGTTCTGGCGGCTCTTCTCGGGGTCGTGACTCCATTCTGCTCCTGTTCAGCGGTGCCCTTGTTCATCGGATTCGTCACCGCGGGCATCCCCCTGGGGGTGACCTTTTCCTTTCTGATTTCCGCGCCGATGGTCAACGAAATCGCCCTCGCGCTGCTTTTCGGGCTGCTCGGATGGAAGGTCGCAGCGCTTTATTTCATCACCGGCGTCGCCATCGCCGTGGTGGCCGGATGGGTCATCGGCCGGCTTAAATTGGAAAACCACGTGGAAGAGTGGGTTCGGGAGATGCAGGCTCAGCAGGTCGCCATGCCGGACACCAGCATGAGTTGGGAAGAGCGCATCGATTTCGGGATCGAGGCGGTGCGGGACATCGTCGGCAGAGTCTGGAAATTCGTGGTACTGGGGATTCTGGCCGGGGCGGCCATTCACGGCTTCGTTCCGGAAAACTTCATGGCCGGGATCATGGGCAAAAGCGCCTGGTGGTCGGTACCGCTGTCCGTTGTGATCGGCATCCCCATGTACACCAATGCCGCAGGCATGATCCCCGTCGTTGAGGCGTTGCTGGGCAAAGGCGCCGCCCTCGGCACCGTGCTGGCATTCATGATGAGCGTTATCGCGTTGTCTTTTCCGGAAATGGTTATTTTGCGCAAGGTCTTGAAGCCGCGACTTATCGGCACCTTCATCGGGGTCGTCGGGATGGGGATTCTGCTGGTCGGTTATCTTTTCAACATCGTCATCTAAATACGTTATCGGACGAGCGGATGTCAGGCATCCGCTCCGACGGGAACGGCGAGCAGCCGGTAAAAATCGACCTGTCCTGCGGAAAAGGCACGCTTGCCGACCGTAACGCCTTCCAGTTGGCCGAGCAGCGTAACAATGCCATATTCGTCACAGATCCGGCCGTTGCGGCAGTGCAGACGCATCATGGCGCTTTGCCCCAAGTTCCCGGGACCGCTGCCCGTCGGGGTCCAACACAAGGTAAAGCGGCCGGGTCGCGCCGCATCGTCGGAAAACGACAATCCGGCTCGCAATCCCACCATCAGCTGTCCCGGTTCCCCGTGCAGACAACCGAACCACACCACGGGCAGCATCTTTTCCCCTTCCGCCGACTCGATCCAGGCCAGGGTCCTGGGCTGCAACTGATCTGTTTGGTTCCGCTCCATCGTCCCCCCTTTGATGTGTTTCAAGTAAAGCATCTTTCCGCACAGGCGCAAGTCGCTCGAGCGGACAAAAGAATCCTTTTAATCGTCCCAAATGGCTGATATGATCGGGGTTTGAGAATATCCATCTCGTCTCGGGCAGGGCAGTCGCCGGTTCAGCCCGGGGATGGATCGCTGCCGCTTCGTTTTCATAACCTCAACGGATTTCCGGAGGATGTCATGCCGGTCGTTATCAGCCAGAACCCCCTCGGACAGATTCACCATACCCCCCTGATCCGCCTCAACCGCCTGGCCGGTCCGGCCGGTGCCGCCGTATGGGGGAAGATGGAAGCTTCCAACCCCGGCGGCAGCGTCAAAGATCGCATCGCCCTGGCCATGATCGAAGATGCCGAGCAACGAGGACTGCTCAAACCCGGTGCGACCCTGGTCGAACCGACCAGCGGCAACACCGGCATCGGGCTGGCTCTGGTATGTGCGGTCAAGGGATATAAACTGGTTCTGACCATGCCCGAAACCATGAGCGAGGAGCGCCGCCGACTGTTGAAAGCCTACGGTGCTGAGCTGGTCCTGACGCCCGGCAATCAGGGCATGCGCGGGGCCGTCGAACAGGCGGATGAGCTTTCGGAGAAGCACGGTTACTATGTCCCCATGCAGTTCTGCAATCCGGCGAATCCCATGATTCATGAACAAACCACCGGTCCGGAAATCATTGCCGCCCTGGAAGGAAAGGTCGACGCCTTTGTCGCCGGCGTCGGCACCGGCGGCACTATCACCGGGGTCGGCCGGGCTTTACGCCGCCACAATCCCGAAGCCCATATCGTCGCGGTGGAACCTGCCTCATCGGCGGTCTTGTCCGGAGGCCCTCCGGGACCGCACAAGATCCAGGGCATCGGGGCCGGATTCATTCCCGAGGTTCTCGACACATCGATCTACCAGGAAGTCATGACCATCGGCGATGAGGAAGCATACGAAACCACCCGTCGCCTGGCCCGCGAAGAGGGGCTGTTCGTCGGCATTTCCGCAGGGGCGAACGTGTGCGCCGCTCTGCAGCTGGCCGAACGGCTGGGCAGCGGAAAAAACGTCGTCACGGTTTTGTGCGACACGGGGGAACGCTACCTGTCCGTGGGCCTTTTCGATTAATCATGCCCGCCGGGACAGCTGCCCGCGAAGGCTTTGTCCATGAACTCTGATCCCCGCTATCAAAAGCTTCTCCATCGGCTGGCAGAGCTGGGACCCGCTGCCGTGGCTTTTTCCGGAGGGGTCGATTCCACCCTCTTGCTGCGTGCCGCCCTGGAGGCCCTCGGCCGCGACAAGGTCCTGGCAGTAACCGCCGCCTCGCCGTTCTTTCCGGACTGGGAGCAGCAGGACAGCCGGAATCTGGCGCGACAGATGGGCATACGTCAGGTGGTAGTGTCATGTGATCTTTTGCGTCTTGCGGACGTCGTCCGCAACGATGCGCTGCGCTGTTATCATTGCAAAAAGGCCCTGTTCGGCCTGTGCATGGAGGCAACCCGGCAGCACGGCTTCAAGGTACTGCTGGATGGAACCAACCTCGATGACAGTCGCGACTATCGCCCGGGCCGACAGGCCGCCCTCGAACTGAACGTGCGGTCCCCGCTGGCCGATGCCGGTCTGAATAAAGAAACCATCCGCTCTGTCAGCCGGCAACTGGCCCTGCCGACCTGGAACCGCCCGGCCTTCGCCTGCCTGGCTTCGAGAATCCCCTACGGCACCGCCATCGATGCCCGAATGCTGGCCCAGGTGGAGCAGTGCGAAACGGTTTTGCGGTCCTTCGGTTTCGGTGGTGCGCGGGCCCGTCACCATGGCGACACCGTCCGCATCGAGATCGCCCCCGGATCATTTTCCACCATGCTCGAAGAGACGACGCGCCTCGCCGTCATCGAGGGAGCCAAGAGCGCCGGATTCACTTTCGTCTCCCTCGACCTTGAAGGTTATCGCACCGGCAGCCTCAACGAAACGCTGCCATCCCGATAGTTTCGGCACCTGTCGCGGAAGCGCGACATCGTTCTGCACAAACACGCGACGTTACGGCATTCTCTGACGGTCTCGTTCCCTTACGTTCGGACAAAGCCCCGGAAGGCTCCCAAAGAGGGTTTGGCTTCGATGACGCGGGGCTGACAAGGACTTTTCGAGCCCGATCATATGTATATCCTGTCACGAGATGGGAGATGTCATGAAAAATTCTCGAAGCCTGTTGACTATCTGCTTCTGCGCCGGCCTGCTCGGAGCCCTTGCCAGCAGCGGCATTGCCTGGGTGGCGGCAGCCATGGGACTGCCTCAATGGTGCGGCGTCGACCTCGTTCCCCAATGGACTGCGGCATGGATTTATCCGCGGCTGGTGTGGGGCGGCCTGTGGGGCCTGCTGTTTCTGTTTACGGTCAGTTCTCCGCGCAGTCGCAACCAGTGGGTGCGCAAAGGCATGTGGATCAGTCTGCTCCCCAGCGCCTGGCTGCTACTGTATGTCTTCCCCCAGCAGACAACCTACGGAGCGCTCGGACTTGGGCTGGGCGTCCTCACCCCCCTGTTTGTCGTTTTATACAACCTGATATGGGGAGCTGCCACCGGCGTCTTTGCCCGCGCCTTCCACGGTCCCGGCCGATGAGAGTGGGATTTATGCGCAGACGCATCATCGTCCCGGTCCTACTTTTGCTGCTCTGCTGGAGCGTTTCCCAGGCCCTGGCCGCAGCCGAACTGCGGGGACGCGTCAGCTGGGTCTACGACGGCGACACCATCCGGGTCGCCGGCATCGGCAAGGTCCGGATGCTCGGCATCGATGTGCCGGAAAAGGAAGCGTCCCGACGCGACCGGTTTTTCCTGCGCCGGGGCATTGCTCAGGCGAGGCTGCGCAACATCCACAACCGCGCCAACGTCTTTGTCCGGGAGCAGAGTCTCGGACGGATCGTCTCCCTGCGGACCGAAAAAACGGCCTACGATGCCTATGGCCGGCTGCTCGCCTACGTCACCCTGCCGGACGGCCGGCTGCTCAACAGACTGCTCCTGAGGCAGGGGCTGGCCGTGGTTTATCGGCGTTTCGACTTTGACTTGAAAAAGGAATTCCTCGCGACGGAGCAGGAGGCTCGCCGAGCGAGGCGAGGGATGTGGGTGACTGGTGACTGGTGACTGGTGACTGGTGACTGGTGACTGACGCACTCGGCATTCCATTCGACTATTTTCTGTTACGCAGCGCCAGGCGCGACACGATTCCGCGGCGGCGCACGTTGACCGGCAGGTTGTCCTGTACGAAGCGGACATCCTCGATGGTGTAAAAAGCGCGGGGATTGAAGCGTTTAACCATTTTCAACACGTCCTGCACATTGCGGCGACGGCAAACCGTAAAGATAACCTGCACCGGCCCCTTTTCCCCGCGGGCCCGCAGATTGGTTACCCCGTACCCCGCCTTCCAGAGGTGTTCGCTCAGCGCCACAGCATCCTTGCGGGTGATGATGCGCACGATCAGGTTGCCGAGAGCGATGCGTTCTTCGATCAATACTCCGATATAATTACCGGTGGCAAATCCCAGTGCGAAGGCGATATAGGTCAGCACATTGGTCAGGTTCTGCATAACCTGGCCGATGGCGAGCACCCAGATCAACGACTCGAAAAAACCCAGCACGGCCGCCCACCCCTTGAGGGATCGGGAAACGAAAATGATGCGCAAAGTCCCGATGCTAACATCGATGATGCGGGCGATAAACACCAGTAGGGGTAACAACAACAGGCTGAAGGTGCCGCTATCGGGCAAAGCGAAATTCACGAATCGACTCCGTTATTCAAGACAGTGAATAGCGAGTTATACACTGTCTTCGACGAATCGAAAACAGTAAAATCCCATCTCCCGCCCGTTCCTTGCCTTTGCAGCTTGGCGAACGGGCGGGAAAAGGATTTTGATTTCTTTTTTCAGCCTTCTGCTTCGCCCCGTTTCTCCAGTTTATCTTCCAGTTCAAGAATATTCAGGGTCGTGGCCAGCACCGTATCCGGATTAAGCGAAATGCTGTCGATACCGCACTCGACGAGAAATTCGGCAAATTCCGGATAATCGCTCGGGGCCTGGCCGCAGATGCCGATCTTGCGACCGGTCGCCTTGACGCGTCGAATGACGTCGGCAATCATGCGCATCACCGCCTGGTTGCGCTCGTCGTATAGATGGGCGACGATCTCCGAATCCCGATCCAATCCCAGCAACAACTGGGTAAGATCGTTGGAGCCGATGGAAAAACCGTCGAAAATTTCCGCGAACTCCTCGGCCAGGACCACGTTGGAGGGAATTTCGCACATGACGTACAGTTCCAGCCCATCCTTACCCCTTTCCAGACCGGCCTCGGCCATGACCTCGATCACCCGGCGACCTTCCTCGACCGTACGGCAGAAGGGAATCATCAACTTGACGTTTTTCAGCCCCATCTCCTCCCGTACCCGTTTCATGGCGCGACATTCCAGCAGGAACCCTTCGCGATAGCGATCGTCGTAGTAACGGGAGGCACCGCGAAAACCGATCATGGGGTTGGATTCCTCCGGTTCGAAAGCCCGGCCGCCGAGCAGGTTGGCGTATTCGTTGCTCTTGAAATCGCTCATCCGCACAATGACGTCGTTGGGATAAAATGTCGCGGCCAGAGTCGCGACCCCCTGGGAGAGCTGATCGACAAAGAATTCGCCACCGTCGGGATATCCGACGATCAGCTGGTCAATCTTTTCCCGCTCCTCAGGCTCCGTCACCCGATCGGGGTGCAGCAGGGCGATGGGATGGGCCTGGATGGCGGTATTTATGATGAACTCCAGGCGCGCCAGACCGATCCCGTCGTTGGGTATGCGCCGCAGACCGTAAGCCTGCGCCGGATTGCCGATATTCATCATGATTTTGGTGCGCGGCCGGCGCAAATCCTCAAGATCGGTCTTTTCGATCTTGAATGGCAGTTCGCCGCGATAGACAAAGCCGGTTTCCCCTTCGGCGCAGCTTACCGTCACCGCATCGCCGTCGACGATGGCTGTGGTACCGTCACCGGTGCCGATCACACAGGGAATGCCGAGTTCGCAGGTACGCCCGCCGCGATTGGTGACGATGGCCGCGGCCTTTTTCATGACCGGCTCCCAATCGGGATCCGTCATGTCCGTTACCAGCACGGCGCCGGCCGCGAAACGGCTGATTTCGGAAGCATCCTTGATCACCATGGCATTCCCGGAGCCGATCTTGCTGCCGACCGCCCGCCCCCGGGAAATGACTTCGCCGCGCTCCTGCAGGTGATATTCCTCCAGCACATTCCCTTGCAGGGCAGATTGAACGGTTTCCGGACGCGCCTGTACGATAAACAGTTCACCCGTTTCGCCATCCTTGGCCCACTCGATATCCATGGGACGCTTGTAATGATCTTCGATCACACAGGCCATGCGGGCCAGGGCCAGAACCTCGTCATCCTCGAGGCAGAGCCGTTGCCGGTCCTCCTGAGCGACCGTCACCTCGCGCGTCGCCTGGGGACCGTTGTTCAGACTGTAGATGATCTTTTTCTCTTTGCTGCCCGGATGCTTGCTGATGATGGGACGATACCCCTCTTTGAGGGTCGGCTTGAAAACAAAAAATTCGTCGGGATTGACCGCTCCGCGCACCACGTTTTCCCCCAGGCCCCAGGCACCGTTGATCAGGACCACGTCGCGAAACCCGGTCTCCGTCGAAATGGTGAACATGACGCCGGCGCTGGCCAGATCGGAACGCACCATTTTCTGCACCCCGACGGAGAGGGCCACCGACATATGGTCAAAACCGTGATGTTCGCGGTAGGAAATCGCCCGATTGGTAAACAGGGAAGCGATACAGTTGCGACAGGCCCCGAGAAGATCCTCGGCGCCGCGGATATTCAGATAGGTTTCCTGCTGCCCCGCAAAAGAGGCATCGGGCAGATCTTCCGCCGTAGCACTGGATCTTACCGCCACGTCACAGTCCGTGCCGTACTGCTGTTCCATCTGGGCATAGGCATCGCGGATAGCCTGCTCCAGTCCATTGGGCAATTCGGTACGCCGGATGGCACGACGCACCTGATGTCCGATCGAAGTCAGACTGTCGATATCGTTGGCATCGAGGTCGGCCAGCAGTTCCGTGATTTCCTTATCCAGTCCCGTTTCACGCAAAAAATACCGATAAGCCTCGGACGTCACGGCAAACCCGCCGGGCACCTTGATCCCCAGATCGGTCAGATTTCCGATCATCTCGCCGAGCGAAGCGTTTTTCCCCCCCACCAGCTGCAGATCGTTAAGACCGATATCCTTCAGCCACATGATATGCGTCAACTCTGTCATCGGCGCCTCCCTTTCCAAACCGGAATGTTGGATATTGAAATCCGCCACGGCGTCTTTGCCGCAGACGGTTCATTGATATATTTTAGCAGATTTTCAGCCGGAAACGGGTATACAGCCATACACATTTTTGCAAAGATATCCGCAATGCTCCTTGAAGCTGCTTGAGGATTTAAAAAGCTGAAATCCTGAAAAAATGGTACGGGATCTGCTTTATGAAAAAGCGGAGGAGATAACCATGATTAAAAAACACCCCATAGCTTTAGCGCTTTGCACAACGTCGTTTCTCATCATCACAGCATGCACCCCCGCTACGGGAGTTGCGAAACCGACGGCACCTGCGGAAAAACGGGATACCGAGGCCACTGCGGACAAAAAAACATCGAATTTCGAGCAGTGGCTGGCGGCATTGAAAAAAGAGGCTCTTGGCCGGGGAATCCGCCGGGAGGTTTTGCAGGAAGCCCTTGAGGGCGTGCAACCGACCCCGGCTGTCATCAAACCACGACACCGGCAGGCCGAATTTTCATTGAGCAAAGCCGAGTACGTGCAGCGGCTTGCGTCCGAAAGACGTTTCCGGGATGGGATGAAGCAAATGGCGCAGCATCGGGCATTGCTGCGCAAGGTTTCGCGCGTCTACGGGGTACCGGAAGGATATCTTCTCGCCTTGTGGGCCATCGAAAGCGATTTCGGCCAGGGCGGCGGACGCCATCCGGTCATCGAGGCCCTGGTCACCCAGGCATGGCAGAGTCAGAGGCAGGGATTTTTCCGCAAACAGTTGCTGGCCGCCCTGACCATCCTCGACCGGGAAAAAATGCGCAGCAACGAACTGCGCGGATCCTGGGCCGGAGCCATGGGGCATTTTCAATTTATTCCGACCACCTACCTCGACTACGCCGTCGACTTCAACCATGACGGCCATCGCAATATCTGGACGGATGTGGAGGATGCTCTGGCCTCCGCCGCCAGCTACCTGGCACGAGCGGGGTGGCAAAAAAACCTGGGCTGGGGATGGCGGATCGAAATGCCCGGCGATTTCGACCCGTCCCTTGCAGGACTGGACAGGAAAAAGAGTCTGAGCGACTGGCGCAGGCTGGGGCTGCCGCAGGAATCCGGCCCTGGCGATCTGAAGGCATCCCTGATCCTGCCCGACGGCCCCGAGGGCCAGGCGTTTCTGGTAACCGACAACTTACGGGTGTTGATGCGCTGGAACCGTTCCCTCGCCTTCGCCCTGGCCGTCGGACACCTGGCGGATCGTTTCGAGGACGCCCTGCGCACGGCAGCGGCGCAAAAATCGGTGGCCGAATAACCGGCCGCATTGCGCGGACCGGCTCGAAAACGGCGACTTATTTCAGATTCATCTTGACCAGCACCTCGTTGGCGGTTTCCTCCACAGCCTTGCCGGAAACATTGACCGTAACCCAGCCGTGACGCCGGAAAAGGACTTTGGCGTAGCGCAGTTCCTCTTCGATCTCTTCGATATCGGCATAGGCCGCGCGCGGATCCTGGCCGAGATGCCTCAAGCGGGCCAGTCGCAATTCCACCAGGCGCTGTGGATCGATATAGAGTCCGACGATGCGTTTCGAATCGACCTGAAACAGTTCCCTGGGGGGATCGATCCCCAGCACCAGCGGCACGTTGGCGACTTTCCAGCCGAGATGCGCCAGGTAAGTCGACAAAGGGGTCTTGCTGGTACGGGAGACCCCGACCAGCACGATGTCGGCATGCACCAGATGGTGCACTTCCTGACCGTCGTCGTGTTTGACGGTGAATTCCACAGCTTCGATCCGGCGGAAATATTCCTCGTCCATATCGTGCAACAGCCCCGGCTCCTGTCCCGGAGTACGTCCGAAAAATTTGGAAAACTGCGAAAGCAACGGCGTAACCAGGTCGAAGGCCATAAGGCCCCGGGTTTCGCTCTCGTCCTGTACGAACTGGGCCAGATCCCGGTTGACGACCGTATAGACCACCATGCCCTTATGCCGCTGAATCTCCTCAAGCCCTCTCAGCACGGCGGCCTTGTTGCGCACATTGCTGATGCGACGCAGCCGCACCGGCTTGTCCCGGAACTGGGTGAGAACCGCATTGACGATCTTCTCGGCGGTTTCGCCGGTAGCATCGGACATCACGTAAATGATCTGAGGGGTGGTCATTTCACCTCCGGATTCGGTGTGGACAATTCAGGCGGATCTGGGCGGAAGGGTATCCAGAACCTCGAGCATGCGGGTATGAACGGCACCATTGCTGGCTACGACCTCGCGGCCTTCGATATCCGCAATGTTGCCTGCGAAATCGGTCACCGTGCCGCCCGCTTCGGTCACCAGCAGCATACCGGCGGCGACATCCCAGGGTTTCAGATCGAATTCCCAAAAACCGTCGAACCGGCCCGCCGCCACATAGCACAGATCGAGTGCCGCGGCGCCATCCCGGCGCACGCCATGGGTCCGGTAATAAAACAGTTTGAAATAATCCATGGAGCGGTGCCAGTGGTCGCCGAGTTCGTAGGGGAATCCCGTCGCCAGCAGTGTCTCGGACAGATCGGTGGTTTGCGACACCCGCAGAGGTGAGCCGTTGAGAAAGGCCCCCTGGCCCCGCAAGGCGGTAAACATTTCGTCATGCACCGGATCGTACACGACCGCCACTTCCGTCTGGAGCCGATGCTGTACGGCGATGGAAACGCAGAAAAACGGATAACCGTGCACGAAATTGGTGGTACCGTCGATGGGATCGATAACCCAGCGCCAATCGCTGTTCAGCCGATTGTCGCCTGTCTCTTCGGCAAGGACGGCATGCTCCGGCCAGGCCTGGCGGATGCATTCGAGGATGATGGCTTCGGATTCGCGGTCGACGTTGGTGACCATATCCGCGCGCCCCTTGTAATCGACCTGGCGCAGGTTGGACATGGCTTCGACGATGCGGGCACCGGCTTTACGGGCGGCGTTTTCGGCAGTTTTGAGGATCTCGTGCATGGCAGGGGAGTGTCTCTGTTTAATCATTAAGCAAAGAGGGTTATCGAAGAGACTGAGAAAAACTTAACGACTTTCCGACACACGCAAACCATAGCATATTCCGCCGCCTACGTCTGCCTAAAAAGACGCTGAGCTCTTGTCACATGCGCGGATCGGTTTTGCGGATGATGGCACTGACGTTCTTCTTGTTGAATCCCTTGTAGCCTTCTCCTCTCTGGATGTTCTCCAGATGGCTGCCGACCGCACCTTCGTCCTGAAACTTATCCGCCTGTTGGCGGCTCACCAGCCTGGCGGCCAGCAATTTTTCCAACCGGGCTTCATCCACCGGCCAGCGCTCGGCCATGCTGAAGGCCTGCCTGAGCCAGGTGAAATCGCTGAACGGAGCCATGTACGCCACCCCCTTGGGAGCAAGATCGGCAATCAGACGATTGAAATCGCACCGCGCGGCGAGGTGATGCATGCCCGCACCGAAAATGGAATCGCCGTGCAGGGCGCACCACAATCCGACCGTGCCGAGAAAATCCCGCTCCGGCAACCTCTCCCCGGAAAAATCAGTTTGCACCTCCTGCGGTGCCAGATCAACGTCGAGAAACAGGCTCAGGCCGGCGGTACGGTTCTCCATGACCTGGGCTCCCCATCCGGCCTCGTCTCCGGCATAAAACCGCTCTCGCGATTCAAATCCCAATGTGGAAAACAGGGTGACGAGCCGGGCGAAATGTCGCCGCGAGCTGCGGAAGGTATGGTGATCGTGATTGCCCCAGCCCAGCCCCAGCACATCCTGCCGGCTTTTCTGAAGCTGTCCGGCCCGGTTGCGCCTCTGCCAGTATAGCCGCTCGGCAAGACACACGACCTGCGCTGCGCAATCGGCTCCCAGGCGCTCTACCAGCAGACCGGCAAGACGGAAGGTCTCCTGCCATAAAAGCTCTTCGTCGTCGCCGGTGCGGGGCCGTCCCTGCCAGAGCTCCAGGGCGGTGAAGTAATCCTGCAGATACGCCTGCGACCGCTTTTGGGGAACGTAGCCCGCATAGCCTCGCCGCTCCAGTACCAGCAGTTCCGTTTTCCCGTCGAATGTGATCCGGGCCCGGCGCATGGGACTGAAGGGACTCCCTTCGATGATCGCGACCAGGTTGTTGGCCTGAAGAAAATCCGCGACGCTGTCGACCCGCAGAGCGACGACACGGGCGGCGGCATCCGGAACGACCGCCGGCAACACGGCGCCGGGATGGGAAAAAGCATCCTCTCCGGCATCGGCCCGGGGAACGAAACCGCAAGACTGCAACTGCTGCCTCAGCGACGGAGAGCCCGGCACCTGCAGATAATCGACCCAGTCGAACAAACGGCAGCTGGCTTCGATGAGCATGCGCTGCTGCAAGCGAGCCAGAGGTTCGCACCAAAGGATACAGTCTTCAAGGATATCCTGCGTCAACCGCTCCGCCGCTGCATGCCGCTGCCAGAAAAAACCCTCTTGTTTTGTCATTTACTGCCTCCGAAAATGCTCTCGTACAAGAAGACGAAGATCACGGAGTAAATGTCTGATGTCAAAGGTCCTCTTTTGCCAGAGTTGAGTTCTGGCGTGTCCAGTCAGATTAAATCTTTTCATTCGATCATGCCGACAGATCATCGCGCATGTGTTCGGTAATGGGGCGGTCGCTGAACACCACGTCCGGGTTGAATACGCCGCGAGGATCGAAAATCGCCTTGACCTCGCGCATGTATTCGTAAAGTCCGTCCCCCCACTCCCGTCGCAGATAAGGAGCCCGCAGCCGGCCCATGCCGTGCTCGGCGGAAACGGTACCGCCATATCTGAAAACCACCTCGTACACGGCGTCGGCCACCTTGCGGATGCGGCCCGCCAGATCGGGCAGCGTCACGTCGAACAGCGGACGCAGATGCAGGTTGCCGCTGCCGGCATGCCCGTAAATCAAAACCTCGATTTTCAACCGGGCGAATACCTGCTGCACATCATGGATGAATTCCGCCAGCAACTGGGGCGGCACCCCCACATCGTTGACCACGGACAGAGCCCGCAGGTGCGGCTGCGGATGCCGGATCACCCACAGGATGCGTTTGCGCAGTGCCCAGAGTTCGTCGATACCGGCCTCGGCATGAGCCACCTGCAACGGTGCCGTCATGCGAAAGTCACCACTTTGCAACAGGGTCTTGATTCTGTCGACCTGTTCCAGGCAACCCGGTCCGCTCACCTCCACCAAAAGCAGGTGGGCATCCATGTCCAGACCGCTCGGCAGGCTGACGTGCTGCTTGAGCACCTGCACCGTTTCGCGGCTGATCATTTCGATGGCCGCCACCTTCAAATGCCGTAAGGCGTTTACCGCCCGGCCCGCCTCGACCAGGCCGGGAAAACATCCCAGCACCGCCGCCCGCTGTCGTTCGAAAATTTCCCCCCGCAATGTGGCGGAGACCAGCAGCCCGAGGCTGCCGACGCTGCCGACCAGCAATTGGGCGATCAGTTGCCCCAAAGAGATGTCGCGCAAAAAAGCGAACAGATTATAGCCGCTGGAGATTTTGAACCTTTGACGTTGCCGCAAGATTTTCACCGCCTCCGCATCGTTGCGCAGACGACTCTGCAGGTCGGCCAGCTGGCGCACCAGACGCAGGGGGATGGTTGCCGCCTCGGCGGTGTCGACCAGCTCTCCACGGTCGGAAACAAACACCGCCTGATCGAGAAAACGGTCTATGGATCCGTACTTCAAGGCATGGGGTCCGCTCGCCTTGGTGGCGATATTGCCGCCGATACGGCTGATACTCGCACTGGAGACGTCCGCGGGCAGATAATATCCGCGCTGCTTGAGGAAGGTTTGCAGATCGTTGTGCAGCACACCGGCCCCGCAACGCACTTTACACTCGGGGCCACTGACGTTGAAATCGTCTATCTGCGCCCAGAAACCGTTTTCCGGCAACGCCATGACGATACCTGTGCCCAGGGCGCTGCCGGCGGTTCCCGACCCGCCGCCGCGAGCGGTAATGGGCACCCCTTCCTCGGCTGCGAACTGTACAAGCTTCAGCACATCCGCCTGGTTCTCGGGCAAAGCAGCCACCAAAGGCTCGATCTGGTAAATACTCTGATCACGGGTAAAAGGGCGCAACTTCACTTCATCCGCCACAACCCCGCCTCTAATCAGATGGCCCAGCTTGTCGGCCAGGCTTTTGCGATAATCGAAGGTCATGTGCCGCTCCACAGACAGGGATCCCTGGTTATTTGCAGATGCCGGAAATCCCCCTTGCGCAGCACTGTGCGAATCATATCCATGGCAAGGCGAATCTCCCCGGCCGACACGATCAGATGCGGACGGAAACGGATACTTCGCGCCCCGCAGCCGATAAGCAACAGTTTCTCCTGAAAAAACGCCTGCACCAGCTGATCCCGCATATGGCTGTCGGCCGCATCGAACGCACACATCAATCCCATCCCTCGCGGGTTGGAAACGATATCCGGAAAATCGACAGCGAGCTTTCGTAACTCGGACAACAGCAGCGCCCCCTGCTCCCCGGCGTTTTCCACAAGCTTTTCCTGTTCGATGATTTGCAGGATATGGGTACAACGCACCATGTCGACGAGATTGCCGCCGAAGGTCGAGTTGATGCGACTGCGTTCCTGGAAGACATGACAGCTGACCTCCTCGATACGTCGCGAGGCGAGCATGCCGCATACCTGGGTTTTTTTGCCGAAGGCGAGAAGGTCGGGTCGCACGCCGAAATGCTCGAAGGCCCAGAAGCGACCGGTCAGCCCGACGCCAGTCTGAACCTCGTCGAAGATCAGCATGATATCGTGACGGTCGCACAACTGCCTCAGCGCCTGCAAAAACTCCGCACGGAAATGGTTGTCGCCGCCCTCTCCCTGAATCGGTTCGATGATCAGGGCGGCAATGTCCTCACCCTCTCCATCGATGACACGACCGATGGTCTCCAGCGCCTCCCGTTCCAGATCACAGACCCGTTTCAGGGTGTCCGCATCGAGAGGAAATGAGAGTTTCGGGTTGACGATGCGCGGCCAATCGAACTTGGGGAAAAACCGGGTTTTACGCGGATCGAAGGTGTTGGTCAACGATAAGGTGTAACCCGAGCGACCGTGGAAGGCCTGCCGGAAATGGATCACCTGACTGCCTATGTTGTCGCCCCTGCCCGCCATCAGGTTTTTCCGAACCTTCCAGTCGAAGGCGGCTTTGAGAGCATTTTCAACGGCAAGGGCGCCGCCGTCGATGAGAAACATATGCGGCATATCCGGAGGCATGGCGATACGGGAGAAGATGTCGACGAACTCTGCCATGGCGGCGGTATAGACATCGGAGTTGGAGGGCTTGTTGACCGCCAGCCTTCCCAGACGATCACGTTCCTGCAACAAGCGGGGGTGGTTATAACCGATGGCCATCGAGGCGAACATGCTGAAAAAATCGAGATAGCGGTCCGCCGTACGCTGATCGACGAACCAGCTCCCCTGGGAACGGTCCAGATCGAATACGATATCGAGCCCCTCGGTCAGAAGATGGCGGGCTAATTTCCTTTTTACATCCTGCGGTCGAATCAAGGGCACCTCCCATGGGCGATTTACCCCGTCAAACATCCCGGCCAGATCGTCAAACAAAACCGACAGTCTGCATGCGACGCGGACCGTATGTCGGTTTCGTTCGGTTTTGCTATCAAGTTTATCAGCGAGGTGCGTTTGAGCAACGACCGGCATGCGGCTGTCGGGTTGTGCCTTCGGGCATGACACCCGCCAGAAGGAACAATTGCGGCCGACACCGGCAGCGTCCAGGATGGCGGCAAGGGGCGCAAAAAAATCCCCCGACCGCTTTTAGCTGCCGGGGGATTTCTGGTCAGAGGGCCGAAAAAATTCGATGTTCAGCCGATCTGGTTGGCCAGGCGTATTTCGGGTGGTTCGACGCATATATCGTCGACCAATGCCAGCAGTGACTGCAGATAAGGCATCTGCAGATGCTTCTCCAGGTCTTCTTTGCTCTTCCAGCTCTCCAGGAAAACCAGCACGGCGGGATTATCGATATCCTGATGCAGGTCGTAGGCAATACAACCGGCTTCGGCTCTTGTCGGCTCGATACGTTCCAGAAGTTCTTTGCGCAACTGCTCTTCCTTGCCTGCTTTTGCAACAAATTTCGCGATAACAGTCAGTGCCATGAAATGCCTCCTTATCAGAGTCGAAGTAACAGAACATGCCGGATACACGCACCGTTTTTCCGATCCGGCTCCCGAATATTTTCCATCGTTTATCCAGTCATCCGCACCTGGTCCTCCAGCATCGCGGCGAACTCCTTCAGCCAGGCGGGATGGGCCGGCCATGCGGGGGCCGTGACAAGATTCCCGTCCCTGATGGCACCGTCGATGAGAATGCTTGGCGACATAGTGTATACCTCCTGGTAGTTATCCCACATTTCGCCGTTCGTGTGTGAATTTTTTTGAGAAAACATACATCGAACCTTCAATGCCAGGGTAACACAACATTACAACATGCACGGAAAAGATCCATATGACCAAAACGATCCTTTGCTCCCTAAGCGCAACAGGGCAAAGCATCACCGGAGATGGTTGCTGTTGCGCCATATCTTCCTCTTCTCCGCCTCACGGATCAGATCGTCGCGAAAATCCGGATCCATCCATCGCCTGAAATATGGAATTTTGTGCCGCATCCTAGAGATGAACAGGAGGAATTCTTTGAAACGAACTTCAGAAGTCCGACCGGCCCCACCTTACGGGGCCATTCCCGTGTCCTTTTGTGAACCTCATCTCTCGGGGGATACGTGTGCAGGCAATTCATAATCGCGAGAAGCGGGGTGATCGATGATGGGCGGTCGGGATAACTCGAAATAAGGTGTTACTTTTTTTGTATGGCAGCGTTTTCAGCCTATTTACTCGAATTACCAATAATCTCTACACCTTGGTCCGATTAACAAGGTGAACGGAATATTCTTAAAAACCATCGGCGGGTTTCAACCGTTGACATTCCGTCATATCAGGATATGTATAAGAATTATAAAAGCTTTTTTTCGCAAACTGTCTTCACGTATGCTTATCCTGTAAGGGAGCTAACCATGAAATACCGGTCCTTATGCATCGCTTTGGTTTTCGCCGGATTTGCCGTCCCGGCAGCAGCGGATTGCGATATGACGCAGACGGGCAAAGCCCTCGCCGAAAAAAACCACTGTGCCATCTGCCACAAAGACGGAGGGATGGCTCAGCCTCTGGCCGGAATTGCCGAAGGTAAAACCGACGCATTTCTCAAGCAGTCGATACGCAATCCCAAACAGACCTTGGGTGCCGGCACACGCATGCCCGCCTATAAATTCAGCGATGAAGATATGAAGGCCATGCTTCATTATCTTCGCTCCGCTTCAAAGCCGTAGACATTATGGCAGCAGCGAAACCAGCGAATACCTGACCCCATAACGAGGGGGAACCATGTCCGATTTTTCCCCACAGTCCCCAAAAGGACCTCTGGCATATGCCGGGAACTGGCTCGGCCTCGCGGGTAGCATCCTTGCGTCCTGTTCGCTGCTGACCCTGTTGATTCTGATCGGCTTCGATATTTTCCTCGGGTTTAACCGCCCCTATCTCGGGGTACTGGTCTACATCATCCTGCCCGGAGCGGTATTCGTCGGTCTGGTCCTCATCTTTGCGGGCATTCTGTACCAACGTCGCCAGCAACGAAAACCGGGGTTCAAACCACGTCTGCCCCACATCGACCTGAATAATCCCCGTCACCGGCGGAATCTGATTCTGACAGCCTGTATCGGTTTCGTCTTTCTGCTTTTTTCCGCCTTTGGCAGCTATCGCGCCTATCAGGTCACGGAATCGGTGGCTTTCTGCGGCCTTTTATGCCACCAGGTCATGGAGCCGGTCCACACAACCTATCTGAATTCGCCTCATGCCCGGGTCGCCTGCACAAAATGCCACATAGGACCCGGAGCTTCCTGGTACGTACGGGCCAAGATTTCGGGATTGCGACAGGTCTATGCCGTTCTCACCGATTCTTATCCCCGCCCCATTCCTGTTCCCGTCGAAAATCTGCGTCCGGCCAGGGAAACCTGCGAACAGTGTCACTGGCCGGAAAAGTTCTATGGTTCCACGGAACTGCTGCACCGGCACTACCTCTCCGATACGGAGAATACGCCCTTCGAAATCCGGATGATGATCAAGGTCGGAGGGGCCAATCCCCTGCATGGACCGGTCGGGGGCATTCACTGGCATATGGCTGTAGGCAACGACATCGAATATCTTCCCGCCGACAAAAGCCGGCAAACCATACATTGGGTAAAGGTTACGAACCGGTCTACCGGCAAAGTCACCATATACCGAACAGCCGACAAAGGACCCCTTTCGGCATCGGAACAAAAAGACGTACGGCTCATGGATTGTATCGACTGCCACAACCGTCCGACCCATATCTTTCAATCCCCCAGCAAAGCCCTGAATGTAGCTCTCTGGCTCAACCGTGTCGACGCATCCATCCCTTCCATCAAACACCATGCGACCGAGGCCCTGATGCAAAGCGTCGGCGCCGAATCCCGGGCTGAAGGCTTGCAGCAGATTGCCGCCTATATTGCAGGCCGGTACCCGGAATATAAGGAGCAAACGAAAATCGAGCAGGCGATTGCGGAAACCCAGAACATCTATCGCAACAACTTTTTCCCGGAGATGAAAACCAACTGGCGGGTTCGCCCAGACAACATCGGCCACCTCAACTGGCCGGGATGTTTCCGCTGTCACGACGGGGAGCACGTCAACTCCACGGGACAGGCCATCGCCATCGACTGCAACGCCTGCCACATCATCATTTCGCAGGCCCGCGGCAAGGAGCCGGCATCCAGCAGCCTGGACGGCTTGCCGTTCGCTCATCCCGGCGGCGAGATTCCGCCAGGCATCGCCTGCACCTTTTGCCATAACGGTGCGCTCTAACGGGCACAACGAAAGGGATACCACGACAACGGAAGTCGAACGCCGGGTGTTCCGATATAAAAGGTTGCATGAAACGGCACGACATCCACCGCATGAAGAATTATTTTGAACCGCATCTATCGGTTCGTTTTATCGGGGAGGCAGAGTGTGAAAAAAAACAGAATCTTATCCAAAAAATGGTACGGCCTGGCCTTCGCCGCGCTGGCAGCTTTGCTGTTGCTAGCCTGTCCCGCCATGAAACAGGCAACGGTTCGACCTCCGGCCACGATACCGGGTGCCGAATACATCGGCATGGACAGCTGTGCCTTGTGCCACCCGGAGACGGTAAAAGATTTCAAATACGCCCGGCATGCCAAACTTACCGTCCCGCTGCCCGATGGCAAGGAGATACTCGGCTGCGAAGCATGTCACGGTGCCGGCAGCCTGCATATGGCCGCTGGAGGAGGACGGGGCAAGCACATCATCAACCCCGGGGAAAATCCGCAAACCTGCTACCAGTGTCATCCGGAAGTGCAGGCGTTTTTCAACCTCCAATATCATCACCCTCTGCAGGAACAAGGGGTTTCCTGCAACGCCTGTCACAGCCCTCACGGTCAGGACATCATGCTGCCCGAAAATAAAATGGTCGGCCGGCACAACGCTCCCTGCGTACAGTGTCACCAGGACCAGGGCCGGCCTTTTGTTTTCGAACATGAGGCACTACGGGAAGGCTGCACCACCTGTCACAACCATCACGGTTCCATCAACGACAAGATGCTCGTCGCCAGTGACGCCAACCTGTGCCTGCGATGCCATGCCCAGATTTCGGCGGAAGGCAGCATCGAGTTGGGGGACCAGAATCACGCTTCACGACTGGCTCAGGGGCCCTGTTGGGCTGCCGGATGCCACACCGCCGTTCATGGATCCAACATGAACGCCCACCTGCGCTATTAACATAGGAGGACCGGCCATGAAATCCGGACTGTTGGGAATTGCACTGGTTCTGATTTCTTCCCTGGTCATGTTGGATACTGTATGCAGGGCCGAGGAAGACAATGACACATTAACCGGAGCCATCAACATCACCCCCGGGGTCAGCGGCATCACCGTTGACGGCGACGACAACAAGTTCCGGGAGGATTGGTGGACTGGAGACGGCCTGAAGGGAGGCCTGGACGAATTCACTCTGCATCGGGAAACGGGGGATGGTACCACCCTGGAGGCGCGAGGCCGAGCCATCGTCCCCGAAGAAGACTATCGTCTAGGGTTACGCGTCAGCAAAAAGGATGTCGGCTACGTTCGCGCCGGATATCGGGAATACCGTAAGTATTTCGACGATACGGGCGGCTTCTTTCAGAACTTCAGCGGTTCTTCCTACGACCTCGACAAGGACCTGCATCTGGATATCGGCCGGGTTTTCATCGAAGCGGCCCTGACCCTGCCGCAAAAACCGATACTGGTTGCAGGTTACGAGCACCGCTTCAAGGATGGGGAAAAATCTCTCCTCGAATGGGGGAGCGTCACTGAAGGGGGCGTCACGAGAAAGATATTCCCCTCCTTCAAGGAAATCGATGAAAAGCTGGATGTGATCAGGCTGGAAGTCAGTCACGATATCGCCAATGTCCGTGTGGGGGATGAATTTCGCTACGAACACTACAGCATCGACACCAAACGCCACGAACAGGAAAGCAGTGCCGGCGCAAGCGAAACGGTAACGGTCGACGAAGACTACCGGCACGATGCGTTTTTCAATACCTTCCATGCCGAAACCCATTTGAACGATAAGACCTTTTTATCCCTGGGCTATCTCTTCACAACCCTGGACGGCGAAGCTTCCTTCCGCATGGTGACCGTACCTTTCGGACCGGAATCGTTCGACAAAAACTGGTTTTCCAATGCCATCGACCTGAGCCAGGACACCCATATCGTCAACTTCAACGCCGTCTTCGGGCCGTATCGAGACGTCACCATCTATGCCGGTCTCGAGGGAGAACGACTGGACAGGGAAGGCGATACCGATGCCATACTTACCGAGATCGGCTTTACCGGCACGGAATCCTCCCCGGAAGCGCTGATCGATAGCGATGAAGACCGTTGGGGCATCGAAGAAACGCTCGGAATCCGTTATACCGGTCTGCCCCGCACCACTCTGTATGCGGAAGGTCGATGGACCCAGCAGAACATCGACCTCTCGGAAACCGAACTGGAAGACGCGGTCCTGGAACTCGATCGGGATACCGACACCCGGGTAAGGCGCCAGCGGTACAGTATCGGCTTCAACAGCTCGCCGTGGGCCCGCACCATGTTCGCCGCCCGGTACCGTCGCAGCTATCGATCGAACGACTACGATCACCGGGTGGACAACGTGGAAGGCAATGATCCGAATAATGTCTATTCCGCTTTTATCACCGACCAAGACATAAAAACCGACGAGGTGATGATCAAGCTGTCTTTCAGGCCCCTCCCCCGAATTCGCACCGGCCTGCAGTATCAGTTCAAGACCATGGACATCGATACCGATGAGGATACCGCTCCGCCCAGCTCAAAACATTCCTGCAATTACGACGCGCATATTTATACCGCCAGCATCACCGCGACGCCGGTTGCCAGGCTGTTCCTTACGGGGCTGGCCTCTTACCAGGACGTCCGCCTGAAGACCCTCGACGGAAACACGGGTGCCATCATCAGTTATGTCGGGGACGTCCTGTCGCTGGCGGCCAATGCCGGATGGGCCATCGACTCCCGGACCAGCCTGGATATCCAATACGTATACAGCCTGACGGAAAATTTCGAGGATATTTCCAGCGACGGTTTGCCTCTCGGCGTTGAAAACCAGCGCCATGCCGTTCTGGCCGACCTGACCCGGCAACTCACGGACAGTCTTTCCGTCAAACTGCGTTACGGTCTTTACAGCTACGATGACGAAACCAGCGACGGTTCCGACAACTACACTGCTCATCTCATCGGAGCTACCTGCAGTATGACTTTCTGACGGGGATGGGGAACATTTACCTTAACGGTAGCTGTATAAAGAATAGGCAAAGAGGAATTTCCCTCGAAAAATCAAGGATCAGCATGCCTGTTTCCAGACTTCTTCCGGTAGTTTTACACAGAAGCTGTGGATAGAGAAGCTGTATTGTTGACCGGTGAATCTGCGCGGACCGGAAGTTCTCGAGACCTGTGACCATTCGAGATGAACCGCGGAGAGCCCCGGGAATGACAAGCGGGCGACAGAAAGGGAAAACATACCGTCCCGATTTCGGACATTCTGCAAGGCGATGTGTGGGGGAAATATGCCATATGACACCCGACTTGCCGACAGGGTTCGCATTCTGCTGCTCCCCCTGGAAGGTTTCAGCGAACGCAAGATGTTCGGCGGTGTCGGTTTCATGCTGCACGGCAACATGGCCTGCGGAATCGTCCACGATCTGCTTATCGTGCGGGTCGGCACTGAGAAATACGCCGACGCATTACGGCAGCAACATGCGCATTTTTTCGATTTTACAGGCCGCCCCATGACCGGCTGGGTTCAGATCGCCCCGGAGGGAACCGCTACGGACGATTCCCTGGCTTTCTGGGTCCGAAAGGGTGTCGATACTGCCTGCAGGTTACCGCCAAAGACTCCGAAAGCAACCGAACGGTCCCGCCCCATGGATTAACCCTCTTTTCAGACCGCTCCGGGAGCACTTGTTGCGGTCACAGCGGGCAGAGACACGGTCTGGTCCTTGCCGCGCTTCTTGGATTCATAAAGGGCGGCATCGACCCGCATCATGAGATGATCGAGACTTTCGCCTAACTGATACCCCACCACCCCGCAACTGATGGTCACCGGCCCGTCACCGTTGAATTCGGCCAGAAGATTTCGTCTGCACACCTGTTTCCGCAACCGCTCCGCCACCTGATAAGCTCGGGACAGATCATCGTGAATCAGCAGGACGAACTCGTCGCCCCCCCAGCGCACAACCAGATCGTTCTGGCGGACACACCCGCTTGCGATTCTGACAACCTCCTGCAAAACATGATCGCCGGCCATATGTCCGATCTCGTCGTTGACGGTTTTGAAATTATCGATATCGAACAGGATAACGGAAAACGGCGTCCCTTCACGCTTATGAAGATATGCGGCCATTTCGAAAAACCTGTCGAATTCGCGCCGGTTGCAGGCCCCTGTCAGCTTGTCGGTCGTGGCCATTTCCTCGAGGGTGCTTTGAAAGCGGTTGACCGTGTATAGGGTAATGCCGAGAATCGCCAGAATGATCACCAGATCGAAGGCCAGGTTATCCAGAAAATTTCTCCGAATGGCGGCCAAGGCCCGGGTCTCATCCTGCTCAACCAACAGATACCATTCAAATTCGGGAATATACCGCGTGGTCAGTAGAATATGCCGGCCATCGCGCCAGTATTCGAACACACCGCTATCCGTCTGTTTCGCCAGAACCTGTTGCGCTATGTCCTTGAGGCCTTCCTGGTCGGCAATGTTCACCCGATCGACGAGAGTCTGATCGTTGTGCACCTTGATGAGCCCCTCGGGGTTGACCAGGTAGATTTCCCGCCCGTAGCGCTGCCGATAGGATTTAAGCATGTTGGCGACCATTTCCATATTCAGGCCGACGCCGGTCACGCCCAGCATTTTGCCGTCGTAGTCGTTGAGACGATGGTTGATGAAAATGGTCAGGTTGTTTTCCGCGGCTTCGTTGGTATCGACAACAAGATCATAAGGCTTGTTCATGGCCTTGAAATCGAAATACCAGACATCGTGGGCATCCTGCGCGCTGATCCGTTTAAGAATACCGTTGAAATGGTAATAGTTACCGGTCCGTTCCGAAACGAAAAAAGTGGAAAAGAAACCGTATCTGTCGCGGATTTCCTGCAGGTAGCGGGTGATCTTTTCCACATCCTGCTCGCCGTCGATGGCCCAGTCCTTGAGAAAGGTATCGTTGGCCATCAGCGAGGAAATAAAAACAGGCCGCATCAAATCGGCCTGTATCTCCGAATAAATATTGTCGCGGGTCAGCGGAAGAGCGTGCTCGACGATGTTCTTGCGCACCGACCGGGTCGAAACCCGGTAGTTGTTGAAATTGGTCAGCGCAAAACCGAACACAAGGATGATGCTTACAGACAAAAGGAGTCTGGTTTTGAGGGATAACCGCCGCATGTATGCTCTCTCCAGCCCGGCAAAAGGGACCGCACATCATAAAAACACTGTATTCCTATCACTTTTGGAAAAAACAGCCAAGCAAATTAAGAACGGTTCCCCAGTTCCTGCCGCACATAGTTCAACGTCCCTCCGGCCAGCAGACTCTTGCGTTGCCGCTCCGACACCTCAAGCACGGCCATGATCTGCTCCCCCTCAAGGCTTACGGGCAACTCGATATCCCCTCTCTGAATGCGCCTGAAGATATCAGGCATTTCCAGCGTCATTCCCTCTTCCATTTTTTCGTAGTCGGCAGGATCTTTAAATACCAAAGGCAGGATTCCGAAGTTGCAAAGATTGGCCTTGTGAATCCGGGCAAAACTCCTGGCCAGTTTAAGCCGCACACCAAGATAGCGCGGCGCCAGGGCGGCGTGTTCCCTGCTCGAACCCTGTCCGTAATTGTCGCCACCGACGACGGCGACCCGGCCCAAGGCGCGGCAGCGATCGGAAAAGTCTGGGCAAAGCTGGTAAAAAACGTACTCGCTTATGGCCTCGATATTGGAGCGCAACGGCAACACCTTGTTACCGGCAGGCATGATGGCGTCGGTGGAGATGTTGTCGCCGACTTTGATGGCCACGGCAACACGGAGGGTCTCCGGCAGGGGATCCAACTGCGGGAACGGTTTGATGTTGGGGCCACGCAATACCTCCGTTGCAAGGCCCTCTTCATCGGGAAAAACGATGGAGGAACGGTCGACCAGGCGCTCCCTGGGATCTTCGATCTGTGGATAGGCGATCTCCTCATCGAGATCGCGGGGATCGGTGATCACCCCGCGCAGGGCGGCTGCGGCTGCGGTCTCCGGGGAGCAGAGATAAACCTGATCGTCCTTGGTGCCGGAGCGTCCGGGGAAATTGCGCGGAAAGGTGCGCAGACTGACCTGGCCGGTTCCCGGTGCCTGTCCCATGCCGATGCAACCGAGACAGCCGGACTGATGGATCTTGGCTCCGGCCATCATCAGCGGCAGGATGCCATCGGCTTCGGCCACATTTTCGAGTACCTGCCGGCTGCCGGGGTTGATATGAAAATCGGTATGCGGAGCGCTGTGGCGCCCTTCGACGATACGCACCACCCGTAACAGATCCTTGAGTCCGCTGTTGGCGCTCGAGCCGACAATGACCTGGTCGACGGGCATGCCGGCCACCTCCCGCACGGTCACCACCTTGCCCGGCGACGAGGGACAGGCGATCAGCGGTTCGAGTACCGACAGATCAATTTCGGCGTATTCGTCGTATTCCGCGCCGGCATCGGCCTCCAGGGCTGCCCAGGCACTGCTGCGCCCCTGCGCCTGCAGATAGCCGCGAGTCCGTTCGTCGGAGGGGAAAATGGTGCTGGTGGCACCGAGTTCGGTACCCATGTTGCCGATCACGGCCCGGTCTTCCACCGACAAGGTGGCGACGCCGGGCCCATAGTATTCGACCACTTTGCCCAGACACCCCTTGACGTCGTAACGACGCAACATTTCCAGAATGATGTCCTTGGCGCTGACCCAGTCGGGCAACTTGCCGGTCAGCTTCACTCCCAGCACTTTCGGACAGGGCAGATAATAGGGACGCCCGGCCATGGCCAGTGCCACATCAAGCCCCCCCGCCCCCATGGCCAACATGGAAAGGCCGGCGGCGGCAGGCGTGTGACTGTCGGCGCCGAGCATGGTCAGGCCAGGGCGGCCGAAATTCTCCAGATGCACCTGATGGGAAATACCGTTACCGGGACGGCTGAAATGAATGCCGTAGCGGGCACAGGCCGATTGCAGGTAGCGGTGATCGTCGGCATTTTTAAAATCGGTCTGCAGCAGGTTGTGATCGACATATTGAGCCGCCAGTTCGACCTTGACCCGCTCCAGTCCCAGAGCCTCGAACTCCAACATGGCCATGGTGCCGGTTGCGTCCTGCAACAGGGTATGATCGATGCGGATGGCGATCTCCTCGCCGGGAACAAGTCGACCTTCGACAAGATGACATTCCAGAACCTTACGCGTAACATTGGCAGCCATGGAATTCTCCTCACGGACGGGAACAAGAAAAGACGCGATACCGATAAAACATATCCTGGCGTTATCTCTGCGCCGGAATTCAGCCGATATCGGACGACAAGACGTATGCGACACATTACCTTTTCCCCGGTCACCAATCGCTCATCACCAATGACCGGTTTTTCAGTTCTTAATTTATCAAAGATTAAGCATACCGTCTCCCCGGACGAACCGCTCTTGCAATAGAAAATACCTTCTGCTAAGAATCATGCATACAATTTTCAAGGAGGAACCGACATGAGCGACTTTCTGGCGACCCTCGATGCCATTCTTCACGAAACCTTCCTCGGCATCAGCGCCGGCCGTTTTGCCGCCGCCTTCGGCATTATCATCGCCGCCCTTATTCTGAAAAAGGTGTGCGGACATCTCTTCGTCAATGTCATCTTTCCGCTGGCCGGGCGCACACAAAGCCGCTATGACGATGAATTTCTTAAGTCCATCCGCAAGCCGGCCGAATTTCTGTTAATTATTATCGGCCTGTTCATCGCCGTGCAGGTTCTGCAACTGCCGACCGAACCTGTCGACATGCGGCGCGGTGCCCATGCCCTGCTCAAGGTGCTGGTGACCTTCGATATCGCCTGGGCTCTGTTCAACCTCGTCAGTCTCCTTGAACTCTTTTTGTCCGGATGGGTCGGAAAAACCGAATCGACCCTCGACGACCACCTGCTGCCGTTCATCCGCAAGAGTCTGCGAGCTTTCATCATTTTCCTGGCCGTCATCATGACCATCCAGAACCTCGGCTATTCCATCTCCGGATTGCTGGCTTCCCTGGGCATAGGAGGTCTGGCCGTAGCGCTGGCTGCCAAGGATACCCTGTCGAACATCTTCGGGTCGTTCATGATCATTCTCGATCGGCCGTTCCATATCGGGGACTGGGTCAAGGCCGGAGATATGGAAGGAGTTGTCGAGGAAGTCGGCTTCCGCTCGACCAAGATCCGTACCTTCGCCAAAACCTTGATCACCGTTCCCAACAACATTATCGCCAACCTGGCCATCGACAATTTCAGCCGTATGCCCAATCGGCGCATCAAACTCAACGTGGGGGTCACCTATGAAACAAGCCCGGCGCAGATGCGGCGGGCCGTATCCCTGATCCGCGAAATGCTGACCAACCACCCTGCCATCCAGCAGGACTTTTTCCTGGTCAATTTTACCGATTTCGGCGCGTCCTCCCTCGATATCATGGTCTATTGCTTCACTACAACGACCGTGTGGGGAGAATACCTCGATGCCCGGGAAAACGTTTGCCTTAAAATCATGGATATTTTGGAAGAGCTCGGACTGGAAATCGCCTTTCCCAGCCGATCGGTGTATCTGCGGGGAGAACAAGAAAAGAAGGAGGCCTTGCCGACGGTTTCCGCGACGCCGTCGGCCTGACGGGCACAGGCGAAAAGCGGTCAGCCTAATGGATCCAAGTTTTCCGGAGGATCGGTCTTCTCAAGGCCGACTTCCTCGGCGAGAGATTGCAGAAGCCGCAAAGCGTCGTCACGACGAGAAGGGTGATATCCGACTTCGATCAGGCCTGCTTTCGCGTCGACGGTGCGCATGAACAGCAGTCCGTCGTAGCTCTCGAGAATAAACCGCAGGTAACCGATATTTTTGCGCGATAGGATATAATAACGCTTTTCCAGCACGATCTGCCCCATGTAAAAAAAGAATGATTGATTGCATCACTGAAACGGAATCACCATGCCCCCCACTGTCGAGCAGGCCCCCACCCTCTGGCGCACCATCGATCCGGTCCGTGTCGAGGGCTCTCTATCCCGGATCCTCGAGGACGAACTCGCCCGGGACTGGCATTTGGTCCTGACGGCGCGCGGCATCGATGCGCGCCTGCAACGGATTCCCAGCGGATGGGAACTGGCGGTTCCTGATTCCGAACTGGAAAACGCGATTCGGGAATTGCGTCTCTATATGGTGGAGAACCGGAACTGGCCGCCCGCTCCGCCGACCGACTCCGGCCTGGACAATGTCTGGGTCAGCGCCTGCGTTCTGGCGACCCTGGCACTATTTCACAATATCACGCGCCTGCCAGACGGTCTCTTCGGCCTGTTTCCCCAGGATTGGATGAATGCGGGCGCCGCCCATGTCGCAGCCATCCGGGACGGTCAATGGTGGCGTCTGGCCACGGCCCTGACCATGCACACCGGCACCACGCACCTTGCGGCCAATATCCTTATCGGCGGCGTGTTCGTCATCCGCCTTTGCCGCGAGGTCGGCTCGGGCGCCGGCTGGTGCATGTTGCTGCTGGTCGGAGTGGTCGGGAACTATGCCAACAGCCTGATCCAGCCCTATTATCACCAGGCGGTGGGCGCCTCGACGGCCATCTTCGGCGCCATCGGCATTCTGGCGTCCTTGAACGCACGAAGGCACCGATTGCGGCAGTTCAGAAAATGGTCCCTGCCTCTGGCGGCCGGCCTGGCTCTGTTGGCATTGCTCGGCACCGGAGAGGAACGCACCGACCTGTTGGCCCACCTGTTCGGCTTTTTGTGCGGACTGGCGGCAGGCTGGTTCATCGCTCCGTTGCCGCAGGCCGGTCCCCGTCTCAATCGCTGGATGGGACTGGCGACGGTTGGATCCATCGTACTGGCGTGGTGGCTGGCCCTGCATGCGTCGGGGTAAAGCTGTTTCAACCCATATAGGTTTTTACCGCGGAGCACGCCGAGAACGCAGAGCAAGCGAAAAAGCCTTTTCATCAACATTACGCTCGCAAGGGCATATCAGCATTCTCCCTGATCGCGGCGATTGTAAATTTTACGAAAAAAACCGGCTCGACAAAGCCATCGAGCCGGTTTCCGTTCTTTATTTTCAGATCACCCTCAGGCTTTGCGACGACGACTGCCCCGCCACTGGGCCAGCAGCAGCATCCCCACCCCGACACAGATGGCCGAATCGGCGATGTTGAAGGCGGGCCAGTGATAGTGATACCAGTGCACGTCGAGAAAGTCGATCACCTCTCCCAGCCGCAACCGGTCAACGAGGTTCCCCACCGCTCCGCCGAGGACCAGGCTCACCGCAGATCGCCCCAACACCTGGTCGGGCCGGTACTGGCGATAAAACCAGATCAGAAACCCCACCGCAATCAAGGTGGTGGTCAGCAAAAAAGGCACACGAAACCGGGTATCGGCCAGAATTCCGAATGCGGCGCCCTTATTGCGCACATAGACCAGGTCGAAAAAATTCGGTACCAGCGGCAGGGCCTCATGCAGATGAAAGCTCCGGACGACCAGCCACTTGGTAAACTGATCGGCCACCGCCACCAGGGCGGAAACCGCCAGCAACAGACGATACCCGCGGAGTCTCATTGCTCACCGAGCACAGCCACGCAACGCCGGCAAAGAGCCGGATGTTCGGCGCTTTCTCCGACGGAGGTTGCGTAATTCCAGCATCGTTGACATTTTTCTCCCAAAGCTTTTTCGACCTTGATCTTCAGATCGGGGAGATGCTCTGCCTGAAGACCGTTATCCAGGTCATCGACCAGTTCGACCTGGGAGACAATGAACAGTGCAGCCAGCTGATCCCGATATTTTTCCAGCAACTCCAGGACGGATCCTGCGGGAGCGTTCAGCAATACCCTGGCATCGAGGGAATGACCGATAGTCTTGTCGTTACGTGCCAGTTCCAGTGCTTTGGACACTTCCGCACGAATTTCGAGGAGATTGTCGTAGCGCTCTTCCAGGGCAGCATCCCTGCAACTGCCCGGGAAACGGATAAAGTCGGACAGATGAACGCTCTCCGGACGTTCCCCCGGCATAAAATTCCAGATCTCGTCGGCGGTAAAGGACAATACGGGCGCAATCAACCGCGTGATGCAATCGATAATCCGATACATGGCAGTCTGAGCGCTGCGCCGTCCAATACTTCCGTCTCCGGAAACATACAGGCGGTCCTTCAGCACATCGAGGTAGAAGGAACTCATTTCGATACTGCAGAAATTGTGTACGGCGTGGTAGATGACGTGGAATTCGTAATTTTCGTACGCCTTTTCCACCCGTCCGGCCAGGTCCTCGAGTTTGGCCAAAGCCCAGCGATCAAGTTCAAGCAACGCGTCGTCCGCCACCATATCCCGTGCCGGATCGAAGCCGCTGAGGTTACCCAGGATATAACGGGCGGTATTCCGAATCCGACGATAGGCGTCGGACAGGCGCTGCAGGATTTCATTGCTGATGCGGACATCATCCCGATAATCCTGAGCCGCCACCCACAGGCGCAAAATTTCCGCGCCGTACTTCTTGATGACCTCTTCAGGGGCGACGACGTTACCTACCGACTTGGACATCTTCTTGCCCTTGCCGTCCACCACGAAACCGTGGGTCAGAACCGACTTATAAGGAGTGAGTCCCCGGGTCCCGACAGAAGCCAGCAGACTCGAATGAAACCAGCCGCGATGCTGATCGCTGCCTTCCAGATACAACTCCGCAGGCCAGTTGAGATAATCGCGATGATCCAACACGGCGGCATGAGAGACACCGGAATCGAACCAGACATCGAGGATGTCGGTCTCCTTGGTGAAATCGTCATGGCCGCAGGATGGGCAGAGCGTACCCTCCGGCATCAATTCCCGTGCCTCTTTTTCAAACCAGATGTCGCTGCCCCCCTCTTCGAACAGGTCGGCCACATGATACATGACCTTGCTGTCTTCGACGGCTTCTCCGCACTTGGCACAATAAAAGATGGTGATGGGAACCCCCCAGCTGCGCTGGCGGCTGATACACCAGTCGGGGCGGTTTTCGACCATATTGTAGATGCGATCGCGACCCCAGCGGGGGATCCAGGTCACATCGTTGATATGCTCCAGGGCTTTTTTGCGCAGGTCGTTGGCCTCCATGGAGACAAACCACTGCTCGGTGGCGCGAAATACGATCGGCTTTTTGCAGCGCCAGCAATGGGGGTAGCTGTGGCTGACCTTGCTTTCCTTGAGCAGTGCACCGACCTCGGTCAGCTTGGCGTTCACCGCCTCGTTGGCCTCGCTGATCTTCATGCCGCCGAAAAATTCGACATTCTCGTAATAGCGGCCGTAATCGTCGACGGGATTGTAAACCTCGAGACCGTAAGCCAGACCCACAATATAGTCATCCTGACCGTGGCCGGGTGCGGTATGTACGCAACCGGTACCTGCTTCCAGAGTAACGTGATCGCCAAGAACGATCATCGAAGGCCGATCGTAAAACGGATGCCGGCAGGTCTTGCGCTCGAATATATGCGCATCGAAAGTCTTGACTACCCGGTATTCCTCCCTTTCCAGTTGCCGCATGACCTCGGATACCAGACCTTCGGCCACCACCAGCAGCTCGCCCTCGGTTTCGACCACGGCATAAGGCAGGTTCGGATTCAGGCAGATACCCAGGTTGGCCGGGATGGTCCAGGGGGTGGTCGTCCAGATGACGAAGGACAGCTTGCGTCCGGCAATATCTTTCAGTTCCCCAGGCAACTCACCGTCAAAGGCAAATTTGACAAAAATGGAGGGCGAGGTATGTTCGGCGTATTCCACCTCCGCTTCCGCCAGGGCCGTCACGCAGGAAGAGCACCAGTGGATCGGTTTCTTGCCCTTGAACAAACCGCCCTTTTCCACAAATCGCGCCAGCTCGCGAGCGGTAACCGCCTCGTAGTGATGGGTCATGGTCAGATAAGGGTCGTCCCATTCGCCCAGTACGCCCAGCCGCTCGAACTCCTCGCTCTGAATCTTGACCCACTTGTCGGCATAGACACGGCACTCCTTACGGATCTGGGCCTTGCTCATATCCCGCTTCTTTTTGCCGAGCTGTTTGTCCACCATCAGTTCGATGGGCAGGCCGTGACAGTCCCAACCCGGTACGTAAGGAGCGTAATAGCCTTGCATACGGCGACTTTTGAGAACGATGTCCTTGAGAATCTTATTCAGGGCATGGCCGATATGGATATGCCCGTTGGCGTAGGGCGGGCCGTCATGCAGAGTAAAATTGGGCCGGTTGCGACCAGCCTGCTCCATTTTTTCATACAGTCCCATAGTCTGCCATTTTTCGAGCATCTGGGGTTCCCGCTTGGGCAGGTTGCCGCGCATGGGAAACTCGGTAGCTGGCAGATTAAGAGTCTTTTTATAGTCCATCGCACTCCTCCCGAAGGTCTGCTGGGTGGGAAAAAATCAAGTCTGATAAATTAGCAAACCCCCCATATAAGTCAAGCAAAAAGGGGGGTTGCCAAACAACAAAGGGCTGCCCGTCGCGCCTCGACACGCGACGGGCAGCCCTTTATCCTCAGCCCGGAAAGATTGCGGACAGATCTGATTCAAGTACGAAAGACGACCTTAAATCCTAAGGCCCGGAATCGGATAAAATCAGCTGTGGCTCTGAGCCATCGACAAAAGACTCTTGCGCATCAGGCCTGAGATATTGGTGCCGGCTTTTTTAGCCAGTTCCTGCAATACCTGCATTTCGCGATCGTTAACCCGGCAGGAAATAATGTTTTTTTTCGGATTTTCTACGCTTTTACCCATTTTGTGTCTCCTTTGTGAGTCCCAAACACATAGCAAACGAAAAAATCATCGGTACCATGCAAAGATCGTGATCGATATTGTATACACGATTGCAAAGCCCCTGCCATTTTTGGATTTTTTTTCACATAAGATGTTTTCTCGACATTTCAACAACTTATGCAGACCAACCAAAAAGCCACATGTCACCGGGCTTGAGAGGAGTGATCCAAAAGAGGACAGAGAGACACGTAGCGCAACAAACTTTTCTCCACAGACACTCCTTTCTTCTCAGACGCAGACGGCTCAGGCAGGACCGCCTTTCCGGCCGGCCGCAAAAACGAGAAAGGTACTGTCTCTTCGATTGCCGGCAGGAGACTCCAAAATAATTTCTCCTCATGTTAATTTACATTGGATGGTGCATCCATTAGAGTTACAAAAGGTTGGCTTTTCCAACTCCGGCCTGAACGATTTTCACTTATAGAAAAGGGCCTTTTTTCATGGGATACGCAATCTGCTCCGTCTTTCTGCTTGCCTTGCTTGCCCCCGGGCTCACCCGCATCGGCAGACCTGTTTCCGGATGGCTGATGGCGGCGTTGCCGCTTACTCTCTGCGTATATTTCCTGTCCATGCTGGATGCGACGGCCGGTGGCCTGACAGTGCAGATATCATGGCCATGGCTACCCGATCTCGGCATCCGCCTGAGCTTCTTCCTCGACGGTCTCAGTCTGCTTTTTGCCGTTCTGGTCTGCGGAGTCGGAGCGGTTATCATGATCTACAGCGCAGAATACCTGGCGGACCATAAATACCTCGGATCCTTTTTCCTGTTTTTGAATCTTTTCATGGCTTCCATGCTGGGTCTGGTATTGGCCGACAACCTGATCACCCTTTTCGTCTTCTGGGAACTGACCTCCCTGACATCCTTTTTTCTCATCGGCTTTGATCATGATCGCGACAAAGCACGATCTTCCGCCCTGCAGGCCCTGCTGGTCACCGGAGTGGGAGGGCTGGCACTGCTCGCCGGACTGATTCTGGTTGGTGAAGCAGCCGGGACCCTGGAACTTTCCGAATTGCTGCAAAGCGGCGACCTCATTCGCCAGCATGCCTGGTATGTACCCATCGTTCTGCTGGTGGCAACAGGGGCCTTTGCCAAGTCTGCCCAGTTTCCATTCCATTTCTGGCTCCCCAATGCCATGGAAGCTCCAACCCCGGTGAGCGCCTACCTGCATTCCGCAACCATGGTCAAGGCGGGGATCTATCTGCTTCTGCGACTGAGTCCGATTTTAGGGCAGACAGCGCTCTGGCACGGCATGCTGGAAACTGTTGGCGGAGTCACCATGCTGGCCAGCATCCTTATGGCCATCCGACAAACCGACATGAAACGGTTACTGGCCTACACGACCATCAGCTCCCTGGGAACCATGGTTTTTCTCATCGGTCTCGACATCCCTCTTTCCATCGCTGCGGCCATATCCTATATGCTGGCTCACGTTCTCTACAAAGCAAGCCTTTTCCTGATCACAGGGATTATAGATCACGCGACCGGCTCCCGTGATCTTTCGGCATTGGGCGGGCTTTTTGGAAAAATGCCCGTTATTGGTCTTGTGGCCATACTGGCGGCCCTCTCCATGGCCGGGGCGGCACCCTTTCTTGGTTTTGTCGGCAAGGAACTTTTTTACGAAGTAGTTCTGATGGCTCCACGGGCCGCTCCGCTGAGCATCCTGGCGGCGTTGCTGACCAGCATCTTCATGGTAACCTCCGCCGCATTGCTTACCGTGCGACCTTTTTTCGGCACGACGCGTTTTGATCGTCTGCGTCATGGCCCTGTCACGACAAACCTATGGCTTGGACCGTTGCTGCTTGCTGGGGCTGGAACTCTGGCGGGGATTTTCATAGGAATTATCGACAAGTCACTATTGGCGCCGGCCGTTTCCGCTGTTCAGCCGGGACATGCGGTGAAACCTCTGGCATTGTGGCATGGCTTTACACCGGTACTGGCCTTCAGCATCCTAACGCTGGCCAGCGGTGTCGCTGTTTATTTCAAATGCGACTGGTACCGCGCCTGGACGGAAAACTGGAGCAGACTGCATCATTACGGGGCCGAAACATGCTATGAACGTCTCTATTCCGGGTTGTTCACCATCGCGTCCCGCTTAACCCTCATCATACAAAACGGACGGCTGCGCAATTACCTGCTGACGGTATTCATTTCGGCAACGGTCCTGGTGAGCTCCACCCTGCTGTGGAATGGAGGGATCCGTTTTCCAACCAGCTGGACCTCGGTGAATTTCGGCGACCTGATCCTGGCAGGCATTATCCTGGCTGCAGCCTTTGTGACATCCCGGGTTGGCCACAGGCTGGTGGCCATCGTGGCGATGGGAGTCATCGGCTATGGCATCGCTCTCATTTTCGCCCAGTTGGGCGCCCCGGATCTGGCCATGACCCAGTTCAGTATTGAAACCATGACCGTTTTGCTGTTTATCCTGATTTTTCACAGGCTGCCGCTTTTCAGCCGCCTTGCGCCCCGCCGGGCCATGCGATTCGATGCCGGGGTTGCCACTGCAGCCGGATTGCTCATGACGGCACTGACCCTGGCCGCGGTATCCGGCCCCACAGATAAACGCCTGGCCGGATTTTTCGCGGAACAGAGCGTGCCGGCTGCCCACGGGAGAAACATCGTCAACACGATTCTGGTCGATTTCCGCGCCCTGGATACGCTGGGGGAGATAGCCGTTCTGGGTATGGCCGGAGTCGGGGTGTGGGCCCTTTTGAAACTGTGGCCAAAGGAAAGAAAAAAGCCATGAGATCGATTATCCTATCCACCGCCGCACGATTTCTGATGCCGATGATTCTTCTTTTTTCGGCTTTTTTGCTGCTACGCGGACACAACCTGCCTGGCGGCGGCTTTGTTGGCGGACTGATTGCCGCAGCGGCCTTCGGCCTGTATCTTCTGGCCTTTGATGTCCAGGAAACCCGGCGGTTGTTACGCATCGACCCGCGTACCTTGGTCGGTCTGGGGCTACTGGTGGTGTTGGGATCAGGCCTGACCGGATGGCTCAAGGGAAAACCCTTCCTGACAGCCTTGTGGGGACGTTATCGATTGACCGGCTTTTTGCACATCGAAATCGGCACGCCCCTGATATTCGATGCCGGCATCTATCTGGTAGTATTGGGATCCGCAATGACCATGCTTCTGGCCCTGGCGGAGGAAGACTGATGGAGATTCTCATGGCCCTGGTGGTGGGCGGGCTCTACGGAACCGGCGTGTACCTCCTGCTGCGCCCCACCCCCGTCAAGGTAATTATCGGACTTGCAATTCTGACCAATGCCGTCAATCTGTTGATTTTTACCGCTGCGAGACTGACGAGAGGGCACCCTCCGATTGTCGAAGAGACTCTCGACCGTCCCAGTTATCCCATCGCCGATCCCGTCCCCCAGGCACTGGTGTTGACGGCCATCGTCATCGCTTTCGGCGTGCTGGCTTTTACACTGGTCCTTTTCCGTCGGGCGGCAGAAACTACCGAGGCGGATAATCTCGATGAAATGAGGACGACCGACACATGATTTCTCTACCCGCCCTGCCTATCCTGATACCGTTCGGTACAGCCTCCTTGTGCCTGATAAGTCTTAAAAGACCGAGGCTGCAACGGCTCGCGGCGGTCCTGGGAGCCGTTGCCCATTTGATTTGTGCTCTGGCATTGCTGACCGCAACCTGCCGGCAGGGATATCTGGTCCTGCAGGCGGGAGACTGGCCGGCGCCGTTCGGAATCAGCCTGGTTGCCGATCTGTTCAGTTCCCTCATGATCACCCTGGCGGCGATAACCGGAACAGCCATAACCTTTTACGCCCTGGCCGGAATAGACTCCGGACGGGAAAGCTTCGGTTTCTATCCTTTTCTGCATCTGCTTCTGATGGGCGTTTGCGGCTGTTTCCTGGCCGGCGATCTGTTCAATCTTTATGTCTGGTTCGAGGTCATGCTGATGGCTTCTTTCATTCTTTTGGCCCTGGGCGGCGAAAGGGGACAGCTTGAAGGAGGGGTCAAGTATGTGATTTTGAACCTGGTGGCCTCGGCGTTTTTTTTGACCGCCCTGGGAATTCTCTATGGGCTTGTCGGAACCCTCAATATGGCCGACATCGCTCGTCATCTGCAAACCGCAGAGCAATCGGGACTGGTCTCCGCACTCGCCATGCTCTTTTTGGTGGCGTTCGGTATCAAGGCGGCCCTGTTCCCCCTTTTTTCCTGGCTACCCGCATCCTACCACACCCCACCGGTGGCGGTTTCCGCCGTTTTTGCCGGGTTGTTGACCAAGGTCGGGGTCTATGCCCTGGTGCGAGCCTTTACCCTTCTTTTCATCCGGGATATCTCATTTACTCATGAACTGATCCTGGTTCTGGCTGCCATGACCATGCTGACGGGAGTACTCGGCGCCGTCTGCCAGGACGATTTTCGACGCATCCTGTCCTTTCACATTATCAGTCAGGTTGGCTACATGATCATGGGGCTGGGTATTTTTACGCCTCTGGCTCTGGCCGGCACGGTCTTTTACATCGTTCATCACATCCTCGTAAAAACCAACCTTTTCCTGGTCAGCGGCGTTGCACACAAGCTGCGCAGCACCGAAGATCTGAACCGGCTCGGAGGTTTTCTCAGCACCGCCCCCTTCCTCTCGATACTGTTTCTGATCCCCGCGCTGTCCCTGGCGGGTTTGCCCCCATTATCGGGATTCTGGGCCAAGTTTTTTCTGATCTGGGCCAGTTTCGAGGAAAAAAGGTACCTTATCGGCGCATTGGGGCTTCTGGTTGGCGCATTGACATTGATATCGATGACAAAAATCTGGATCAAGGCATTTTGGGGCACCGTGCCCGCCGCCCATCCCGAGCGGCACGCACACCAGAAAAAGCTGCCGCCGGGAAAAATCGCCCTCTTCTACCTGCCCATGATTTCACTGGCTCTGCTGACCTTGACCATCGGCCTGTGGCCCGGCCTGTTGTTTGAACTGGCTCAACAGGCAGCGTCTCAGCTCCTCGATCCGAACCGATACATCCAGGCCGTCCTGGGGGTGACGTTATGAAACGCTTCTGGGGAATTTTTATATTACCGTTGATTTGGATGGCCCTGACCGGCGATTTTTCCGCAGGCAACTTTCTGCTCGGGTTTGTGATCAGCTCTCTGGCTCTGTGGATCTCCCATCCAAGTGGGGAAAGCGTGCCACTGATCTTTTACCTGAAAAAAATCATACTCTGGACAAAATTCCTCGGATTTTTTTTGGTCGAGCTTATTCTGGCGAGCCTGCGGGTTGCGTATGATGTTCTTACGCCCCGCCATCATATGCGCCCGGCGGTTCTCGGCATCCCTCTCGACCTTGAAGGAGATCTGGAAATCACCTTTTTTGCCAATATCATTACCCTGACACCCGGCACCCTGAGCCTGGATGTTTCAAGCGACCGCAAGACCCTTTACATCCATGCCATGTACATCGACGACGTGCAACAGTTCAAACAAAATCTTAAAAACAGACTCGAACGACGCATCATGGAGCTTTTACGTTGATCCGCCAAATTTCCACCTGGATATTGTTCCCCCTGCTGTACGGAGCCATGGGCCTGTCCTTTATCCGCCTGGTGCGAGGGCCGACGCTGGCCGACAGAATTGTCGCCTTTGATCTGATTGCAGCTTCGGTAGCGGGCATCATCGTCGTGACCGGCATCAACGAAAACCGCCCGGTACTCGTCGACGTGACAGCCGTCTGGGCCGTCATCGCTTTTCTCAGCGTCATCGGGTTCGCCTACTACATTGAGCGCCGCGGGGGAATATGAAGGAACTTCTTATATGCACCTTGATGATTTGCGGCACGCTGTTCATCTTCATCGCCGCTTGCGGGCTGCTGCGCCTGCCGGACCTGTTCATGCGACTGGCTTGCACCGCCAAATCGGCCACGGTAGGCGTCGGCCTGCTGCTGGTTGCCCTGGCCTGGCATTTCGGTGAACTCGATATTACCAGCAGGGCGCTTGCAACGGTTTTCTTTCTGCTGTTGACCAGCCCTGTCGCATCGCATCGCATCGCCCGGGTTGCCTACATCGACGGCATCCGGCTATGGAAGGGCACTTTTCTCGACGAGTTGCAGGGCCACTACGACCAGAAGCGGATGCTTGCTTCCGCAAAGGAGGAAAACGATCAACGGAATTGACGTGACTGCTTTTACATCGCGCTCGATTCCGGGCTGAGACCTTTCGTCTGTTAGACGACGGCCCTGCCGTTGAGCTGCAGAGCCGTCGTTTTCGGGACACCATCGTCCCGGCAGCATCCAAGACTCGGCGGCTTCCGGGATCAGCGATGCTCCTGCTCGACCTGTTTGAGTTCGATGCTGCGATCCTTGCCCAGATCCATCCCGGAAAAATCCGATGTCTCCGGCAGGCGCAACAGCAAATCGGCAGTCCGGTCGACAGTCACACGGGCGCGGTCCACGGTAAAACCGAGGATGTGACCTCCGGCGAGCCGATCGCGGGTGAGAAAATGCAGGTGGTATCCCGGAACCCCGATCCCCTTGACGAAAGCCGGGCTGCGGTAACCGACGATCACGCCTGCAACGTCCTCGAATGCAAACTCCGGTTGGTGTCGTGCGACTTCGGCCAACGCCGGATAGGGTTTGTGCTGTGGAGGCACGCTGCGCGTCTTCATGAAGCGGAAGCGTCCTTCGATCCGCACGGCATAGAACAGATTGGGACTGGGCAGCAAGTTATCGAGCCATTGCTTAAATGATTGGTAATCAGTCCCTGCCGGAATCTTTTTCTGGAGTTCCGCATCAAAAAAGGTCACCGCGGCAAACGGGGTGGTTTCGCTATCGGCGACGATATCTACCCCCCCATCGCTGCGCACCCTGTAAACGGTACCGTCGACAACCAGCATCTCACCGTTCAACTTGTCAAATGTACCTATGCCGAAATCACCGTAGCGACACAGCTCCCCTATGGACATGGAACCGTCGTACAGTCCTCCCAGCAGGGCATCGATGGTCGACACCTGCACCAGGGTATCCCGCTGAGCCAGGGCCGGCAGAGACAACAACAACAGGATCAACCAACTCATTCCCAGCTTTTGCATTATCTTCGTCTTCATAAAAACAACTCCCTCCAAAACACATCATTATCTTGCCTTCATATTATTCAATCCGGTCGGTAGCCCCCTCCGGATTGCCAAGCTGTATCAGTTTTTCGATTCGTTCGACAAGCAAGCCTTCCGGCCGTTTCACATTCCTCAATTCATCACCGGCACGCAACCCCGTAAGCACGGTCCGCCCAACCAGGTAACGTCCCTCCCTGCCAAACAGGTCTTCGGTCTTAAGGCCCCACAAAGTATGCAGAAATACGGGCTGTCCATTGAACTGTGCAACATACAGCATAATATGCCCGGGCATATAAGCCATTGTCAACCAAGGCCGCGCCTGATTCACAATGGCCGTTTTTCGCTCTTTGGCCGTAAGGGCAAGCAAATCCAGGTTTTTCCCGGAGGCGGCCTGGGCGGCGGAATTGCGCGGCAGATAAATTCCGAAACATGCAAACAGATCGCGCAGGGTGGCTGAACAATCCCGTTCGTCCAGTTGCCCGCCCCAGTCATAGGGGGTACCGAGCAGACGATTACCCGTTTCCGCCATGTTCGCAGGCGTGAGTGCCAGAGGGAAATCGCGGATCGCCGGAGCCGCAACCAAAGCGGCTTGCAAGCGGGCATATCCGCCGTCTCCTAGCACAGGCACCAATACTTCGCCAAATTCCGTCTGTGCCCAGACACTGCCGAGACCGGCGATCGCCAGCACTGTGCCGTTGCCATCGACCAGCGGCACGTCATCCTTGACCGACACGCACCATTCGGAGGTGGCAAAGCGGGCCACCGTCCGGGTATCGACGGCTGCAACATCCGTGGCAGGCAACCAGCCGAACATGCCATCGGTTTCAACCAGCAACCAGCACCTGTCTGAGGAACGCTGGCGTACCTTCACCGGCGTACCGGCCGAAATGGAAGAATGCTGCAGATAATCGAAGGGATAGCCCTCCCCCGGCAGGTCGAAATCGCGAAACGCCGGCTGCCGTGTCGGCAAGCCCCGCAGGTTGCCGGAACGCAGGGTGATGGCGGGATAATCGGCGTTGGGGAAAGAATCCATCGCACACCGGGCCAGCCACCGGCGACGAACCCGCATGGGCAGAATTCGTCGGTTGCCTCCGTATAAGGTTTCTTCAAGCAACCAGGTTCGGTTGCCGAACAATTCCTCAGCCGGGCGCCCGTTCCAGGTCGGCTGCCAGGGAGCCAGGAACCGACGCCTGAAATCATTGGATAACCGTTGCTGACGAGCGGCCGGCAACAATCGCGTTTTTTGCCTGCCCGGTGATATGTAAGCCGTGAGATCCTGGGGCAACCGCTGCAGATCGCGCAATTCAGGGTATCCGGAAGGTTTACCGCAACCGCCCGGTAACAGCACCAGCATCAAAATAGCTATCAGCTTCAGAATGAAGCGCTGCATGCATTAATCCTTTTCGAGATCCTGGTTGTTTCTTTCGCATAAAGCATCAAATGGGACGGCTAAGCAAAAAACGCCCAATGCAGGGCACGCAAATGTCGAACTATGAGGCGTACCTGCGTACGTCGAAGCAGCGAGGCCTTTGCAGCAACGCAGCGCTTGGCGAATTTCTGCGACGCCATCCTATTTGCCTCCAACTCCCGCCTGCAGGCGCTCGCGGATATCCCTGCCCGACCCGGCTTCGATCAGAATCTCGCGACAACGGACGCG
>ERZ1673962.251-NODE-251-length-43836-cov-8.740024_pt1 | contig 43836 bp, 43 predicted proteins | sample MGYA00580188_ERZ1673962 | MGnify/ENA primary metagenome ERZ1673962 (study PRJEB41334, sample SAMN05608104) | rock metagenome | biome: terrestrial subsurface; feature: shale formation; material: shale | place: USA: Pennsylvania ... | reverse complement strand
TTGTATGGAAGTTTAAGGAATACAGTTCATAAAGTTCAAAAAATTGGTGATGAGGTAGGTTATCAAACTATGAATGTTAAACTTCTTGAATTAAGAAGACACGAAAAAGATTTTATGTTAAGAAAAGATAAATCTTATGTGGATAAATTTAATTTAACAATTAGAAAATTAAGATTTGTTGTAAGAAGTAATAAAACACACATTAATAAAGAACAAAAAAAACAGATATATTCAAGCTTAAAAAAATATAGAGAAGATTTTTTAGCATTGGTTCAAGCTGAAGAGATTAAAGGACTTTCTAATAATGAAGGACTTTTAAAAGATATGAAAGATATAGTTTTAAAAAGTGAAGAAATACTTAAAACAGCTGTAAATGAAGTTTTGACTCAATCTAAATCAAAGGTTAATAAACTTAAAACTTTTGCTTTTGTATTAGCTTCTGTGATGATAATACTTTGTCTTTTCTCTTCTTATTATATTGCTAATCAAGTTATTTCTAATATTAATAAATTTCATAAAGGTTTAGTTGGATTTTTCAGTTTTTTAAATAATCATCAAAATAAAAGTGTTGATGAAATAAAGATTGATTCAAATGATGAATTTGGCAGTATGGCTAGGATAATTAATGAAAATATTCAAAATACAAAAGAGAATATAAAAAAAGAATCAGAATTAATTGCTGATACAACAAATGTTGCAAATATGATAAAACAAGGGCACTTAAGTAAAAAGATATCTGTTAGTTCAAATAATGAAACATTAAATGAGTTAAAAGATGTAATTAATCAAATGTTAGAAAATATGAGACAAAATATTTTAACAATAATGAATGTTCTTGGTAGCTATAGAGATTATGATTATACTAAATTTGTTGATTCTTCAAAAATGCAAGGAAGTATGGAAAAATTAGCACAAGATGTAAATAGTGTAGGGCATACAATAACTCAAATGCTAAAAGATAGTAGAAAAACAGGAATTTATTTAGAAAATGATTCTAATTCTTTAACACAATATGTAAATGCATTATCACAAATTTCAACTCAACAAGCCGCCAGTTTAGAAGAGACAGCTGCTGCAATAGAAGAAGTTACTACAAATATTGAAAATACAACAAGACAATCAATTAAAATGTCAAAAATCTCAAATGAAACTAAACAAGCAGCCTTAAATGGTAAAAATATGGCATCTAAAACAGTTAAATCTATGGAAGATATAAATGAAACAGTAACTAATATAAATGAAGCAATAACTGTAATAGATCAAATAGCATTTCAAACAAATATTCTAAGTTTAAATGCAGCAGTAGAAGCAGCAACAGCAGGAGAAGCTGGAAAAGGATTTGCAGTTGTTGCTCAAGAAGTACGAAATCTTGCTAGTAGAAGTGCACAAGCTGCTAAAGAGATTAAAGAATTAGTTGAAAATGCAACTTTAAAAACAAATGATGGAAAAACTATTAGTAATGAAATGATTAAAGATTTTGAAAAACTTGAATTAAAAATATCTGAAACAACACAATTAGTTGAAGATGTTTCAAAAACATCAAAAGAGCAAAGTGAAGTTATGGTACAAATTAATTCAACAATGTCAGAATTAGATAGAAATACTCAAGAAAATGCAAAAACAGCAGAAAATACAAATATAATAGCTCAAAAAACAAATAAACTAGCAATCAAAGCATTAAAAGCAACTGATGATAAACTTTTTGAGGGAAAAGATGAAATCGTAGCAAAAAATATCTATTAGACTTAAAAAATATTTAATAAAATTAAATAGTGCAAAAATTTTATACAATTAATTTTCAATTAATAATAATTATCCTATAATTAAAATTATTTTAATATAAGGGGAATGAGATGAAGTTAAGTAAGACTTTAAGTATCTTTGCATTAAGTGCAAGTGTTATGTTTGCAAGTAGTTCTTTAGTAACAAAAGCACAAAATAGTGGTTTAAAAGCAATACCACAAAGTCAATTAGAATTATTAAAGCTAATTGATGATAAAAATGATCCAATTACTGATGAAAAAGTAGAGTTAGGTAAAAAACTATATTTTGATCCAAGAATTTCAAAAAGTGGGATTATTTCATGTAATACATGTCATAACCTAGGATTAGGTGGCGCTGATGGTGTTCCTGCGGCTGTTGGTCATAAATGGACTGCAAATCCTCACCACTTAAACTCTCCAACAGTTTATAACTCAGTATTTTTTGATGCACAATTTTGGGATGGAAGAAGTGCACATTTAGCTGATCAAGCTCAAGGTCCAGTTCAAGCAGGTCCAGAAATGGCAGCTCCAAAAGGTTTAGTTGAAAAAAGAATCAATTCAATACCTGAATATATTGAAGAGTTTAAAAAAGCATATGGAGATAATGTAAAAGTTGACTTTGATAAAATTACATCAACAATTGCAATTTTTGAAAAGACTTTAAATACTCCTTCAAGATTTGATGACTTTATGAATGGAAAATCAGATGCATTAAGTAAAGCTGAGAAAAAAGGTTTAAATACTTTTATTGATAAAGGTTGTGCTTCTTGTCACAATGGAATAGCACTTGGTGGAACAATGCAACCATTTGAAACTGTAGCTAAGTATTCATTTGCAAAAGCTGGAGATTTTAAAGGTGATAAAAATGGAATGGCAAAAACTCCTACTTTAAGAAATATTACAGAAACAGCTCCATATTTTCATAATGGACAAGTTTGGTCTTTAAGTAAAGCAGTTAAAGAGATGGGTTCTACTCAATTAGGAGTAAAAATCTCAGATAGTGAAGCAAAAGAGATTGTGACTTTCTTAAAAGCATTAAAAGGAAGAAAACCTGTAGTTACTTATCCACAATTACCTGAATCAACTCTTGATACTCCAAGACCTGATTTTAACTAAAAATATTATATCTCTTTAGGTTCTAACCTAAAGGGATAATTTCTAAATAATTTAAATAATCTACTAAATATTCTGTTTTTATGTTACTTTTTTCATAAATTTAAAAATTTACAATTTTACTGTCATTTTTTTACTATAAAGTGCAATTTTTGGTACTCAATGCGTGTAAAAATTACACAAAATGTGTAAAAAATGATTTGTAATTAAGAAAAAAGTTATCATAAACATGTTAAATTTTTATAGGATTGATATAATATGCAATAAGTGTTGTATCTTGTATTTAGTGAATTTTATTGTTTACTTTAAAATCATTTTAGATAAATTTAGGAGAAATACAATGAAAAACAAGTTTATTAAAGGGCTATTAGTTAGTAGTATAATAGCCATTTCTACACAAGCTGCTACATGGAAGTATGCTATTGAAGAGAGTATAACTGATGTACAAGGAGTTTATGCAACTAAATTCAAAGAGTATATCGAAAAAAATTCTGATCATAAGATCAAAATTTATCCTTATGGAACACTTGGTGAGTCTGTAGATGTAATGGAACAAGCTCAAGCTGGTATTTTAGAGTTTGTTGATCAATCACCTGGTTTTACAGGAACACTAATTCCAGAAGCACAAGCATTTTTACTTCCTTATGTTTTCCCTGAAAATAGTAAAGCAATTGATAACTTTTTTAAAAATTCAAAAGCTATTAATGAAATGTTTCCTAAGCTTTATGCAAAACAAGGTTTAGAACTTTTAAAAATGTTCCCAGAGGGTGCTGTTTCTATTACAACACAAGAACCTTTTACTAAACCTGAGGACTTAAATGGTAAAAAAATTCGTGTAATGACTTCACCATTATTAGTTGAAACTTATAAAGAGTTTGGTGCTGTTCCAACGCCTTTGGCTTGGGGTGAGGTATATGGTTCACTACAAACAAAGATTATTGATGGTCAAGAAAATCCAATGTTTTGGATTGAGTCTGCAAAACTTTATGAAGTATCAGAAGTTATAACTGATATAGGGCATAATATCTTTACAACAGCTGTAATGGCAAATAAAAGATTTTTTGATTCACTTTCTAAAGAGAATAAAAAGTTAGTTAAAAATGCAAGTGAACATGCATTTAATTATATTTTAGATTATCAAAAAAGTATAATCAAAAAAGCAAAAGAAAAAATCAAAAAAGATAAGCCATCAATTAAATTTGTAACTTTAACAGATGAACAAAGAGAGCCATTTAGAAAAGGTGCTCAAAATGTTTATAAAAAATTTGTTGAGTTAACTGGTAAAAGTGGTGAAAAAATATTAAATCAGATGCTTGAAGATTTAAAAGAGGCTTCTAAGTAATATTATGGATTATTATAGGAAAGCTTCTAAAACCTTTCAAAATCTACTTGATTTAGTAGATAATAGCTTAAGTAAGATAGAATCTATCTTACTTGGCACAGGTGTTCTTTTAATGGCAGCTAATACAATTATTAATGTTATTGGAAGATTTGTTTTTGACCACAGTTTTTTCTTTAGTGGTGAATTAAATAGAATTTTAATTGTTCTGATTACTTTTGCAGGTATTGGATATGCTGCAAGAAAAGGAAGACATATTAGAATGTCTGCTCTTTACGACGCTTTACCAAAGAAACTTCGAAAAGTGTTTATGATTTTTATTACACTTTGTACTTCAATAGTTATGTTTGGACTTTTTTATTTTTCATTGGGATATATTGATAAACTAATGGATTCAGGAAGAATTTTACCTGCTTTACAAATACCTGTATATACAACATATGTTTGGGTTCCAGTAGGTTTTTTTGTTACGGGCGTTCAATATTTTTTAACTGCAATAAAAAATTTGATACAAAAAGATGATGTATATTTATCAACAGAAGTAATTGATGAATATCATGATGTTGATTAGAAGTGGGAGAATAAAATGGCTTTATTAATTTTTTCAGTTATGTTGGTTCTTCTGCTACTTGGTTTTCCAATGATTGTACCTTTAGTTGCTGGAACTTTTGTTGGATTTTTAGAAATTTTTGGTGATGTTAGCAAAATGGAGTTTGTAATACAGCAGTTTCTAGCAGGTATTAAACCAGCTTCTTTAGTTGCTGTTCCTATGTTTATTTTTGCAGCTGATATTATGACAAGAGGTCAATCAGCAAATAGATTGATTGATATGGTTATGAAGTTTATTGGACATATAAAAGGTGGTTTAGCTGTTAGTACATCAACAGCATGTACTCTTTTTGGTGCAGTATCAGGCTCAACACAAGCTACTGTTGTAGCTGTTGGTTCTCCTTTGCGACCTAAGATGTTAAAATCTGGATATAAAGACTCATTTATTCTAGCTTTAATTATTAATTCTAGTGATATTGCTTTTTTAATTCCTCCTAGTATTGGAATGATTATTTATGGAGTAATTTCAGAAACTTCAATTGCAGAGTTATTTATTGCAGGAATTGGTCCTGGACTTTTAATACTTGTACTTTTCTCAATTTATAGTGTAATCTATGCTGTTATAAATGATGTTCCAACAGAGCCAAAGGCAAGTGCTGCCCAGAGATTAAAAGCTGTAAGAGATGCTCTTTGGCCACTTGGATTTCCTGTTATTATAGTTGGAGGTATTTATGGTGGTATCTTTAGTCCAACAGAAGCAGCTTCTGTTTGTGTTTTATATGCTTTAATTTTAGAAGGTTTAGTATTTAAAACAATGGGCTTTAAAGATATTTTCGATACTGCTAAATCAACAGGGCTTATTACAGGAGTTGTATTTATATTAGTTGCAGCAGGAGCTGCGTTTTCATGGGTTATATCATTTGCTCAGATTCCTCAAGAGTTATTAGCTTCAATAGGAATTAGTGAAATGGGACCAAAACAGATTTTATTTGTTATTTCACTTGCATTTTTTGTAGGGTGTATGTTTGTTGATCCTATTGTTGTAATACTAATTCTTGTGCCAATTTTTGCACCAGTTGTAAAAGAAGTAGGACTTGACCCTGTTTTAGTTGGTACTTTAGTTACTCTGCAAGTAGCAATAGGTTCTGCAACCCCACCTTTTGGTTGTGATATCTTTACAGCAATTGCTGTATTTAAAAGACCTTATATTGAAGTTATTAGAGGTACCTTACCTTTTGTATTAATACTATTTTTTGTAACTGCATTACTTATCTTTTTCCCTCAAATTGCACTTTTTTTAAGAGATTTAGCTTTTAAATAATAAAATAGACTTCAAAAGAAGTCTATTTTATTCGCTAAAGATATTAAATAAAATTGATTTTAACTCTTCTTTCATCTGTTTGTTTAGATATTTTTTATTGATATAAATATAAAATGGAACAGTATTTCTCATAGAGTGTTTAAGTCTTTTTCTAAGAGTTGATACTTCATCTATATTTACTAATTCATCACCATCATAAAAACAAAAATCTTTTTCAATTCCTAAACTAAAAGATACAATTTTATATGTTAAAAAGGCTTCCTTTTTTTCAACTTCCCACTTATTTACAAAACAATCAAGAGCTTTTTGTAGTTTTTTCATTCTAAAATCTGTTATATACCCAAAACTTTCTCTAAATTTGTATCTTTCAACTGTTGTAAAATCCAATACTTTATAAAATTCATTTAAGTTTTTCCAAGGGCTTGAAAATACTCTTTTGCCAAAAAGTACCTCTTCAAAACAGTATAAATATTTTTGATCCCTTCTTGTTAAGTTTTTATTATTTTTAATTTTAAAGTACTCATCTTTAAAAAGACTAATTAACCAATTTTCATCTAATAAACTAACAATATCTAATCTTTTTGATATATTTTCATCTTCAAAAAATTTCCAAAGCATAGAAATTGAGTATGAGAGTTTTACTATTTCTTCATTGCTATTAAAAAAATTATCAGATAAGTATTGAACTACATTTTCTAAAACTGCATCGGTTTTTGCAATGCCATGGTTATAGATTACTTTTTTATAAAGATTAAATCTAAGTTCTAGCATATGTTCGATATCAATCAGTGACATATCTAAAAAACTAAGTACAAATTTATCATATTTTTTTACTAAGATTGTTTGTTTTGTAATTCTAATATGATCAATTGGTCCTGTTATATATCCACTTGAGAGCATATCTCTATTTATATAATCTAATCTATCTGAATCAACAGTTCCATCAATATATTTATGTAGCACAGCAAAATCAAAACCATTATAATTTTTATCTTCAAGTATATATTTTGCAACTATTTTTAGAAGTTGTATATAGTCTTTATTTGAACTTTTTTTTACAAGTTTTGTAAGTTCAAAGTCAAAAAGTAAATCTAAAAGTTTTTTTCCTATTGCCTCATGTAAAACTAAAGTTGAGTTATTAGTAATATCTTCATAAAGTCTTTTAAACTCTTTCTCTTTTTCAAGTAAAGTATTTTTTTCTAATATCTTTATATAGACTTTTTTTAAAGCATGTTCTACTTGATGAGAAAAAGGTAAGTGTCCAACATCATGAAGTAATCCTACAATTCTCATTGTTTGAAGTAGTATTGTATAAACTGCTCTTTGAGATTTTGATTTTGTAGGAATTGTAAATTGATATAGTGCTTTATTATCAAAATATTCTAAATCTTTTATTTGTAAGTCTAGTTTATTCTCTTTTATTATACTTTTTATTACTGCTTTTGCTTGTTTTAAAAATTCATCTTTAGTATCTTTATCTGCATTTAAAAGTGAGTTTTTAAACATAAATGAACTTAAATGCATTGTTCCTAATGAGTGTATAAATCTTTTTGTTGTTATTGATGGATAAGAAAAGTATGCTAATGCATTTTGTGTAATAAACTGTAACCTGTTAACTATTTTAGTTTGTAATAGTTTATCTTCTAATTTAGTGTACTCTATATGATTGTATATAGTATCATTTATTAATCTATTGTGTATTATTATAAATCCCTTTTGTTTTTTATTATTATATTTTTATCTAACAATAAAATTGCTTAATTATATATTATTACAAAAATTTATTGCATTATAATTACTAAAGTTAAAAAAGAGTATTATTTTAATAATGATTATTAATAAGGATATTAAATGACAACAGAAGATTATATTATTATTGGTATTGCAATTGCTTGCTTATTTTATTTATATAGAAAAACTTTTAAGAAAAAAGGTGATTGTGGTTGTGGCGGTGGTGGAAACTGCTCAAGTAAAAAATAGAGTTTTATACTCTATTTTTTACTTTTTCAAAAATTCTTTCTGTAAATTCTGCAAATTTCCCTCTTACTGCTTTGTCTAATTCTATTGCAAACATATTTATCTCTTCATGTTTTTTTGATGTTTGTTTTAATAATGTGGTAAGTCCATTATTATATTTATTTAAATATAGATTATCTATTTGTCTATTAGAACCAATGACTATTGCCATACAAGATTCATCTAATCTACTTAAAATCAACTGACTTGTTTTTTCACTTGAATTTTGCCATTCATCCATGATTACTATGGAGCTATTTAAAGTTCTTCCTCTTGCTTCTCCAGGCCATAATGTTTCTATGCAATATTTTGAAGTAAGTTCACTTATTTTTGATTCAATTGATTCTTTATTCTCTTTATTCTCATTTTTTCTTAGTTGTTTTTTTGCAATAAACTCTAATGTATCTGATAATGCCATATTGTATATTCTAAATTTTTCATCATTTCCTGCTAAATATCCTATATCTGCACCTTTATCTAGGGATTCAATAGAGTTTCTTACATAAACAATTTTGTCATAAAAACCTAAATCTATTAGTCTCATTGCTGATACTACTGATATTAGTGTTTTACCACTTCCTGCTTTTGCATCAATTACAAGTAAATCATACATATTTGATAAAATAGCTTTCATAAAAAGTTTTTGTTTTAAGTTTACAGGTTTAACATTTAAAGCTTTAAAATCAGACTCATTTAAAAGATTTATTTTTTCATTTATTATAATTGCAAATGCTTTATTTCCATCACTACTTTCAAAACAGTAAGAAAAGTTTTCATTGGTGTAATTTTTGTCAATGGTTTTTATATCTACTTGCTCTAAAGTATTAAATAATGAAGAGTCTAAGTTTATATATTTAATAAATTCAAAAGTGGGAACTGTTGATTTATCATCATGTAATGTTTCAGCTTTTAAACCTTTAAAAAGGGCAAATGTTCTAGCATAAACATCAAGTGAGACAAAAATAGTTTGGGCTCCTTTATAATACTCTTGGGCTAAAGCAGCTGTTTCAATGATTCTTTTGTCATTGCTTTCACTCATGTGTGCTTGTTCAATTTGTGATTCATAGATATTTTTTGAAATAATATCTAAACTAATCTCTTTATTAAAAAGTTTTACTACTTTATATCCAGTTTTATAATCAACTTCTTTGATTTTCATTTTAGCTAGTAATCTAGCAAACTCTCTTGCATAAAAACCCAATTCATTAACTAATTTTTTCTTATCTTCAAGCTCTAATAAAACAGTTTCAGGAATTACAATTTTATTGCTTTTATTATCTGAAATTCTATTTAGATTTTGAATGTTTTGTAAGATAATATTAGTGTCTAGTACATATATTTTTTCTTTCATAAAATAATTGTAATCTTGCTTGGTTACATCTTAATAACACGAAAAGTAAAATTTGCTATAATTATTTTTATAATAAGGAAATCAAATGATAAAAAAAATAGTCTTATTGTTTTTATTACCTATTTTTGTGTATGCAATAAATGAAGCCGATGTAGATAAGGGGCAGACATATTATAAGTTTATACTCTATGAAAAACTTAACATAAAAGGTGAAGAGTTTACTAAACTTTATACACAAAAGCAATGGAGAGAACTTTTCTCAAATAATAGTAAGAAGTTTAAAGAAAAGTTTTCAAAAAATAGACAAATGAAAGAGTTTATGAATACAGCAAAGTTTGAGAAAATAGTTCCATACTTAGAAGCTTTTACTATTTATTATGCAAAAGATTCAAATGTAGTTGCACAGTGTGAAGAGTAGGTGAGTTTATACAAACTCACTTAAAAATACTCTTTTATTATCAACTTTTTTTATTTGTGAAAAGTTATCAAGATAATCAAGATATGCAATTAGATATTTTCTACTTAAAGGGTATCTTTCTTTAAAGTTTTTTATATCAATATATCCATCTTCTTTTATTATATTTTTCATTTCTTGAACAATCTTTGTTAAACTATTTGCATGAATAAATAAATTGTGTTGCATTCTAAAGACTTGTTTTTTTGAACAAAGAGACTTTAATATTGTATCTCCTAGTTTTCTGTCAATATCTAAATCATCATAGATATTATATGGAGCTGTTGGAGATAAATTTTCTTCTTCCAATCTTTTACTTACAACATCTTCTAAGTTTTTAGAAAAATCTTCTTTAATATTTGCATTTTTATATAAGCTTCTCTCTTTTACTAAAAAGTTTTCTTCTTCTAGTTCATCAAGAACAGTTTGTATAAAAGAACTACTTGCCCACTTGATTCTAAGTTTAATAGCTGCATTTGAAAGTAGGGCATATTTATTTTTAGTATAAATATCTTTTATTTGTTTTTTTATATACTCTTTTGTTTCTATTGGATAAATAACTAATTCTTTTTCATCACAAAATACATTTTCTAAATTTTTACCAAACTCTACTGCTTGGTCATGACTTAGTGCAAATCTTTGTGCTGAGGAGATTAATCCTAAACCTTTTTTATGAGCATCTAGTAAGATTTTGTATGATTGTTTATAATCAGCTTCATCTAAAGATTTTAAAAGAAATTTCTTTTGTGATTTTTTCATTGGATCATTTACACAGTTTAATACAATACCACCTGCTATTGTATGATTTGATTCTCTTAATATAATTTTTTCTTTATAAATACTAAAAAAAGGCTCTTTTGCTTTTATTGTTGCAAAGCCACTTTCTAAACTAGCAATTGAATCAAATAGTAAAACTTTAACTTCAACTTTTTTTGAACCTATAAATAAAGAGTAAGTTCTATTATGATGAAGTTGCTTTCCTTTTAAGCATTTAAAACTAATATCTAAAGTATCAAAACCTCTTAAGAAGCCTTTTTTAGAGATTAAATCACCTCTTTTTAAATCTACAGCTTTTATATTTTGAAGGTTTAATGCTGCCCGATTTGAAATATTTGCTTCAATTGCATTTTGATTGTGTACTTGAATATTTTTTATTCTTGTTTCTTTATTTAAGTGTGGAATAAAAACTTTTTCATCAAGTTCACATTTGTTTCCTAAAACTGTTCCTGTTACAACTGTACCTATACCTTTTACTGAAAAAACCCTATCTACATAATATCTAAAAAAGTTTTCTTGAGTTTTGTTTGTATTTTTTAAAGTAAATAGTTTCTCTTTTAATAACTCAATTGATTTTTCATCATGTGTTGAAACAGAAGATATAAACTTTAAATCAAAATCAAAATCTTCTAAAAACTCTTTGATTCTATTTTTTTGCAAGTCAAGTTCTTCTTTTGAAACTAAATCTTTTTTTGTTATTGCTACAATTAACTCTTTTACCCCAAGTAAACTCATAATTTCTATGTGTTCAACTGTTTGTGGCATAATACCCTCATTTGCAGCAACTACAAGCATAACGCAATCAAAAGAGAAAGCTCCTGCAATCATATTTTTTACAAGTTTTTCATGACCTGGAACATCAATAAATGCAATATTTTGTTGTGCTCTTTTTAAGTTTGAAAAAGATAAATCAATTGTAATACCTCTTTGTTTCTCTTCTTTTGTTTCATCACCTTCATAACCATTTAGTGCTTTAATAAGTGAAGTTTTACCATGGTCAATATGTCCAGCTGTTCCTATAATAATATTACTCATTTAAAAACCTTTCTTACTATTGCTATAATTTCATCTAATTCACACTCTTGAATACTTCTAAAATCAAATAAAACTTTTTCATTTTCAATTCTTGAAATTACTCCATTTTCTCTTAAAAGTTTTTCTATTTTATTTGGTTTATAATCTTTATATTCAATTGTAATTGCAATAGAAGGAATTTTTCTATTTGGTGTAGTTCCTCCTCCTATTAGTGTTTGAGTATTTATTACTTCACATTTACAAATATCTTCTAAAGAGTTTTTTACATAAGTTGCTCTTTTTTTTAGCTCATCTATTGAAGTATGAAGCATTTTTAAAGTAGGGATATTATCTAATTCATCTTTTAAATAAGAGTTTAAATGCTCTTCTAATAAACATAGCGTTATTTTATCAACCCTTAACATTCTTAGTAGTTGATTCTTTTTGATTTTTTCAATAAGCTCTTTTTTACCAATAATTACACCAGCTTGTACACTTCCTAGAAGTTTATCTCCTGAAAAACTTAAAAGTGAAGGATTATTTTCCATAATCTTTAAAATTGATGGTTCTTTTGAGTCAAGATTATATGGTAAATCAATCATATGACCACTACCCATATCAAAATAATCAATTACATTGTTTTTATTTGCAACTTCAATAATATCTTTTAATTCAACTTCACTTGTAAAACCCTCAATTGAGTAGTTTGATTTATGAACTTTCATAAGAATTGAAGTGTTTTCATTTATTGCATTTTCATAATCTTTTTTGTGAGTTTTATTTGTAGTTCCTATTTCTTTTAATATGGCTCCGCTTTGAGTCATAACTTCAGGAACTCTAAAACTACCGCCAATTTCAACAAGTTCACCTCTGCTTACAACAGTCTCTTTATTTTTTGAAAAAGTATTTAATATCAAAAAAACTGCACTTGCATTATTGTTTACAACAATTGCATCTTCACAAGCTGTAAGATTTTGTAATGCTTTTACTATATGAGAGTATCTTTCACCTCTTTTACCAGCTTGTAAATCATACTCTAAGTTATTGTAAGAGCTTGCAACTTTTTTTACTTTATCAAAACTTTCTTGACTTATTAGACTTCTTCCTAAATTTGTATGTACAATAATACCTGTTGCATTTATTAGGTTTTGAAGTGAAGGTTTTGTTATTTTTTCATATTCATTGATTGTATTTTTTATTAACTGATCTTCACTAAAATTATCAGTTTTATTTGAAAGTATATCTTCTCTTAATTGGTTTATTTGCTCTTTTGCAATTTTTGTTATAAGTTTTAAAGAGTAATTCTCGAAAGTTTTGTTTTTGATAAACTTATCAACTTTCGGAATTGATTTTAGTAAATCCATTTTTTGCCTTTAGAATCTTTTAAATTAATATATAGTACAATTTCAAATCTTTTGGGAGGTATGTGATCCTGGTGGACACCACGGGCTTCAACCCCGATGTCTGGGCTAGTGTTAGTCTGGAGGTAGGTTCGATTCCTACACCTTCTCGCCAAAACTTCCCAAAAAAGTTAACTATTTTAAACTTAATTTGAAATTTCACTAAAAAATTATTATAAATTATTTTGAAAGATTATATCTTATACTCAATACTATAAAGCTTAATTTAGGTAAAAGTGATTTTACTAGTTTTAAAGATTAAAAGTGCAAGATGCACTTTTAATGAACGATAATATCTTTAGTTCCTTTTGGTATCACTTCTCCTATGATACACGCGTGACCTAAAGTTAATTCTTCTATTTCTTTTATATACTCTTTAGCATCATCTTTATTCATAGCTATTAATAATCCACCTGATGTTTGTGCATCACTTAATACTAGTTTGCAGTAGTTTGCAACACTACTCATAAAAGTTACTTTATCTTCTATATATTTTAAATTTTTCTTAGTTCCTCCTGGAACTACATCTTTTTCTGATAATTCGATTACTTCATTTAATACAGGTATGCTTTTACAATCTAAACTAAAAGTTACTAAATCATTTACACACTCTAATGCATGACCTAATAATCCAAATCCAGTAATATCAGTACAAGAACTCACCCTATATTTTTTCATAATTTTTGATGGTAAATAGTTTAATGCAGCCATTATTTCACTACATTTTTTCATCATATCCATTGGTAATAGATCTCTTTTAATAGCTGTTGTTAAAATTCCCATTCCTATAGGTTTTGTAAGAACTAGTACATCTCCAATTTTTGCTGTATTATTTCTAATTATTTCATTTGGATGTACCATTCCTGTAACACTTAGTCCATAATACATCTCTGGTGATTCAATTGTATGTCCACCAAGTAAAACACCTCCACACTCTTTTATTTTTTCATTTCCACCATTTAGTATTTCACCTAAAGCCTCTGTTGAAAGATTTTTTTTATCAAATCCTACTATATTTAAAGCTGTTTTAACTTCTGCTCCCATTGCAAATACATCACTTAATGCATTTGCAGCAGCAATTTGTCCATAAATATATGGGTCATCAACAACAGGTGTAATAAAATCAAGTGTTTGTACTATTGCTTGTGTTTCATTTATTTGATATACACTAGCATCTTCACTTGTATCAAAGCCTACTAAGATTCTGCTATCATTTGGTTGTAAGTTGCAAATAGTTTGTTTTAGATCCCCCGGACCCATCTTTGCAGCTCAACCAGCAGCTCTTACGAACTTTGTTAGTTGATATTGGTTATTCATTCTTTTCCTTAATTCTAAAATAATTATTGATATTTAATTGTAAAAATTATTTTACTTTTAATCATGTTAAACTTAAATTAAGTATAAGCAAGTAAAAATTCTCTATTAAGGTAGATTTCATATACACTATAATATTATTTTGAAGTAAATAAAAGTTCAAGGCCATAGGTTATGGTTGATTTAAAGTAGAACTTGCTTTATCTCTTATAATGAACTGTTCATTAAAAAGAGGCATAAAATATGCAAAGAAGAAGATTTTTAAAAAGTGCTGCAGTGCTTGGAACTACTATGGCAGTTACACCTACAATTGTATTATCTAATACAACAACAAATCCATTTGGAATTACAAAAAAACCAAGAAAATTTACAGTTACAAATAGTTATGATTTACAAACAAATGATCAAGTTGCTAGACTTTGGGTTCCACTTCCTTTAGATTCAAGTTATCAAAAAGTATTGAAAATATCATATGATGGTGATTTTGATGAAGCATTTATTTCAAACAACAACGAGTATAATACAAAACTTTTATATGCAAAATGGAATAAAAATTCTAAATCAAGAAAATTAGTTGTAAAATTTGATGTTATAATGCAAGAGCGAACATCAAATCTTTCAAAAGCTACAAATAGTACAAATTTCTCTGAAGATGTAAAACTATTTTTAAAGGGAACTTCTCATACTCCTGTAAATAAAACTTTAACAGATTTTGCAGCAAATCTTACAAAAAATTCAAAAACTCAATTAGAAAAAGCACAAGTTATTTATGATTGGACAGTTGATAATATGTATAGAGATGAAAGTGTTATAGGGTGTGGTGTTGGTGATGCTACAAGAATTATTGAGAAAAAATTATTTGGTGGAAAATGTACAGATGTGAGTTCTGTTTTTGTGGCACTTTTAAGAAATGCTGGCATTCCAGCAAGGGAGATTTTTGGGGTTAGAGTAGGTCAATCTAAAATTTCAAACTCTTGCGGAAAAGCAAATGATAAAGGTTTTGCAAAAATTACAGGTGGTCAACATTGTAGAGCAGAATTTTATGTTGATGGTGCAGGATGGATTCCAGCAGATCCAGCAGATGTTACAAAAGTTAGAAAACAAGAAAAACTTACGAATAGTGACAAAAAGATTAAGGATTTAAGAAAATATTTCTTTGGAAATTGGGAAATGAATTGGCTAGCATTTAATTATGCAAGAGATTTTGTATTAAATCCAAAACCAGCTCAATATCCATTAAATATGTTAGGTTATCCATATGCAGAAATGGATGAGGATGTAGTAAATTATTATAATCCAAAAGAGTTTGGATACTCTTATACTTCTCAAGAAGTTTTATGAGAAGTATAAGTTTAATAGTATCAGCAGTAATAACTGCTGTACTATCTACACTTTGTTGTTTACCAGCTTTTTTATTTCTTTTTTTTGGAGTAAGTGTTGGAAGTTTATCATTTTTGAGTGAACTTGGATATCTAAGAATTCCTTTTGGAATTTTAACTATATTGCTTCTTTTTTGGGCGTATAAAAAAAGTAAAACAAATATAAGTTGTGCTTGTGAGAACAAAGGAAAAGTTATAATGATTACAAGCTTATTTGCAGTTTTGTTTTTTCTATTATTATTTTATCCAGAGTTTTTAGTTTATTTTGTAGATTAAGGTTTTTTATGAAGAAATTATTATTGTTTATATTTTTGTCTTTAAGTGTTTTTGCTAAAGAAGTTGAAATAGAAGTTGAAAAAATGCATTGCCCTTTATGTACAACAATGGTAAAAAAAGCAATTAAAAAAGTTGATGGGGTAAATAAAGTTAGTGTTAAATTAAATACTAAAAAAGCTACAGTAAATTATGATGAATCTAAGACAGATATAAAAACTATCTTAGAAGCTATAAAGACAACATCATACGAAGGAAAGGTTATAAAACCTTAAATTTCTTCTAAGGCTAGTTCATTGAATCTATATGTTTTATGTTGAACTTTAACTAAAATATTCTTTTCTGCTAACTCTTTAAAAAGCTTAATTAATGTAGGCTTTGAAATATTTATATGATCCATAATATCACTATATGAAGCAGAAAATAGATTATTATTATCAAGGTTATTTATAATAAACTTGATTATATCAACTTGTTTACTATCAGTAATAGCTGAGATTGTTCTAATAACATTTGTATTTCTTCTTATCTCTTTTTCTTGAACAACAGGAAGTAATATATCATGCAATGAGTTTAATAACTCTTTTATATTAATAGGTTTAACTATATAATTTTCAACTTTTAGTTTAATTGCATCTAAAAGATATTTTGTATCTGTATGAGCTGTTGTTAAAATTGTTGGAATACATATACCTTTTTGTTCTTTTATCAATTTTAAAAAGTCAATTCCATTTTCATTTTCAAGTAAAATATCTGAGATAATAACATCAATTTTTTTATTTTTTAATATCTCTAATGCTTCTTTTGATGTTTTAGCTGCATATATATTATTTACAAAATCTTCAAGTACATCTGTTGTATGTCTTAATAAATCTTCATCATCTTCAAGATATAAAATATTAAATTTGTTTAATATATTTAAATCTTTATTTTTCATCATTTTCCTCTTTTAATATTGGTATTTTTATAATAAATAAACTACAGTTATAGTTTTTGTCTTTGTTGATTTTATGAATTATATTTTTTTGATAAATAGAACCATACATATGTTTTTCGATTATTTGTTTAGACATATATAATCCAATTCCTGTACCAGCACTTTTATATTTTGTTGTGTAATATGGTTCAAAAATTTTAGGAGCAATATCTTGAGGAATTCCTCCTCCATTATCAATAAAGTTGATTACTACATCATCTTTATATTGTTTTATAATTACTTTTATAATTCTATCATTTTTATTTATATTTGTGTATAAAGCATCTTTAGAGTTATTTATCAAATTTAAAAAAACATGAGATAATTCATTGTAAAAACTATTTATTTTTATATCTTTTTTCATTGTTAGGTAAGTTTTAATTCCAGCTTTTTCTAAAGCATATTTTGATAATTCAAAAGAGTGTTCAATACACTCTTTTACACTAAACTCTTTTTTTGTTTTATCAGGTGAAAAAAAGTTTTTAAAATCATCTAGGGTGTTAGACATATTTTCAGCTAAAAATAGGGCATCTTTTACTTTATCATCTATAAATTCATCTGTTAGTTTTCCAAGTTGCATTTTTGTTTGAAAGCTTTGTATAATCATAGTAATTGAACCAAGAGGTTGTCTCCATTGGTGAGCAATATTATTAAGCATCTCTCCTAAACTTGCAAGCCTTGCTTGCTGAAACATGATAATATCTTTTTTCCTATTATTTTTTACTTCTTGAACAACTCTTTTTTCAAGTGAGTTATTCAATTCAACTAACTCTTTTGTTTTGCTCTCTACTTTTGCTTCAAGAAGTTTATGAAGTCTTTTAAAGTGATTAATTAATAAAACAGAAAGTATTACTGAAAATAGGAATATTAAAACTATTGAAAACATTGATACTGTAATAATAACTTCAAAAACTTTTTCTGTATCTCTTTTTTCATTTAAAGCTAAGGTTAAATCATAATTTATCAAACTTGTAATATAGATATTTATTGCATTTATTTCAAGATGAAGTTTGGCAAACTCTTTTACAAGATTTTTATTGTGATTTGCAATTTCAAGATTATGAAGTCTTGCATTTATATTAATCATCTTTTTATCAATATTTTTAGAAATACTTTTATGTAGTGTCTCATTTTTGTAGTATTGATGTTGTGTAACTAAGAACTTTTTTATAAAATCACCAATATAAATAGCAGGTTGTTTTATATCTTTAGCTTTTTTATACTCTCTCCAGTTTGTTTGTATTAATTGTAGTGCAAGATTAATAACCTCTTTTGCTTGCGTATATGTGATATTTTTATTCTCTATATCATATAAAGTATCTTGAATATTTACTGTGTATGTATCTTTAATGCTTTCTAATTTTATTAAAGGTTTTGTTCTTTGTTCATATAACTTATCAAAATCATATTTAATAGAAAAAGTTGACATAAGTGAAAGAACAACAATACTTAACATTCCACCTGAAATAATAAATATTAATATATTTGTTTTTAGTGTAAAGTTAAAATTATCAAAATATGAAAGTATTTTTTTAAACATTATTTATTAATCTCTTTAAATCTATTGTTTTCATATGTAAAAAGATAAATTTTATTTAATAATTGCTTATTTTTAAAATCTATTTTTATTCCTTTTAAAGTATCTTTAGGAAGCTTTTCATAAGCTTTAATGAATTTTTCTTTAGTTAAAGCACCATTTATATCTTTTAGTGCTGATACTACAAGTTTAGCTGATAAAAAAGCTTCTAATGATATAAATCCAGGTTCGAAATTTTTATTGTATTTATTTAAAACTTCATAGTATTCATTTACTACAGGAATTGTTCTATCTTGAAAGTTTGGAACAACTTGGGAAAAAATCAAATTATTAGTATTGCTTTGTTTTAACTCTTTAATCATTGCATTAGCATCTCCAAAAGAGATATTACAAAATAGTGTATCTTTAAACTTTGGATTCTCTTTTGCTTTTTTTATAAATAGTGCATTTGCTTTATTTGCCCCTATCATTATAATTGCTTGGGGATTTGCATTTTTTATTTCATTGAATGCATGGCTTATTGAAAGGGTATTTCTTTTATAACTTCCCTCTGCTACTAATTTTAATTTTCTTTTTTTTAAAGAGTTTATAACAGATACATATCCTTCTTCTCCATAATCATCATTTTGATAAAACACTGCAAATTTAGATATTTTTTTGTCATAATGTAAATATTTTATAAGCACTTCTATCTCTTCTTGATAAGAACTTCTAAAGTTCAAGAAATTATTTTGATTTTTATTTCTTAAAAAACCAGCTCCTGTAAAAGATGATACAAATGGAATGTTTTCAATTTCAACAGTAGGTAAAACACTTTTTACTGTTGGTGTACCAACATAACCAAAAAGAGCAAAAACTTCATCTTGATAAAGAAGCTTATTTGTATTTTTCATAGTTAGTTTTGGTTCATACTTGTCATCATAAATAATATACTCTATTTTTTTATTTCCAAGAAGCTTATTTTCATTTGAATAATTAAAATATGAGTTTGCTCCTGTAGTAACAGCTTCTCCCCACTCTTTGATTACTCCTGTTTTAGGAATTGAACCACCAAGTTTTATGGAAGGGTTTCGGTACTCTTTATCTTTAAATATGAAATAGATTGTAAGTAAAATTGATACTAATATAAATAGTTTTTTCGTCATGAAAGTATTTTACAAAAAAAATGTTTAATATCTACAATTACCAAGAAATAATCTTTTAAGGGGTTTGATTTAAGTAGCACAAGCTTTTTGTTAAATCGAAAGATTGATATTAAGTATGTATTAAGAGTATAAGGAATAAAATTAGGTAAAATTTTATTTACCAAAAAAAGAAAGGCGGAATATGCAAGAATTTGTATATTATAACCCAGGTGGGTTAGATTTTCCATTAGATGAATCTATTTATATAGCTTCAAATATTGAGGAAACAAAAGATGCTAACTTCTTAGTTTCAAATAGTACTGAAATTGATAGTGAAGTAAGTGCTGATGAAATTGATTTTTATATAAAAAATAGCAAAGATCCTATTTCAAAAAAAATTGAGAATGTTTATAAACTTTATGAAATAGCAGCAATTAAATTTGATTGTGCACAAGATATTACATATACACAAAAAGTAGGAAATAGACTTCTTCTAGTTGCTAATAGTGATGACGCAAAAGAGTTTATTTCAAGTATTACTCCTAATGAATTTGATATGTTCCATGTAAGTGAAGATATAATTAAATCAATTTCAGGACATATTGGAAACTTAAGTGTTGTTGTAGATGATGATGGAAAAGAAGTAGTTTTAAAAGTAGATCAGATTGTATGGTTTGATGTAAAACAAATGGGATTAAATCAAAGTGGAAGTTTTGATCCAAAGCAATCTTCTATAAAAGAGGTTATAAGTACTTTAAAAGCAAATATTGAAGAGTATGAGTATAAAAAATTTACTACTTATGATGCAAATATCTGCCAATATCATGAAAGAAGAGAAGAGATTTGTGGTAGATGTGAAGATGTTTGTCCTACTACTGCTATTATTAAAATCGATGATAAAAAACATCTAGAGTTTTCACAAATTGATTGTCATGGATGTGGTGGATGTATCTCAATTTGTCCATCAGGTGCATTGGATTATGCACCAATTCCTAGAGATTCAATTTATGAAATAGCAAAAGAGTATAGGGGATATATACCTTTAATAGTTCCTGATAAAATGAATATTTCAGAACTTAATATTGATTTAAAAGAGAATATTTTACCTTTTAAAATTGAAGGTGAAAAATTTTTACATGAAACTTCATTTTTAACAATACTTCAAGAAAGTGGTTCACAACTAGTTTTTTATACTGACTTTTTATCAAAAGGAAGTAAAGATGCAATTAGAATATTAAATGAAATTTATACTAAAAAATATGGAAAAAAAGCTATTTATGTAGCTATGAATGAAGAAGAGTTATCTCAAGCATTAGAAGAAGTTGATTTTATTGAAGATTCACAATTTTCTTACAATCAAGAAGATGAAAGAAAAAGAGAAATTTTTGCTGTACGACTTTCTGCATTAGTAGGCCAAGATGATTTAGGTGTAGTAAAAACTGGCGAAAATGTTCACTATGCAAAAGTTAATATCAACGAAGATAATTGTACTTTATGCTTATCATGTGTTGGAGCATGTAATGTGGATGCACTTAAAGCGTATCCTGAAGATAATACACTAAGATTAAATCCATCTATTTGTACAGGTTGTGGATATTGCGAACTTACATGCCCTGAAAAAGATTGTCTTACTATTGAACAAGATGTGATTGAGTTAAACTCTTCATGGTTTCTTGAAAGAGTAGTAGCAAAAGATGAACTTTTTGCATGTGTAGAGTGTGGTAAAGAGTTTGCTACAAAAAAAGCAGTTGAAAAAATTGCGAATATGATGGCACCAATTTTTGCAAGTGATCCTAATAAACAAAGAACACTATATTGTTGTGAAACATGTAAGCCAAAAGTAATGCTAGGAAGTGATGTTGTAAGGAATCAAAGAGTATGAAAAGTGAAGAATTGAATAAAGCAAGAGCAATCTACTATGGATTGTTCTGCTCGCTGTTTTCATTTATAAATGAAAAAAAAGAGTATGAAAACATAGTAAATACAATTGAGTTTTTAAGTTCGAATCCAATTGATGAGTATAGTGAAAAATCTTTTTGTAATATGAAAGAGTTTTTAAAAACAAAAGGAATTGAGGGATTAAAAGAAGAGAGCAATGATTTATTTTTTAGTCCAAGTACAACTTTTATTCCTGTTACTGCTTCATACTATTGTGAAGATAGAGATGATGGAGAAAAAAGAGTACAAATGACAAATCTTGTATTAAAATCAAAGTTTAGAAAAGATAATAATAATTTTAAAGAAGCAGAAGATCATATCTGTTTTATATTGAATTTTATTCAAAAATTAATAGAAGAAGATCTTTCTCAAGATAAAAATGAATTAATTTATGAAGTTTATACACAAGTATTAAATGAAATAATAGATAGTTTTATTGAAAAAATATATAAACATGAATCAAGTATATTTTATAAAGATGTAGCAGTAGCATTAAAAGTATTTATTGAACTTGAAAGAGCACTTTTAAATATAGCAAAGACAGATTCAAGTAAACATAGAAAACAACAAGAATTATTTCATCAAAAGAAAAAAGGTTTCACAAAAAGAGCTAAAAGAAACTTTGATGAGGTTACAAGTTTATAGTTTTTTTTATTTTTAAATATGCAAAAAATGCATATTTATAGAATATTTAAACATAATAAGTAGTATATAAAATTTATAAATTTTAAAAAATAGAGTCTTTTAATATGCAAATTTTGCATATTAAAAGGGATAAGTGAGCAAATGTGATTTATTGACTTATCTCTTTTTGATAAAAGAGAGAAAAATTGCTTGGAGGAAAGTATGAAAGAAGAAAGACGGAGTTTTGTAAAAAAAACTCTAGGTGCAAGTGCACTTGTAGCTGCAGGAAGTGCAATTCCTGTAATGGCAAACAGTACAAATAGTAGTGTTTCAAGTTCAAATGGTGTCGTTGTTGGAAAATCTCCTAAAAAAGAGATTTTATATAAAGAAACAGCTCAATGGGAAGCTTTTTATAAAGCTAGTTATTAAGGAAAAAGATAATGGGTAAAAATATACTCAATGACTTATCTTTGAAAATGGGAAGAAGAAATTTTCTTAAACTTGCTTCAATCGGTGCAGGAGTAGGGGCAACATCAATGTTTGCTTCTGGTAATACTGTAAGAGAAGCAACTAAAGAAGAGATAAAAAATCCTTTTCCAGGTTCAAAGAAAGTAAAAACAATTTGTAGTATTTGTTCTGCAGGTTGTGGAATTGTAGCAGAAGTTCATAATGGTGTTTGGGTAAGACAAGATGTAGCTCAAGACCATCCAATTAGTGAGGGAAGTCACTGTTGTAAAGGTATTGACCAAATTGATTTAGTTAAAAGTAAACAAAGAGTTAAGCATCCTTTAAAAAAAGTGGCTGGTAAATGGCAAAGAATCTCTTGGGAACAAGCTATAAATGAAATATCTGAAAAGATGTTAAAGTTTAGAAAAGAGAATGGTCCTGATGCAGCAATGTTTTTAGGGTCTGCAAAATTCAATTTGCAACAAGCTTTTTATTTTAGAAAGTTTGCTGCTTTATGGGGTACAAACAATATTGATCACGTAGCTAGAATCTGACATAGTGCAACAGTTGCCGGTGTGGCAAATACATGGGGTTATGGCGCTATGACAAATCATTTTGGTGATGTTGTTGGTAACTCAAAAGCTATTTTAATGATAGGAGCAAATTCAGCTGTAGCAAATCCAATTGGATTTAAGCACTTTCTTCAAGCAAAAGATAGAAACAATGCTAAGCTAATAGTTGTTGATCCAGTATATACAAAATCTGCTGCTAAGGCTGATCATTATTTAAGAATCAGAACGGGTACAGATGTTGCATTTATTTATGGCTTATTACATATTATTTTTAAAAACGCTTGGGAAGATAAAGAGTTTATTGATAGTCGTGTTTATGGAATGGATGAAGTAAGGCAAGAAGCTGAAAAATGGACTCCTGAAGAGACATCTGATGTTACAGGAATTCCTGCTGAACAAATTATTCAGCTTGCTACACTATTAGCAAAAACAAAACCTACAACAGTTGTATGGGCATTAGGTATTACACAACATAGTACAGGGACATCAAATACAAGAATTCTTCCAATACTTCAATTAGTACTTGGAAATATGGGTAAAAAAGGTGGAGGATGTAATATTATTAGAGGACATGATAATGTTCAAGGTTCAACAGATATGTGTTGTCTTGCTGATAGTTTACCTGGATATTATGGATTAAGTGAAGCATCATGGAAATATTATGCAAAAGCATGGGGTATTGATTTTAATTGGTTACAAGGAAGATTTCACTCTCCAAAATGGATGCATGAAAAAGGTTTTTCACTTGCAAAATGGTGGCAAGGAGTATTACAAGAAGAGAAAACATACTCATCAAGTCCTATTAGAGCTTTATGGGTTCAAGGTACTGGTATTACTTCAATGGCACAAACTGCAAAAGTACAAGAGGCTTTAGATAAATTAGATTTATTGGTAATTGCAGAACCATTTGTAAATGAAGCAGCAGTAATTACAAGTAAAAAAGATGATATTTATATTTTACCAGTTGGAACACAATTTGAAACAGAGGGTAGTGTAACTGCAACAAATAGATCTTCTCAATGGAGAAGTAAAGTTGTTGATCCATTATACGAAAGTAAAACTGACCATGAAGTAATGTTTGAGTTTGCTAAGAAATTTGGTTTTTATGATGAGTATGTAAAAGCTATGAAAATGGATATTGTTGATGGTGAAATTAAAGTTGTAAAAGATAATTTTGTATGGCCTGATGATGCAGCAAATGAAATTGCAAGAACAGTCAAAACTATTGGTCTTGGTGGTTGGACAGCAAAAAGATTAAGAGAACACCAAGAAAATTGGCATTTGTTTGATCCAATAACACTAAGAGGTTATGGAAAAATGAAAAACCAATATTATGGATTACCTTGGCCTAGTTGGGATACAAAACATCCTGGAAGTCCAATTCTTTATGATGTTGATACACCTGTAAAACAAGGTGGAATGGGATTTAGAAATAGATTTGGTTTAGAACACGATGGTGTTTCTTTGCTTCCTGATGAAAAAGTAAATGTTAAAGGTTCAAAAGTAAAAGGTGGATATCCTGAAATTACTAAAGATAATATAGAAGAAGTTTTAAAAATCACATTAACAGATGATGAGAGAAGAAAAATTGGTGCAAATTGGAAAGTTGATTTAAGTGGAATTATTCAAGAAAAATGTAATGAAGCTGGTGTTTGTGTATATGGAAATGCAAAAGCTAGAGTTAAAGTTTGGACTTTCCCTGATCCTGTACCAAAACATAGAGAGCCAATTCACTCTCCAAGACATGATTTAGTAATGAAATATCCAACATATGAAGACCAAACAAATAACTTTAGAGTTGATGTAAGATTTAAATCAGAACAACAGCAACAAGATTGGTCAAAAGATTTTCCTACAATGCTTGTAACAATGAGGGTTGTAAATTTAAGTGGTGCTGGTATGTTAGAAAGAACAAGTAAATATCTTTCACATATTACTCCTGAAATGTTTGCACATATAAATCCAGAATTAGCAGCACAACATGGATTAAGAGATGGTGAAATGATGTGGTTACATTCACCTCAAGGTACAAAAATTAAAGTAAAAGCTATTTATAGTCATAGTGTTACTCCTGATAGAATTGCTTTACCATATAACTTTGCGGGAATGATGCAAGGTGTTGATATGAGTGCAAATTATCCAGATGGAACAAAGCCATATGTTATTGGTGAGAGTTCTAATACTATTACAAACTATGGATTTGATATTATTACTCAAATTCCTGAGTTTAATGCTGGTCTTTGTAAGATTGAAAGAGCGTAGGAGTAAAGTATGAGTGAAATGTCAAGAATGAAATTTTATTGTGATGAAGATAGATGTATTGAGTGTTTTGCTTGTTCGGTTGCTTGCTCAGAAGCCCATGAGTTACCAACAGGAATTAGTAGAAGAAAAGTAATAACATTAAATGAAGGGAAAGAGAGTTTAGAATACTCTTTATCAATTGCTTGTATGCATTGTACAGATGCACCTTGTGAACAAGTATGCCCAGCTGATTGTTTTTATATTAGAGAAGATGGAATAGTTCTTCATGATAAAGAGACTTGTATTGGATGTGGATATTGCTTATATGCTTGTCCATTTGGAGCTCCACAGTTTCCAAGAGACGGAGCATTTGGAGCAAAAGGTGCAATGGATAAATGTACAATGTGCGCAGGAGGTCCATTGGAAACTAATTCAAGTGAGGAAAGACATATGTATGGACAAAATAGAATAGCAGAAGGAAAAGTTCCTTTATGCGCAGCTGTATGTTCAACAAATGCACTTTTAGTAGGTGACTCACAAAGAGTTTCTCAAGTATATAGAACAAGAGTTCTTTCAAGAGGTCATAATCATACTGCAACTCCAAAAGCATGGAAGTCTGCATATGGTTCATAAGAAAGTATTAATATGAGATTTAAATATATAATTTTAATACTTATAGCTTTAACTTCACTGGCATTTGCCAGTGAAAGTGCAATATTTGGAAAAGATTTAATTCCAAATATATTAGCTTATGATAAAGAGGGATCTTTACATTTAGGTAAATGGTTTACTCTATTACAAAGCACATATTTTAAACCTATATTCTTAGGCGTATTATTAGGAGTACCAGCACTCTTTTTTATACACTATAAAATTATAGGGCCAATGATTTTTTCTCATGATAGAAAAAAGATTTATGTTTTTTCAGTTTTTAATAGAGCAATTCACACAATAGCAGCAATATCATTTATACTACTTATACCAACAGGAGTAGTTATGGTATTTGGTGATTTTTTTGGTGGTGGTGAATTTGTTAGAATAAATAAAGATATACATGCAATTGCAACATTACTTTTTGTTATATCTGTAATACCTATGTTAATAATGTGGTTTAAGGAGATGCTTCCTACAAGTGATGATATAAAATGGCTTATGATTTTAGGAGGATATTTAAACAAAAGAAAAGATCCTATTCCAGCTGGTAAATTTAATGCAGGTCAAAAAATGTGGTTTTATGTATGTACTTTTGGAGGAATAGTAATGATTGCAACAGGTGCAATTATGTTTTTCCAAGACTTTAAAATTGATTTTATTGCATCACTTGGTTTATCTCAAATTGATTTATTAAGATTAAGTGCAATAGTTCATAATGTTTTAGGTTTTGCTGTTTTAGCACTATTTATGACACACCTTTATATGTCTGTTTTTGCAATTAAAGGTGCAATTCATAGTATTATAACTGGTTATAAAGAAGAAGAAGAAATAGAAATTTTACATAGTTCTTTTTATAAAAAGTTAAATAAAGATAAAAAAATCTAAAAAATAGTAAAAATTCTCTCAATCTTTGAGAGAATTTTTCTAAAATTTTGAAACTTTTTGAAATTTTAGAAAAATTGATTTAAATCAATATAAAATGAATGAAAAATTATTTTAATTTATCTCCAATTTCTAAATATGCAAAAATGGCATATTTTTAAAAATATGATACTGCGGGAGTAGTAAAAATCTTTAAATAATAGTAAATAAAAAGTAACCAAAAAATAGTAATGATTTTACTAAAAAAAAAGTGTTTCTTTTTTTTACAATTACTCTTCAATTACCCTTTATAGCTACTGTTTATTCATAATAAACTAAGTTAGATTTAAAGTTTATAGTCATACAATTAGGTAAATAAAAATTTACCAAAACGAAAAAGTGACAATTAAAATTGGTAAAAAATATGACTATAATTGTCCTGTTTTAATAGTCATGAAAATGTTACTTTTTATTTGGCAAGGAAAAAAAATGAAAGAACAAGAAGTTAATAAAGCAAGAGCAGTATATTATAAAATTTTTAGTGGTTTTTTTGTTTATCTTACAGATCAAAGTAGATATTTTGAATTATTAAGTTTACTTGATATTGTAAAAACAAATCCATTAGATAATGCTTCAGGTGAAGCTTTTACTAATATTGCAAATAAACTTCAAAAAGATTCAAATGTGGCTTTATTACAAGAGTATGATGATATCTTTCATAATCCACATACTACACAAGTTAGAACAACTGCATCATTTTATGATGAACAAGTTGAAAGTGGTAGAAAAAGAGTTCAAATGCTTGATTTTTTAGCAAAAACTAAAATAAGAAGAGATGAAAAAAACTATTCTGAATATGAAGATAGCATCGGATTTGTTTTTGCTGTATTATCTGAATTGGCAAATTTAGTAGCTGATGGACAAGAACAATATAAAACAGTTCAACACTGTATATTTGCTGATGTATTAAATGAGTTTGTTGATGAGATTTCAAGAACTATATATGAACATGAAAAAGCAGATATTTTTAAAGATGTTATTGTTGCATTACTATCTTTCATGGAGTTTGAAAGATTGTATTTAGAAGTTTCAAGAGCAAAACCAAAAGAGTTTAAAAAACAAGAAGTTAATAAAGAAGAGACTATTTCTAAAGAAGAGATGGAAAGAAGAGCACGAAATAAAGCTGCAAAAGCAGCTGGAGCAAAAAAACAAGATGATGTTTTTATCACTTATGATGTAGAGAGTGATATTTAATTAATAACTTCTAAGGGACAAAGAAAGAGTAAGTTTTACTTTTTCTTTGTCTCTTAGAGACTGAAAAAACAATAAGGATCAACTATGCAAAACGAAAGAAGACAGTTTGTCAAAAAAAGTGCAATGGTTGTTGGTGCAAGTGTAGCTGTTGGTGCTACTACACTAGCTGCGAGCGGAAAAGGCTATGAAGCTGATTCTAATGGTGTTGTTATAGGGAATTCTAACAAAAAAGAGATTCTTTATAAAAAAACAAAAGCTTGGGAAGATTATTACAAACAAGCAAAATAAATAAAAAGGTGTTAGTATGTCAAATAGTACATATGATGCATTAAAAGCTAAAGTAGGTAGAAGATCATTTATTAAAATGGCTGCTGTTGCTACGGCTTCTAGTGCTGTAAGCGCTTTTGCAAGTAATGATGGTGTTACTAGAAAAGCAACTGCTGAAGAGGTAAAAAATCCTTTTCCAGGTTCAAAAAAAGTAAAAACTATCTGTACTGCATGTTCTGTAGGATGTGGTATTATTGCAGAAGTACACAATGGTGTGTGGGTAAGACAAGAAGTTGCACAAGATCATCCAGTTTCTCTTGGAGGTCATTGTTGTAAAGGTGCTGATATGATTGATATGGTTAGGTCAGAAGTTAGACTTAAGCATCCAATGGTTAAAGAAAAAGGGCAATGGAAAAGACTTTCTTGGGATGAAGCATATGAAAGAATCTCTAAGAAAATGAAAGAATTAAGAGAAAAAGAAAGCCCTGATTCAACAATGTTTTTAGGATCAGCAAAAATGAATACAGAGCAAGCTTACTATTTTAGAAAGTTTGCAGCAATGTATGGAACAAATAATATAGATCATCAAGCTAGAATCTGACATAGTGCAACAGTTGCCGGTGTGGCAAATACATGGGGTTATGGCGCTATGACAAATTCTTTAGGTGATATACAAAATGCTAGATCAATAATTATTTTTGGAGCTAATCCAGCGGTTAATCACCCAGTAGGATTCGCACATTTTCTTAAAGCAAAAGAGAGAAATAATGCACAAATAATTGTAGTAGATCCAGTATATACTAAAACAGCTGCAAAAGCTGATCATTTTTGTCAAATTAGACCAGGTACTGATATTCCATTTATGTATGGAATGTTGAATATAATATTTAAAAACGGTTGGGCAGATGAAAGCTTTATCAATGATAGAGTTTACGGAATGGATTTAATTAAAGAAGAAGCTAAAAAATGGACTCCTGAAAAAGTTGCTGATGTAACTGGTGTTCCTGCTGATAAATTAATTCAAATTACAACTGTTTATGCTAAAAATTCTCCAGGTACATTAATCTGGGCTATGGGTCTAACTCAACACACAATTGGTTCTTCTAATACAAGATTAGCACCAATCGTACAACTTGCTCTTGGTAACATGGGTAAAGCTGGTGGAGGAACAAACATTTTAAGAGGGCACGATAATGTTCAAGGTGCTACTGATATGGGTTGTTTATCTAATTCTCTTCCAGGTTATTATGGTTTAGCAGATGGTTCATGGAAATATTTCGCAAAACAATGGAATGTTGATTATGAATGGCTAAAAGGACAATTTCAATCTCCTGAATGGATGAATAAAAATGGATTTACACTTGCTAGATGGTGGGCTGGTGTACTTGATGGTAAAAATGGAAATGATAAAATCCATAATGGTAAAACAGGTCTAAAAGCTCTTTTTGTTATGGGTAATGGTATTACATCTGTTGCGCAACAAGCAAAAATCAAAGAAGGTTTAGATAACTTAGAGTTATTAGTTTTAGCTGATCCTTTTGTAAATGAAGCAGCTGTATTAACTGATAAACAAGATGATGTTTTCTTATTACCAGCAGCAACTCAGTTTGAAACAGAGGGTAGTGTAACTGCTACAAATAGATCTGCACAATGGAGAAGAAAAGTTGTTGAGCCATTATATGAGTCAAAACCTGACCAAGAAATTCTATTTGAATTATCTAAAAGATTAGGTTTTTATGATCAATATACTGCATCTATGAAAGATAGTAGTGGTAAATTTACATGGCCTGAAGATGCAACAAGAGAGATTGCAAGAATTATTAAAACAATTGGTTTAACAGGATGGACTCCTGAAAGACTTAAAAAACATACTGATAATTGGCATATGTTTGACCAAGTATCACTTAGAGGTTATGGAGAGATGAAAGGCGAGTATTATGGTTTACCATGGCCTTGTTGGACAGAAAATCATAGCGGAAGCCCAGTACTTTATAACACAAATTTAAGTGTAAAAGATGGAGGTATGGGATTTAGAAATAGATTTGGCCTTGAACATGATGGAGTTTCTCAATTAGCTGCTAAAGGTAGTGCACCAAAAGGCTCTAAAGTTGATGGAGGATATCCAGAAATTACAAGAGATAACATTGAAGAAGTTCTAAAAATCAAATTGACAGAAGAAGAGAAGAAAAAAATTGGTAAAAACTGGAAAGTTGATAGATCTAATATTATTGCGCAAAAATGTATGGAAGCTGGAATTGCACCATATGGAAATGCAAAAGCAAGAGCTAGAGTATGGACATTCCCTGATGAAATTCCAATGCACAGAGAGCCATTACACTCTCCAAGACAAGATTTAACTAAAAAATATCCTGCTTATGTAGATAAGGATAATCACTTTAGAGTTGATACAAAGTATATCTCTAAACAAACAGAACAAGATTGGTCAAAAGACTTCCCTATTAACTTAGTTACAGGAAGACTTGTAAATATGAACGGTGCTGGTATGGAAAATAGAGCATCTAAATATCTTGCAGCATTAAGTCCTGAAATGTTCTGTAGTATTAATCCAGATTTAGCAGGTCAGTTAGGTGTAAGAGATGGTGGTATGATCTGGATTCACTCTCCTGAGGGAACGAAAATTAAAGTAAAAGCTAAATATTCATATTCTGTTAGCCCAGATAGAGTATTTTTACCTTTCCACTTTGCAGGACACTTCCAAGGGGAAGATATTAGTCATAAGTATCCAAAAGGAACAAAACCTTATGCTATTGGTGAAAGTGCGAATACTGTTACTAACTATGGTTATGACATTATTACACAAATTCCAGAGACAAAAGGCGGATTATGCCGAATAGAAAGAGCGTAGGAGTTTAGGTATGAGTGAAATGTCAAGATTAAAATTCTATTGTGATGAAGGTAGATGTATTGAATGTGATGGATGTTCAATTGCGTGTGCTGAAGCTCATGAATTACCAGCTGGTATTAATAGAAGAAAAGTAATAACATTAAATGAAGGAAAAGAGGGATTAGAGTACTCTTTATCAATAGCTTGTATGCATTGTAATGATGCACCTTGTGAGCAAGTATGCCCAGTTGATTGTTTTTATATCAGAGAAGATGGAATAGTACTTCATGATAAAGAGACTTGTATAGGTTGTGCTTATTGTTTATATGCTTGCCCATTTGGAGCTCCACAATTTCCAAGAGAAGGTGCCTTTGGAGCAAAAGGTGCTATGGATAAATGTACAATGTGTGCTGGTGGACCACTAGAAACAAATAGTGAGAAAGAGAGACATATCTATGGACAAAATAGAATCTCAGAAGGAAGAGTACCTGTATGTGCGGCTATGTGTTCAACAAAAGCATTATTAGTAGGAGATGCACAAGAAGTAAGCGCAATATATAGAGAAAGAGTTCTAGCAAGAGGTCATGGGGTACAAACATCACCAATGACTTGGAGTAGAGCATACGGAGCAAAATAAGGCTTATGATGAAACGAAAAATGATAATCATCTTTTTAGCTTTAACTACAGCAGCATTTGCTGCTGATAGTGCTATTTATGGTGAAGAGTTAATAACAAATATATTAGGTTATGGAAAAGAGGGTTCATTACATTTAGGTCAATGGTTCACAGTACTTCAAGGGAAATATTTTTCAATAGGGTTCTTAGTTGTAGCTCTTGGAATACCAGCAGTATTTTTAATACATTATTTAATTATTGGACCAAAAGTATTTTCACATGATAGAAAAAAGATACCAGTATTTACAATATTTCATAGGGTAATCCACTGGATTGCAGGAGTATCGTTTTTAGTGCTAGTACCAACAGGTTTTATCATGGTGTTTGGTACAACATTTGGAGGAGGAGAGTTTGTAAGAATATGTAAAGACTTACATGCTTTATCAACAGTACTGTTTTGTATAGCAGTAGTTCCAATGTTAATAATGTGGTTTAAAGAGATGCTACCAACAATGGATGATGTAAAATGGATGATGATACTTGGTGGATACTTAAGTAAAGTAAAAAGACCAATACCAGCAGGTAAATTCAATGCCGGACAAAAGATGTGGTTTTGGGTATGTACATTTGGAGGGATTTTAATGATTCTAACAGGTGCAGTAATGTTTTTCCAAGACTTTGAATTAGCAATAATAAAATCAATGGGATTAACACAAATTGATTTTCTAAGATTAAGTGCAATAGTACATAATATATTAGGTATGGCAGTAGCAGCATTATTTTTCACACATATTTATATGTCAATGTTTGCAATTAAAGGTGCTATACATAGTATGATTACAGGGGATAAAGAAGAAGAAGAGATTGAAATTCTTCACAGCACTTATTATAAAGAGTTAAAAAAACAAAATAAAGTTTAGATTAAAAAATAAAATATAAATTAAAAAACTGGGGAGATTTAAGTTCTTCCCAGTTTTTTTTTATTATAATGTTCTTTTTAAACATATTAGTAAAAGTGAAATAATGGATAATCAAAAATATTTAAAAAAAGTAATAATAGATAAAGTATCAGGAAATGAAGCCGTTGAGTTTGATGATGTAACAATTGAAGAATCAAGATTAAATCTATATTTAAATGGAGAAAAGGCTATCTCTATGATGTGTATTCCAATAGATCAAGATGCACATGCAATTGGTTTTTTAATGAGTGAAAATGTTATATCAAATATTGATGATGTAGAAGAGTTAACTTTAAGTGAAGATGGATTAAGAGTTGATATTAAAGCAAAAATAAATGAAGGTTCATTAGAAAATTTATATACAGAAAAAACTCTTGTAAGTGGTTGTGGTGGAGGAGTTACTGGAAATGTTGAAGGTAATGTTGAAATACCTTTTAATCAAGTATCTTTCCAAGTTAAACCTGAAACAATATCAACAGAAGTAAAGAAGTTTTATGAAGAGAGCGAACTTTATAAGTTAACAGGATGTGTACATAAAGCTATGATTTATTTACTTGATGGAACAACAGTGACTTCTGAAGATATAGGAAGACACAATGCAATTGATAAAGTTGTAGGAAAGTGTAAACTTAAAGGTTTAGACACAACTAAATCAGTTTTATTTGTAAGTGGAAGATTATCATCTGAAATGGTTACAAAAGCGGTTATGCATAAAGTTCCTATTATAGTTTCAAGAACAGCACCCACATATCTTGGAGTACAAACTGCACATAAACATGGAGTTACATTAATAGGTTTTGCAAGAGGCAAAAGAATGAATTTATATACACATCAAGGAAGAATTGATGTCTAGTATTGATGACAATATTGACATAAAACTTGATAATATACAAAAAGAGTTAATCTTAACAAATTTAGACGAAGATGGTAAACTATCATGTCTAAAAGCTTTTAAGGTTGCAAGATTAATTGGTAAAAAGCCAAAAGAGATGTCTGCAATTACAAAAAGTTTAGGAATAAAGATCACAAATTGTGAATTGGGTGTTTTTGGAAAATTAAAATTTCATGATCCTTATATAGAAGTTTATAATAGATTAAAGCAAAACTATATGGGACATAAAGAACTTGGATGCAAAGTTTTATGGGAAGAAGCTCAAAAATCTACTTTAAGAACTGTTGGTTCAACAGTAAAAAACTCTGATATTGAAGTGACACATTGTCAATTAGGGTGTTTTAGAGAAAAAAAAGGTAAGAAAAATGAAAGTAAAAATAAAAGTTTGGATTGAAGACGATGAAGAAAATCTAATTTTTGGAAGTGGAAAAACAGAAGTTTTAGAAAATATAGATACTACTGGCTCTATTGCAGAAGCAGCAAAGAAAGTAGGAATGAACTATAAAAAAGCTTGGACTCATATTAAGATTTTAGAAAAACATATTGAAGAAGATTTAGTTTTAAGATTTAAAGGAAGAGGAGAAAATAGTGGCACAACACTTACTCCAAAAGCTAGAGAAGTTATTCAAACTTATAAAGTTTTAGAAGATGATATAAAAAGATATTCAGAACAAAGATTTCAAGAACTGTTCCATAAAAATGGGAAAGAGATATTAAGTCCAAAGGAGGATAAATAGTGTATAAGTTAAATTTTTTATTGTACCCAAATGTGCAAAATTACCATATTACAAAAGATGATTCACTTAATGTTTTAAGTGATAATGACACCTTTAATAGTTTTAAAAAAGAGTTTACTACAAAATATAATTTTAATGAATTAAAAACAATTGATTTTTCAAAAGCAGGGGTTTTAGGTCTATTTTTAGATTTAAAAGGAAAAATTGCTGTAAGTAAAGGAGAATCAGAAGCTATTATTCAAGCAGCACAAGAGTATGAAAAGTTAGGTTTTGAAATAACTTGGCTTGAATTAAAAAAAGATGGAAGTGTTGATTTAAGTTTTTTAGAAAAAAGTAAGTTTGATTATATATTTATCTCTTCTTATGTGATGGATACTTTTGTAAAAACACAGCTAAAAGATATAAAAAAGTTAAGTAATGCAAAAATTATTTCAAATTGTAGTGCTAATTTTGATAAAGATTGTGATATTGCGATTTTTGATTCTTATAAAATATGTGGATATACAAGTAATGCAATAGTTTTATACAATGATGAGTTTGAAGAACAAAACATTGCAAATATAGACTCAATTGCAGTGAAACTGACTTTTGAAGCTTTAAAAGAGCAAAAATTTAACACAAGTAATAAAGAGATTTTTATAAAAGAGTTACAAGATATTTTTAAAGATGATTTATACTTTTTTGTAGATTATAAAACAACTTTAGATTACTCTTTGCACTTTGGATTAAAAGGAATTAAAGCAAGAGAACTTATAAGAACACTATCTTTATCAAATGTACTTATTACAAATGGAGAGGGTTGCTCTTTAGGATTATCTAAGCCCTCAAGAATTATTCAAAGTATGGGATATGATGAATTAACTAGTAGAAATGCAATCTCTTTAACTTTTAATGAAGAGTATACAAAAGAAGATATTCAAAAAATATCAAAACTTTTTTATAAAAAATATAGACAAATAAAGGTTTTAAATGAGCAATAAATTAACATATTTAGATTTTGATGAGGCTGTAAAAAGAAGTTTGGAACTTGTAAATGCCACAACATTAACACAAATGGTTCCTTTGTTGGACTCTTTAGGAAAAGTTCTTGCACAAGATATAGTATGTGAAAAAAATCTTCCATCTTTTAATAATTCAGCTATGGATGGCTTTGCTTTTAAATATGAAGATGCTGGAAAAACATTAAATGTCAAAAGAGTAATTTATGCAGGAGATAAAAATGAAAAAGTTCAAGCAGATTTAAATGAGGGTGAATGCTATAAGATTATGACAGGAGCTCAAGTTCCAAGTGATGCTGATACAATTGTTCCAATTGAAAATTGTATTGATGTAACAAAAAGTAGTGTAACTTTACCTATTGATATTAAAAAAGGAAGTAATTTAAGATTAAAAGGTGAAGAGCAGACAAAAGGAAATATTTTATTTAAAAAAGGTGAAATAATTGATTCATCTCATATTACACTTTTGGCTTCTCAAGGTATTGTAATGCTTGAAGTTTTTAAAGATATTTCAATTGCTGTTTTATCAACAGGTGATGAGTTAAAAGAACCATGGCAAACTTCTAGTGAAGATGAGATATATAATTGTAACTCGTATGCTTTACTTGCACTATTAAAAGAGAAAGGCTTCAATGCTTCATACAGTGGAGTTATCCCTGATAATTTAGAAAGTTCAAAGAAGTTTATTTCAAATTTAAAAAATTATGATGTGCTTATAACAACAGGAGGTATTTCTATGGGAGATGCTGATTTTGTTGCACAAGCATTTTTAGAAAATGGTTTAGAAACTGCATTTCATGGAGTAAATGTAAAACCTGGAAGACCTATAATGATGGGGAAAATGGGTAAAACTACTGTTATGTCACTTCCTGGGAATCCATTAACTGCGATGGTAAATATGCATCTTTTTGCTATTCCTGTATTAAAAAAACTTCAAGGAAGTAACTGTTTTTATCATGATGTGATAAAAGCAACAAATAAAAAAGATTTTAAAACAAAACAAGGAAGAGTAAATGTTGTACTTGGATCTTGCGAAAATGGAGGTTTTAAGGTAACAAGAGATAATAAATATGGTTCAGGGATGATTACAGCTTTATATGAAAGCAATGCATTATTGGTAACAAATAAAGATACACAAAGTATAAATTGTAATCAAGAGGTTGGTGTTATTAAATTTAATAACAAACTATTAAATAAACAAATAGATATTTTTAATTAAACAATTTAATTTTTATAAAAAGGGAAAACAATGAAATTCAATAAATTAACAATGCTTTTAGCATCAGTTTCAATGGTAGTATCAACAAACTTAATGGCAAAAGATTTAATGATGGCTACAACTACTAGTACAGATAATACTGGATTATTAGACTATTTAGCGCCAAAGTTTCAAAAAGATACTGGTACTACTTTAAAATGGGTTGCAACAGGAACTGGTAAAGCTTTAAAAATGGGACAAAATTGTGATGTCGATATTCTTTTTGTGCATGCTCCAGCAAGTGAGAAAAAGTTTGTAGAAAGTGGATATGGAGTAAATAGAAAACAAGTTATGTATAATGACTTTGTTATTATTGGACCAAAAAATGATCCTGCAAAAGTTAATGGTATGATTGCAAGTAAAGCTTTAGCAAAAATCAAAGAAGCAAATGCAAACTTTTTTAGTAGAGGTGATAACTCTGGAACTAATAAAAAAGAGATTAGTTTATGGAAAAAAGCTTTATCAAAAGCTCCTGAAAAAGCATCATGGTATGTTCAAACAGGTCAAGGAATGTTAAGAACTATTAATATGGCATCTGAAAAAGATGGATATACAATGACAGATAGAGGAACTTGGATTAAGTATCAATCACAAAAAGGTGATAATAATAGTATGAAAATTGTTGTTGAGGGTGATAAATCACTATTTAATCAATATAGTGTAATTACAATTAATAAACAAAAATGCAAAAATGTAAAACCAGAATTAGCAAAACAGTTTACAAATTGGATTGTAAAAGATGAGATTCAAAAATTTATTGCAGATTTTAGATTATTAGGTAAATCATTATTTATTCCTAATGCAGATAAATAAAGAGTTTTTATAAGGTAATAATATTAGATGAATCTTTTTACTGATGGCTTTAATGAAGCTATACAATTGCTTGTATCAGGAAATGATAGTGTATATTCAGCAATTGCTGTAACAATTACAGTATCTTCTTGGTCTTTATTAATTAGCTTAATTATAGGTCTTCCTTTAGGTTTTTTGCTAGGGTATTATAACTTCCCTGGCAAAACCGTTGTAAGAACTATTGTGGATACGCTTTTAGCACTTCCAACTGTAGTTATAGGTTTAATAGCTTATACAATGCTTTCACGAAGTGGTGTATTTGGTGAGTTTGGTTTGTTATTTACTCAAAAAGCAATTATTATAGGACAAATTGTTTTGGGTCTTCCTATTATTATTGCATTAACTGCAACTCAAGTAGAAGCTGTAGATAAAAGACTTTATTTATCTTTAAAAGGATTAGGTGCTAACTCAAGGCAGATTTTATTATCAACACTTCTTGAAGCTAGATTTGGACTTATGACAGCTGCAATGACAGCTTATGGAAGAATTGTCACAGAAATTGGTATTTCTATGATGGTTGGTGGAAATATTAAATATCATACAAGAACAGTTACAACTGCAATTGCACTTGAGACAGGAAAAGGTGAATTTATTACAGGTATTGCACTTGGATTAGTTCTTTTTTGTGTTGCTTTGATGGTTAATATTGTTTTATCTATGTTAAAAAGGAAATGGACACAGTGAAGTCTTTATATGAATTAAAAAATGTAGAACACTATCACAATGAAAAACGAGTTTTAAACATAGATAAATTGATATTAGAACAGAGTAAAATAACAGGTGTTTTTGGACCAAATGGAAGTGGAAAATCTACACTATTTTCTATATTATCTTTTGTATCAAAACCTACTTTTGGGACAGTTTTATTCAATGGAGTTGATAGTAAAAAGCTTGAGCATAAGGTAAAACAAGATATTGTAATTCTTCCTCAAAATCCTTATTTATTAAAAAGAAGTGTTTTTGATAATGTTATATATGGTTTAAGCTTAAGAAATGATACAAAAAATCTAAACCAAAGAGTTACACAAGCACTTAATCAAGTAGGATTAGAAGACTCTTTTAAAAATAGAAAATGGAGTCAACTCTCAGGTGGAGAAGCTCAAAGGGTTGCATTAGCTGCAAGATTGATATTAAAACCAAAGGTTTTAATCTTAGATGAACCAACCTCAGGAGTAGATACAAATTCAGCACAATTAATAAAAGAAGCTATATTTTTAGCAAAACAAAAGTGGGATACTACTTTATTTATTTCTAGTCATGATCATAATTGGCTAAATCATACTTGTGATAAAAAGATTGCACTTTTTCAAGGAGAATTAGTTCAAAGTGGAAGTATAAATTTGCTTTTTGCACCTTGGAAAAAAGATTCTAATGGAAACTTAACAAAAGAGTTTTTTTGTGGTCAAAAGTTGGTATTTGAAAATAGTATTTCCAAAAAAAGGGACTCAATTGTAATGATAAGCTCAGATGATATTTATTTAAATAAAAAAAGTTCTAATAGCATAAAAGCTGTAATAACTTCAATATATAAAGAAAATTGTGATAATCAAATGTTAGTTGAGTTTGTTATTGGAGGTATTACTTTAAATTCAAAACTTTCAAAAAATATTATAGAAGAAAAAAGCCTACTTCCAGGAAGTGAAGTAGATGTAACAATAGATACAAGCAAAGCTTGTTGGATTTAAATTTATTATAGGAAAAAAATATGAAGAAAATTTTATTATCAGCAGTATTAGCTACTGCTATGGCAGCAACATCAGCAATGGCAAAAGAGAAAATTATTGTATTTCATGCAGGAAGTTTATCAGTACCATTTTCACAAATTGAAAAAGCGTTTGAAACAAAATATCCACAATATGATGTTCAAAGAGAAGCTAGTGGAAGTAGAGCAGCAGCTAGAAAAATATCAGAGATTAAAAAAGCAGCAGATGTTATGGCAAGTGCAGATTTTAAAGTAATTGATAATTTATTAATTCCAAATAATGCTAAATTTAATGCACAATTTGCAACAAATGAGATGGCAATTGCATATACTGCTAATTCTAAATATGCAGATGAAATTAATTCAAAAAATTGGCCAGAGATTTTTTTAAGAGATGGTGTAAAAGTAGGTCATTCTAATCCAAATATGGATCCTTGTGGATACAGAAGTATAATAGTTACAAAATTAGCAGAAGATTTTTATAAAATTCCAGATTTTTATAACAAATTATTAGGATATGGAGAGTCTTATAAAGTTGGTGAAGAGAATAAGAAAAAAGTTATTGTAAGACCAAAAGAGACTGATTTATTAGGGCTTATTGAGGCAAATGCATATGATTATTTATATATTTATAAATCAGTTGCCAAACAACATGGCTTAAAATATATTACTTTACCTAAAGAAGTTTCTTTAAAAGATAATGAAAATGCAGATTTTTATAAAACTGCTTCAATTAAAATTGATGGTAAAAAACCAGGTACATTTATAACAAAAACTGGTGCTTCAATGATATATGGAATAACAATTGCAGAAAATGAAAAATCACCTGCAAATAAAGAAGGTGCTATTAAATTTGTAAATTTTGTTTTATCACAAAAAGGACAAGATATTATGAAAAAAAATGGTCAAGGAGTTATTAGTCCAGCAAAAATAACTGGTGATGCTTCTATTTTAGGGAAATAATGAGTTATTTAAAACTAGAGAATTTATCAAGCACAATAGATAGTTTTGTGCTTGATAATGTAAATTTAGAGATTGAAAAAAATGAGTATTTTGTACTTTTAGGGCAAAGTGGAAGTGGAAAAACAAGACTTTTAGAAACAATTGCTGGTTTAAATAACAGTACTGGAAAAATAATATATAAAAATAGTGATATTTCACAACTTCATCCAGAACATAGAGATATAGGTTTTGTATATCAAGAGTTTGCACTATTTCCTAATTTAAATGTGGAACAAAATATTAAATTTGCATCAAAATATAAAAAAATAGACAATGCAAATGAGTTATTTGATGATTTAGTAGATTTTTTAAAACTTGGAAAACTTTTAAAAAGAGAGATTGAGAATTTAAGTGGAGGAGAAAAACAAAGAGTCGCAATAGCAAGAGCTTTGTTTTCAAGACCAAAAATTTTACTTTTAGATGAACCTTTAAGTGCAATTGATCCAACTTTTAGAAACTCTATTATGAAAAGTTTAAAAGATATTCATAAAAGATATGATTTAACTACTATTCATGTAACTCATAATTTTAGGGAAGCCTCTTATTTAGCAAATAAAATTGCTATTATCATGAATGGTAAAATACAACAAGTGGGAAATAGTGAGACAGTATTGAATCATCCTGCAAATATAGATGTTGCAACTTTTTTAGGTTTTAAAAATATTTTTCCATCTTCTTTACTAGGTTTTACTTCATCTTCAAAGTTTTTTTCTGTTGATCCAAATGTTATACATGTATCAAATAAAAAAAGACCAGAGTGTGATTATACTTTTGAAGCAATATTAGAAGATTGTATGGGAGTTGTTGATCATTATAAACTTTTTGTAAATGTAAAGAATCATCAATTTTTTATAAAAATACTTAAAAGAGAGTATGAGGGTTGTTATGCAAATGGTGGCAATAAAGTATTTATTGGCTTTGATAAAAAAGATATAGGATTTATTTAATGCAAAAAAAATCGTTTACAATTTTACTTATTACCCTTGCATGTATAATAGTTTTCTTTTTAAGTATTCCTATTTTAAAGATGTTTGTTGGTGTTGGAAGTGATAAACTAATTGAAACAATAAAAGATGGAGAGGTTTTAGCTTCTATTTGGCTTACTATGAAAGTATCAGCTTGGGCTATGATGTTTGTTTTAATAACAGGATTACCACTTGCATATATTATTGCAAGATATAATTTTCCTGGAAGAAGTTTAATAGAATCAATTATTGATATACCTGTTATGATTCCTCACACTGCTGCTGGTATTGCTCTTTTAACAACTTTTGGAGATACTTTTTTAGGAGATTTTTTTAAGTTTTTTGGAATAGAGTTTGTTGGAACTGAGTATGGAATTATGATTGCAATGATGTTTTTATCAGCTCCTTTTTTAATAAATAGTGCAAAAGATGGTTTTAGAAAAGTTGATGTAAAGCTTGAAAAAGTAGCTAGAACTTTAGGTGCTAGTCCTTTATCTGTATTTTTTAGAATTACTATTCCAAATGCTAAAAAAGATATTATAAATGGTGCATTGATGATGTGGAGTAGAGGGCTTGGAGAGTTTGGTGCAGTTGTTATTTTAGTTTATCATCCTATGACAACACCTGTTTTAATTTTTGATAGATTTAATAGTTATGGTTTGAGTTTTTCTGCACCTGTTGCTGCTGTTATTATAGGTTTTTCAGTTTTAGTTTTTTTAGTAGTAAGATTTGCAACTTCTAGATTAAAGTAGTATTTTGAAAAAAACAAAAATATATTTATTGCCTGGATTGATGTGTGATGAAAGAGTCTTTAAAGATATATATTTTTATTTAGAAAATGAATATGAATTAATATATGTGGATATTCCTTTAGAAGATAGTTTTGATAAAATGATTGAAAAATTAAACTTTAAAGAAGAAAAAGTAAATCTTTTAGGGTTTTCTATGGGAGGTTATTTAGCTACTTATTTTGCATTGAAATATCCTAAAAAAGTAGATAATTTACTTATTCTTTCAGCTTCATGTTGTGCTTTATCAAAAAATGAAATAGCCTTTAGAAAAAAAGCAATCTCTTTTGTAAAAGAGTTTGGTTTTAAACCTTTAAGTAGAAAAAAAATATCAAGTTTACTTGAAAATAAAGATGATTTAAAGTTAATAACTCTAATTTCAAGTATGTATGAAAAAATGGGTGAAAACTATTTTTTAACTCATATGAATGCAAGTTTAAAAAGAAAAGATTTAACTGAAGAAATAATTTGTTCTAATTTAAATTTTAACTTTTGTTATAGTAATAAAGATAGTTTAATAAATCAAAAATGGTTTGAAAACTTAAAAAATAAAAGTAATTGTAATCTTAATATAATAAATAGCACTTCTCATATGATAACTTTAGAGAAAAGTGTATTTATTGTTGATGAAATAAGAAGATCTTTTTAAGCTATTCAAAATTCTCTAATTCATCAAATTTATGGATTATATATTTGTTTTTATCGATTTTTTCAATAATTTTTTTCTTTTTTAAATTATTGATTATTGTAGATACTGTTTGTCTTTTTGAACCAATAAAACTTGAAAGAGTCTTTATAGATAAGTTTAAATCTAAAACATATTTTCCATTTTCTTTTTGATCTTGAGTTGTAGCAATTTCAATTAAAAAAGTCGCTATTTTCTTTTTGCAACTTTTAAAAACAAGGTTTTTTATAATATTTCTTTCAAGTTCTGCTCTATGCTTTAAAGATCTAATTACAGAAGTTGAAAACTCTTTGTTTGCAAAAAGATTTGTAAATTTTTCTGCATCAATTAAGTATACTTCACTATCTTCTAAAAACTCAATTGCACAAGATGTTTCAGGTATGATGATGTTGTTTGCTTTTAAAAAGTATAATACAAACTCTTCACCATCTTCAAAAATCATAGCCTTTGCTTTTCCACTTTTAAAAACATAAAGACTTAATGAACCATCTTCATACTCTAAATTTCCTTTTTTGAATTTTTTTATTTTCAATGAGGAAAAATCTTCTTTAGATAATATCTTTGACAAATCAATTGAGTCAATCCTTAGTCTATTAGATTCCACTTTTATCCTTCCCTTTATAAAATTTAAAAACTAATTTAAGCTCTAATAGCAAAATATTAACTATTTTATACTTTTATTATACTAAATAGAAAAAAATACCAAAAAAACCCCAAGAAAAAATAATTATTTTAAAATAAAATAAAAATTAATATAATTATTTTTTTCTTTAAAAAAATGAAATTTATGTCACCAATCTGACATATAGTAATGTGCTAATTTGTAATATTATCTACCTTGAGGCTTTTGGAAAATAAAATAATTTGATTCTTTTTTTTAAAAAATATTTTTTGTCATATCTATGACAGTCTAAACATTATTTTTTTATTATGATTCTCTTGTTTATTAAGATCGGAAGAGCGTCGTGTAGGGAAAGAG
>ERZ1673962.247-NODE-247-length-43982-cov-27.541694_pt1 | contig 43982 bp, 56 predicted proteins | sample MGYA00580188_ERZ1673962 | MGnify/ENA primary metagenome ERZ1673962 (study PRJEB41334, sample SAMN05608104) | rock metagenome | biome: terrestrial subsurface; feature: shale formation; material: shale | place: USA: Pennsylvania ... | reverse complement strand
CCTCGCTGCGGGCCGCACCAACCCCTTGACTGGCCTACCGGCGCGAGGCGGCAGGGTCAAAAAAAGGTGGCAAATCGTATGACGAAGAGTTGACGCTAGGCGCAAGGTTTGCGATACTACAGGTGTCGGGGGGATGAGCCCCGGCACCGGGGAAACCAGCGGCGGCAACCGCTCCCCGGTTGGGACAAACCAAAGGAGTCTGCACCATGTTCAACCGTGATTCTGTTTTCACCGACACTATCCAGCTTGGCCAGCGCGTGCGCTGCGCCCTCCCCTACTGCGGTTTCGGCACCGTGGTCGAGATTCATGGCGAGCAATCCCCCGAGTCGTGCAAGACCATCGGCGGCGTCGGCGTCATGGGCGGCAATGCCTCCCTGGCTATCGTCTGGGAGAACGGCAAGCGCTCCACCGTACCGGAAACCCTGGCCCGCTCTAGCATCCAGTGGGAAGTGCTGCCCGAGGTGGTCAGCGCCCAGGACGTAGCCGATGCCCTGGCGTTTGCCGAGCAGACCCAGCGCGAAGACGAAGAGGCCAAGGCCCGCGCCGATCGTGCCCACGAAGAGGCTAAGGCGAAGCTGGCCGAGGATGCGGAGCTGGTGGGGCTCAAGCGTGCCGACCAGTGCGACGAATACGCCCCGAAAATCGCCGCTGCCAACCTGCGCAAGCTGCTGAAAAAGCGCTGGCCCGGCGTCAAGTTCTCCGTGCGCATGGAGCGCGGCGCGGCCTCGCTGCGCGTGAGCTGGACGGATGGGCCGACCCAGGATGAGGTCGAAATCCTGGCCAACAGCTTCCAGCGTGGCAGCTTCGACAGCATGACGGACGGCTACGACTACCACCGTTCGCCGTTCGTGGAGCTGTTCGGCGGTGCCGATTACGTGTTCTGCGAGCGCGAGATGAGCGCCGAGCTGATTGCCCAGGCCATCGAGGCGGTTTGGCAGAAGTACCCAGGCAACGTCTGCGACGTGGAGAAGCCCACCCCCGAGGGCATCGCTTCCGGCCGGTTCTCCCTGGTTGAGGTGCCGGGAATCTGGGAGCCGGTTTCCCGCCTGGTGCGGCAGGAAGCGGCCAGCATCGCGGCCTAACCGTCAAGCGGGGCGCGCTGCGCCCCGCTCCCTTCCCTGGTTTGATGAGGTGACAGCATGACCACGACGACCCGCACCACCTTCGCCGCTTTGGCCCTGGCTGCCGCCCTGGTGGGCTGCGCGAGCCACTACCCTGCCCCCTACCACGGCAGCCATGGCGCGACACAGCGCACCGCCGCGCCGCTGGTCGAGGTGCCGCACGTCTCCGGCTCCAGCCGGGGCAGCAGCCCCCAGGCCCGCGCCGCCACCACCATCGGCAACCATCGCACCCCGGCCCGCGTGAGGATCAATGCCCGCGCCACAGGCGACGGCCTGGAGGTGGCCCCGGTGCTGCAATCCCGACATATTCGGTGGCGTTTCTGACCGCTCAGGCCGCCTAACACAGCCATGCGACACAGCGCGCCGCACGTCTAAAAACGCCCCTTTTCGTATGACTAAGAGTTGACGCAAGGCGCAAGGTTTGCGATACTACAGGTGTCGGGGGGGGTGAGCCCCGGCACCGGGGGAAACCAGCGGCGGCAACCGCTCCCCGGCCCAGGACAGCAAAGGAGACAGCAGCATGATCGAGCAGCTTGCCCAGCAAATCCGCGCCGCCTTCCTGCGCGGTGAACGCTTCCACCTCCCGGCCTTGTCTGGCCCCGAGTTCGCCCAGGTGATGACCGCCCTGCGGCAGTGAAGCGCGCAGCGGCCCGGCGTTAGCCGGGCCGCTGCTTTGCTTCCTTTCCGCTTCCTTTTTGCTTCCTCTACGGTTTACCCCACCACATCGAAGCGCGCCTGCTCGCATCCCTCACCGCCACAAATTAGGCCCAGGCCACGCTTCCCCCAGACCTGCGCGCCGCACATCGGGCAACGGTACTTGACCCGGTTGCTCCGGTTGACCGGCTCCAGGGGCGGCGCTTGCACGTAGGGCGACACGTCGCTCCCTGCACTGGTGGGGGCCGCTTCCACCGTGCCGCCTGACTCGCCGCCCGTGGGGTTGGCCAGGGCGCGACCCGTGGCCTCGCCCGTGGGGATCGTTGGAGGGAATCGGTCGAGCCAAGACAGCACAAAATCCCGCGTCAGCAACGCATCGCAGGCAACGTCGAATGACCCACCGGGGGCGATGTAGTGGCTCATGCGCTCGCCAACTCGCTTGCCGCCTTCCTGGCCGGTATGGCTGGGTATCAGTCCCAGGCTTTCCATGCGGTCTGCCCACTCCCGGTTGTGGTATCCGCGTCGGCCTGGCTTTCCATGTCGGTACTGCCATTGATGCACCATTTCATGAACCAGCGTCGACAGAGTGTGCTTGATCGAGCGCACGCCAAAATAGCTCGGGTTCATGGCGATTTCATCGCTCGTCGCGCCGCCTCGATTCACAAACCGCTCGCGGCAGAAGTAACCGTAGGTGCGCTTTTCGCGCTGGAGGGTGATGAGGCAAGGGGGCAGCTCGCCGCCGAACAGCTCGATGTTGAAGTAGTCGTAAGCGGTTTGTAGCTCGTCGTATATCTCGCGGGTGGGGTGCATGGCGTTCGTCTTTTCTGGATTGTGCAATCCATAGTGTAGACGGTTGGATTGTGCAATCCAGAAAACGCCAAGTCGGGGCTCCCGGCCGGGGCCGGGACGGGCTCTATCGCTACGCGACCGAGCCCCGCCGTCCGCTCGTCCCTCGCTCCCGGCGTGTCTCGGCCCTGCGGGTCACGATCCCTAGCCTCTCCGGCCGCTGCGCGGCCTGCGCGCTCCGCTTGCCGGAGGCGCTAGGGCAAGAATCCGAGGCTGAGGAACAGCGCCAGGATACCAGCGGCACCGATGGCCGCGCCCAGCGCGGCGGATAGCAGCGCTACCCCGGCCACCCGGCGCGACATGCGCGCCGAAACGGCTTGTGCGTCCTGGGCAGCCTGCCGGGAGGCGTGTTCGATGGACTGCGAGCCGTCCTTGACGGCTCGCACCACCTCGCGCTGTGCTGCAATGAGCGCTTGGTGCTGGTCGCGCAGCGCCGCCGCCTGGGCGGCGCTGTCCTCCTGATGCTGTTGGCGAAGCGTCGTCAGCTCCTCGCGGAGTGCGGTGGCTTCTTGCAGAATGTCCTTGGCATCACCCACGAACCATTCAAACATCACCTCTTCGCGGGAAGGCGGACGATCACCCATGGCTTAGCTCTCCATAATGGCCTTGAATGTTTCGTCAAGGCTGTTCCGAATCGGGATAGCCTGGCGAGTCCACCGGAACATTCTGGCGTATTCCTGGGCCTTTTGCTTGGATTCCGCTTCGCGTGCCAGTTGCTTGTAATCCACGTCATCACGGATCAGTTCAGCAAACGACATGCGCTTATGGGCGAGGTAGTCGAACACTTCACTTTCATGGATGAACGCCCCGTCAAAAACTTGTGCCTGCCCAGACTTCTTGATGTAGGCCAGCACGTCGGACATTTCTTCCTTGGGGTCTGCATTTTCAATGCGGTTCGGCAGGAACACGATCTTTTCAGCGGGCACGCCCATTTCCACCAGGGCACTAATGGTCTTGATGGCTTCCTTCCAAGACTTAGGCTCGGGGGTGGCAGGCACTACATATTTGTCGAACTCTTCAATAGCACCATCGAAGCGCGACATTTCTGCAAAGAATGCCTCGATGTTGGATGCGCCAATATCCACGATAGCGTTATCTTCCAACACCAGCATTTCCACCAGCTCACCGAAGTTTCGGCCCGCCAGTGTTTCAACTTTCTTTACGCCCAGGTCTTGGGCTGACAGGTTGATCGTCTCAACGGCGAAGAAAGTAGTTTCGTCCCCCATGCGCGGGAGGAACAGATGGGTAGCAATCAGGGTTTTCCCGGTGCTGCCGTTGAAGCTAAGAATTGCAATCTTTGCCATGGTCTAAACCTCACTCGTATTTTTTCCCGGCGAGCTTTTCAAGCTCTTCCTCAATGTTTGGGTTAGGCCGGAACTCTTTGGGGCTCATGATCCCCCGCTTCTTCTTGGGTTCCTCGGCTGCCTGCTCTTTCTCAGGCGGGGCAGCTTTCTTCCCCTCCAGGCTGGGCCGAGCTTTTGGTGTCACCCTTTCAGAAGCCTCCGGCTTTGCGTTATCGCTGTCCTTTCTCGCCCTATAAAGCGCGTTCTTGAAACTGTCGAAGTTGAGCGTTAGCCCATACTCCGACTGAAGCGCTGAATGGACTTGCTTGAGCGTCGCGCCCTCGCGTACTGCGGCCTCTATGTCTGGCAGCAGCCGACGCACCAGGCCGACGCCTTTCCGGCTGGGCAGGTTTAGCGCCATGGCTTTGCCCCTCAGTGTCTATGGCCATTCTGGTTTGCCTCCTTTGGCTTGTCCCCGCCGCTGGCTTTGCCGATCAGCGGCACAGACCACTCTAGCCGCTCCCGCACCTTCCGGCAAGCCCTTTTTGCTTCCTTTTTGCTCTCTTTTTGCTTCCCATTGCTTCCTTTATGCTTCCTTTCTGCTTCCTAGTGCTTCCTTTTTGCTTCCTGTGTGCTTCCTTTCTGCTCCCTCCCTGGACGCTTCGCGTCCATGGGCCCGGTTTAGGACGCTTTTTGGCGTCGTGGCATCCCTTAACGCGGTGGCAATGGCTGATTTGCTGAGGTACTTTGACCCTTAATGGAGCTATACACCATACGCAATGCTTCGCATCGCTAACCCGTTGATTCTCAACGGTTTATCCTCCAGCCGCCGAGCCAGTTCGTAAAACCAGCGTTTTACATATGCGCAGGAATACCCCATCATATCTGGGAATAAGCGTTTTACAGACGTAAAACATAGGAGACGGAAGGTTGCCGAACATCAACATTCGCATCACAGAGGCACAGAAAGCCGAGCTGGAGGCCCGTTCAGGGGGTAGCACGTCCGATTACGTGCGCTCGCTGTTGTTTGGTGAGCAGGCAGGGCTGGAGGCCGTGCTGGACAGGATCGACCACCTGGCAGACGACATTGCCGAGGGGCGTTTGCTACCCGTGCAGGGTGAACCCCAGCCAGCGGGCGACGACCGACTTATGCCGATGTTGCTGGAGGTGCTGCTACTGCTTCGTGCCACCGTAAAGCCAGAAACAATGCGCATGGCGCAATCGGAAATGAAGCGTCGAGGTTTTACCCCGTGGGGCGGGAACGAGGAATAAACCGACGAAAGGAGATTTATTATGAGTCGGCCAGGGCTGGATAATGAAGGCATCGCAAGAGTTGCTGTTGTCTTGTTTCTTTTTCTCCCGGTGGCGGCATGGTTTATTGTCGCTAAACAGCTTTATGGATTCACTCCAGACAACATCAAGGAGGCGCTACCGTTCCTTGTTAAGAACACGTTTTCTATCTGGCAGCTATGGGGTTCGCTGCTGGGTGGGTTTGTGCTTGCCAGCGTTATCATGGTTTTTGTCGTCAAGTACAACAAAATGGTGTTCAAAGGCGCGGCCTTTAGTCGCTTCTATCGTGGCACGCAGCTTGTGACACAAGACGCTTTGGCGCGACTCACCAGGGAAAGGAAGAAACAGCAAGTCACCATTGCCGGAGTTCCCGTGCCGACTCAGGCAGAATCAAAGCACTTCGCTATTGGCGGCGCGACCGGGACAGGCAAGACCACCGTTATGAAAGAAATGATGCTTGGCGTCATGAAGCGAGGTGACAAACAAGTGATCCTTGATCCTGACGGCGAGTTCTTGTCGACGTTCTATCGCCCTGGCGATGTGATTCTGAATCCCTACGATGAGCGGAGCGTGGGGTGGAGCTTCTTCAACGAGATTCGCAACGAGTTTGATTTTAACCGCTATGCTCGCTCGATGATCGTGCAGTCAAGTTCGGCAGAGTCGGAGGAGTGGAACGACTATGGCCGTCTTCTCTTCCGTGAAGTGGCGCGCAAGGTATATCAAACCTCACCATCGCCCAGCGTCGAAGAGGTGTTTCGCTGGACTAACCGAAGCAGCATGGAAGAGCTGGAAGAGTTTGCCGAAGGCACCGAAGCCCAGGCGCTTTTTACCGGCAACGACCGTGCATCGAGCAGTGTACGCTTTGTGTTGAGTAACAAACTCGCCCCGCACTTGATCATGCCTGGCGGTGACTTCTCACTCACGGACTGGCTGGCTGATGACAACAGCAAAACATTGTTTATCACCTGGACAGAAGCTACGCGGGCAGCATTGCAGCCGATGATTTCGTGCTGGGTAGATACGGTTATTCAGATCGTGCTTGGCCGCCAGACGGGAAAGGGCAAGGACGTGTGGGTATGGCTCGATGAGCTGGAGAGCCTGGGCCACCTGCCGACCTTGGGCGCTGGCCTGACCCGTGGCCGTAAAAAGGGGCTGCATATCGTATCGGGCTACCAGTCCTATTCGCAGATCGTGGACGTGTACGGTGAGAACCTGGCCGAGACGATGCTGACCAACCACCGCTCCAATATCGTCTTCGCCGTGGGTCGCCAAGGCAAGGCGACGGCCGAGCGCATGTCGACCGCGCTAGGCGAGCATGAGGTGATGCGCGACAAGCAGGGCCGGAGTTATCGCTGGGGGGAGTGGGCCACCCGCAGCCGCAACCATGACGTGACCAACGAGCGTGTTGTGATGCCCAGCGAGATCATGGCCCTGGACGACCTGCACGGCTATATGTCCTTCCCCGGCTCGTTGCCGGTGGCTAAGTTCGAGGTCGAGCCGATCAACTTCACGCGCTCCAAGCCGGTGCCTTCGGTGGTGCCGGTCAACGAAATGCGCGAGCTGGGAGGCGCAGATGCTTAATATCACCACGATTACCCGCAAGAGCATTGGGGGTGTGGTGTCGTACTACGCCGATGGGGCCGACGACTACTACGCCAAGGATGGCCAGTCGATGCAGTGGGAAGGCGAGGGCGCCAAAGCGCTCGGCCTGGATGGCGAGGTAGACCAGAATCGGTTTCGTGAGCTGCTGAACGGCAAGCTGAGCGACACCGAGCGGCTGCATCGCCCGGTGAAGGAGGGCGCCAAGGAGCGTCTGGGCTACGACCTGACGTTCAGCGCTCCCAAGGGGGTTTCGCTGCAAGCCCTGGTGCATGGCGACCACAAGATTGTTCAGGCCCATGACCGGGCGGTGAAGGCGGCGATCCACGAAGCCGAACGGCTGGCCATGGCCCGCAGCACCACCCAGGGCAAGACCCAGATCGAGCATACGAACAACCTGGCCGTGGCGACCTTCCGCCACGAAACCTCCCGCGCCAAAGACCCCGACCTGCACACTCACGCCTTCGTTCTGAATGCGACCCAGCGCGCCGATGGCCAGTGGCGATCACTGACCAATGACGGCATCGTGAACTCCCTCAAGCACCTCGGGAACGTGTACAAGGCAGAGCTGGCCAAGGAGCTGCAAAAGGAAGGGTTCGACCTGCGTTTCGACCGCAACGGCACTTTCGACCTGGCACATTTCTCGGAAGAGCAGATCAAGGCGTTCAGTGCCCGCAGCACGCAGATCGAGGCCGCCCTGGCAGAGCAGGGGCTCGACCGCGACAGCGCGACTCAGGCACAAAAAAATGTCGCCTCGCTATCGACCCGTGACCGAAAGGAGGCTGGCATCGACCGCGAGCAGTTGCGGCAGGAGTGGCAGAAGCGAGCCAACGAACTAGGCATCGACTTCGACAGCCGGGAGTGGGCCGGAGCTGGAGGGCGCAACGTGGTGGAGCGCAACAGCGCACCCACCATCGACACGTCGATGACCGTGGCGCAGAACGCCGACCGCTGCGTGGAGTTTGCCATCCGCAGCACCACGGAGCGCCAAGCCATCGTCAAAGAGCGCGAGCTACTGGAGACGGCCACCAAGCACGGCTATGGCGTGCTATCCGTGGGCGACGTGCGCGCCGCCATGGCGCGCAAGCTGGAAGGTGGCCACCTGATACGGGAAACGCCGGTCTATCACTCAGCCAACGCCGACCACCATGGCAAGGGCGGCCGGAAGGGTAAGGCCCAGGAAGGCCCGGCCCTGACCCGCGCCGAGTGGATCAAGGAGGTGGAGGCCACCGGCCGGGATCGTCAGCAGGCCCGCCGCCTGGTCGACCAGAGCATTGCCAACGGGCGGCTGTTGAAGGGGGAGGCGCGCTATACCACCCACATCGCCCAGCAGCGCGAACGCGATATTCTCAAGATCGAGCGGCGGGGGAGGGGGGCTGTCACCCCCAGCGTGACGCCGGAGGCGGCCCGTACCTTCCTCGACAAGCAATCCACGCTGCATCCCGAGCAGCGGCGCACGGTGGAAACGATCACCACCACCGCCAACCGCTTCACGGCCGTTCAGGGGTACGCGGGTACCGGCAAGTCGTACATGACCACCACCGCCAAGACGCTATTGGAAGCCAACGGGCATCACGTCACCGCCCTGGCTCCCTATGGCCCGATGGTGCGCAACCTACAGGCTGACGGCATGGATGCTCGCACCGTCGCCAGCTTCGTGAAGGCCGCGGACAAGAAGATTGGCCCTGGCAGCGTCGTCTTCATCGACGAGGCTGGTGTCATGCCTGCCCGTCAGATGAAGCAGGTCATGAGCATCATCGAGCAACACGGCGCCCGCGCCGTGTTGCTGGGCGACACCAGCCAGACCAAGGCCATCGAGGCAGGGAAGCCGTTTGACCAGATGATGAAGGCCGGGATCGAAACCAGTTACATGAGCGAGATCCAGCGTCAGAAAGACCCCGAGCTGTTGAAGGCGGTGCAGTTGGCCGCCGAGGGCGACACCGATAAATCCATGCAGCACCTCAAGCACCTCACCGAGATCAAGGACAAGAGCAGCCGCCACCAGCAGATGGTGGACGCCTATACGGCTCAGGCACCGGACGAGCGCGACCGCTCAATCATGATCACCGGCACCAACGAGAGTCGCCACGACCTCAATGCAGGCGTGCGCGAGCGCCTGGAGCTGGCAGGCAAGGGGCATCACTTCGAGCTGATGAACCGGCTGGACAGCACCCAAGAGGAACGTAAGCACAGCCGCTACTACGAGAAGGGCGCGGTGATCGTGCCAGAGCGCGACTATGCCGTGGGCCTCAAGCGCGGCGAGCTGTACCGCGTCATGGACACCGGCCCCGGTAACCGCCTGACGGTCAAGGCGGAGAATGGCGAGGTCATGAGTTTTTCGCCTGCGCGTTGCACCAAGCTATCGGTCTATGCGGTGGAAAAGGCCGAGTTGTCTCCCGGCGATCATGTGCGAATCAGCCGCAACGTGGCCGAGCGTGACCTTGGCACCCATGAGCGCTACCGCGTCAAGGCAGTGCAGCCCGAGAGCGTCCTGATCGAGAACGGCCAGGGCAAGGTGGTGAAGCTGGACAACAAGCAGCCGCTCCCCATGACCTACGGTTATGCCACCACCGTTCATAGTTCGCAGGGGCTTACCGCTGACCGGGTGTTTGCTAACCTCGATTCCAAATCGCGCACCACGGTCAAGGAGGTCTATTACGTGGCCGTGTCCCGCGCCCGGCATGAGGCCCAGGTGTATACCGATAGCACCAAGTCGCTGCCTGACGCCATCCGCCGCAGCACCGACAAGAGTGCGGCCCTGGAGCTCAAGCAGCTTCGCCAACATGGTAAAGAGGTCAAGCAGCCCGAGCATGACAAGGTGGTGCTGGGTGATGGCCAGGGACAGAAAGGCATCGAGCAGCACCAACAACGAGCGAACAGGGAGCGCACCCAGCGCGGCCATGAGCGCGCCATGGGGCGATAAGCCCGCCCAAGGGGTAGGGTAGGGCGCGAAAGCGCCCCTCTCCCTCCCTGGAGGCCGCACAGAGCGTCTATCCATGCCACACCATGCCCCCATCGAGATCATCCATGAGCCCGTCGACCCGCTGGGCAAGCAGGGTAGGGGAGTGCGCTACGCCCATTTCCGCCTGTCCGACCTCGGGTCGTTGGCCATCGAGGGCATGGACACCCCAGACGGGGCGCAGTGGGTACGCCTGCCACCTGATGCGGAGCCAGGCTGTGTCTACGAGCTAGTCCCCAACACCAGAGGCGGGGTCATGCTGGCCGAAACGAGCGAGGGGCACCCAACCCTGTTGGATGCCCCCCGCGTCTTGGTGGGTGATGATCTATGCGTTTGGCTGATCGAAGCCTAGTCGCGCCGCTTGGCGACGAGCAAGACACCCCTTGTCACTGAATAAGATGCGGTATTAACTACGCGATTATTAGAATTCAGGTATTCATCGACGCTTCCGATATTGAGAGGCAAAATAGTTTCAATGTCATATCCTTGATCATCACATTCATTACAAGCGTCTTGTAGATTTTTTATCAAGGAGTCAAGGTCTGGATAAGCATATGCGTACTTCTTTACGTCCTTGGGATTTCCCAACCCGAAGGAAGAAAAAAAACCATGCTGCACATCGTCAAACGCCGCAGGGCCAACGTAAAAGCCACGGACGCTATATTTAAGGCTCTCTTCGCTCATTTACCAAATCCTTTTATGCTTCAATCCCAGATTGTCACTCTTCGGTTTTTAGGGTATCCGGATTAAGTGGTTGCCGATCCCTGTTAGCCCGCCAACACCTTAATCATCCCAGAAGGTTGATAGATCGACACCGAAGTTCTTCTCGGGATCGGGGAGGCCCATGCTGTAGGTCATGGTGGCCTTGCCGAGGAATGGGGACTCCTTGGTCTGGGGCGCCTTCTTCTTGTGCTTGGTGGTATAGAGCATCCGGGCCCGCATCACCTCGAATGAGTAGCCCCGGCCATCGCGGTTCTTGTCCTTGGCCAGCCGGTTGATCGACTCCGTGAAGGCGTTGGTAATTGGGATGTCAGTCTCGAAGTAGGTCAGCATCTCCTCGCGCCATCCGCTGACGGCGCTGACAAGATCCTTCCAGACCTCCTTCTGCCCCTGTGGGATGCCGTCAATCCAGGCAGCCAGCGCCTTCTCAGCATCTCGCCGGGTGGCAAAGTCCCAGATATGGTAGAAGCGCTCCTTGTGCTCGTAGGCTGTCAGGAGTTGGGGAAAGGTCCCTGTCCAGGTCTCCATGATGAGACGCTCGCGGTCTGAGACATCGTGAGCGCGCTTCAGCAGGATCTTCCGGTCACCCTTGAGGGTTCGACGCTGGTTGGCTGTCAGCTCCTTCCTGAGCCCTTTGCGGATCTTCTCCAAGGCCTCATTTGCCATGCGCACGACGTGGAACTTATCGACCACGATGCGGGCCTGTGGTAGCACCGCCTGGACGGCACGACGGTAGGGCTTCCACATGTCCATGCTGACGATCTCGACCTTTTCGCGCTCGCTCATGCTCATGAGCCGCTTCGTCACTGCGTCCTGCTGGCGACCGGGCAGCAGGTCCAGGAGGGTACGCTCTTCCAAGTTGGTTAGAATACAGCGGTAGCGGCGGTTTAGGTACAGTTCATCGATGCCCAGGCAGCGGGGCGTCTCGAAGCGGTGCCATGCCGCCAGAAATTCAGCCTTCTTCTTGAAGATGTCGCGGACAGTCTTCTCATCGAGGCCCGTGGTATCGGCCACGTAGGCGTAGGGATGGTTGAAGGCTTCCTTTTCGACGTGGCTGTACAGCCTCTGTGTCATGCGGCGGTCATCCACCATCTCGGGGAGTACTGGGCGAAATGTCTTGCCGCAGGCACGGCAAGTGTAGCGGCGTCGAACGATCCATAGGGTGACCCGCTTTCCGTGGATGGGTAAATCACGATAGGCCACATCGCGCTTGCCGAACTTGACAAGCTCACTCTCAACGCCGCATTCCTCGCAAGCCATGGGGTCAGGTGAAACAATCTGAAAATGCAGTCCATCTTCCATTTCCTTCGCATCCAGCACCTGGTACTCAGGAAGGTGGAGGATGTTGTCAGGCAAATGTGACATGTCTGGGTTCATCCGCACAGAAGTGTTGGTGACGCTCGCAGAGAGTCTAATGACATTGGCCACGTTACGCTTTGCCGGGCAATGGTGTCCTAGGGAGGCTATCTACTTGATTGGAAAGTGCACTCAGGAATCCAAGACTTTATCGCCCTATTCGGTAACTACTGCAACCAGCCTCCACTGGCCATAACGAGATGACGATTGGTCTCAAAGACTTCAGAGGCTCGAGGAATCACAGACTTTACCGAACGCTGATTTGACCCTTTTTAGGCCTCACCTTCAGGTCAAGCACAACAAGGATTAAAGGAGTGGTGTTTCAGGGTCGCTCGCAAAATCGCCCCCTGACTGGCCACCAGATATTCCGCAGAGTGCTTAAGTCACGGCTGCCTGTCAGTGGCGACAGGCAGCCTTCGGGGGAACTTAGAAGTTAATCGTGGCACCATCCTCGGGGATTTCCACACGATCTTCGATGCTGTTTTCCTGCACGTACTCCCGCAACTCGTCGCGTGTCAGCGCCATATGGTTAATGGCATCCATGTGTGTGGCGACTATCGTGGCCTCGGGAGCGGCCTGGGTAGCGCGCAGCACGTCTTCCTTGCCCATGATGATGGCACCATCATAGTCGCTCATCACGGCATATCCGGCGTTGAGTACAACGATCTCAGGGTCGTACGCCTCGAGCGCCAGATCGACTTCGTCACGCCAGATGGTGTCGCCCACCAGGTAGAGGGTCTCCTGGCCCGGTGCCTGGAAGACTACGCCCATGGCATCGCCGAGAAAGGTCGCGACGTCTGGCGAGGTATACATCTCATCGGTGCCATGCTGGCCGCCAGTCTTGCTCAGGGTTACGCCATCGAACTCGGCCTTATAGGAGAGGACGCGCACGTTGGTGAATCCCTGCTCCCGGATCATCGTCGCATCGGCCTGGTGCTGCGCGAAGAGCGGGATATCCTTTGGCAGCGCTTGCTGCGCGGCATCATCCCAGTGGTCCAGGTGAGTGTGGGTGACGATCACCGCGTCCACGTCGGCGATAACCTCCTGCGCCGGCATCGGCAGGTCAACCAGGGGGTTGCGCAGCGTGCTGCGGTAGGTGCCCTCGAATCCCGGATAGGTGCCCTTCTTTGACAGCATCGGGTCGATCAGGAAGGTCGTGTCACCATAGGTGATCTTCACCGTCGCATTGCGGATCTGCTGCAACTGCACGGCATCGGTAGCGTCCGTCTCGGACGCCTCCGCTTGTGCCTGGGCAGCGACTGCACCAACGGTCAGGCTCAGTGCCATCGCCAGCGAACTGGCAAGGGTTCTTAGGGTCATGTGGATCTCCAGTGAGTAGCCCTTACAGGTGGAGCGCCATTGTGGGGGCAGCCGCACATGCTGGAAATTGGCCTAAATGACAATTATGGATAAAAATGGGCCAATGTTGAAGCGGGCTGTATGCAAGCGCCTCTCCCTGCATGTTGACCTGAAAAAAGGCATTCGATACATTTGGGCCATCCCTGGGAGATGAGGCAAGTCCATGTCGTGCGTACGTGTTGTCGTCCTGGCCTTCGACGGAGTCAGTCTGTTCCACCTTTCCGTGCCCGGCATGGTCCTCGGGGCGGATGACGGCTCCGGCCTGGCTCACTACGACGTAACCTATTGCGCGCAGACACCCGGACGGATACGCAGCGACCAGGGCATGGTGATCGAGGTGCCCCGCGGGCTGGAAGTCATGGACGAGGCCGATATCGTCATCATTCCGGCCTGGAGTGATCCAGACGTACCGGCGTCCCGCGAGCTCATCGACGCGTTACGACGTGCCCATGGGCAAGGCACGCTGATCGTGGGGTTATGCCTGGGCGCCTTTGCACTGGGGGATGCGGGGCTGCTTGACGGACGTGAGGCAACCACGCACTGGGTGGCGCGCGATGTGTTTGCCCGGCGCTTTCCCGATACCTTGTTCCGCCCGGATGTGCTGTATGTCGCCGCTGACAACATCATCACCTCCGCCGGCACGGTCGCCGCCATTGACTGCTGCTTGCAGTTGATTCGCCAACGTCATGGCTGCGAGGCGGCGAATCATGTCGCCCGGTTGCTGGTTACGCCACCGCACCGCCCGGGGGGGCAGGCACAGTACATCGAACGCCCCGTTCCGAAGCTTTCCGACAGCCATCGTTTGCCCGGTGTGCTGGAGTGGGCGCGTGAGCATCTGTCGGAACCGCTGTCGCTCGACACGCTCGCCGACGTAGCGAAGATGAGTCGGCGCACCTTTACCCGACGCTTTCGGGAGGCAACGGGCACCACTGTCACCAAGTGGCTGAATGCCGAGCGGGTTGCCAGAGCGCAGCAGCTGCTGGAGACTACCGACCTGCCGATCGAGCGCATCACCTCGGAGGTCGGCTTTGGTACGACCTTGGCGCTGCGTCAGCAGTTTTCCGCTCAACTGGGCACGTCGCCGTCGCATTATCGACGCAACTTCTGCAACCTGTTGAGCTCGGCAGCTCCGCAGTAGGGCGAAGCTTCGTCAGGGGCTCATATCTTCGACAGGCAAGAGGCAAGACTGGCCTCGAAGAGAGTCGCCACGGAGACGTGGAAGACTCCAATTGGCCCGAAATTATTCTACGCTGTCATTCAGGTCAATTGTGGGAAGACGCAGTGGGACGCAAACTCTCGTGGATTCGACCAGTCCTGCGAGAGAAAACGCCAATGAATGACCAAATTGTGGGTGCTCCTCAGGAAGCGGCCCCGTTCCCCCTATCCATCCTCGATTTCGCCATGGCCGGGCGTGGCGTGACGGCCCCCGAAGCCCTGGAGGCCAGCATTGAACTGGCGCGGCTGGTAGACCGCCGGGGGTTTCATCGCTACTGGGTGGCCGAACACCACGCCATGCCCGGGGTCACCACCTCGTCACCGGCGATGCTGCTGGCACGCCTCGTCGGCGAGACGCAACATGTCCGCCTGGGAGCAGGCGGTATGATGCTGCCCAACTTCCCACCGCTGGTCGTGGCCGAACAGTTTGGCCTGCTGGCATCGATGGCTCCCGGGCGCATCGACCTGGGGATCGGGCGTGCACCCGGCACGGACATGAATACGGCAGCCGCGCTGCGGCGCGGCCAGATCGGTAAGGAGGACTTCCCGGCCCAATTCACGGAGCTGCTGGCCTTCCTGGACGACGACTTCCCCGACGATCACCCTTTCAAGGCTGGCGTCTATGCGGTGCCCGGCCGCCGTCAGGAGCAGGAAAACGGGGTACCGCGCTCGTTCGCGCGTCCGCCCGTCTGGCTGCTGGGGTCTTCGGATTATTCGGCGCGTTTGGCCGCCCAACTGGGGCTTCCCTTTGCCTTCGCGGCACACCTGGCCGATCAGAATGTCATGATGGCGGTGGATCTCTATCGCCGTCACTTCCAGCCCTCGGCAGTGCTCGACACGCCGTATGTGATGGCCAGCTTCGGTGTCATGGCGGCTGACGACGACCATGAAGCCCAGCGCCAGGCCTGGGCCTACTCCCATGCCATGATGCGCATGAGCACTGGCCGCTCCTTCGTGGTACCCACCGCCGAGGAAGCCGAAACCTATGCCTACTCGACGAGGGAACGCCGCATCATGGCGATGTGGAACGCCAAGATCCTGAGTGGCACCGGCCACCAGGTCGTGGAGAAACTTCGTGCCTGGCAAGGCCGTGTCGGGGCGGATGAACTGATGATCCTGAACCTCGGACATTCCCCTCAGGCGATCTACCGCTCGACTGAACTCATTGCCGATGGTTTCGGGTTGCCGCAGAACGTCGGCTAATCACCAGGCGAGCCACCAAATGCAACGCCTCCGATGCTTGTGCGAGACAGGCATCGGGGGCGTTGGCTTACCGAGGATTGGGGCGCTGTGGTTTACTCTGCCGCCAGATACGCCTGCGTCGACGTCACGGTAGCGTAGCCGAACTCGAAGGCTGCCATCATCGCCGCATGCACCTGGGCCGCAGGCACGGTGACGCCACCGAACTCGAGATCGAGCGTGGCACAGGCATCATGCAGCACGGTGGCCGGGTAACCCATGTCAACGGCGGCCCGCACGCAGGCGTCGACGCACATATGGCTCATCGCGCCGACAATCACCACTTCTTCAACCCCGTGCGTATCGAGCTGCTGCTTGAGATCCGTGTCGCGAAACGCGTTGATGTGATTCTTGACGATGACCGGCTCATCACCGACCGGGGTGACAGCAGGCTGGATCTCGACGCCATCCGTGCCGGGCACGAACACCGGCGCTTCGCCATTGGCGAACTCGTGGCGGATGTGGAAGACAGGGATGTCCTTGGCCCGGGCATCGGCGATCACCTTGGCGGCATTGTCGGCGGCCGTCTCGATGCCAGACAGGGGCAGCTTACCGGTGGGCAGGTACTCGTTTTGCAGGTCGATGACAATGAGACCGCGCTTTTTCATGGTGTAGCTCCTTGGGTGGATGGATAGCCGCTATGGTCGCCGGTATCCGACAGGGCGAGAAGTGGCGCCAAGGACATTTTCGGTGTCGATATCGACACCGATTTCCCACCGTCTTAGGAGACCTCTTCCCCGATGCTTATCCGTGTGTGCCATGACCGCTTGCGCTAAAGCGCCGCCGGTACTCACTGGGGGACAAGCCGACAATGCGTGTGAACACCTTGCGAAAGGCGCTGGGATCGCTGTAGCCGACTTCCCAGGCTACACGTTCGATGGAGGCGTTGCCGAACTGGAGCAGCTCGCGGGCCCGGCCCACGCGCAGGCGCTGGCAGTATTCGGTCGTCGTCATACCGGTGGCCTTCTGGAAGCGGCGCAGGAGGGTGCGCTCTTCCAGTCCGGCCTGAGCAGCCAGGGTGGGCAGTGCCACCTCCTTGGCCTGAGTGGCCTGCAGCCAGTGCTGCACCTTGAGCACCGCCGCATCCCCGTGGGTCAACCGGGGAGAAAACACGCTGTAGTAGCGCTGTTCCCGGCCGGGTGGATCAACCAGCAGCATACGCGCCGTCTCGATCATGATCGTGGGCCCCAGTAGTCGATCCACTAGCCTGAGCCCCAAGTCCGTCCAGGCCATGAGTCCTCCGGCCGTGATGACATCGCCATCGTCAATAATCAGCTGGTCCGCATCCACATGGATATCGGGGTAGCGCTGTTGCAGCAATTCGGCATGCGTCCAGTGGGTTGTCATCTTGCGGCCAGCCATCAGGCCGGTGGCCGCCAGCGGGAAGGCGCCGGCGCAGACCGATCCCAAGGCGACGCCGTCCGTATGTCGCTCGCGCAACCAGGCCGTCAGAGACGCGATTTCATCCGTCCCGGCCGGTTCGTTCAGCGTGGGCGGCAGTATCAGCGCCGACAGCACGGAAGGCGCGTTTGAGCCACTATCGAAGATGCGTACTGGCGTTGCATCGGCTGTAGCTTGTTGCCAATGCGTTACCCGCAGTGGCGGCTCGGATTGCTGAAGACGCGATAGGGTCATGCGGTTCGCCACACGGAACAGGTCGGTCAGGCCCAGGACAGCTGCCTGCTGTGCCCCCGGATACAGCACCAGACCTATCTCGATCACCGGCTTCTTTCCCATATGTCTCTACGTCTCTCTTGTGACGATGCCACTATCAGCCACTTTAACACCGGTAATGGAAACTGAAGCTGTAGTTCCTCAGGTGCTGACTTGCAAGGCTTATCAACCAGAAAATCCGGAGTGGCAATGTTGTGCTCTATACCTGTACTGGGCCGACATCAACCATCTATTCCGGATACCCGGTTTTTATCACCCAGGACTCGACGGTTTCGGCGCCGTGTTCGTCCTTCCAGGCTTTCAGGGTCTTGTGATTGGCGCCCCGCGTCTCGATCACCTCGCCAGTATTCGGGTTCTTGTAGACCTTGAGACGACGCTTACGACGCCCGCTTGCGGTTGCTGGCTGGCTGGTCGGCTCCGGCGACAGCAGTTGGATCACCTCTTTGGCGCTCTTGTCGAACTCGCGCATGAGCGCCGTCAGCTTGTCCTTGAACTCCAATTCCGCTTTCAGCCTAGGGTCTGATTCCAGCCGCTCCAACTCTTCCTTGAGGCGGTTCAGCTCTTGCTCTTTCGCGGCGTACTTGGTCAGCAGTGACATGAAGGCTCCTTTTTCAATCCAGCATGCGCTTCTTCTTGAACACGGGGTCGTAGAGGATTTCCACGATGTTGTACCGCTCCATGTAAACGATCACATCGAGCGTGGTGTGGATCGTTTGCATGATCAGGTCATAGTCCAGCATACAGCCCACCGCCGAGGCTTTCACAAGCTGGGCGATACGGGCGGGAGTTTCCGTTGCGGACGAGGCATGCACCGAGAAAATGGAGCCGCTGTGCCCGGTATTGCTGGCCGCCAGATAGTCCCAGGCGGCGTCGTCGCGCAACTCGGTCAAGATAATGCGGTCTGGACTCAGGCGCATACACGCCTTGATGCCTTCGGATGGCGTGATGCGTCCCTTCTGGCCTTTCTGGCCGTACATGAGGTAGCCGATTTCGTCTTGGGCATCTTCCGCCACCGGCTCATGCACGTCCTCCAGCACGATCAAGCGCTCAGTGCGGGGTATCTCGTTGATCAACGACCGGGTGAACGTCGACTTACCGCTCCCGGTAGCCCCGGCAATGGCGATGTTGCGCTTATGCTTCACCGCCTTGCGCAAGAACTCGACGTACTCGCCGCGCTCATGGAGCGCCATTAGCTCCTTTTCGTAGTCCAGCAGCTCCGTTTCCTCCCCCAGCTTGACCGTACTGGTCTTGGCGAAGCGGCCTTGCTGTTGCAAATCCTCCAGGGACAGGGATATGGGCAGGTGCTTACGGATCGCCACCAAGACCGTGCCATGCAGGGCCGCAGGCGGCAGGCAGAAGACCCCACGCGAACCGTCCGGCAGAAGCACGTTGTTGATGGGCTCCCGAGGGAGCCCGTTGTACGCCAGTAGCGAGGAAAGCAGCTTTTCGACATAGAACTCAGTGATGTTATCGCAGGGCTGGATAACCCGCCCCTGGCGGGTTTCCAGTACCAGCTCGTGAAAGCGGTTTATGCGAATCTCTATCACATTGTCATCGTCCAGATACTCTTGCAGCGGCGTCAGGTTGGTCGTGACGGCTTTGCTGCTACGAACGGCGGTCTGCACCATTACTGCATCTCCAGGCTGTACACGTCGCTGAAATCCAGGTCATGCGCCACATGGATGACAACCGGCGTGCCGTGGGGCGTGTAGAGCGTCGGCGGAATATCCAGATTGGCGCGCAGCGCTTCTTGGGCCAGCGATTCCACCGTATCCGAGGTGTTGTCGAGGTTGACGGTAGTTTGCGCGTTGCGCGATACGTCATCGGCCAGGTGGCTCATGAGCGCTTCGCTGGCATCGCCCAGGACACTCACCACCAGGGCATTGCCGAAACGATCCCAGAACTTGGTGTCGACCTGGCCGGGCACACCGGCACCGCCGAGGGCGCTGGCACCGGGGCTATCAAGCTGAATCGTCACATGGTCAGGGTTGCGAAGCCGGTGCCAGGCCACGAACACCCGCGCCTCGCCGTGCTGAATGCCAGAGTCCACCAGGCCAGTTACTTGCGCGCCCTTGTCAATCAGTCGCACGTTCCCATCGGCCGAGTAAACATCGTGGCTGACCTGACACGTCACCATGCCGGGCACGGTGGTATCCAGCTCCGAGGTAGTGCCACAGACAATCGAGGTACCCTGTGGAACTGTCAGCGAGGGGTTTTCCAGCATTGAGGCTTGCACCCTGGCGGGCTCCCCGCCGCGCAGCCGATCCGCGAAACTCTTGGCGCCTTCGCTCATTTCGCGGCCACCGCCGCCCAGGAGGCCGCCACCCTGGCCACCTTGCGCGATATTCTGTGCGCCGGTATCCGAAGGGGTGAAGCCGCTCAGGCGACGAGCCATGATGCGCTGCTCCGGCGTCAGTGATTCCTCGTCGCTTTGCGGTGCCGCCGTGCGCTGCCATGGCTGCCCCGTTGGCTCGGGCGCCGGTTCGGGTTCTGGTGCCGGTTCGGGCTCCGGCTCCGGCAGGCGCAGCTCCGGCGTATCGTCTTCTGGCGGCGTCAGAGAGAACTGATAGCGTGCCTGCGACGTATCACCCTCCGACTCTAGTTGCTCTGCTGCCGTTGCAGCGGAATCATCTTGTTTGACGGCCTGCCAGATCACGTAGCCAATCAGCCCCATGCAGATTAACAGCATGAAGATCATGAACGCCTTGAGCCCGGCGACTCGCCGCTTGGGCTGCCCCTCGAACCCCCCGCGAGGATCATTGAAGTCTTCGTTAATGACTTCATCCAGATCAACGTCCCGTGTCATTCTTCACCTCCTTGACGGATGACGCGCCGAACATTCGGGGAAGTCGTGCCATTCTCATGACCGCCCAGCGACGGGTTATAGCCATCATTGATGATGCCAACAACTCGGTCGCCATAGCGGATGCGCCATTCCCGTGCGACCTGCTGAACCACCATAACGTTATTGTGCTCACCCTCGATGGTGGCGTTCACCAGTGATTCCTCGCCGTTAGAGTTAATGGCAAAGATGGTTGGCAACGCAGCGTTTCGGGGGAACTTGAAATAGGTGTGCGTGTAATCATCCCAAGCATTAGTCGGGGCTATCTCCTGTGAGTCAGGATCATTCGACATGCGATATTGCATATTCACCGGCCCCTGCGGGTCGCGCTCGTTGAGCGCTTCTTGTATCCGCTGCCGTTCCTGTTCTTGGTGTTCTTCCTGCGCATCCTCGAAGGGATATTCAAAGCGAATCCCGACCGTAGCAGCGCGCATCGTCCAGGGCACCTCGATAAACTTTTCCACCTCCTGGCCGTTTTCCTCGATGGTATAGCTGTCGATATACCGAAGTAGGAAGTGATAGGTGCGCTTATCCGTGATGATGGTCAGGTTGGTATTGCTATCGACGGCCTTGGGGCGAATGAAGAAGTTGTTTTCTACATTGGAAAACGCCCACCCGCCAGACTCACCGAAGGCATGCGTCACATAGCGCTCCGAGGGAGCCACTTGAATATGCGTGGCGATGCCTGCCACACCATCCACTTTCACAGTATCCATCGGGTTATATTCCACGGTGCGGATACGGTGATCGTATCGAGAGGGCGAACCCGCATCTGCTGCGAGAGCAGGCACTGAGCCCATGGCAATCGCGGCTGCCAAGGAGCAGCGCAAGATAGTCCGTTTCATGGCATCCTCCCTAGCGGCTGATGGGCTGCCCCAGACGCTCAGGCTGAACGTCATAGGAGCGGACATGGAAACCCAGCGGGTTCAACTGGCGTTGCTCGCTGGTCATGAGGTTAGAGGGGTAGTGGAATGCAATCTGCGCAATCCAATATTCAGGCGGGTTGGGGCGGCTCTTGGAGCGCTCAATGGTTTGCGTCCTAAACCGTACCGTCGCCGTGCCGGGGTTGTCTTCATTTAGGTGAACTGAGGTCACTTCGACATTGACAACACGCCGATCCCCCCAACGAGAATCCTTGCCTTCTTCACCGCCGAACTGCGATGCGTATTCATTGCCCACTGTCCGAGACGACATGAGCATGACGGCATCGAAGTGTTCTTGCTGGGCATAGTAGTTGTAGCTTTCACGGTGCTGGACATACCGGGAAACCCAATACTCATCCAGCGCCTCACCATAAGACTTCTCTTCCTTCATCAACGACACAGAGCGCACTTCGCCCGTGTCTTCGTTGATCGTCAGCATGTGGGCAGGCACCGGCTGGCTATAGCGATATGACACCAGCCCCACAGCCCCCAGGGAGAACAGAGTAATCAAGGTCATTCCGCCCGCCACTTTCCATGCGCGGCCTCGGCTGCGGTATACCTCCGAAAGCAGGTGCGCTTCCAGGGTATTGCGCTCCGACATATACTGTTTGAGGTCGTCTTTGCCGACTTTATCCCGGCGTTCGCGCTTCACGCTTGCCTTGCGTTGTGTTTGGGCCTTGTCCTTCTTCCCGAACATTTACTCTTCCTCCCCGTCACTTTCTGCCGTGCTGTAGATTTCATACAGCTCAGGCGGTACTTCCTGATTCACATTGACCAGGCGACTCATATCAGGCTCAGGCGGGGGCGTGTGGGTGCTTGCACAGCCAGCCAAGACCGCAGCCAGCGCCAATGCGATGAGAGATCGTGTTCCCATGTCAAAACTCTCCTTGTGGTGGCCTGATTCCTATATTAGACCATGAAATCACAATTTCAAGTGCTAACTAAAGAAGCCGCAAAAAACGGCGCGGGGCGCCGTCTTTTGCTTTGGTGGCCTGCCGTCAGCGTCGGGCATAACGCAGAGCGCGACCTACGGCGCCCCCTGCACCACCTGCCGCTCCGGCAGCGCCGCTCGCTGCTTGGCCAGCACCCGAGCCTGCCGCGCCTGCGGCAGCACCAGAAGCCGCGTTAGAAGCAGCACCCGAGGCGGCCGCGCCACCCGCAGCTCCGCCACCGGAACGTGCCGCCGATCCCGCCATGGCTGCCCCAGGCATGAAGCCGAGCAGGTTGGACGAAATGCCGCTGCCCCAGGAGGACGCCAGACCGGGTAGCTTCAAGGTGGCTACGATGGAGGCGATAGCGATAATCCCTGTCGAAGCAGCCGCCGACACCAAGTTGGCATCACCATTAGCGGCGCTATCCATGGCGTTGCCATACATATCCACCATGATGCCCACCACAGCAGCGAGCAGTACCAGCAGGATCGAGTAGTTGATAACCGACCCGATCCACTTGGAGAAAAGCGGCTTGGTGGGTTTGAACAGCAGCATGAAGATAAACGCCGGGCCGAAGGCGACGACGATAGCCAAGAGAATCTTGGATACCAGCACATAGGCCATGGCGATACCCGCGATCAAGATGGTCACAACGATAAACTGACCGGCCAGGAGTGCCGACATAAAGCCGCTGCCGGACAAGCCCACCTGATCTATCGCCTGCCTGACGACTTCCATGGCGCTTGTCATAGCATCATCTATTACCTCAGCCAAGCTAGCTCCCGGCGCCATATCACCGGCCAGCACCGTCGATGCTATCTCGTCCGGCAAGGACATGATCATGTCGGCAATATCCGACTGGTAGAAGCCACCAACTCCGGCGAAGGAGATAATCATGGCGGCTCCGGCGAATTGCTTGAGTAGTTCGCCAAGCGGTTGACCACCAGGGCTCATCATCATCATGGCACCACGGAGCATGAAGCTCATGGTCATGGCGATGCCGACAAGGGGAATGGCGGTGGCAATCACATTTGCCAATGTCGACATGACAAACGTATCGACAATGCCATCCATGTAGTCGGATATTTGCTGAACAATATCCATTGCTCACCCCTTTACTCTATGCTGGGCGTTTTGAAGAAGTCTTCATCGTCTTCGCCAACAAGGTTGATCCTATTCCTTGCTTCAATGGCATTGACACAATTAGGTGACTTTCTCACCACATCATTATCAGTGCCCAGGCACTCTTCCAGCTTCTCTAGGCGGGCCTGCTCGTTTTCCTCCCACCAATCCACTGTTTTGATCTCTTCCTCATTACAGCCAGAGAGTGCAAGCGCCCCTGATACCACGGCAAGACAGAAAATCCTTTTCATTGCATGACTCCTTTAGTTAGTTTATCCGAGGCGATTGAAAGCTATCCTCGCTACCATCACCCACCAGGCGGTTTCTGGCGGCTTGGTCGCGCTGATCCTCAAGCAGCCGGTTTTGAACCTCTTGCAGCATCGCCATGTTTTGCAGCTTCACATGGCTGGCCTGGATTGCACCTTGCGCAGTTTGAATCCGAGCCTGGAGGTCTTGAATCTCTTTCTGCGTCTCAGCCTCTTCAATTTCTTGTGCCAGCTCTTCCATTTCACGAAGCTCAAGCTGGTGGTTATCGTAGGCTTGCTGCATCATCACCCGATCAATAGCATTCTTCTCTTGAATGCGCTCATTGATATGGTTAGCCGCTTCCAGCTCGTTCATTCCTTCGACTTCTTCCCGCAGAGCATCCAGCACCGATTGAGCGTCGCCAGAATAGCGAGAACTTCCGCCCATCGCGTCGTTGTAAACTTCACCCCACTCTTCCGGCAGGTTTTCGCTGTATTCGTTGAAACTGCCATAGTCCCAACTACTTGTTCCGGTTATCGCCTCCAGCGTGTCTTGCTGGGTTTGAATCTGCTCTTGCATCTTCTCGATCTGGGTCAGCAGGTGGCCGATAGAGCCTGTATCGACCACCGCGACCTGAGCATAAGCCGGGGTCACCAGGGCGGCGGAAAGCCCGACCGCCATCATCCAGTTGCGCATGCTAGGTGCTTTCATCACTCTTCCCCCCAATATGCTTTAAGCCAAGTTTCAGGATCATCCGTGCCCAGGCGTTCAACAATCTGTTCCGCCCTATCGGCACCGTCCGGCGTACCCGACAGGATCGAGATTTCCTTGTCCATGCCGGAAAGGTCGAGTTTCGCCATTGCCGCCATGGTGCCCTGCTTGACGAGGAACTGACGGCTACCCTCGGGAATGTTCAGCACGGCCTCATATTCCATCGGCGTGAGTTTCATGCGATTCACGTAGTCCGTGCGATCCGCCTCCGGGTTTTCCAGCAGCACCTTGGTAGCGACTTGCTGGTTGACCGTCTTGCCGATGCGGCTATCCAGGGCATCGTTCGGCTCTTGGGTCGAGAACACATAGACCACATCGCGCTTACGATCCGTTTTCAGGCCGCGCTTTATCTCCACGTCCATGATGGGATCATCGAGGTAGGTGGAGAACTCATCGAACACCTTGATCGTCCGGCGCTTCCCGTCGACGGCCTTGCGCATGCGGAACAGCAGGTACATGAGCATGGGCGAACGGGTATCCGGTGCAGGCTCGCCCTTCTCTACCAGAAAGTCGGTAATGTCGAAGCCCACAATGTCCTTGCCTTCCATGCTCAGGTCGTCATGGTCGTTGTCGAACAACCAGCCGTATTCACCACCGCGACACCACGGAGCCAGCAGAGAGGCCAGGGTGGTTTCATCACCCATGACGGCCGGTGCCGGGAGGTGCCCGCGAACTTGCGTCAGGGTGCGATCCTCAACATCGAAGTATGAGTCTTCACCCATGACCGCTTCGACCGCTTGGTTAATCTCCGCTTTCTCCTGGTTGCCGAGCTTCCCGTTCAGGGAGATTTCGCACAACGTCCGTACCAACCGCTTGACGAAAGAGAGGTTGAGCTTATTGGGCTCCAGTTGGAGCGGCTGGAAGCCGGAAGGCTGCCCCTCATGGATCACCCGGTACATGCCGCCCAGCGCCATGACCATTTGCTGCATCCCCCGGTCGCGGTCGAACATGAAGATGCGCGGCCGATACTTGGTGGCCATAGCCACCATGGCGTTCAACAGGGTTGTCTTACCCGCCCCCGACTTGCCGAGAATGATCGTGTGGCCGTTGGGCCGCTTCCCAAACCAATCCTCGTTACGCGGGGTGGAGTGGAAGTTGAAGTAAAAGGGGCTGCCGGAGCTGGATTCCAGCATCATGAGTGCTGACCCCCACGGGTTGCCCTCCGGCTTACCACTATGCACGTTATGAAAGGACGTGAGGCTAAGCAGGTTATGCGAGGTCAGTACCGCCCGGCGCGGGGCAAAGGCACGGTTGCCCGGCAGCATGGCGAAGTAACCCGCTTCTGATGCCAGCCCGATTGGTGCCGCCCGAATACCACAGTCCGCGAACAGGCTACGAGTGGCCCTAGAGCGCCGCGTAGCCTCTTTCATGGACTCGCCAAAGACATGCACCGTGCAATGGTGCCAGCCGGTGACGAATCGGCTGGAGGCGGCGCCATCGGCCGCCTGACGAAGCTCCACAATTTGCGACTGCGACAAGTCCTTGGTTTCCTCAAGCTGCTCCCAGCTCTTCTTGAAGAATGACTTGGCGGCATGCTGACTCATGCAGCAAAACGATTGGGTCAGCACAAACTCAAAAGGCGCCGACAGAAAGGGGTTAAGCTGGCCGGGCTCGGTTTCCTCGTCGTCAATCTCGCGCAGCTCGATCCCTGCCATGAAAAAGGAGCGTTCTTCGGAGCGAACCTGCATCACGTCGCCCCACGGCGAACTGACGACGCGGTTGGCCGGGAGATAGTGCTTGGCCATGCCGCGACATACCGGCATCTTCTCCCACTCGCCGTTGATCAGGAAGCCGTAGAACTCCAGGGCGCTGGAGTAAGCGTGCATCTTGCCCACCGGAGCCTGACCGTCTTCCGGCACAGCCTTGGCCAGCTCCGCAAACAAGTCGTCCTCGTCCTCATCTTCGTCACCCTCGGAGGGATCGGGGTCGACGTGAAAGGCTGCGCCGGGCGCCTCGATGTTGCCTTGGGCATCCATGTAGTACACGCCCAGCCGTACCGGCCGGTACGGCTGCATACCGGCTTCTAGCTGCGAAGCAATGTCCTCCAGGGCGGCGATGCTTTCCCGGCGCTGCTCCACACGCTCTTGCGGCGTCATCTTCTCGACAGCCGCCAACGCTTTCTGAGTGGCGTCACCTACCGGGTTGTACACGATAGACAGGTAGTAATCGTTCGCCATAAGCGGCGAGTTCTCGAAGCGTTGCGCGTACTTCTCTTGGAGGCGCTGTGCGAAATAGCCGCCGCCACCGGAGAAATCCGGTGACTTGAGAATCTTGTGGTGCATGTGAATCCAGAAATCCACATGCTCCGTGCCAACCTGTTTCAGCCGCAGGCTAAGGTCATTCACCCACTTGATGAGTTCATCATCGGATGCTGAAAGGTGGGTTCGCCCTTCGATGCGAAAGGTCGTGACCAGCTCGCCGTTATCCATCGAGACGATATGATCGGTGACGTGATGGCAGAACGGGATGTTCGCGGACACCGGCTGTTCTGCCATGAAGGCCATAGGCCGCTTGTTCTGCATTACTTCCATGTGTCTTCCTCCCAGCGAGTCCTGGCGGGGCTATAGGTTGACCCCTTCCAATGACGGAAGGGGGAATCCATATCGGCGCCGTGACGCCTGATTTGTGCGTTGCCCCGAATGATGTTGACTCCTTTGGTGATGAACCAAAGCCACAGGATGCGGAACATTCGGTCATCGTACTTGCAAAGGCTATAGGCAACCGTCCACAACACAGCGAAGACCAAGAGCGCGCCAAGCCGAAGCGTCATGAAAGACGTGGCGCTGATCATGAAAATGATGATGGCGGGGGTTCTAGGAACCCCCCCGATAGTTGGCAGGCGACGAGCGCCCTTGTAAACCTTGAACATGCTGTCTCCTTTGCAGGGCTCCCCGACCCTGTACCGCTTAAAGGAAGAAGCCGACGATGTAGCTGGCAGAACCGATCACGATAAGGCCGACCACGATGCGGACGGCAATATCCATGCGCAGAAAACCAGCCATCCAGGCGAGCGCCGACACGATCACCGCCAAGGTGGCGAGAATCGGAATCCACTCTTGCATCCAGTCCTGCACATTGGTCAGGCCCGTTTCAGCGGTATTCACCTGAGCCAGAGCCGGTGCAGAAACCATGAGCGATGCCATGACCAGCATGAACAGGACAGTTTTCATGGTGGTGGCAAAATCAGTGCGGTTAGTCATCTTGCATACTCCTGTATTCAATCAGTGCGTCCGTAAGCGATAGTGCGCAGGTATAGATTTCAAACTCGTTGCGAATCCAATCAGCTAGTCGATTAAGGTCTACCCAGGTTCTCACCTCCTCTCTTTCCATGATGCGAAGGGAACATTTCACCTCTTCGCCGTCTTCCAATTCCAGCGTGAACATGGGTATCCATTCCCTTTCCGAAAGCCGCTGGATCACCACGCCCGCAACGTGTCCTTTGTCGCGCTCCAACATCAAATAACGTTGTGTTATAAGGAACACTCTCACTGTCCGCTCCTTTGGCTGATGTTAGCGGGCTGCTGACTGGCAGAAAAAGCCCCCTCCCCATCGCCACCAAAGGCGTCGGTTAGCGCGTCACCGAAAGCGTCAGACTGGTCATTCTGCGAAGAAGGGGGTTCTTCATTGGGATTCGACGCATCCTGAGTCGATGGGCGTGTTTGTGGCGATCCTTCGCCCGCCACTATGAGTCGGGGAACCTTGCTGTCCTGAGACGCTATCCATTCTACCCGATCCACGTAGCCGTTGGCGAAACCGCGCTCCATAGAGCCGGTGTTGTAGCAGGAGAGCGCCATTCGCAAGGCGCTTTGCTCGTCGCTTGTGCGATTTCTCGCACGCGAATAGCAGTCTGAGATTACACGCTCAGATGCCGATAGATTCTTACAGGAGTCAACCATGTCCTCTGGCGTAACTCCCAGCCACTCGAAATTGGCTGAATTGATTTGCGCCAAGCCCAGGTCGTAATTGTGGCCTTCGGCTTCCAGGCGGCCGGTCGCCGCCAGGGCTTCCTCCGCGCTGGACGGCTGGCTAGGTAGCTGTGAGGCGCCATAGTTCACGTTGATAGCAAACTGCCGATTGCCTGACTCGTGTGCGACGATATACGCCATTGTCATCGGGTCGACGCCTGGCGCGCAGCGCTGCGCCAGGTCGACCACATCGGAAGAAACAGGAGAATTACTTGCCAAAACAGTACCTTGAGCCAGAAACACCAGCCCCAGACCTGCAAGGATTGACGTTGAAAGGCGGCGCGTCGTCATCCGTTACCCCTTGAAATTCGTTTTTTGCGTGCTAATGTAATCGTATAAGGAACAGCGGCCATGTCAAGTCCTGATGAGAAGAAAGATCGGACGGCCTCAACCAAAGGACAGCCCGAGGGGCGCAAGGCAAGGATTCCCGTGACCAAGATCGAGTTCGTACCGTTAAACGCCCAGGCACAGGCAGGAAAGACCAACACCAATGCAAAATATCGTGACCCAGACAACCCGTTTCATACATGGACGGGGATAGGAAAACGACCAAAGTGGCTTCGCTCCTACCTTGAGCAAGGGCGAAAGCTGGAAGAGTTCTTGATCGAGCAAGATGGCGAGGATGATGGCTAGGGTAATCGACTTCCAAAAGCGCAAGCAGGAAGGGCCAAGGAAACGGCCCAAGGAGCCTGCTTCGCCCGCTCCCGAGGTTAAGACCAGAGACAGGGGTAATGCCTTTTCCCGCCTCATGGTCAAAGCCTTTTGGCATGCCGCAAGCGGCACTGCCACTTGGCTCTACTCGGTAGCGGCTGCGCTTGGAGTTGCTATTGCCCTATTGTCGAAGTTTGCCTTCTTCATCATCACCCTATTGATCGCTTTCAGCTACTTCGCCCCTGCCGAACCGGACATGAGCAATATCTATAAACTCGCCATGGGCTATCCACTTTTGCTCTTTGGCAATCTGTTGTATCGCGGGCTTGTCTTCCTGATGTACCGAGGGGCATGCCGTTTGTCAGCCAAAACCACCAAGGGGGTGTAATCATGATGATGAAGGGCGCCATTCTGGGCGCTGCGCTGATTGCCAGCGCCACACTTTCCAGCACCGCGCAAGCGGCCTCAGAGGACGAATGCGCTATCTGGATTTGCTTGCCGGGCGCCTTCCCGGCGACCTGTGAGGCCGCCAAGTCGGCCATGATAGACCGGGTAAGGGATCGCAAGTCACCGCTACCGCCGTTCTCGGCGTGCAGCGCAGATGGCACCGATCACGGCATGAGCAGCAATCACGGCGTAGCCGCATATATCCCGCCGCGCCGGGAATGCACACGCTGGAACTATTCAGGCAACCGTGAGACTTGCGCCAACTGGGAGACGCTGCCGGAGCGTTATGTCAGGGGGACTCGCTGCCGCACCCATCACGAAAGCGGAATCAGGGAGCCCGCAGGTTGCACACGCACTTACCGCTATGCCGAAGTGTTCGACGCCAGCGGCGATCAACAGGGCGACACCTACTACTGGTAAACAAGACAAAGGGAAGAAGCATGAAAAAGGTATTTCAATTCGGAGTGGCTGCTTTCGTTATCACCGGCCTGGCCGGTTGCGCCACCGCAGAACAGCTTGGAAGTGCGCAAAATCGCATCGGTACACTGGAGAACGAAGTTGCCTTGCTGGAGGCCAAGGTTAAGCATATCGAAACCTCCCAGGAGGAAATCGTGGCTAACCAGACGCCGCCCAGGAGCTATTGCTATCTCAATGGCGAGCGTTACACCGAGGGCGCAGTTGTCAGCGGGCGTATTTGCGACCGTGTAGGCATCCAGCGCACCGGGCAGCCGCCTAACCTGTCATGGGTCAATCACAGATAAACACCCCCCCCCCGACCTCAAGAGGCTGGCCATCGGCCAGCCTTTTTTGTAGCCAGGCCCAATATCATGCCGATTCACGACATTAGCCCCATGCTCTATCTCAGTGCCGCCATGGTGCTTCTTGCCTTTCTGTTCTCCAGGGTATTCAAGCCCCGGCACTTGTGGCGGCGCCGCGCCGCGAAGCGCGTCATGTCGAAGCTGCAACAGATCGAGGGGCTTGGCCCTCGCCTGGCCTACCTGCGCAAGATCGACCCGTTTGTATTCGAGGAACTGGTATTGGAGGGGTTTGAGCGCCGAGGCTGCAAGGTGAAGCGCAATAAACGTTATACCGGCGACGGCGGCATTGATGGGCGCTTCTGGATCAAGGGGCAGCTCTATCTCGTCCAGGCAAAGCGCTACTCGGGACACGTCAGCGCCGCCCACCTCCGCGATTTCTGCCGTCTGGTCGACAGGCAGCGGTGCCGAGGGATTTTCGTTCACACCGGCCGCACCGGGAAAATGACCCGCGAGATTGGCGAGACGCATGCAGGGGTGTCCATTGTCAGCGGCGAGAAGTTGCTACAGCTTGTCGCGCCTGAGAATGCTTCGCGTTCTGGCGTGTCCTAATAACGGTCGTTAGTTGGACACTATTGAAATCCGCCTGTCCATGGGTATTTCCTAATAGGAAAAATGTCATTTTTCCCGTAATCTAAACAACATACACAGAAGGCGCCCATTTTATCTTTGACAGACACTAGAGAATGGGCGCATAAGGAACTGTCAAGGAATGAAGAGGGGCAGCGCATGCGCGATGAAGCCGACCACCAGACGCTCGATGTTATGACGGGCGGCCTGCGGATTGGGTACGCCAGGGTGTCGACCGACGACCAAGACCTGTCATTGCAACGCGACGCGCTACAGCAGAGCGGATGCGCTGAAATCTATGCCGACACAATCAGCGGCACCAAAACAGATCGCCCCGAGCTGACCAACTGCCTGCGTGCGCTGCGCCAAGGTGACACCCTGGTTGTCTGGCGACTCGATAGGCTGGGTCGGAGCCTCAAGCACCTGGTCGAGATCATCAACGACCTGGAGAAGCGCGGGGTGCGGCTGGAAAGCCTGACCGAATCCATCGACACCAGCACCGCCAGCGGTCGCATGATCGCCTCGATCTTCGCCACGCTGGCCGAGTACGAGCGCAATCTGATACGCGAGCGCACCATCGCCGGACTCAAGGCCGCCCGCGCACGCGGCCGAAAAGGGGGGCGCAAGCCTGTCCTCGGGCCGAAGGAGAAGCGGGAGATCGAGGCGCTGCTACTCGATCCCAAGATCACCGTCAAAGACGTGGCCGAGCGCTATGGCGTGTCCAGAAACACCATCTATCAGCACATTGACGTTAAGGCGATCAATGAAGCGATGAACAAGAAACGCATTCAGCAGATCATGGAGGAAGAGAGCCATGGATAGCATCGAAGAGGACAAACAGCCGCCCACCCGCCTGCATCGGCGCGTCGACCACCTGACGGCTGCCTACCTTGCCATGGAGAGCGAGGATGCCCGTTCTGCTGGCACGCTGGGCTATATGGCGCGATCCGTGGTGCAGGCCACGCTTCCCCACACCGACCCGAAGGATTCCTATTTCGAGCGTACCAACGGGATCGTCACCATGTCGGTCATGGGGCGCCCCCAGGTCGGGATACCCTACGGCTCGATGCCTCGCATCATTCTTGCCTGGATATGCACGGAGGCGGTGAAGACGAAGGAGCCAGTGCTTAACCTCGGCCGCTCCCAGAACGAGTTTCTTGAGAAGCTACAGCTTCCCAAGAACGGCCGTGCGATTTCATCGCTCAAGTCTCAGGCACATCGTCTGTTCAGCTCGCTTATCACGGTCACGGCGGAAAAGGATAGCCACCTTGGCCTGGAAAACATTCTGATCGCCAAACGGTCGTCCATTTTCTGGAGCCCGAAGAACCCTGACCAGCCCTCGCTATGGGAAAGCCAGCTCACGCTAACGCAGGATTTCTTTGACGAGGTGACGCAAGCCCCCGTCCCCATCGACATGCGCGCCTACCACGCGCTCAGGAAAAGCCCGCTGGCCCTGGATATTTACGCCTGGCTGACATATCGCATCTTTCTCTTGCATGCAGCCGGTCGCAAGCAAGTCGTCATCCCCTGGTCTGCCCTGATGCTGCAATTCGGCACGTCCTACGGAAAAGGCGCAGAGGGTGATGAGAAGAAGCAGAGGCAAGCGCTGTATGACTTCAAGAAGAAGTTTGCCAAGCGTCTTCATGAAGTGCTGGGCCTCTACCCCGAGGCGCGCAACGCAGTGTCCGAAGTCGACAACGGCTTGATGGTCAAGCAAGCCCCGCTGCATATCCCCTCCCGAGGGTGATCCTCCCGCATCCCAGCCAACCACCCAGCCCGGCTCCTGCGCCGGGCTGTTTTCTGTTGGCAACCCTGTGGAAACAGCAAGTTATCCACGTGCAATCGGTCAGACGGAAAAAACTCAATATTATCAATACGCTATCTAATGCTGCAAAGTTATCCACGTGCAATCGGTCAGATACCCACGTGTAATCGGTCAGATACCCACGTGCAATCGGTCAGTTATCCACGTGTAATCGGTCAGACGGAAGGGTACGTGTAATCGGTCAGACGCCTTCAATATCAATGCGTTGCGAGCGACCAGCGCGAGCCCTCAAGTAGTTTGTTTCAGGTAGCTCTCTCAGGTAGTCCTTTCCAAATAGAAAATAAAAAAAGCATTTCAAGTAGCTTGGCAGCGCGGATATGGGGACAAGCGCTGCGCGCCCGGCCCCGACCGGGTGATAACGCGCTTCGCGGTTCTCAACCGGCCGTGCCCTTTGCCCCCAGACCCACGCGCCGACGCGCCCATCCGTGGACAGCGCTTCGCGCATGCCCACCGGGGCGCTCATCAAGAGGGCTTCTTTCTTTTTGACTGAATGAAACCCCAACCCCACCAGATCGACGCAGGGAGCCCACTGGAGGCCATCGAGGCAAGCGAGTTAGCGGTTAGGCAGGGAAGGGGGTGAAACCACTCAGGGAGGCTTTCTGGAGGCCAGAAATAGGTACGCCCGAGCGTCGGCAAACGCATCGGGCGTGGGGACATCTGCAAAGGAGTAGCAGATACCCATATTGTAGAGCTTCCTGGCAGGACTCCGCAACAAGACACTCCACAGCCCCAAGCGAGGCGGTAGCTCGCCTACCTGCCGAGTCGCGGGGCACCCCTCCGACCGCTGCGGCGGCGCCCTTTCTGGCGCGTTTCTTCCCGTCTGCTATGATGTGACGAAGGATTGACAAAATGCGGCGCGGCTGCGACACTAGACCCGGCTTGGGACGACAGCGGCGGCAACCGCTCCCAGGCGTGGACACGCAAAGGAGACAGCACCATGAACCTCATCTTCGTACCCGGTAGCCCCTGCGCCATTGATGCGGCCGAACTCAACGAGCATGGCCAGTGCTTGGGCTTGCACTCCGGCCTTCCCCTGCGCGACCTGCAAGCTCGCCATCCCGGCGCCCAGGTGGGCAGTGAAGACGACTTCATTGCCAGCCTGGCCGCGAGCGTGACGGTGGAGCCAATCAGCGAACCGGCGTTCCGCCATGCGCGGGAGGTGATGCCGCCGTTGAGCTGGCATAGCAGCCACCAGGAGGACGGCGAGGCCGAGACGTTCGTGTTTGGCGAGCTGGAGGACGGCACGATGGCCACGATCTACGCCCGCCTTGGTGGGCGCTACTGGCGGTTGCAGGGTGTCGCCACCCTGCCCCACCAGACCATCGTGTCTCAGGTGCGCGCTGCCCAGGTGGGTATGCTGCGCGCCTACCAGGGGCGAACCTCTCCCGCTTTATACCGTTAACCACCGTCACCCCAGGAGTCCGCCCATGACCGCCCAGACTAAAGACCCCGTGAAGTACAGCGCCGCCGAGTGGGAGCAGCTTCAACCCGCGCTGCGCTCGCTGTCCGTCTCCACGATCAGCACCGCCCAGCAAGTGCTGGTCGAAGGCCGAAGTGCGCCGGACGTGGCGAAGGAGCTGGGTTGTGCCCGGCAAACCGTCCATGCGGCGGTCAAGCGGGTTCGGGCGCGGCTGGAGAAGTACGAGGCCGCCGAGCTTGTCCCGGTACTGGTCTGGGTGCCACAGGAGGCGGTCGAGGCGGTGAAGGATCATGCCCGCGAACAGGGCGGTGTGGTCGAGGGTGACAAGCCCAAGGCCAAGCGCAAGAAGGCGACGAAGGCGGCAGCGAAAGCGAAATAGGCTGGAAGGCAGCAAGAAGGAGCGAGACAGCATGGATGGTTCAGAGCAGCACGACAGAAACGCCCTGATGGGGGTTTGCGTCACCCTGGAGAGCGTGCGCGAGGCGCTGGACGAGGGCGACGTGGGCGCCGCCCGCGAGGGGCTGGCCAAGCGCATCGGCATCCTGGCCGGACGCATGCAGGTATGGCCCTATGACCCGATCCCCAGCCGCACCGCCGTTCGGTATGCCATCGAGCAGGCCGCAGAAGGGATGCGTGAGGCCATGGCGGCATTGAAGGATGGGGGTGCCCTGGCTGCCCAGCAGGCCATGGATGACGTGGCGGCGACCGTGCTGCAAGCGTGCAGCATGGATTGGTGGCAGGGGCTTTCCGACGCGGATCAACGGCGGTGGCTGCAACATGCCGACAGCGAGCAGCCGCGCAACGCCTATGTCTGCTATCTGAACCATGAGCATGACCGCCTGACGCGCACCTTGCGGCGCATCGAGGCGGTAGGGAAGGAGTTAAACCGGCTGGCCGACGCCTGACCCCGAGTGCCGGGGCAGGTTTCGGCTTGCGTTTAGTAGTAATAGTAGTAGTATTACTATTATTACTACCACGAACAGGAGAGAGCCATGGAAATCAGCAGCGACGTTCGCGCCCGCATCATTGATGCCGCCGAGCAGCTTTTCGAGGAAGCAGGCCGTGAGCGCTTCCCGCCCATCGACCAAGTGCGCCGCCTGGCCCGTGTCGGCATGAACGATGCCAGCACTGTCATGAAGGAGTGGCGGCGGCAGCAGACTTCCGCGCCCCGCTCGATTGCGGTGGAGGTGCCCGACCGGATCAAGGAGGTGTTTCACGGTGCGCTGGCCGAGGCGTGGCAGGAGGCGCAAGACCTAGCCAATGAGAGCCTGACTGCCGCGCAGCAGGCATGGGAGAGCGAGCGTACCGAGGCCGATTCTCTGCGCCGCGAGCTATCCGATGCCTACGAGGCTCAGGCCGACGAGCTGGAAGAGGTGCAGAAGCAGTTGGCCGCTGCCCTGGAGCGCGCCGACACGGCCGAGAAAGCCACGACCGAAGTGGAGAACAAACTGGCCGAGGCCCGCGAGCAAATCCACGTCCTGCAAGGGCGCTGGGACGATGCCGAGCGCCGCGACAAGGACAAGGCCGACCGTATTGCAGAACTCAAGCGCGAGCTGGCCGATGAGCGTCAGCAGGCCGAACGCGCCGCCGAGCGCCACGACGCCGAGCTTGGCGAGCTGCGCTCAAAGCTGGAGGACGCCCGTTCTGAACTGGTCAGGGTGCAGTCACGCGCCGAAGCCGATGCGGATGCCGCCAAGCAGCGCGAGCAGGAGGCCGAGGCCCGTGCTTCTGCCCTGCGCGCCGAGCTGGACAAAACCCGCGAACAGCATGCCGCCGCCCAGGAACGCGCCGATGCCGCCGTGAGCGAAGCCCGCGAGCGTGCCGCAACCCTGTCTGGGCGCCTGGAGGCGGCCACCGAACAGAACCGCGAGCTGATGGCGGCTTTTGGTTCCCAGGTCAAAAAGAAGCCCTCCCCTGCCCGCAAGAAATCAGCATCGAAGGATCATGGAGACGAAACGCCGTGACTGGAGGGTTGGAAATGGCTTGGCCGTGATCTTTTACGGTGTTGACGTTGGACTACAGTTTTACTAGTATCTCCGTGAATGCTCACGGTAACAGGAACAAGGTGTTAGTATGGACGCAACAGCCACCCGGCGACAAACTAGGAGAATAGAACGCCTGAAAGCAGAGGGCATTACTCGCTCAACGGTGTTAGTGCATGAAGAGTGCCGGCCTGCCCTAAATTCTCTAAAAACACACCTTGTTGACCCAGCCAAGGCGGATGCACTGGCTGCACTTGTCGACCAGCTTCACAGCAAGTCGAAGCCGACAAATATTGCTCAAGTTAAACATCTGAGTCCTTTTCGTTATCCAGGAGGGAAAACATGGCTTGTTCCAGAGGTTCGCCAGTGGGTGAAATCAGCTTCGAATAAACCTTCTGTCTTTGTGGAACCGTTTGCAGGCGGGGCTATAACAGGGCTGAGCATAGCGGCCGAAGGTTTGGCAGAACGTGTTTTCTTATGCGAGTTGGATTCAGACGTTGCAGCAGTTTGGGATACTCTTTTCCATGGCTCAGATGATGATGTTTCGGAGTTTGCAAAGAAGATAATAAACTTTGATGTGACGCTGGGCAATGTAAAGAAGGTTTTAGAAAGCAAGCCAAGATCACCAAAAAATCGGGCATTTAAGACGATTATAAAAAATCGGATGCAGCGCGGTGGTATTATGGCGGCCGGTGCCGGTTTGATAAAAGCGGGTGAGGCTGGGAAAGGGCTTAAATCTCGTTGGTATCCTGAAACGCTTGCAAAGCGCATAGAAGTCCTGCGAAGCCTGAAAGATCGTATAGACTTTGAACAGGGCGATGCTTTTGAAGTGGTGCGCAGATTCGCAGACGACCCAGATGCTTTTTTCTTTATTGATCCGCCTTACACGGCAGGGGGTAAGAAAGCAGGCTCTCGGCTATATACCCATAATGAAATTGACCACGAAGGCTTATTTGCCCTCATGGCCAGTGTTCAGGGAACCGTGATGATGACCTATGATGATGCGCCAGAGGTGCGCGATTTAGCTGATAGGCACGGCTTCCGTATAGAGCTTGTGCCAATGAAAAATACGCATCATGCTATCATTTACGAGCTTCTTATTCTGAAGCCTTGAATACCTTGTTTGCCCGCGAGCTGTCATCAATTACTTGTTTTAGGTTGCGGGTGAAATCCGCCTTACTTAGTGGTTCAGTGGCGTTTAAAGCCTGCCTGGAGCTCTCCAGAGAGGTATAAATAACGTCACTGGCAATCATGTTTAAGTTGTCATCATAATCTACTACAAACCAAACCACGTCCGAATTATCCCTTTTCTCCTGGTCATTTCTGGCTCTTGGGTAAGCATCAGCTAGAGCGTTCATGTTGTCGTAGAAATACCTGTCAATAACCACAACAACTTTTTTGCCCCAGTTTCTCAGCACTGGTACCTTTACATCCAGTTGTGGCGAAAGTCGCTTGGGGCCACTGCTGCGATAGTCTGGCCTCCTCCTTCCTGCCGGGAAAAGAACCGGAGATGGGGATTTGGCATAGGCATCAAATTCAGGGCGCATTTTATCGCCGGAGAAATAAAGTGCTTGGGTTTCAATGGCGCACCACTCAAGTTCACTAGCGCCCATAGAAGATGGATTGACAATAATCCAATCTATACGGCCAGCCTTCTTTCCTTCCCCTTCTTCTTCGGTGGGTAATGTGGCGCCTGTGTCTGATACTTTGCGAAGAAAAGGCGTTTCCTTCACTACAGTTGGATTGCCTGAATCAAGCATTTTTTCTGAGATCCAGACAAATAATGTTTTTCCATTATCTAAGGTTTGCAGGAATCGGGATGGGCAAACAGTTACAACCTTTTCGCCAGAGACCGGAGTTCCTGATCCGTCGGGCCCAGGCGAGAATCTGCGAATGCTGCAAACCCCGCTAGCCTTATTGCATCGTGCGCCAGGAACAAGCGTGGAGAGAAACGGGCACAGAGGTGCGTTAGTAATGTCCCCGGTCTGATCTTGGTTTGCTGCGAGCTGGCCAAAATACTGCCGCTCATCATCCGTCATGGTTGTTATGTCATTGCCGAACCACTCGGCTATCCCATAGCGAGGGATCGGGGCGCGTGCCATAGAAGTATATCCTTATCAATCGTCACAAATCCCCTCATGTTATCCGTCCGTCGCTCGTAAATCGACCTAGATCGCGTTTCACGCCTTCGTCCCTCCTTGGTCGTCAGCCTGTGGCTGAACGGGCTCTATCGCTGCGCGACCGAGCCCCGCCGTCCGCTCGTCCCTCGCTTTCGGCGAGTCTCGGCCCTTCGGGTCACGATCCCTCTCCCTACGGCCGCTTCGCGGCCTGCGCGCTCCGCTTGCCAGACCGTGGGGCGCTGCCCCACACCCCGTCCTCGCCGGAAGGCAGCCCCGGCCGGTGTCCTGCGGTCGCTCCGCTCCCTGGTTCCCCGGCGCGGGGGCGCCGGGAGGCTGGGCACCGTCCGGCCCGTCAAGGGGCCGTGTCCTCGCTCGTCCCTCGCTGCGGGCCGCACCAACCCCTTGACTGGCCTACCGGCGCGAGGCGGCAGGTTCCCCCCCCTTCCGCGCCCTTGGCCAGTGGATGCAACGGCTGGCCACCACTCCCGCCATCATGGCGGCCTGATCACCAGCGGCGGGGCGATGCCCCGCCGCATGGGCCTTTCTGTGCTTGCAAAATAGGGCGAAATGCCCTATTATTGACAGTGAAGGCCGGGCACCCCGCCCAGGTCAGAGCAGAAGGAAAGTCCCATGGCGATTTCACCCAACGAGCAAAAGGTTCTGGATCGCGCAGCCCGCATTCTCGCCCGCGAGATGAAGGAGCGCCCACACTCCATGACTTCCCCCCAGCTTGTACGCAACTTCCTGCGCTTTCGTCTGGAGCATGTAGAACATGAGGTGTTCTGCGCGCTGTTTCTGGATAACCAAAACCGGCTGATCGAGTTCTCAGAGCTGTTCCGTGGCACGCTGGACAGCGCTTCCGTCTACCCCCGCGAGGTGGTCAAGGAGGCGTTGCGCCACAATGCCGGGGCGGTGATCTTCGCCCACAACCACCCCAGCGGAATTGCCGAACCGAGCGATGCCGACCGGAGGATTACCCGGCGGCTTGATGAGGCGCTTCGCCTTTTCGATATTCGTGTGGTAGACCATTTGGTAGTGGGCAGCCCCGAGATTGTGAGCTTTGCCGAGAAGGGCTGGATTTAGGGCGCCCCACGGCCGGCGATGACTCGCCGGCCTTCCTGCTTTGGAGGATCGTGTTATGAGTCAGATGAGAAAGCCGTATCAGGTCAAAGGGATCGCCGCCGAGGTGCGCCCCGATACCCTCGCCCCCTTCGCCGCGTGGGCTGCGCCCACGCCCGGCGAGATTCGAGCGGCCTTGCAGGCCGCTGGCTGGACGGGCGAGGGGTGCGCCAAGACCCTCGGGATCAACCCGCGCACGGCCCGGCGCTGGCTGGGCGGTGAGGTCGACATTCCCTATGCGGCATGGGCGGTGCTGTGTGCGGCGGCTGGCTGGGGGCATATCTGGGAGGCCGATTGAGTGTCGGTGGTGCGTTCTCCAGGGCAACCTCCAGGGTAGCGAGTGGCTGGCAGTGCGTGGCCACCCGGCCGTTGGCCGGGGCGGGCTCTATCGCTTCGCGACCGAGCCCCGGCGTCCGTTCGTTCCTCACTCCCGCCGTGTCTCGGCCCTTCGGGTAACGATCCCTTGTCCCTCCGGCCGCTCTCGCGGCCTGCGCGCTCCGCTTGCTCGGCTGTGGGGCGAAGCCCCACGCTGTTTTCCGGCGCTCCGCGCCTCAGTTTCTCCGGCCGCTCTCGCGGCCTGCGCGCTCCGCTTGCGAAGACCGTGGGGCGCTGCCCCACACCCCGTCCTCGCCGGAAGGCAGCCCCGGCCGGTGTCCTGCGGTCGCTCCGCTCCCTGGTTCCCCGGCGCGGGGGCGCCGGGAGGCTGGGCACCGTCCGGCCCGTCAAGGGGCCGTGTCCTCGCTCGTCCCTCGCTGCGGGCCGCACCAACCCCTTGACCGGCCTACCGGCGCGAGGTGGCAGCGTCAAAAAAAGGTGGTAAATCGTATGACTAAGGATTGACGAAAGGCGCAAGGTTTGCGATACTACAGGTGTCGGGGGATGAGCCCCCGGCGCCGGGGGAACCAGCGGCGGCAACCGCTCCCCGGCTGGGACAAGCAAAGGAGACAGCGCATGACTACCCCCCTTCTCACCAAGTCCGATGTAGCGACCACCATGGCCACCCTGGAAGCCCCCTGCGAATTGTGGGCGGTGGCGATCAATAACCGCTGGGTCGCGCCCTATACCGTCACCCCGGCCGGAGGCGATGCCCTGGCCGCCGAGGATGCCGCTATCCGGTATTACGCGAAGGCCGAGCCCCTGGCTGGCCCGGTGGTATCCATGAGTTTCGAGCAGCTTATGGCGTGGGAGCGCCGCCGCATGCTGGCCATGGCCGTTGTACGGCCCAGCGACGAAGAGGCGTTCACCCAGGCGCTCAACTGCCTACCCCCGGCCAAGTGGGAGCGCGGCGCCGACTTCGAGCGCTTCTGTATCAGCGAAATGACTTCCGGCACCTGGACGACGCAGCACGCCCGCCACGGCGAGCGCTACGCCACCAAGCACGTCGACATTACCGACCGCTCGACCTGGCTGACGCCGGAAGAGGTCGACGCCGCCCACGCTTGAGCCCACCCCGGCCCCGCCAGGCGGGGCCACCGATCACCGATCACACCCGAGAAGGAGGGAGCCACCATGCCGACCATCACCCGCTATGTGCGCCGCGACTGGAGCCGCTTTCCCATGACAGCGCTGAAAGCGAGCGCCGAGCAGTTCGAGGAAGCGCGCCAGGAGGCCCGGCAGGACCAGGTAGAGGTTATCAGCTACCCCGATGCCTTCGGCCGCAAGACCACCGTCACCATCATTTATCTGGGCGGTGATAGCGGGATCGAGCGCTGGGAAACAGAGGTCGAGTACGCGATTTAGCGCCCTGGTGAGCGCTGGCGAGGGGCGGCAACCGCTCGCCAGCGCGGGGCATGCAAAGGAGGACACCCACCATGCAGCAGCACGCCACGCAACAAAGGACAGCATCACTCCCTTGGGAGCGTCTGGGACTGGGCTACTACCGCGCCGAGCCTGCCCCTGGTCTGGTCTACAGCATCGGCCCCGCCCCTGATGGCGTGGGCGTTGTCTTCAAGGTGCCGGGGCGTGCCGAGGCCCAGGCCATGCGGGCGAGCATCGCTAGGGTCGCTTGTGAGCATCACTGGCAGCGGCTTGCCCCGGTAGTGGAAGCCCCGTGGGATACCGCCATCTAACGATCATCGGCGCCGGGGGAGCCAGTGGCGGCAACCGCTCCCCGGCCCAGGATAGCAACGGAGACAGCAGCATGAACCAGCACACCACCCCGAACCCAGCGGCCACCCAGCGAAGGAAGACCTACGCCGAGTTGTGTTGGTGCGCCGCCTACGACGACCTGGCCACCCGTAACAGCATGCGCACCCTGATCATCCCGTCCCTGTGCCGGGAGGTGGCCGAGTTGCGCAAGGCCCGCATCGAGTTCAGAGACGCCGGTTGCCTGGATACCTGGCGGGCGTGCGGGCTGGTCGCTGACGAGATCAACAAGCGCGCCGCCCTCCAGCATGCTCGCCGCGTGCTGGAGAGTTTCGCGCCATTGGGCGCGTGAATGCACGTCTTATTACGTATGACGAAGGGTTGACGAGGGGCGCAAGGTTTGCGATACTACAGGTGTCGGGGGGGATGAGCCCCGGCACCGGGGGGAAACCAGCGGCGGCAACCGCTCCCCGGCCCAGGACAAGCAAAGGAGAGTCACCATGAACCGCCCCGAGCAAATGCGCTGGTACGTCAAAGAGGTCGACGCCGTGCTGATCTACGACGCGCCTGATCCTGCCAGCGCTTCCGCCTGCGCCATCGAAAGCAGCACCGACATGGCCCAGATTCGCGCCGCCTATGCGCCGCTGCGACTGCGCCAGATGCCGGGCATGCAGCAGCCCCAAGAGCGTGACTTGCTGACCGCGTGACCCTACTGCGAGGCGCCATGCGCCTCGCCCCTCCCCAGGCAGACAAGGAGTGAATGCCATGACCCAGGAAGCCACCGGACGTTGCAACGACGAGGCGCTGACCCGTGTTGTCGCCGCCATCATCGGCCGCCTGACCCCGGCCGACCGACAACGCATCGAGGCGGCCGAGGCCCAGGCGGATCATGCCGGGCTGCACCTTGGAGCCAGTGCCCAGGCCAGCGCGGACACCATGCGCCGCAAGGTGATTGGCGATGCCGTGGCCCGCATGGGCGACCACGACAAGGCGATCATCACCCGCGCCGCCCTGGTCGTTGTCTCGCTGCTGGGTGCAGGTGGTGCGTTGGCCGAGCCGCTGACCTACACCGGACAGGTGGCCCACGTTTCCGACGCCGACACCGTGCGCGTCGTTGTCCGCGATACCTGCGCCGAAGCAGCGTGCCCCAGCGTGGGCGAGTCGCTGCGCGTCCGGCTGGCAGAGATCGACGCGCCCGAGAGCGATCAACCCTATGGTGATGAAGCCGCCGCTGCCCTGGTCGACAGGATCGACGGCTCCATGCTCCAGATCGTGCAGACCGACACCGACCAATATGGCCGTGTTGTGGCGCAGCTTGTCCATCAAGACGTATGGATCAACGGCTGGCTTGTGGGCGAGGGGCATGCGTGGGTTTACCCGCAATATGCCGAATCGCCCGAGCTGTTCGAGTGGCAGTCCGAGGCCCGCGAGGCGCAGCGGGGCTTGTGGGCGGCCGATGATCCGGTGGAGCCCTGGTTGTGGCGTCGTCAGTGATGTTCTCCCTCACCCGGCCCAGCGCCGGGTTTTTTATGGCCACCCGGCCGTTGGCCGGGGCGGGCTCTATCGCTTCGCGACCGAGCCCCGGCGTCCGTTCGTTCCTCACTCCCGCCGTGTCTCGGCCCTTCGGGTAACGATCACTTGGCCCTCCGGCCGCTCTCGCGGCCTGCGCGCTCCGCTTGCGAAGACCGTGGGGCGCTGCCCCACACCCCGTCCTCGCCGGAAGGCAGCCCCGGCCGGTGTCCTGCGGTCGCTCCGCTCCCTGGTTCCCCGGCGCGGGGGCGCCGGGAGGCTGGGCACCGTCCGGCCCGTCAAGGGGCCGTGTCCTCGCTCGTCCCTCGCTGCGGGCCGCACCAACCCCTTGACTGGCCTACCGGCGCGAGGCGGCAGGGTCAAAAAAAGGTGGCAAATCGTATGACGAAGAGTTGACGCTAGGCGCAAGGTTTGCGATACTACAGGTGTCGGGGGGATGAGCCCCGGCACCGGGGGAACCAGCGGCGGCAACCGCTCCCCGGCCCAGGACAGCAAAGGAGACAGCACCATGTACACCCTTCCCGAACCTGAGTTCGTCACCGCCACCATGGGCCGCGATACCTGCTATGCGTGGAAGATCGAGCAAGACGACGTGGTTGCTTACGGCGACAGCCCCGACGAGACGCGGGCGCGCTTTCTGGAGGTGGCCGAGGCTGAGGGCGTGTTGTTTCGCGCCTCCGGTCGCCTTTTCCGCGTGACGCGGAGCTTTACCGACCTGGCCGCCGCCAACCGTTTCATGGTTGCGCATCCCGACCAAGCCGTGATCGGCGCCCAGGCGGGCCGGGTTTACCTCGCCCACATTGAAGACCACGGCATGCCGGTGGCGGCATGAAGCCAGCCGGGGCGGCTGCGCCGCTCCGGTACGCTATCCACGTCCCGAGCGTTTCCCCGGCTCCTGGCCGGGTTTTTCATGGCCACCCGGCCGCTGGCCGGGACGGGCTCTATCGCTGCGCGACCGAGCCCCTCCGGCCGCTGCGCGGCCTGCGTGCTCCGCTTGCCAGACCGTGGGGCGCTGCCCCACACCCCGTCCTCGCCGGAAGGCAGCCCCGGCCGGTGTCCTGCGGTCGCTCCGCTCCCTGGTTCCCCGGCGCGGGGGCGCCGGGAGGCTGGGCACCGTCCGGCCCGTCAAGGGGCCGTGTCCTCGCTCGTCCCTCGCTGCGGGCCGCACCAACCCCTTGACTGGCCTACCGGCGCGAGGCGGCAGGGTCAAAAAAAGGTGGCAAATCGTATGACGAAGAGTTGACGCTAGGCGCAAGGTTTGCGATACTACAGGTGTCGGGGGGATGAGCCCCGGCACCGGGG
>ERZ1673962.246-NODE-246-length-44099-cov-149.101262_pt1 | contig 44099 bp, 42 predicted proteins | sample MGYA00580188_ERZ1673962 | MGnify/ENA primary metagenome ERZ1673962 (study PRJEB41334, sample SAMN05608104) | rock metagenome | biome: terrestrial subsurface; feature: shale formation; material: shale | place: USA: Pennsylvania ... | reverse complement strand
TCACCAGCACCTGATGCTTTTCCAGCGCGGCCTTGATCTCGTCGCGCTTGGCGGCGATGGGCAGTGCATCGTCGTAGCGGATGGCCGGCACGCTTTGCCGCCGCGCCTCGACCCTGGCTACCGAGGCCTGGACGCGTTCAAGCCACTGCGCCAGTTTGGCCTCGTCCGGTTTCTTTCTCAGCTCATGCAGCTGGCGGCGCAGGCGATGGCGGTCGGCGCTGAAAGTCTGGTCGAGGTTCTTAAGCAGGGTATCGAAGGCGGGGGTTGCGTCGAGCATGGACAGCCGTGGACAGTTCGTGAAGGCCGCGATTGTCGCAGATTTAGCGCTCTACCGGGGCCGACTGTTCGGCCCCGGCGAGGTGGATCAGATGCGGAACTGGCCCACCACGCGCTGCAGACTTTCGGCGAGGCCATTGAGTTCACGGGAGGTGTGAGCGCCCTCGGCGGCGTCCCTGGCAACGCCGTCCACGGCATCGGCAATGTGGTGCACGCTGCGGTTGATTTCCTCGGCCACGGCTGTCTGCTCCTCGGCGGCGCTGGCGATCTGGGCGTTCATCGAATTGATGGTGCCGATCAGAGCAGCAATGGCGTCCAGTGACTCGCCGGCCTGATTGGCCTGGGCCTGGCTGGCCTCGCCCTTCTCACCCGTGCGCAGCATGGTCGCCACGCTGTGACTAGTGGCACTCTGCAGACGATCGATCATGCTCTGGATTTCACCGGTGCTCTGCTGGGTGCGACTGGCCAATGCGCGAACCTCATCAGCCACCACAGCAAAACCACGCCCGGCCTCTCCTGCGCGTGCCGCCTCGATGGCTGCGTTGAGCGCCAGCAGGTTGGTCTGGTCGGCAATGGCGCGAATCACGTCCAGCACCCCGACAATCCCCTGCACATCTTTCTGCAGGCCGGCCAGTGAGTCACCACTGCCACGCAGCTCGTCAACCAGCTCATGGATCTGCTGGATACTGCAATCGACCACGCGTTTGGCCGCAAGCCCCTGCTGATCGGTCTCGCGCGCGGCCTCGGCGGCACGCTGCGCACTCATGGCGACTTCGTTGGCAGCAGCAGACATCTCATTGATGGCAGTAGCGACCTGATCGGTCTCATGCCGCTGGCTTTCCATGGCCTGCTCGGAACGATGGGCCTGCTCGGCGACGGCACCCACCAGTCCGGCAAGCTGCGTGGTGGTACCGGCGACCTGCTGCACCAAGGCGTGAATTTTCTCCACGAAACGGTTGAAGGATAGCGCCAGTTCACCCAGCTCATCCTGGCTGGTGACCGGCAAGCGCTGGGTCAGATCCCCATCCCCGGCGGCCATTTCATCGAGATTGCGTTTGACCAGCAACAGCGGACGCAAAATGCTGTTGCTCATTACGACCGCCAATACCGCCGCAACCGCCAGCAGCGCAACGACCGAACCCAGCATGATGGCGATCATGGCATCGATGCGTTGCTGAAACGCCTCGCGTGCAGCCTGTACGTCCCGCTCAACGCCATCGAGATTGACCGAGGTGCCAAATGCCAGTTTCCATTTCGGCAGGTATTCGGCATAGCCGACCTTGGGCACCAGCACGCTGCTGTCGCTCCCCAGAACGAAGCTGTAATCAACGTAATGCCTGCCGTCCTGGCCAGCCTTGACCAGATCGCGGATGGCGTAGATGCCATTGGGATCACGGTAGTCGTGGAAGCTTTCTCCGATCCGCTCGCGCGTATCGCCTTGCAGTACCCGACGGGACTGGTCGTCATAGCCCCAGAAATACCCGTCTACGCCATAGGAGAGCTTCTCCAGAAGCTCCACCGCCTCGGCACGCGCCGACATATCGCCATCGCCCGAGCGCGCATAGATTGCACCGATGGCATTGCGCGCCACTTCGACGTAGTTCTTCAACTCTGCCCGGCGATCCTCGATCAGGCTGATACGACTTTGCGCCTCCTGCTGATCCGCCAGCTCGCGCAACTCATAGATAGCTATTCCACTGAGCAGTATCGCCAGCAGGAGCATCGGCACCAGTCCCAACAGCAGCAGTTTCCCGCGCAGACGTAAGCTCCCGAGCATTTCGTAAAACCCTATTAACAGTATGGAAAAGCGACCGGCCATTATGCCAATTAAAAGGCGTCAAAAAAAGAAGGGCTCGTAAATACAACTGCTGCAGGTGCGGACATGAAAAGGCCCCGCCGAAGCGAGGCCCTGTCAGAGGGATGCGGATATCACTTTTTGCCGAGCTTGCGTAGCTCCTCGTCACGGAGTTCGCGCCGCAGAATCTTGCCGACATTGGTGGTTGGCAGGCTGTCGCGAAACTCGACGGTCTTGGGTCGCTTGTAGCCGGTCAGGTTGTCATGCATGTGCTGCATCACCTGCTCCCTGGTCAGGCTCTCGCCAGGTTTGACCACGATGAACACCTTGATCGCCTCGCCGGACTTCTCGTCCGGTATGCCAATGGCAGCGCACTGCAACACTCCCGGGAGGGTTGCGAGGACGTCTTCCAGTTCATTGGGATACACGTTGAAGCCGGAAACCAGGATCATGTCCTTCTTGCGGTCGACGATACGGATATAGCCGTCTTCCTGGATCACGCCAATATCGCCGGTCTTGAACCAGCCTTCAGCATCGATCACCTCGTCGGTGGCTTCCTGTCGCTGCCAGTAACCCTTCATCACCTGCGGGCCCTTGATGCACAGCTCGCCAATCTCGCCCTGAGGCAAGTCCTGTCCGTCGTCGTTGATGACCTTGAAGAGTGTAGAAGGAGCCGGAATGCCGATGGTGCCGATCTGGATATTCTCGATCGGGTTGACCGAGGCCACCGGACTGGTTTCGGTCAGGCCGTAGCCTTCGCAGATGGAGCAGCCAGTGACCTGCTTCCAGCGCTCGGCGGCGGCCAGCTGCAGCGCCATGCCGCCCGAGAGGGTGACCTTGAGTGCGGAGAAATCAAGCTTGCGGAATTCCTGGTTGTTACACAGCGCCACGAACAAGGTATTAAGACCGACGAAACCGGTGAAACGGTACTTGGACAGGTCCTTGATCATCGCCGGCAGGTCGCGCGGGTTGGTGATCAGAATATTGTGATTACCGATCAGCATCATTGCCATGCAATGAAAGGTGAATGCGTAGATGTGGTAAAGCGGCAGCGGCGCAATAAGCACCTCGCTGCCGTCATCGAGGTTCGAGCCCATCAGCGCCTTGCACTGCAGCATGTTGGCGACGATGTTGCGGTGGGTCAGCATTGCCCCCTTGGCGATGCCGGTGGTGCCGCCGGTGTATTGCAGCACGGCGATTTCATCACTGCTCGGTGAAGCCTCACGCACGGCCTTTCCGCGACCCAGTGCCAGGGCATCGTTGAGCTTGACCGCCTTCGGCAGGCTGTATGCCGGCACCATCTTCTTCACATGCTTGACCACTGCGTTGATCAGCATCCGCTTGAGCGGCGGCAACATGTCGGCCACTTCGGTGATGATCACGTGCTTGACGCCGGTCTTGGGCAGCACTTCCTCGGCCAGATGCGCCATGTTGGCCAGACACACCAGCGCCTTGGCGCCCGCATCGTTGAACTGGTGCTCCATCTCCCGCGCGGTGTACAGCGGATTGGTATTGACCACAATGAGCCCGGCGCGCATCGCCCCGAACACCACGATGGGGTACTGAATCAGGTTTGGCAGCTGCACGGCGATGCGGTCGCCGGGCTGAAGGTCGGTGTTCTGCTGCAGGTAGGCGGCAAAGTCACCGGACAACTTATACAGCTCACCGTAGGTCAGGGTCTTGCCGAGATTGCTGAATGCCGGCTTGTCCGCGAAACGCTCGCAGGACTGCTTTAGCACAGCCTGGATGTTCTGGTACTCGTCGGGATTGATTTCGCTTTCGACTCCGACAGGATATTTATCCTTCCAGAAGTTATCGGTCATGACCCACTCCTAAGCGACAGCCTGCTGCGCATGGCAGCTATTTTGTTGTGATTTGTTAATTTCGCGCCGCTAAACGGCTGAAAAGTGGACCGAGGTTATCAGCTTTAAAACTGGCCGAACAGCGCCCGAAACAGAGAAAAAAGGCATAAAGTGACTAATAACAAGAAGCCGGTCACTCACATTATGAATGACCGGCTTCGTCTAAACCGGGCCTCAAGCTTGGTCTCGCAGCTCCCTGCGAAGGATTTTACCCACGGGTGTCATCGGCAGTGAGTCCCGAAAAACCAGCTGCCGCGGCACCTTGTAGCCCGTCAGGTTTTCCCGGCACCAGGCTTGCAACTCTTCCACCGTGAGACTGCTGTCGCTGGGCACCACGAACAGCCTGACCGCCTCGCCGGTCTTTTCATCCGGAACGCCAATCGCCGCACAGGCCGCAACCTTGGCATGCGCCATGGCCACATCTTCAACCTCGTTGGGATAGACGTTGAAACCCGAGACAATGATGAGGTCCTTCTTGCGGTCGACAATACGCACAAAACCGTCCTCGCCGATCACCGCGATATCACCTGTCTTCAGCCAGCCTTCACCGTCGAGTACTTCTGCGGTGGCCTCCGGACGCTGCCAGTAGCCCTTCATCACCTGAGGCCCCATAACGCACAACTCCCCCCGTGAACCGAGGGGCAGCTCGTTGCCGTCGTCATCAATCACCTTGAGCAGCGTGCCTGGCACCGGCAGGCCGACCGTGCCAAGACACGCCATGCCGCCGTAGGGGTTGGCGCAGGCCACGGGCGAGGTTTCCGTAAGCCCGTAACCTTCGAGCACCTGGCAGCCGGTGATGCTCTGCCAGCGCTCGGCCACGGCAGAGACCAGCGCCGTGCCACCGGAATTGGTGGTCTTCAACCGGGAGAAGTCGATCCTGCTGAAATCACGGTGGGCCATCAGCGCCACAAACAGGGTGTTGAGGCCGAGAAATGCGGTGAACTGCCAGCGCTGCAACTCCTTGACGAAGCCGTCTATATCGCGCGGATTGGTGATGAGTACATTGTGGTTGCCCGTCACCATCATGCACATGCAGTTAACCGTGAAGGCATAGATGTGATAGAGCGGCAATGGCGCGATCATAATTTCAGCACCTTCCTTGACGACGGTCTGACCCTGCTCGTCAAGCTGCTGCATGACGGCACGCACCTGTTGCATGTTGCCCACCAGGTTGCCGTGGGTAAGCATCGCACCCTTGGCCGCGCCAGTGGTGCCGCCGGTATATTGCAGCACGGCGATATCGTCCAGGCCGAGTGTTACCGGAGTTGGTCGGTGGCGCGCACCTTCGCGCAGAACCTGCCTGAACGACACGGCCTGCGGCAGGCTGAACTCGGGCACCATCTTCTTCAGATGCTTGACGGCGGCATTGACCAGCAGGCCCTTGACGGTCGGCAGCATGTCACCGATTCGCGCCTCGATCAGATACTCGATATCGGTATCCGGCAGCACCTCCTGCACCAGCTTGCCGAAGGTGTTGAGGTAAACAAGCCCCCGCACACCAGAATCCCGGAACTGATGGCGCATCTCGCGGGCGGTGTACAGCGGGTTGGTATTAACCACGATCAACCCTGCACGCAGGGCGCCAAAAACGGCAATCGGGTATTGCAACAGGTTGGGCATCTGCACCGCGATGCGGTCACCTGGCTGCAGGCTCGTATGCTGCTGCAGCCAGGCCGCAAAAGCTGCCGAGTGGCGCTCCAGATCGGCGTAGGTCAGCGTCACGCCCATATTGCTGAATGCCGGACGGTTCGCATGGGTCTTGCAGGAGCTCTCAAATACCTCAATCACCGAGCAAAAGCCGCCCATATCCACCTCGTTGGGCACTCCAGCGGGGCGTTTGTCATTCCAGAAGTCAGGTTGCATTTGTTATTGGCCTCTTTTACCTGAAAGTGGACTAGACCCAACTTAGCAGCTCAGCGGCACGGCACGACAGGCTAACGAGGGGTAAATCACCAACATGAATCTTGCATCACGGCCGACGCTACGTTCAGCCACCCGCCGCAGCCATGCACGGGTTCACACACAGTCCGCATAACAGGTCTTGAGGACAAGCTTGCAACATGCCTCTAGAATGCAGCCGCAGCGCAAGCACGGCAGCTGCACAGCAGATTGCGCAGCTCTTCATATCGGACCGACAGGCTGCGGCCAGCTGCGATCCGGTCCTACCTCCGAGGAAACTTGATGACCACCATCAGCAACACGCCTTACGCCGCGCTGGAAGTCGGCCAGACTGCGCAATACGAAAAATCCGTGGAAGAACGGGACATTCAGCTGTTCGCGGCCATGTCGGGCGACCGTAACCCGGTGCACCTCGACGCGGAATACGCCGCCGGCACCCCGTTCAAGGAGCGTATCGCCCACGGCATGTTCAGCGGCGCACTGATCAGCGCTGCAGTGGCCTGCACCCTGCCGGGGCCGGGCACCATCTACCTGGGCCAGACCATGACCTTTACCCGCCCGGTAAAGCTCGGCGACACCCTCACCGTACGCCTGGAAATTCTGGAAAAGTTGCCGAAAAACCGTGTTCGCATCGCCACCAACGTGTTCAATCAGAACGACGAGCAGGTGGTTGAAGGCGTGGCGGAAGTACTGGCGCCACGCCGCGCGCAAAGCGTTGAGCTGAAGGAACTGCCGCCGATCAGCTTCGGCTGATCGCCCGTCGCAGCCATTCGCGGCTGAGATCGCCCCCACGAAATCCCTGCAGGGCATGACAGTGCACCCCACTGGTGGAAGCGTCTTCAGCCGCGAAGCTTTGCCCGCGCCACCCCATATCGTCTGATGCAAAACTTTCTGGCATTGCCAGAAATCAGACAAAAAAAAAGGGCGACCTAAGTCGCCCAAATGCCTTGCGTGCCCTTTACACCAGCTGGATCAGCGCTTCTTTTGCGCATCCCGCCAGATGAAATATCCGAAACCCCCGAGGAAGACGACCATCAGGCCGACTGTGACAACCCCAGCGAGCACCACATCATCGACGAACATGATTACCTTCCTCCAAACCGTTGTGCTGTCTGATGGCTGCAAGTTACTCCGCTGGCCGGATAAAAAATTGACCGATGTCAATAGGCGCGAAGCCTTGGAAACCAGGCGTCACGCAAGATGACCTGGATCAAGAAAACAGGGGGTATGGGAGGGTGTTGCAAGTCGGACCTCAGCGTTACTACGAACGCTTCTTAGGCTTGCCTTTGGTCTTCTTCTTCGACTTTCCCAGGGGCAACGCCTGCTCGAAAGCCTGGCGCATCTCGTCAAGGCGCTTGTCTTTGATGTCGTGGATGCGCTTTTCGCGTTCTGCGCTGAAGTCGATCAGCTTTACATCACTGCTCATAAGGCTGGCTCGTGGATGGTCCGGTAAAAGTTGGATGGCAGGCAGCCCGCAAAATGGGCCCTGCGCTACAGGTGCGCTCACGCTATTGGGTCAAACCTCGACATCAACCCAGAGACCCTGGCGTGGCAGTTCGTCCAGCGCCTCCTGATCCTCTTCAGCGGTTTCGCCTTCGGCCAGTTCCTCTGCCGTATAGCCGCGACGCTGACGCCTGCGCTGCTCGTCACGTAGCATCTGCTCGGCTTCCTGAGGATGGCGACGATCCAGCTCTACCGAACTTTCATTGGCGCTTGGCTCGACAGGCGTGACAGGCGCGATATCAGGGCGCGGCTTTACCACGTCCTGCTGCGCATTGACCTGAACGACTCCGGCTGGAATGACTGGCAGCATTTTCGCTCTCCATTCAGCATGACCGACCCATGGCTGAATATAACCTGTACCGGTTGATCGGCTGAACCGCCGACGACTTTAATAGCAAGGCTACACTGGCTTGGGGCCTGCTCCCGTTTCATCACCACCGCAGCGAAACGAAAACCGTCCCTTGAGATGATTCCGCAGGCATCTGTCGTCGCTCTGACGGCAGCGTTCCGTTACCATAGCGCGCTTTTTTCACAGCGGGAGGCAGCATGGCGCAGCAGTATCTACCGGGGCAACGCTGGATCAGCGACAGCGAAGCAGAACTCGGCCTCGGAACCATCCTGACCCAGGATGGACGGATGCTCACCGTGCTCTATCCGGCGACCGGCGAAACGCGCCAGTACGCGACACGCAGCGCCCCACTGACGCGGGTGCGCTTCGTGCCCGGTGACGAGATCACCCATTTCGAAGGCTGGAAGATGACCGTGCGCGAGGTCGACGACGTCGACGGGCTGCTGATCTATCACGGCCTGACCGGGCAGAACGAAGCCCGCACACTGCCGGAAACCCAGCTGTCCAACTTCATCCAGTTCCGCCTGGCCAGTGATCGCCTGTTCGCCGGACAGATCGACCCGCTGAACTGGTTCAAGCTGCGCTACCACACCCTGGAAAACCAGAGCAAACAACTGACCTCCTCGCTGTGGGGGCTGGGCGGCGTGCGTGCGCAACCCATCGCGCATCAGCTGCACATCGCCCGCGAAGTCGCCGACCGCATCGCGCCGCGCGTGTTGCTGGCCGATGAGGTTGGCCTGGGCAAGACCATCGAAGCCGGCCTGGTGATCCACCGCCAGCTGCTGTCGGGTCGCGCCCGGCGCGTACTGATCCTGGTGCCGGAAAACCTCCAGCATCAATGGCTGGTGGAAATGCGCCGCCGCTTCAACCTGGAAGTCGCATTGTTCGATGACGAACGCTTCATCGAGAGCGATGCCAGTAACCCCTTCGAGGACACCCAGCTCGCGCTGGTTTCGCTGGAGTGGCTGAAGGAGGACGAACGCGCCCAGGACGCCGCTTTCGCCGCCGGCTGGGACCTGCTGGTGGTGGACGAAGCGCACCATCTGGTCTGGCACCCCGAAAACGCCAGCCCCGAATACAGACTGGTCGAACAGCTGGCCGAGGTGATTCCCGGCGTGCTGCTGCTGACCGCAACGCCCGAACAGTTGGGTCAGGAAAGCCATTTCGCACGCTTGCGCCTGCTCGACCCCAACCGTTTCCACGACCTGGAGGCCTTCCGCGCTGAAAGCGCCAGTTACCAGCCGGTCGCCGAGGCTGTGCAGGAACTGCTCGACGAGGGCAGGTTGTCGCAACAGGCACATCAGACCATTCATGACTTCCTTGGCGCCGAAGGCGAAGCCCTGCTCGCCGCCGCCACCGATGGCGATGTCGAGGCCAGCAGCCGGCTGATCCGCGAACTGCTCGACCGCCACGGCACCGGGCGTCTGCTGTTCCGCAATACCCGCGCCGCCGTGCGTGGTTTCCCTGAGCGCCAGCTGCATCCCTATCCGCTGCCCTGCCCGGCTGAATATCTGGAGCTGCCCCTAGGCGAGCATGCCGAGCTGTATCCGGAAGTCGCCTTCCAGAGTCAGCAGGACGAACCCGAGGCACAGCACCGCTGGTGGACTTTCGATCCGCGTGTCGAGTGGTTGATCGATACGCTGAAAATGCTGAAGAAATTCAAGGTACTGGTCATCTGTGCCCACGCCGAGACCGCGCTGGACCTGGAAGACGCCCTGCGCGTGCGCTCCGGCATTCCGGCTACAGTGTTCCATGAAGGCATGAGCATCCTCGAACGTGACCGCGCCGCCGCCTACTTCGCCGATGAGGAGTTCGGCGCGCAGGTGTTGATCTGTTCGGAAATCGGCAGCGAAGGCCGCAACTTCCAGTTCGCCCATCACCTTGTCCTGTTCGACCTGCCGGCGCACCCGGACCTGCTCGAACAGCGCATCGGCCGTCTCGACCGCATTGGTCAGGCGCATGTCATCCAGCTGCATGTGCCCTATCTGGAAACCAGCCCGCAGGAACGCCTGTTCAAGTGGTACCACGAGGCATTGAACGCTTTCCTCAACACCTGCCCTACCGGCAATGCGCTGCAGCACCAGTTTGGTACGCGTCTGCTGAGCCAGCTTGAAGAAGGTGATGACGAAGCCTTCAGCAAGCTGATCGACGAAGCCCGCATCGAACGCGAACGCCTGGAAACCGAACTGCATGCCGGTCGCGACCGCCTGCTGGAACTCAATTCCGCCGGCGGTGACCAGGGTGCTGCGCTGGTCGAGGCCATCGAGGAGCAGGACGATCAGTTCGCCCTGCCGATCTACATGGAAGAGTTGTTCGACGCGTTCGGCATCGACAGCGAGGACCACTCTGAAAACGCACTGATCCTTCGCCCCAGCGAGAAGATGCTGGACGCCAGCTTCCCGCTCGGCGACGACGAAGCGGTGACCATCACCTACGACCGCGAACAGGCACTGGCCCGCGAAGACATGCAGTTCCTCACCTGGGAGCACCCCATGGTGCAGGGCGGCATGGATCTGGTGCTGTCCGGTTCTATGGGCAATACCGCCGTGGCGCTGATCAGAAACAAGGCACTCAAGCCCGGCACCGTATTGCTGGAGCTGTTGTTCGTCAGCGAAGTGGTGGCGCCGCGGGCGCTGCAGCTCAACCGCTTCCTTCCGACATTGGCGCTGCGTTGTCTGCTCGACGCCAACGGCAACGACCTGGCGGCCAAGGTGGCCTTCGAAACACTTAACGACCAGCTGGAGAGCGTGCCGCGGGCCAGCGCCAACAAATTCATCCAGGCCCAGCGCGATGTGCTGGCGACGCAAATCAGCAGTGCCGAAGCGAAAATCGCCCCGCGCCATGCTGAACGCGTCGCCGTTGCCCAGCGTCGACTGCAGGCCAGCCTGGACGAGGAACTGGCGCGCCTCACCGCCTTGCAGGCGATCAACCCGAGCGTGCGTGACAGCGAGATCGAGGCGCTGCGCAAGCAGCGCGAAGACGGCCTCGCCATGCTGGAAAAAGCTGCCCTGCGCCTGGAAGCTATCCGCGTACTGGTCGCCGGCTGATTCCGCCCCGCCAAAGCCCCGGCCCAGCGCCGGGGCACCCCCTTCCTGCTCCCTTCCTTTACCGCTAAGGAAACGGCCTCACGTTTGAGCGGTCCACATCACACAGTCTGATGATGGAGAACGCCATGAGCGACCAAGCCCTGACCCTCGATGATGCGATGCAGCTCGTCTCCGAAGCCTTCCTGCCGTGCGGCTGCGTGACCAGCGCCAACCCGGACGACGACAGCTTCGGCTTTACCGTGATGGACGGCAGCGGCGGTGAAGTGCTGCGCGTACCCGCCGTATCGCGTGAGGAGTACAGCCATGCCCAACGGCTGGGTAGCGTGATCGAGCATGCGCGCCTGGACGTCGAGGACAAGGCCCAGCGGCTCGAACCCTGGACCATGCCGATCCTCGCAGACGATACCGGCATCCCCGAGACACCACCCAACTATTGATCGCAGGCTGCAAAGCTCGAACCGGGACGACCCAGGCCTTGTGCGGGCCGACGCACCCGCAGGAAATACGCCGCCCGTCCCATGACAACGAGGGGGATATCCATGGGCAACCTGGCAGAACAGCCAACAGAACAACCGCTCCCTGACAAAGCGGAGTCCCTGCTGCGGCGCTTCATCCAGATGCGCGCAGCCAGCGAAGCAATCTGTACACCCTTGCAGATCGAGGATTACATCATCCAGAGCATGCCGGACGTCAGCCCGCCCAAGTGGCATCTGGCGCATGTCAGCTGGTTCTTCGAAGCCTTCCTGCTCAAGCCCTTCCTGACCGGCTACCGGCCTCTCGATCCGGCCTACGACCACCTGTTCAATTCCTATTACGAAACACACGGCAGGCCTTTCCCCCGCGCCAGTCGGGGGCTGATTTCCCGGCCCGGCGTGGCGGATGTCTATCGCTTCCGGCAACACATCGATCAGGCCATGGGCGAACTGCTGGCCGATCCGCCACGCCAGCATGCAGAGGAAATCCAGCACCGGGTCGAACTGGGTCTGCAGCATGAGCAGCAACACCAGGAACTGCTGCTGATGGACATCAAGCACATTCTTGCGCAAAACCCGCTGCAGCCGGTCTACCGAAACAACCTGAAGCCGGCGCCAACACCGCTCAACACTCCCCTGCGCTGGCACGACTACACCAGCGGCATACAGTCCATCGGCCACGCCGGTTCAGGCTTCGCCTTCGATTGTGAAGCACCACGGCATCGACAGTTCATCGAGGACTTCCAACTGGCCGACCGCCTGATCAGCAACCGCGAGTACCTGAGCTTCATGGCCGATGGCGGCTATGCGCGCAGCGAGTTCTGGCTATCGGACGGCTGGGGGCACATTCGCCAGCACGGCTGGGATTCACCGCTGTACTGGCAACGCCTGGATGATGCCTGGCACGAGATGACGCTCGGCGGCCTGCGTGCGCTGGACCTCGATGCGCCGGTCTGCCACATCAGCTTCTACGAGGCGGATGCCTACGCCCGCTGGGCCGGCGCGCGCCTGCCCACCGAAGCCGAATGGGAAGTGGCCGCCAGTGAGCAGCCCCGGCAGGGTAACTTTTTTGAAAGCGATCACCTGCAGCCGGTGGCCGCTTCGCCCGCAGAAGGACTGAGGCAGATGTTCGGCGATGCCTGGGAATGGACCGCCAGCGCCTACCGGCCCTACCCCGGCTTCCGCTCACTGGAGGGCAGCCTGGGGGAGTACAACGGCAAGTTTATGTCCGGGCAGATGGTCCTGCGCGGTGGCTGCTGCGCCACGCCCCAACACCATATTCGCGCCACCTACCGCAATTTCTTCCAGCCGGCCATGCGCTGGCAGTTCGCCGGGCTACGCCTGGCCAGGGAGCCGTAAGATGGCATTGGCCGTACAGCTGCATGACAGCATCCAACCACTTGGGGACAGTTCCCTGCGTGACGAGGCATTGGCGGGCTTCGCGGCTTCGCCCAAGCATATCTCGCCCAAGTTTTTCTATGATCGACGCGGTTCGGAGCTGTTCGAGCAGATATGCCTACAACCGGAGTATTACCTGACCCGCACCGAGGAACGCATTCTCGCCGATGCCGCCGAAGACATCCGTGAGATAGCCGGGCCGCAAAGCAACCTGATCGAACTGGGCAGCGGCGCCAGCCGCAAGGTTCGCCTGCTGCTCGAAGGACTTCGACCGGCCAGCTACCTGGGTATTGATATTTCCGAAGATTTTCTGCTGAGCAGCACCCGCCGACTGGCTACCGATTACCCGTGGCTCGATGTGCATGCCGCCTGCAGCGACTTCTCGGAGTCGCTGCAATTGCCCGAAGATTTTGCTCTGGAACACCCGCTGGTGTTCTTTCCCGGCTCCAGCATCGGCAATTTCACCCCGCAGCAGGCACGCCGTCTGCTCGGCCATTTGCATGACATCCTTCCACCCGGCAGCGGCGTGCTAATCGGTGTCGATCTGGTCAAGGACAAGGCCACACTGGAAGCCGCCTACAATGACCGCGCCCAGGTCACGGCAGCGTTCAACCTCAATCTGCTGCAGCGTATCCACCGGGAGTTGGACAGCGATATCGACCCGTCACGCTTCGTTCATCGGGCCTTTTTCAACGAAGACCAGTCCCGCATCGAAATGCATCTGGTCAGCCGTGTAGCGCAGACTGTCACCCTCGAAGGTCGGAAGTTTCACTTTGAAGCCGGTGAGAGCCTGCACACCGAGAACTCCTACAAATACAGCCTGGGCAGTTTCACCGAATTGGCCGGTAGCGCCGGATTCGAGTCCAGCGGGCAATGGACCGACCCGCGGCAGCTCTTCAGCGTGCATTACCTGCAACGACGCCCATGACCAGGCTGCAACGCGCCTCTATGAACAGCCTGTTGCTCATACTGAATTCAAGCCCTGCGAGTGCTGCCAAGGAACCAGACGATCTGACACCGACGTTGGGCCCCGCTGGACATGCGCAAGGCGCTGGAACTGACCGGAGAGAGCCTCGAACAGAAACGACAGCGCTAATGCAAGCGACTGCCGCAAATCACGAAACAAGTGAAGCGAGCACTCATCAGTGTCGCTGGATATGAAAAACCGGCAAGGCACACCCGCAATTGCCGGTTTAGTTTTACAACGGCCTGTTAACGGGCCAGTTCATCGAATATTTCCGGTACCAGAGCGGCCTGGCCCTTTTCGTCCAGACGCTGGCGCAGCCCGGTATCGGCATTACCCTCTTCGAGGATATCCAGCAGTCGCTGACCGCGCTCTGTCAGAATGAAATTCTCACCGTTACCGCCCTGCTCTTCGGGTCGTGAAACAATGAAACCCCCTTCGAACAGCAGACTCTCGTAGTTCTGGGCATCGGCCTTTAGCGAATCGAGGTTGGGCATTGGCTGACTGTCATCTTCCAGCGCGACGGCGTGCTCTTCTGCGTACTGACGTGGCGTGAAGGATTCGTTGCCGGGTTTCTGCACTTCACGCAGCAGGCGCAGCATCAGGCTCCAATCGTAGGTCATGAACATTCTCCCGTGCTTGTCGCCGCTTCAAAGCGTGCGGCTTTGTTATAGGGACCCCATTCAGGTGGGCATGGTTCGATAGCCAGAAGGCTTGAACCAAAGCACTGCTGCGATGATCCACCGTACAAGCCGTTAACGGAGCGCAGCCATGAAATACCTGATGATTCCCCTCGCAGCCGCCCTGCTGGCAAGCCAGCCGGTATTGGCCGAATGCACCCCGGACCAGATCAATGACAAGGCGGCGCAACTGGCCGAGCGCGTCGAGCAGCTGACCGAACGCGATCCGGAGCGCGCCGCCGAGATCAACGAGCAATTGCGGGAAATGGAAGTCAAGCGAACTGCAGACGAGCTGGGCGACGAATGCCAAGCTTACGAACGGCGTTTGCAGCACATCGAGCAGGCTGAAAAGGAAGCGGATATCCCGCCAGCCAAGGAACGCTGAGCGATGCTACAGTCGGGTTACGCCTTCGGCTAACCCGACCTACGGCTGAACAGGCCCGCAGTGAGAGCAACTGGCCGTTATTGCCCTTCGGGCTTCTTGCGTCGTAGCGGCGCCATGCCGTCACTGCTGACCACCTGCGACGCCGGGGCTTCGCGTTTGGCATTCTTCGGTCGCTTGGCGGTCGGCTTTCCGGCTGGCTTGGCCTTCTTGTCACCGCCGTTCTTCTTGTCATCCTTTTTCTTCTTGGTACCGGCAGCCTTGCCCGAGGCCTTCAGATTCTTCGGCCCCATGTAGCCGCCCTTGAGGCCCTTGACCACGCGGTGCTCGAAACGCTGCTTGAGGTAGCGCTCGATGCTCGACATCAGGTTCCAGTCGTTGTGGCAGATCAGCGAGATGGCCAGTCCTTCTGCACCGGCACGCCCGGTCCGGCCGATGCGGTGCACGTATTCGTCGCCGGAACGTGGCATGTCGAAGTTGATCACCAGGTCCAGCCCTTCGATATCCAGCCCGCGCGCCGCCACGTCGGTCGCCACCAGCACCTTCACACCGCCTTCCTTGACCCGATCGATGGCCAGTTTGCGGTCCTTCTGATCCTTGTCGCCGTGCAACACATAGGCCTTCACGCCTTCGGCCACCAGCCGGCCATAGAGTCGGTCGGCCTGAACACGGGTGTTGGTGAAGATCACGGCCTTCTTGTAGGTCTCGTTGGCCAGCAGCCAATGGACCAGCTTTTCCTTATGTTCAGGACTTTCGGCGGTGATGATCTGCTGACGCGTACCTTCGTTCAGCTCGCTGACGCGGTTGAGCTGCAGGTGCAGCGGGTCGCGCAGCACGCTGGCGGCCATCTCGCGCAGAGCCGCACCGCCACTAGTGGCGGAGAACAGCAGCGTTTGCTGGCGCTTGCTGCACTCACCCACCAGGCGCTGAACATCCTCGGCAAAGCCCATGTCGAGCATGCGGTCGGCTTCATCGAGGATCAGCAGCTCGACGTCTTTGAGGATCAGCGTGCCGGCATTGAGATGCTCGATCATCCGTCCTGGCGTGCCGATGAGGATATCCGGCACCTTGCGCATGATCGCCGCCTGAACCTTGAAGTCCTCGCCGCCGGTGATCATCGCCGACTTGATAAAGGTGAACTGCGAGAAGCGCTCGACTTCCTTGAGTGTCTGCTGCGCCAGCTCGCGGGTCGGCAGCAAAATCAGCGCGCGCACGTCGGTACGCACCACGGCATCGCCAATCAGACGATTAAGCATCGGCAGCACGAAGGCCGCAGTCTTGCCGCTGCCAGTCTGCGCCGTGACCCGCAGGTCGCGCCCCTCAAGTGCCGGAGGAATGGCCGCAGCCTGCACCGGGGTCGGCTCGACGAATTTGAGTTCGGCGACTGCCTTGAGCAGGCGTTCGTGCAGGGCGAATTGGTCAAACAAGGGGGCACCTCAGGAGATCGTAAAAAAACGTCGCATAGAGTAACCCGTCTGCCCGGCAAAAGCGCACAGCGACGAACCCGCGACACACCTTCTCGCAGAAGACCACGCTCGCGAAGAGTGGCCCGAACTGATCGCAGGCATGGTCTAAAGGTGCCTTGCTGCGCGGAAGATCATTGCGGCTCGCAGGTCAGCTTGATCCGCAGACGAATCACTTCACGCTTGAACTTGGCCGTCAGCGGCTTGCGCTCGCCGGCCTGCAGCGTGGTGTGACGGGTGCGCGGCGCCTCAGGGCCGTTGCGGAAGACAGCCGTGCAGGCCACCGGACGCTCACCGATGTTCTGCAGCAGCACGGCGGCCATGTCCCGGTCGATGGATTCGGTACTGACAACCATTTCAGCGCCATTGAGCTGCTGATCCATTTCCACCGGGTAGCTGACGGCCACGGCGCTCAGTGGGATGATGGCCAACGCAGCGATGCAGATTCTTTTCATTGTGTGCGGCTCCTCGACAAGGCGGATGCCAGCCTACCAGACAGACGCAACAGGAAAGCAACGGAATGAAAACGCCCCGCGTAACCCTTGATCAGTGGCGAACCCTGCAGGCCGTGGTCGACCACGGCGGCTTTGCCCAGGCGGCCGAAGTTCTTCATCGTTCGCAGTCCTCGGTCAGCTATACCGTGGCACGCATGCAGGAACAGCTCGGCATCCCGCTGCTGCGCATCGAGGGGCGCAAGGCGGTGCTCACCGAAGCGGGCGAAGTGCTGTTGCGTCGCTCCCGGCAGCTGGTGAGCCAGGCCGGGCAGCTGGAAGAGCTGGCGCATCATATGGAGCTAGGCTGGGAAGCCGAGGTGCGGCTGGTGGTAGACGCCGCCTATCCCAATGCTCAGCTGATTCGCGCGCTGACCGAGTTTATGCCGCGCAGCCGAGGCTGCCGCGTACGGCTGCGCGAGGAGGTGCTGTCGGGCGTCGAAGACGTCCTCAAGGATGGCACCGCTGACCTGGCCATCACCGGCCTGGACATCACCGGCTACCTCGGCGCTGAACTGGGCACCGTCGAATTCATCGCCGTCGCCCATGCCGAGCATTCGCTGCACCAGCTCCAGCGCAAACTCAGCGTGCAGGACCTGCAGAGCCAGATGCAGGTGGTGGTGCGTGACTCCGGCCAGCGCCAGCCACGTGACGCCGGCTGGCTGGGCGCCGAACAGCGCTGGACCGTCGGCAGCCTGGCCACTTCGGTCGCCTTCGTCAGCAGCGGTCTGGGTTTCGCCTGGCTACCGCGGCACATGATCGGTCGCGAACTGGCAGAGGGCATACTCAAGCCGCTGCCAATGATCCAGGGCAGCATCCGCCGCCCGCTTTTCTACCTTTACACCAACCCCGACAAGCCACTCGGCCCGGCAACACAGATTCTCATCGAGCTGATCAAGACGTACGATGCTCAATCACAGTCTGCGCCGGGCAGGCTGAACCAGGCTTCCAACCACACCAGGACTACACCATGAAACGACTTGTACTTGCCGCCTGCTCATTGCTGCTCGCCGGGAACCTGTTCGCCGCAGACAACCCGCACGTACTGCTGAACACCAGCATGGGTGAAATCGAAATTGAACTGGAGGCCGAAAAAGCCCCCATCAGCGTGAAAAACTTTCTCGAATATGTGGAAAGCGGTTTCTACGACAACACCGTGTTCCACCGCGTGATTCCCGGCTTCATGATCCAGGGCGGCGGCTTCAACGACGGTCTCGGTCAGAAATCCACCAGGGCGCCAATCAAGAACGAGGCCGACAACGGTCTGCACAACGTTCGCGGCACGCTGGCCATGGCCCGTACCCAGAACGTCGATTCGGCCACCAGCCAGTTCTTCATCAACCACCGCGACAATGACTTCCTCGACCATGGCAGCCGTGACTTTGGCTATGCGGTGTTCGCCAAGGTGGTACGCGGCATGGAGGTGGTCGACCAGATCGCCCAGGTGCCGACCGGCAACCGCAGCATGATGCAGAACGTCCCGTTGACACCGGTGAAGATTATTTCCGCGAAAAAACTGTAATCCGTACCCGGCGCTGGCGCAGGGATGCGCCGGCGCTCGACACAGAGCAGGAGACCGAGCCATGCATGAACAGAATCACCTGAATACCGCCGAAGGCGAAGCAAAGCTGCTCCAGGATTTGCTCAGCGCCGAGCGCGCCGGCGCCAGGGTTGCCGGAGAAAGCCTGCAGCAGTGCAGCGACCCTGCGCAGCGCAAACTGCTTGAGCAGATTCGCCAGGGCGAGGTCGACAGCTGCAAGCTTGTGCTCAACTGCCTCCAGCATCTGGGCATCGAACCGAACCGGGAGACCGGCGCCTTCTATGGCAAGGCCATGGCCATCGAGTCGCTGGAGGAGCGCCTGCCCTTTGTCGACAAGGGCCAGCAATGGGTGATCCGCAAGCTGCGCGAATACCTGCCCGGTTGTGAGGATGATCTGATTCGCGGCGAGCTGGAAAAGATGCTGCGCATACACGAAGTCAACAGCAACGCCTGAAGCTCGCCCTGTTACTTACCGGGCGTCCTTCCAGTAGCGTCGCCAGCGCGACATCAGCTTCTCGGGCGTTTCCAGATAAAGCTCCTCACCGAGGGAAAATGCCAGTTTCTGCAGCTCGCTACGACGCTGCTCAATGGCCTTGCCCAGCTGCTCATGCACGGACTCTGCGCCAAACAGCGCGGGTTGCGACTGCATCAGTTGTTGCATCATCGCCAGGTCGTGATCGTCGCCCAGTGCATCCGCCAACTGCTTGAGCGACTTGCTGCGCAAACGCATCAGCGATGGCCAGAGCGGTGTCAGCAGCTGCGTCTGATACCAGTGATCCTTGACCCGCTTGCGCCACTCATGGAGCTGCTCGGCACTGCGATCGAGCCGCGCCCTGGCCAGCTCCGCGCAGCCATCGGCGTAGGTACGCTCAACACCCGCAGACAGCAGATCGAAACCCTGCCCCTTCAGTGGCCACGTATCGATGCTTGCTCTGGCGGCCTGCAACTCTGTGATGACCTGCTCGACGCGCTCATCGAGATCGCTGTCAACATGCTCGCTCCGTGCCCGCGCCTCCAGTCGGCGGCGAACCTGCCTGAACTCGACGCTGCCAAATACCTCGGGAAAGCGCCGGGTCAGCAGGTCCCAGCTTTCCAGCAGGGCACTGGCCTCACGGGTCTGGGCCAGTACACGCCCCAGATCGCGCAGCCGCTGGCTTTCACCGGCAAACGCCACCCCCATCGGCTTGCGCACCAGGCGTAGCAGGGCGCGCAACTCCTTGAAGCGCTTGCGGGCCTGATGTATGCCTTCGGCCTTGTCCGAAACCGGTACGCCCAGCGCCCTGATGGCTTTATCGATGCCCTGGTAACCAACCTTGCGCACAGCACCAGCCGGATTCTGAAGGCGCAGCCTGTAAGCCATGACAACTCCCCAAGTCGTGTTTACCGAACCCACCCTGCCTCGCGGAGTCGCTTCGGACAGGGATTCACCCTAGCCTTTATTCGTCAGGCTGGCCATAGCACCCGCGCCAAGGGGAACGGTCAGGCCGGCACCGCTTCGGCCTGCTCGGCACCCGCTGCCATGCCGGCGGTCATCCGCCTGGCGTCCTGCGCGAAGCTACGCGAAGCGAAGAACAGGAACACCATGGTCAGCAGCAAGGTCGCCGGAATCAGAAACATGGCATCGTGCAGCCCCACCGCTCTAAAGGCTTCGCTCATCTCGCTGGCGCCTGCGGCAAGCATCGCCGAATGGGCGAAATGATCGGACAACAGCCCCACCACCACCGTGCCCATACCGCCGCCGAGCAGGTACAGACCGGCGAAGAACAACGCCATGGCCGTGGCGCGCAGACGGGGTTCGACCACATCCTGAATGGCGGTATAGACGCACGTGTAGAAGTTGTACGAAAACAGCCAGCCGATGCTGAATATTGCGACGAACAGGCCAACGGCGATCTGCCCGGCAAACAGTGCATAACCGGTACAGAGAGTCGCCACCAGCATGCTGGCGCTGGCAAACAGCAGGCGACCACGTTCGTAACGGGCATGGATGCGGTCGGCGATCCAGCCACCCAGCGTCAGACCGACCAGACCAGTGACGCCGACGATGACCCCGGTAGCCACCGATGCTTCCACCAGCGGTACGCCGAAATAGCGCATCAGCATTGGCACCATGAAGGCATTGCTGGCATAAGTGGCGAAATTGAATGCCAGACCGGCCAGCACCAGCCACCAGAAGGTGCGTATCGCCAGCACCTTGCGGATGGACTGCTCGACGCGCTCCTGGGAAATCTTCACGGTTTCTGCCGCGCCGCGCTGGGGTTCCTTGATGAGAAAAATGAACACCGCCAGGATCAGCCCTGGTACTGCCGCGATAAAGAAGGGCGCACGCCAACTATCGAAGGCCTGGACCATCCAGCCGATGGTGAAGAAGGCCAGCAGAAGCCCGAGCGGCAGGCCAAGCATGAAGATGCCCATGGCACGGGCACGTTTGTGGGCTGGAAACAGGTCCCCGATCAGCGAGTTGGCGGCTGGCGCGTAGCTGGCTTCCCCAATGCCAACCCCCATGCGGACCAGCAGAAAACTCCAGAAATTCCAGGCCAGACCGTTGACCGCTGTCAGCCCGCTCCAGGCCGTAAGACCCCAGCCCATGATCTTGCGTCGCGAGCCATTATCGGCCATGCGACCCAGCGGCAGACCGGCGATGGCGTAGACGATGGTGAAGGCGGTGCCGATCAGTCCCAGCTGGAAGTCGTTGAGGTTCCATTCCAGGCGAATCGGTTCGTTGATGATCGCCGGAATGGTGCGATCAAAGAAATTGAACAGGTTCGCCAGGAACAGCAGAAACAACACGCGCCAGGCGTTTGCGGCTTGGGTAGATTGCTGCATGACGTCGCTCTCGGTTTATTGTTATTCGGTCGGTTTCCGAGAATGACTCTAGAGGGCTGTCAGCCGTCTGTCTGTGACAATCAGCCCTGCTTATGCTGCGCAATGGAAGCTTTCAAGCAGTCGGCCATGCCTGGCGCCACTGCTTCAGCCAACCCAGACTCGCTGCCGTGTCCTGCTCGCCCGGGCGGTATTCGGCCGCCAGCCAGCCACCGTAGCCCACCGCCTGCAGGGCTTCGAGCAGGGGCAGGAAGGCAAGCTGGCCGGAGCCCGGCGCACCGCGACCGGGGCAGTCGGCAAACTGCACATGACCGATGCGCTGACCCAACTGCTGAATGCCGGCGACAATATCCAACTGCTGGCGCGCCATGTGATAGAAATCCAGCTGCGCCCGGCAGTTGGGGTGATCGACCCGTTCGAGCAATTCCAGCAGATGCTCGGGGGTGTTGATCAAAAAGCCCGGCATATCCAAAGGGTTGATTGCCTCGCAAAGCACCCCGACGCCCAATTGCGCGAAGGCCTCGGCGCTCTTGCGCAGGTTGTCGGCCAGTGTGGTCAGCGCCTGCTCGCGGCTGACGCCTTCGGCCAGGCGGCCCGGCAATACGTTCACGCTCAGCGGTCGCGCCATGGCCGCATAGGTCAGCGCCTCCTGCAAGGCGGCATCGAATGCGTCCTGGCACGCCGGAACCGCGGCCAGCCCGGCACCACCCTGCAACAAATCGCCAGCCGGAAGATTGATCAGCACCAGCGGCAAGCCGGCGCGTTCGAGCAGCTCCTTCAGGCGAATCGCCGGCATCTCGTAGGGAAACTGGATTTCCACGCCATCGAAACCGGCCACCTTCGCAGCCAGCACGCGCTCGGCCAGTGGCAGTTCGCCGAACAGCATGGAGAGGTTGGCAGCGATCTTCATTGCTTGTGCTCCCGGTACATCTTCACCAGGGTGGCAGGGTCCTGATCCAGGTGCCCCTGGCTGCCGTGCAGCCGCATCAGCTGCGCCGCCAGCCCGGTCATGGGTGTTGCGCTGCCTTCCTCACGGGACAGTTGCGCGGCGGTATCCAGATCCTTGAGCAGGGTGCGCACATGCCATTTGATCGGCTCGAACTCACTGCTGGCCATCTGCGGCGCGAGAATCTGCAGCGGTCTGGAGTCAGCGAAGCCTCCCGCCAGTGCCGGCGCGATCAGGCCGGCATCAACGCCGGAACGCTCGGCAAGCGCAACCACTTCGGCAATCACCAGCGCGTTGCAGGCAACGATCATCTGGTTGCAGGCCTTGGTCACCTGGCCCGCGCCGACCTCGCCCATGCGGGTCAGGCGTTGCCCCAGATGCATCAGCACAGGCCGCACTCGCGCGATATCTTCGGCCCGACCGCCCGCCATGATCGCCAGGCTGCCCGCCTCGGCGCCCCCCGTACCACCGGATACCGGCGCATCGATCCAACGCATACCGCTGCGCGCCTCCAGCTCGGCGGCCATGGCGCGAGTGGCGGCAGGCTCCAGACTGGAATGATCAACCAGCAGCTGACCCTCTCGCGCGCCTTCGACTATGCCGCCGGGACCAAAAACAACCTCACGCACCACCGCGGTATCGGCCAGGCAGAGCAACAGGATATCGGCATTGGCACAGAGCTCGGCGGGGCTATGCACCTGCCGGGCGCCGGCTTCGACCAGCGCAGCACATTTGTCCGGCGAGCGATTCCAGACCGTCAGGGGAAAGCCGGCGGCCAGCAGCCTGCGACACATGCGCAGGCCCATCAGGCCGATACCGGCAAAGGCAATTGAAGGCAGATCGGACATCGGGCGGCTCCTCGAAAGCTGGGGATGAGGATTCTAGCGCCGCACAGGTGCCAACAGCCAAGTCGTCACGTCCCACCCGGTCGCGCGTTTCCGCCAGGGGACCTCAGCGAGTCGCCTTGATTCGATGCTCCCAGCGGCGTTTGGCGAAGCGACGCATGTTGGGGATGTCGTCGGTTTCGTCGAGGATCGGTTTGCCGATGATGGTTTCGATGATGTCTTCGAGCGTCACCAGCCCCTGCCAACCGCCAAATTCGTCATACACAAGGCACATGTGCTGGCGCTCATGCATCAGTTGAGTCATCAGCTGCTCGACATTGGCCGTTTCGTGAACAACCTTGAGCGGTTTGGTAATGCTGGACACCGGGGCGCTGTCATCATCCGCTGCCAGCGCGTCGTAACGGAAGATCACGCCCAGGGGTGTCTCGCCCTCACCAATGACCGGATAGCGCGAAAACTGGCTGTGGCGAATCTTCTGCTTCAGATCGGCAACGGTCTCATCCGGCGACACGAACTCGCACACGGTTCTCGGGGTCATGACTGCTCGAACCTTGATCTCGTGCAGATCGAGAATATTGCTGATGACGCGCTGCTCATCCTCGTCCAGCTCACCGACTTCGCGCCCGAGAACAGTCAGCGCCTTGATTTCCTCACGTACATCATGAGTGGGCGCCTTCCCGGCAAACATCCGCATGATCTGGTCGGACAGCAGGATGAAAGGCTTCAGCAGCAGGATCATCGCGCCAAGCAGGGACGGGAGATAGGGCGCGATCTGCCGCCAGTAGCGCGCGCCGATCGACTTCGGCAGGATTTCCGACAGGACCAGGATCAGGATGGTCATGACCGCCGAAGCAATCCCCAGGTAACCATCACCGAAAACCACCGTGACCTGCGCGCCAACGCCCGTCGCGCCCACGGTATGCGCAACGGTATTGAGCGTAAGGATCGCCGCCAGCGGCTGATCGACCTGATCTTTCAGATTCTTCAGGCGCTCGTAGAGCCTGGGCTTATCGACCTTTTGGCTGGCAATGAAGCTGGGTGTGATGGAAAGCAGCGCAGCCTCGAGGATGGAACAGAGGAAAGATACGCAGATGGACAGGACAGCGAACGCTATCAGAAGGGTCATGGTGTCGGTAGGTTGCCAAAGGAGACTCATGGTAGAGGCGACAGCAAAAAACAATCCACCGACTTGCACTCACGAGTGCAACATTTGATTTCACCCGCCCACCAACCTGCCAGGCTTCTCCCGCACCGCTTGCCCTCCAGCGCCCGTCTACCTCTATAATCGCCGCGCTTTTTCCGCTATTTAACCGGAGAACCACAATGATTAAGCGCACCTTGGCAGCCGTTGCCGGCCTTGCCGTTTCCCTGACTATTGCCACTTCGCATGCTGCCGAAACGCTGCGGGTGTCCGCCATTCCCGATGAAGCCCCCACCGAACTGATCCGCAAGTTCGAGCCGCTGGGCAAGTACCTGGAAAAAGAATTGGGCATGCCGGTCAAGTTCACACCGGTTTCCGACTATGCCGCCGTGGTCGAGTCCCTTGCCTCGAACCGGCTCGACCTGGCCTGGCTGGGTGGTTTCACTTTTGTCCAGACCCGCCTGAAGACCGGCGATGCAATTCCGCTGGTACAGCGTGAGCAGGACGAGAAGTTCACCAGCAAGTTCATCACCGCCGATCCAGAAGTACAGTCGCTTCAAGACCTCAAAGGCAAGACCTTTGCCTTCGGCTCCGTGTCGTCCACCTCTGGCAGCCTGATGCCCCGCTACTTCATGCTCAAGGACGGCATCGATCCCGAGCAGTTCTTCAAGCGCATCGCCTATTCCGGTGCGCATGACGCGACCGCTGCCTGGGTCGAAGCCGGCAAGGCCGACGCCGGTGTGCTCAACGCCTCGGTGTGGGACAAGCTGGTCGAGGCCGGCAAGATCGACACCGACAAGGTACGGGTGATTTCCACCACCCCGCCCTACTACGACTACAACTGGACGGTACGCGGCAACCTCGATCCGGCGCTGGTCGAGAAGATCAAAGCGGCCTTCCTCGCCCTCGACCCGGCCAACCCGGAACACAAGGCAATCCTCGACCTGCAGGCCGCCAGCCGCTTTATCGAAACCCGCCCGGAAAACTACAAAGGCATCGAAGAAGCCGCCCGCGCAGCCGGCCTGCTGAAGTGACGCTAGGCCTGTCCGGCGTGGGCTATGCCCACGCCAACGGCCAGGTAGCGCTGCAGAGCATCGAACTTCAGGTCAGCAGAGGCGAGCGCGTCGCCATCATCGGTCCTTCCGGGGCCGGCAAGACGACGCTGCTGCGCCTGCTGGCGACTCATCTGCAGCCGCACTCCGGCCAGTTCACGCTGCTCGATTGCGAACCCTGGTCGCTGTCTGCCACTGCCCGCCAAAGGCTGCGCGCGCGCATCGGCCTGGTTCACCAGGCGCCCCCCCTGCCACCGCGACAGCGGGTGATTACCTCGGTGCTGGCCGGCCAGCTTGGGCAATGGTCGCTTGGCCGCAGCCTGCTCAGCCTGCTTTATCCGCTGGACAGGCACGGCGCTGCCGAGGCGCTGAGCCGGCTGGACCTGGCTGACAAGCTCTACCAGCGCTGCGACCAGCTCTCCGGTGGTCAACTGCAACGTGTAGGCATCGCGCGCGTGCTGTACCAGGCACCGGAACTGATCCTCGCCGACGAACCGGTTTCAGCCATGGACCCGGTCCTGGCCAGCTGGTCGCTGAACATCCTCAACCGCGAAGCCGAGCGCCGTCAGGCAACCTTGCTCGCCAGCCTGCACGCCGTGGAACTGGCGCTGGAACACTTTCCGCGCGTGATTGGCGTACGTGACGGGCACATTGTGTTCGACAAGGCTTCGGCAGACGTTAGCCAGGCCGAGCTCGACGCGCTCTATGCCAATGACCAGCTGACCGGCACCCCTGCTGTTGAACCCCTTCTGCAGCAGACCCTGCATATTCCGCGATGCTGAATCCTGCTCGCGCCCAGCGCGACCCCGCCGCCCGCTCACGCCTGCTGCTGACCCTGCTGGCGCTGGCTCTGCTGTGGCCGGGGCTGTCGCTGAGCGAGCTGGATATCGGCGTGCTGTTCGATGGCAGCAACGCCGACACCATGGGCGTCTTCCTTTCCGCGTTCTGGCCACCCGAGCATGACCGCGACTTCCTCGCCCTGCTCTGGAAGGCAACGCTGGAAACCCTGGCCATTGCCACCGCTGGCATGGCCCTGGCGCTGGCCGTCGCACTGCCCTGCGCGCTGATCGCCACCCGCGCCCTGTCGATCTCCGCGCTCAGCCGGGGCGGACGTCCGCATCGCTGGGCACAGGCGTTGCGCTGGCCGGTGCGCGGGCTGCTGATCATCCTGCGCAGCGTGCCGGAAATCGTCTGGGCGCTGTTGTTCGTCCGCGCTGTCGGCCTCGGCCCGACCGCCGGGGTGCTGGCCATCGCCATCACCTATGCCGGAATGCTTGGCAAGGTCTATGCGGAAATCTTCGAGTCGGTCGACCCCCTGCCAACCCGCGCCCTGCTCGGCGCCGGCAGCACGCGGCTGCAGGCCTTCGCCTACGCCGTGTTGCCCCAGGCTTCGGGCGAGATGCTGTCGTACACGGTCTACCGCTGGGAATGCGCTATCCGCGCCTCGGTGGTGATGGGCTTCGTTGGCGCCGGCGGGCTGGGCCAGCAGATGGACCTGTCGATGCGCATGTTCGCCGGCGGCGAGGTGGCGAGCATGCTGCTGACCTTCCTCTTGCTGGTGCTGCTGGCGGACCTGCTCAGCCAGCTGCTGCGGCGGAGGTTCGTATGAAGTCGCTGTCACGCTACGTCCTGCCGTTGTTGCTGATCGCCGCCGTGATTGGCTCGTTCGCCTACCTGCAGCTCGAAGCCAGCGCCCTGTTCAGCACGGACGGGATGGGCCAGATGGCAAGCTATGCCTCGGGCTTCCTCAACCCGGACCTGTCGGCCAGCCATCTGCGGGCTATCGGTTATGGCAGCCTGGAAACCCTGGCCATGTCAGCCGTCGGCACGCTCCTGGCGGCTCTGCTCGGCCTACTGCTGGCGTTGCCCGCCGCCGGACGTTTCGGCCTGATCGCCCAAGGCGGCGCACGCCTGCTGCTCAATGCCCTGCGGGCCATTCCCGAGCTGGTCTGGGCTGCGCTGATGGTATTGGCCGCAGGGCTCGGACCGAATGCCGGCACCCTGGCGCTGGCCTTGCACACCGCTGGCGTTCTGGGCCGGCTGTTCGCCGAAGCACTGGAAAACACGCCCAGCGCTCCTGCCGAGGCGTTACGCCTATCCGGCAGCGGACGCATCGGCGCGTTCTGCTACGGCACCCTGCCTACGCTCTGGCCGCAACTGGTGGCCTATACGCTGTATCGTTGGGAAAACAATATCCGCATGGCCAGCGTGCTCGGCTTCGTCGGTGCCGGTGGCCTGGGTCAGATGCTCTACATGAGCCTTAGCCTGTTCCAGGAAGCCCAGGCCTCGACGGTGATTCTCGCCATGCTGCTGATGGTGCTGGCCGTCGATGCGCTCAGCGGGTGGGCCAGACAGCGTTGGGTGCGCAGCTGACTGAGGCCTTCATTGGCCCATCCTGCGGCAGGTCACCAGGGCAGCGGCTCGTCCGCAGTCAGGCTCAGTTTGTTGCGTATGTCGGCAAACATCGCATCGTAATCGGCACGCCCGTGCAGCACCGGCCCGCCGGGCAGGCACAGACCGTGGCGCACGGCAATGCGCGCGACGCGGCTGAACACGTTGTAGGCAATGTCGCGATGCAGCTCGAACTCTTCGCTGAAGGGCTTGCCATCCACCTCTCCACGCATGCTGACCTGCAGCACCTGCCCACTGTCCGGGTCATTGTGCACGCTGTACTCGATATCGCAGGCAAAATGCTGCCGGGAGCAACCGTGGGGAAAGTGGACACGGGATAGACGGCCTGGCTTGAACATGCGAATCCTTGCTTCTGCTTTGCGGAAGCACGCATTTCATCATGCCACTCTGATATCAACCGTGATTTAAATCAGTGCAGACCCGGCTTCGCTGCCCTTTCTTGAACCAGTACCCAGGGGGCGACCACTACAGCCCATAGGGAAGGATCACGTGACAGCCAGTCTTCGGCCTGCTCCGTTTCGAGTCGACCCATATGCCCCTCGTCCAGCCATGCCGCAACCTTTTCCCGATCATCCTCGGCAACCGCCTGCGCCGCCGCGATCAGATCGAAATCGCGGGCGACTCGCAGCAGTACGCCACGCGCGAAAAAGGGCTGCAGCTCTTCCCAGGTAATGGAGGCGGTTTCAGCCAGCAGTTTGGCATAAAGGGTGCTTGATTCTTCGCTCATGGGACTCGCTCAATAAGGGTGCGGCGTAATGATAGCGTCCGGGCGGGCACCATCAAGCCGTGGGTCTCTGACTGTGCAAACGGGTGCTGACGCTTCTACACTGTGCCGGTACAGTTGCCGTGCGGTTCAGGGACGTTCGCACCCAGGCGACACCGCAGGTCACAGGTTCCAAACAATAATTATGAAAGTGGAGCGCATATGAAAATCAAGCAGCCTCTTTGCAAACTGTTTCTGGCCATCGCGTTAACCAGCACAACGAGCTACAGCCTGGCCGCTGACACCATCAGGATCGCGCTGGCCGGCCCCGTCACCGGAGCGGTCGCGCAGTACGGTGACATGCAGTTCATGGGCGCCCAGATGGCCATCGACCAGATCAACAAGAAGGGCGGCGTCAACGGCCAGCAACTGCAGAGTGTGGTCTACGACGATGCCTGCGACCCCAAGCAGGCGGTTGCAGTCGCCAACAAGATCGTCAATGACGGGGTCAGCTTCGTGGTCGGGCATCTGTGCTCCAGCTCCACTCAGCCGGCGTCCGATATTTACGAAGACGAAGGCATCCTAATGATCACCGCCGCGTCCACCAGTCCTGACATTACCGCCCGCGGCTACCAGCTGATCTTCCGCACCATTGGCCTGGACAGCCTGCAAGGCCCGACCGCAGGCAACTTCATCGCCGACCAGATCAAGCCGAACAACGTTGCGGTCATTCATGACAAGCAGCAGTACGGCGAAGGCATTGCCACTTCGGTCAAGCAGACCCTGGAAAGCAAAAACGTCAAGGTTGGACTGTTCGAAGGTATCAACGCCGGTGACAAGGATTTTTCCTCGCTGATTGCCAAGCTCAGACGTGAAGGGGTCGACTTCGTCTATTACGGTGGCTATCACCCGGAAATGGGCCTGCTGCTGCGCCAGTCGAGGGAAAAGGGCCTCAATGTGCGCTTCATGGGACCGGAGGGCGTTGGCAATTCGGAAATCTCCGCCATTGCCGGCCCGGCATCCGAAGGCATGCTGGTCACGCTGCCGAAATCCTTTGATCAGGACCCGCGCAACCAGGCGCTGGTCGAAGCCTTCAAGGCCAAGAAGCAGGATCCGAGTGGCCCCTTCGTGTTCCCCTCCTATGCCGCAGTACAGGTCATTGCCGAGGGCATCGAGAAAGCAGGCAGCACCGACACCGACAAGGTGGCCGAAGCCTTGCGCAGCAATACCTTCGATACCCCGACCGGCAACCTCTCGTTCGACGAGAAGGGTGACCTGAAGGACTTCAACTTCGTGGTTTACCAATGGCACAAGGACGGCACCAAGTCCGAAGCCAAGTAACCGATAACCATCCGAGCGAACCCACCGCGCTGCTGTGGGTTTCGTTTCAGCTGATCGGGATAGCCCCGGCCACAAGTCATTCGGGCGACCCCAGCAACACCTTCAACCAAGCGAGTGGCCTGCACAGCCGGCCCGCCTCGAACCTGGCGTGTGCGTGATCCGCACCAAGCCCTTGGCGCCGCATTCTCCATGCAGCGTGTTCGAAGCAGGTCCGCGCCAGCGGTCGAGCAGGCTGTTGGGTGTTCAGGAGAAATGTGATGCCTGAGCTCTACCACTATTTTCAACAGCTGATCAACGGCCTGACCGTTGGCAGCACCTACGCCCTGATCGCCATCGGCTACACGATGGTTTACGGGATCATCGGCATGATCAACTTCGCCCATGGCGAGGTCTACATGATCGGCTCTTACGTGACCTTCATCGCCATTGTCGGACTGTCGATGATGGGGCTCGATGCCCTGCCCATCCTGATGATCGGCGCCTTCGTCGCCAGCATGATCGTCACCAGCGCCTACGGCTACAGCATCGAACGGGTCGCTTACCGACCGTTGCGTGGCAGCAACCGGCTGATTCCTCTGATCTCCGCCATCGGCATGTCGATCTTCCTGCAGAACCTCGTGCTGCTGGCCCAGGATTCCAAGGACAAGGCCATCCCCAACCCCATGCCCGGCAACTTCGTAATCGGCGAAAGCATCATGAACGGGGTGGTGATTTCCTATATGCAGGTGCTGATCTTCGTCGTCACCATTGTCGCCATGATGGGCCTCACGCTGTTCATCTCCCGTTCCCGCCTGGGCCGCGCCTGTCGTGCCTGCGCCGAAGACCTGAAGATGGCCAACCTGCTGGGCATCAACACCAACAGCATCATCTCCCTGACCTTTGTCATCGGCGCGGCGCTGGCGGCGGTCGCAGCGGTGCTGATCAGCATGCAATACGGGGTGATCAACCCGCATATTGGCTTTCTCGCCGGCATCAAGGCCTTTACCGCCGCTGTGCTGGGCGGCATCGGCAGCATCCCTGGCGCCATGCTCGGCGGCCTGGTTCTCGGCGTGGCAGAGGCGTTCGGCGCCGATATCTTCGGCGACCAGTACAAGGACGTGGTGGCCTTCACGCTGCTGATCCTGGTACTGCTGTTCCGCCCTACCGGCATCCTCGGTCGCCCGGAGGTGGAAAAGGTATGACTCGCAATCTGCGCACAGCCTTCTTCAGCGCCCTGCTGGTCATCGCCGTCGCGGTTCCGGTATTCGGCCTGAAGCTCACCACGGTGGGCATCCGCATCGAGGTGCAGGGCGCCGAAGCCGATACCTTCTGGATCATCGCCGCCTGCGCCGTGGCCATGTTCGTCTGGCAGTTGTTTCGCACCCGGCTGGCTGCCGGATGGGCAGCCAGCCCAAGCCTGCCCAGCGTTCCGGCCGGTGCAGGAAACTTCCTGACCCTGCCCTCGACCCAGCGCTACATCATCATCGCACTGATACTCGTGGCGCTTGTCTGGCCTTTCTATGGTTCGCGCGGTGCAGTGGATATCGCCACGCTGATCCTGATCTACGTGATGCTCGGCCTGGGCCTGAACATCGTCGTGGGCCTGGCCGGCCTGCTCGATCTGGGTTACGTCGGCTTTTACGCGGTCGGTGCCTACACCTACGCACTGCTGTCGCATTACTACGGCTTCGGTTTCTGGCTCAGCCTGCCGATTGCCGGTGCCATGGCGGCGCTGTTCGGTTTCGTGCTGGGCTTTCCGGTATTGCGATTGCGCGGCGATTACCTGGCCATCGTGACCCTGGGCTTCGGTGAAATCATCCGCCTGCTGCTGCGCAACATGACCGAGTTGACCGGCGGCCCCAACGGTATCAGTGGCATCGACAAACCGACCCTGTTCGGCCTGAGCTTCGACCGCCGTGCCGCCGAGGGCATGCAGACCTTCCACGAGTTCTTCGGTGTCGCCTACAACTCCATCAACAAGGTGATCTTCCTCTATCTGATCGCCCTGCTGCTGGTGCTGCTGACGCTGTTCGTGATCAACCGCCTGCTGCGCATGCCCATCGGTCGCGCCTGGGAAGCGCTGCGCGAGGACGAAATCGCCTGCCGCGCACTGGGCATGAACCCCACGGTGATCAAACTCTCGGCCTTCACCATCGGCGCGACCTTCGCCGGTTTCGCCGGCAGCTTCTTCGCCGCGCGCCAGGGGCTGGTGTCGCCGGAGTCCTTCACCTTCATCGAATCGGCGATCATCCTCGCCATCGTCGTACTGGGCGGCATGGGTTCGCAGCTGGGGGTCATCCTCGCGGCCATCGTGATGATCCTGCTGCCCGAGCTGATGCGCGAGTTCAGCGAGTACCGCATGCTGATGTTCGGCGCCCTGATGGTGCTGATGATGATCTGGCGTCCGCAGGGCCTGCTGCCCATGCAGCGTCCCCACATGGAGCTGAAGCAATGAGTCGCCCGATTCTCGAAGTACGCGGCCTGACCATGCGCTTCGGCGGCCTGCTGGCCGTCAACGGAGTGGAACTGGCCGTACGGGATAAACAGGTGGTCTCGATGATCGGCCCGAACGGCGCCGGCAAGACCACCGTATTCAACTGTCTGACCGGCTTCTACCAGCCGACCTCAGGTGAAATCCTGCTGGACGGCGAGGCGATCCAGGGCCTGCCGGGGCACAAGATCGCGCGCAAGGGCGTGGTCCGCACGTTTCAGAATGTCCGCCTGTTCAAGGACATGACCACCGTGGAAAACCTGCTGGTGGCCCAGCATCGTCATCTCGACACGGGTCTCCTGTCCGGACTGCTGAAGACCAGGGCCTTTCGCAAAAGCGAACGCGCGGCGATGGATTTCGCTGCGCACTGGCTGGAGCAGGTCAACCTCACCGAAGTGGCCAACCGCCCGGCCGGCACGCTCGCCTATGGCCAGCAGCGCCGCCTGGAAATCGCCCGCTGCATGATGACGCGCCCGCGCATCCTCATGCTCGACGAACCGGCTGCCGGCCTCAATCCGAAGGAAACCGAGGACCTCAAGGCGCTGATCGGCGTCCTGCGTGACACCCACGGGGTCACGGTGCTGCTGATCGAGCACGACATGAAGCTGGTCATGAGCATTTCCGACCACATCTACGTGATCAACCAGGGCTGCCCGCTGGCCAACGGTACGCCGGAGCAGGTCCGTGACAATCCGGACGTGATCAAAGCCTATCTGGGAGAGGCGTAAGCATGCTGTATTTTGAAAACGTCTCGACCTGCTACGGCAAAATCCAGGCACTGCATCAGGTCAACGTCGAGGTCCGCAAAGGCGAAATCGTCACCCTGATCGGAGCCAATGGCGCCGGCAAATCCACCCTGCTGATGACCCTCTGCGGCTCGCCACAAGCCTCCGAAGGCAGCATCCGCTTCGAGGGGGATGAGCTGGTGGGAAAACAGACCTGCGACATCATGCGCAAGGACATTGCCGTGGTGCCCGAAGGACGTCGCATCTTTGCCCGCCTGACCGTGGAGGAAAACCTCGCGATGGGTGGCTTCTTTACCGACAAAGCAGACTTCCAGGAACAGCTGGACAAGGTCATGTTGCTGTTCCCGCGTCTGAAGGAGCGCTATCAGCAGCGCGGCGGCACCATGTCCGGTGGCGAACAGCAGATGCTGGCCATCGCCCGCGCCCTGATGAGCAAGCCCCGTTTGCTGCTGCTTGACGAGCCTTCGCTGGGGCTTGCGCCGATCATCATCCAGCAGATCTTCGAGATCATCGAGCAGTTGCGCGCAGATGGCGTGACCATCTTTCTGGTCGAGCAAAACGCCAATCAGGCGCTCAAGCTGGCTGATCGCGGCTATGTACTGGAGAACGGCCACATCGTCATGCAGGGCAGCGGCGAAGAGCTGCTGGTCAACCCCAGGGTTCGCGACGCCTACCTGGGCGGTTAGGAGGCACGCATGGCAGAAAGGAATCGGCTCTGGATCAGCAACCCCCTCGCGCTTTTTACGGCCAACGATCATCGGGCGCCCGGCGGACTGGTGATCGAAAACGGCGTCATCGTCGAGCTGCTGGCCGCAGGGCAGACACCGGCTCGCCCGGTCGATGAAACCTTCGATGCCCGCGAACATGTGGTCCTGCCGGGGCTGGTCAATGCGCACCATCACTTCCACCAGACACTGACCCGCGCCTGGGGGCCTGCGGTCAACGCCCCGGTGCTCGACTGGCTGCCGGCGCTGTATCCCGTCTGGTCAAGGCTGACACCCGCACAGCTCGCCCTGGCCAGCAAGGTGGCGCTGGCCGAACTGCTGCTCTCGGGTTGCACCACGACTGCGGACCATCATTATCTGTTTCCCGAAGGGCTGGAGCAGGCCATCGACATCGAGGTCGAGGCCGTGCGCGAACTGGGCATGCGCGCCACCCTGTGCCGTGGCTCGATAAACGTCGCCGGGTCGCACAACAGCGCCTGCGTGCAGAGCGCCGAGGTGATTCTGGCCGACAGCCAGCGCCTGGCCGAGCAGTACCATGAGCACGATGATGGCGCGCAGATCCAGATTGCCCTGGCACCCTCTTCGCCCTTTGCGGTGACCCGCGAACTGATGTGCGCCAGCGCCGAACTGGCGCAAACCCACGGCCTGCGCCTGCATACCCACCTGGGCGAAACGCCAGACGAACAGCAGGCCTGCATCCGCCGTTTCAGCATGCGCAGCGTCGATTACCTGAAAAGTGTCGGCTGGCTCGGCCCGCAGACCTGGCTGGCCCACGGCATCCATTTCAACCAGATCGAAATCGACCGCCTCGGTGCAGCGGGAGTCGGCATCTGCCACTGCCCCAGCTCGAACATGCGCCTGGCTTCAGGAGTCTGTCGAACACTGCAACTCGAAGACGAGGGTGCAACCATCGGGCTGGGCGTCGATGGCTCAGCGTCCAGTGACATCTCGAACATGCTGCTGGAAGCCCGTCAGGCGTTGTTCATCCAGCGCCTGCGCTACGGCGCCGGAAAGATCACGCCCGAGAAGGTCCTTGGCTGGGCAACCCGTGGCTCGGCACAGCTACTGGGACGTTCCGACATCGGCGAGATCGCGCCGGGCAAGCAGGCTGATCTGGCTCTGTTCAAGCTTGACGAGCTGCGCTTTTCCGGCAGTCACGACCCCATTGCCGCACTGTTGTTGTGCGCTGCCGACAGGGCCGACCGGGTAATGATTGGCGGCCGCTGGAAGGTGATTGACGGCCAGATTGAAGGGCTGGATCTGGCCGGCTTGATCGCCGACCACCGCCAGGCCGCTAGCCATCTGGCTGACGGCTGAGGACGACAGTCGGGTTACGCCTTCAGCTAACCCGACCTACATCTTTCGATCTGCAGGCTGCGTGAACAGAGCGTAGGGTGGAAGACTGCGAAGCATCTTCCACGCGTCGACCAACCACCTGAACCAGGCCTCAGCCCTGCAACGCCTGGGCATGATGCCGCAGGTGGTCGTCGATGAAGCTAGCAATGAAGTAGTAGCTGTGGTCGTAACCCGGCTGGATACGCAGCGTCAGCGGGTGATTGGCCGCCTTGGCCGCAGCCTCCAGCGCCTCGGGTTTGAGCTGGTTTTCCATGAAGTCATCGCGATCACCCTGGTCGACCAGGATCGGCAACTTCTCTCCCGCTTCGGCCAACAGCGCACAAGCATCCCATTCCCGCCAGCGTGAGCGGTCTTCACCCAGATAACGGGAAAAAGCCTTCTCGCCCCAGGGACAGCTGGCGGGGTTGGTGATGGGCGAAAAAGCTGAAACCGAGCGATAGCGCCCCGGATTTTTCAGTGCGCACACCAGCGCACCATGTCCGCCCATGGAATGCCCGCTGATACCGCGCTTGTCGGAGACCGGGAAATTCGCCTCGATCAGCGCCGGCAGCTCATCAACCACATAGTCGTACATGCGGTAGTGCTGCGCCCAGGGTTGCTCGGTGGCGTTGAGGTAGAAGCCTGCGCCCAGGCCGAAATCCCAGGCGCCGTCCGGGTCGTCTGGTACATCCGCACCCCGCGGGCTGGTGTCCGGCGCGACGATGATCAGGCCCAGCTCCGCGGCCAGCCGCTGCGCAGCGGCCTTCTGCATGAAGTTCTCGTCGGTGCAGGTCAGCCCCGAGAGCCAATAGAGCACCGGCAGTTTCTCGCCCTGCTCTGCCTGAGGCGGCAGGTACACGGCAAACACCATGTCGCAGTTCAGGCTGCTGGAGCGATGGCGGTAGCGTTTGTGCCAGCCGCCGAAGCTCTTGTTACAGGAAATATTCTCAAGAGTCATGGATATGCCTCACGTAGGGTGGAAAACCGCGAAGCGTTTTCCACCGACCGAGGTGGATAAGCCGTCTGACGACGGCGTTATCCGCCCTGCGGATCAGTAATGAATGACAGTACGAATGCTCTTGCCTTCGTGCATCAGATCGAAGGCTTTGTTGATTTCCTCCAGCCCCATGTTGTGGGTGATGAAGGTATCCAGCGGGATCTCGCCGCTCTGTGATTTCTCGACATAGCTTGGCAGCTCGGTGCGGCCCTTCACGCCACCAAAGGCGCTGCCGCGCCAGACCCGGCCGGTCACCAGCTGGAACGGACGGGTGCTGATTTCTTGACCGGCGCCGGCGACACCAATGATGATCGACTCGCCCCAACCTTTGTGCGCACATTCCAGCGCGGCGCGCATCAGCTGCACGTTGCCGACGCACTCGAAGGAGTAATCCACGCCACCGTCGGTCATCTCGACGATGACTTCCTGGATCGGCTTGTCGTGATCCTTCGGGTTGACGAAATCGGTAGCGCCCAGCTCTTCGGCGATGGCGAACTTGGAGGGGTTGATGTCGATGACGATGATGCGGCTGGCCTTGGCCATCTTCGCGCCGATGATCGCCGCCAGGCCGATGCCACCGAGGCCGAAGATGGCCACAGTAGCGCCCTCTTCCACCTTGGCGGTGTTGAGCACCGCACCGATGCCGGTGGTCACGCCGCAACCCAGCAGGCAAACCTTGTCCAGCGGCGCTTCCTTGGGAATCTTCGCCACCGAGACTTCCGGCAACACGGTGTACTCGGAAAAGGTCGAGGTGCCCATGTAGTGGTAAATCGGCTGGCCCTGATAGCTGAAGCGGGTGGTGCCGTCCGGCATCAGGCCCTTGCCCTGGGTGGCGCGCACCGAGCTGCACAGGTTGGTCTTGCCGGATGTGCAGAATTTGCACTGGCGACATTCGGCGGTATACAGCGGAATCACGTGATCACCCACGGCCACCGACGTCACACCCTCGCCCACAGCTTCGACGATACCGCCGCCCTCATGACCAAGGATGCAGGGAAACACGCCTTCGGAATCTTCACCGGACAAGGTATACGCATCGGTATGGCAGACGCCGGTAGCGACGATGCGCACCAGCACCTCGCCGGCCTTGGGCGGCTCGACATCCACTTCGACGATCTGTAGCGGCTGATTGGGGCCGAAAGCGACGGCGGCGCGTGATTTGATGGTCATGCAGGGCTCCTCCTGGGTGAATGGAGCAGAGTGTAGTTTCATCGGCACTCTGGGTTAATGATTCAAACGTGGAAACATTGTTGCCATACAGGGACAATCGAGTCTTTCACTCTCTGGAGCCGGCATGAACCGCTGGGAAGGTCTCGACGAATTCGTCGCCGTCGCTGAATGCGGCAGCTTCATGCGCGCCGCCGAACACCTGCGCGTGTCTTCCTCTCATGTCAGCCGCCAGGTGGCGCGGCTCGAAGAGCGGCTACAGGCCCGGCTGTTCTATCGCACCACGCGCCGCGTCTCGCTGACTGAAGCTGGCCACACATTCCTCGCTCGCTGCCAGCGCCTGATCGAAGAGCGCGACGACGCCTTTCACGTCATCAGCGATTTGCACGCAGCACCTGCCGGGCTGCTGCGCATGACCGCCGCCGTGGCTTACGGCGAGCGCTTCATCGTGCCGCTGCTCAACGAGTTCATGGCGCAGCATCCGCAGCTACGGGTGGAGATCGAGTTGTCCAACCGTACCCTGGATCTGGTGCAGGAAGGCTACGACCTGGCCATCCGCCTGGGCCGGCTCAACGAATCACGACTGGTGGCGACACGCATCGCGCCACGGGCCATGTTTCTGTGCGCTGCACCGGCCTATCTTGAACGCTACGGGCGCCCGCACACCCTTTCGGAACTGGCACGGCACAACTGCCTGGTAGGCACGAGCGATACCTGGTTACTGCAGGTCGATGGTCGCGAGCAACCGTTCAAGCCTAGTGGCAACTGGCGCTGCAACAGCGGCCAGGCGGTACTGGATGCCGCCCTGCGCGGCTTCGGCCTCTGTCAGCTGCCGGATTACTACGTTCAGGAGCCTCTGCGCCGTGGGGAGCTGGTGTCGCTGCTCGAGGCCAATCGACCGCCCAATACCGCTGTCTGGGCCGTCTACCCGCAACGCCGCTATCCGCTGCCAAAGGTGCGCCTGCTGATCCAGGCGCTGAAAGAGGGACTGGCCACACGCCCGGAATACCGCCGGTCCTGAGCAACTCCATGGCGCGCTGAAACAATGTCTTACCGCCCGCGCGTCCGACTGCCGGTCAGGGCAGGAACCCGCGTACTGCGACCACGTCGTATTCAGTAACCGCCTTTGACCATTGATCGCAGTCGCTGCCAAGCACCGATCATCGGTATATCCCGCGAGGACCCTACCACCCGAACGAACGAGGCCGTGCATGAACAGACTGCTCGATAGTAAAACCCTCAATCAGCTGCTGGCCCAACGCGAGGCCCCCTGCCTGTCCCTTTACCAGCCTACTCACCGCAGCTTCCCCGAGCGCCAACAGGACCCCATCCGATTCAGACATCTGGTTCGCCAACTGGAAGACTCGCTCAGGCAGCAGGGCTGGGGAAACCAGGCCGAAGCCCTGCTCCAGCCGTTTTACGCCTTGATGGACAATGCTGACTTCTGGAACCACAACCTCGACGGGCTGGCCGTATTTGGCTGCCAGGGCTACTTCGAGTACTTCCGGCTGCAGCGCAAGGTGCCGGAATTTGCAGTGGCCAACGACCGCATGCATGTCAAACCCCTGGTCCGTATCGCGCAGTCCGCAGATCGCTATCAGATCCTATGTCTGTCACGGGACTCGGTGCGGCTGCTGGGCGGCAATCGCGATGCGCTGGATGAAATTCACCTGCACGAGAACGTACCGCGCACCCTTGCCGAAGCACTGGGTACCGAGCTGACCGAGAAGAGCCAGAGCGGTTTTTCGCAAGGCTACAGCCGGGCCAGCGAACGAGGAGATCCAATGCAGAACGAGGCGGGCGGCAGCGGCAAACAGGCGGAAATCGACCGCGACCGTGACCGGTATTTCCGCGAGGTGGACCGCACCATCATCGAACATCACTCTCGCCCCAGTGGCTTGCCGCTGATCCTGGCCGCACTGCCGGAACAGCAATCCCACTTCCGTCGAATCAGCCAGAACGAGCATCTGTTGCCCGAAGGCATCGAGATCGGACAGGGTGCGTTGACGCTCAACGAGATCAGGGAAGAAAGCTGGCTGGTCATGCAGCCACGCTACCTGAAGCGCCTCGAAGGTCTGATCAACCAGTTCGGCACCTCTCACGGCAAAGGGCTGGCTTCGGATCAGTTGGAGGAAATCGGTCAGGCAGCCGTACAGGGCCGCGTGGCGACCCTGCTGGTAGAGGCGGAACGACAGATACCCGGTCGAGTCGACAAGGCTGAAGGCAAGGCAACACCCGCAGAAGATGAGGCCGCAACCACACCCGATCTGCTGGACGAGTTGACCATCTGGACCTTGGAGCAAGGTGGCGAGGTTATCGTGGTTCCGCTAGAGCGAATGCCCACGCAGAGCGGTGCGGCAGCGATTTATCGTTTCTGATGCATCCAGCGGAAGCGGTGTCGGTCAGGATTTCCAGCGCTGCTGCAGCCACTGAAGGTCTTCCGGACGGGTAATTTTCAGGTTATCCGCCCGGCCTTCGATCAAGCGGGGTGACTGCCCGGCCCACTCCAGTGCCGAGGCTTCGTCAGTAATCGCCACGTTTTCAGCAAGCGCGCCGACAAGCGCCTCCTGTAACGCGCTGAAGCGAAACATCTGCGGTGTATAAGCCTGCCAGATCACGCTGCGATCCACTGTCTCCAGCACACGACCATCAGGCCCCGCACGCTTGAGCGTATCGCGCACCGGCACGGCGAGCAGGCCACCGACCGGATCGCCCGCCAACTCGCTCAACAATCTGTCGAGATCCTCACGCGCGAGATTGGGCCGCGCCGCATCGTGAACCAGCACCCAGTCGTCCGCGCCAGCTCCCAGCTCACTGAGCAGGCGCAAACCGCCAAGTACCGAATCGGCACGCTCGACGCCGCCTTCGGCCCGTCGAATGCGCGGATCGCTGGCGTAACCGAGTGAGGGCCACCAGGGATCGTCAGCAGCCAGGCTCACGACCATGCCCTTCAGGCCTGGATGCCCGAGAAAACAATCGAGGGTATGTTCAAGAATCGTTCGGTCGGCCAGTTGCAGGTACTGCTTTGGACGATCCGCGCGCATCCGGCTGCCCACCCCGGCAGCCGGAATCACTACCCAGAAAGACGGATGCTTGCTCATTCGCTGAGCTGATAGAGGGTTTCACCCTCTTTGACCATGCCCAGTTCCTGGCGAGCGCGCTCTTCCACGGTTTCCATGCCCTGCTTGAGCTCCATCACTTCCGCTTCGAGAATGCGATTGCGCTCCAGCAGACGCTGGTTCTCACCCTGCTGCTCGGCGATCTGTCTGTTCAGCCCACTGATCTGGGCAATGCTGCCTTCGCCCACCCAGAGGCGGTACTGCAGGCCACCCAGCAGCAGGATCAGAACGACGAACAACCAGTAGGGAGTACGCATGGAGGGCATCAAATGAATTCGGTTGGTTTCCAGAGACGGTGTAAGTGCAAGCGGCGACATAGTCCGACCTCATCTGCCTCCAATTGATCCACGATGCGCGGGCACACGGCATCAGGACGGACCTTGGCTCACAAAAAAAGGCGGCTTTCGCCGCCCTTTCTATCACGTCAGGCTTTAGCCGCGAAACTCGGCACGACCCTTATACGGCGCCTTGCCGGCCAGCTGCTCTTCGATGCGCAGCAGCTGGTTGTACTTGGAAACGCGATCCGAACGGCACAGTGAACCAGTCTTGATCTGACCAGCGGCAGTGCCAACAGCCAGGTCGGCGATAGTGTGGTCTTCGGTTTCGCCGCTGCGGTGGGAGATCACCGCGGTATAGCCGGCTGCCTTGGCCATCTGGATGGCTTCCAGCGTCTCGGTCAGCGAGCCGATCTGGTTGAACTTGATCAGGATCGAGTTGCCGATACCCTTCTCAATACCTTCCTTGAGAATCCGGGTATTGGTCACGAACAGGTCGTCGCCGACCAGTTGCACCTTCTCACCGATCTTGTCGGTCAGCACCTTCCAGCCGTCCCAGTCGGACTCATCCATGCCATCTTCAATGGAGATAATCGGATAACGCTGGGCCAGACCCGCCAGGTAATCGGCAAAGCCTGCCGCATCAAAAACCTTGCCTTCACCGGCCAGGTCGTACTTGCCGTCCTTGTAGAACTCGCTGGAAGCGCAATCCAGCGCAAGGGTCACGTCGGTACCCAGTTTGTAGCCAGCCTTCTCGACTGCTTCGGCGATGGCTGCCAAGGCGTCTTCGTTGGACGCCAGGTTCGGTGCGAAACCGCCTTCGTCACCAACCGAGGTGCTCAGGCCACGTGCCTGGAGCACCGCCTTGAGGTTGTGGAAGATCTCGGTACCCATGCGAAGGGCATCGGAAAAGGTCTTGGCGCCAACCGGCTGGACCATGAATTCCTGAATGTCGACGTTGTTGTCGGCATGCTCGCCGCCGTTGATGATGTTCATCATCGGCACCGGCATGGAGTACTGGCCCGGCGTGCCGTTGAGGTTGGCAATGTGCGCGTAGAGCGGCAGGTCCTGATCCTGCGCAGCAGCCTTGGCAGCAGCCAGGGACACGGCGAGGATGGCATTCGCGCCCAGCTTGGCCTTGTTGTCGGTACCGTCGAGTTCGATCATCGCGCGATCCAGTGCCTTCTGATCGACCGGGTCCTTGCCCAGCAGCAGGTCACGGATCGGGCCGTTGATGTTGCCGACAGCCTTCAGTACACCCTTGCCCATATAACGGCTCTTGTCGCCATCGCGCAGCTCCAGTGCCTCGCGCGAACCGGTGGACGCACCTGAGGGTGCACAGGCGCTGCCGACGATACCGTTATCGAGAATCACGTCGGCTTCCACAGTAGGGTTGCCACGGGAATCGAGAACTTCACGCCCCTTGATGTCGACGATCTTTGCCATTTTTATTAACACTCCGTAGATAGCTGCAAGGCTTCAAGCAGTTTCGATTGGCGAAAAATTCTTGATCAGGTCGTCCAGCTGCTTGAGCTGGGCAAGGAAAGGCTCGAGCTTGTCCAGACGCAATGCGCAGGGTCCGTCGCACTTGGCGTTGTCCGGGTCCGGATGGGCCTCGAGGAATAGGCCGGCAAGCCCCTGGCTGAGACCAGCACGGGCCAGCTCGGTGACCTGCGCCCGGCGACCACCAGCCGAATCGGCACGACCACCCGGCATCTGCAGCGCGTGGGTCACGTCGAAGAACACCGGGTAGTTCATCTGCTTCATGATGCCGAAGCCAAGCATGTCGACCACCAGGTTGTTGTAGCCGAACGAGGAGCCGCGCTCGCACAGGATCAGTTGATCGTTGCCCGCTTCCTCGCACTTGGTAAGGATGTGCTTCATTTCCTGCGGTGCCAGGAACTGGGCCTTCTTGATGTTGATCACCGCGCCGGTCTTGGCCATGGCCACCACCAGATCGGTCTGCCTCGACAGGAAGGCCGGCAGCTGGATGATATCGCAGACATCGGCCACCGGTTGCGCCTGGTGCGGCTCGTGCACGTCGGTGATTACCGGCACGCCGAAGGCCTTTTTCACGTCCTCGAAGATCCGCATGCCCTCTTCCAGCCCCGGGCCACGGAAGGAGTTGATCGAGGATCGGTTGGCCTTGTCGAAACTGGCCTTGAACACGTAGGGAATGCCCAGTTTCTCGGTCACGCGCACATATTCTTCACAGGCCCGCATGGCCAGGTCACGCGATTCGAGCACGTTGATACCGCCAAACAGCACGAACGGCTTGTCATTGGCGATTTCTATGTTGCCGACGCGGATGATCTTCTGGCTCATGCCTTGCTCGCCTTGTAATCCAGCGCCGCCTGGACAAAACCGCTGAACAGCGGATGACCGTCACGCGGCGTGGAGGTGAATTCGGGGTGGAACTGACAGGCCACGAACCAGGGATGATCGGGCGCTTCCACGACCTCGACCAGCGCACCGTCACCGGACCGCCCGGTGATTTTCAACCCCGCTTCCTGCAATTTTGGCAACAGGTTGTTGTTCACTTCGTAGCGATGTCGATGACGCTCAACGATGCGCTCCTGTCCATAGCAGTCGAACACCTTGGAGCCGGCCTCCAGACCGCACTCCTGGGCACCCAGACGCATGGTGCCACCCAGATCGGAGGCGTCGCTGCGAGTCTCCACCGCACCGGTGGCATCGGCCCACTCGGTGATCAGGCCCACCACGGGGTGCGTACTGTCCTTGTCGAATTCGGTGGAGTTGGCGTCGCTCCAGCCCAGCACGTTGCGGGCGAACTCGATCACCGCCACCTGCATGCCAAGGCATATGCCGAGGTAGGGAATCTTGTTTTCGCGAGCGTACTGCACCGTGGCGATCTTGCCTTCCACACCACGCAGACCGAAACCACCCGGAACCAGGATCGCGTCCATGCCTTCCAGCAGGCCGGTGCCCTGGTTCTCGATGTCTTCGGAGTCGATATAACGGAGGTTCACTTTGGTACGGCTCTGAATGCCAGCGTGACTCATCGCCTCGATCAGAGATTTGTAGGCATCCAGAAGTTCCATGTACTTGCCGACCATGGCGATGGTGACTTCTTTTTCGGGGTTCAGCTTGGCGTCCACCACGCGATCCCATTCCGAAAGATCGGCACCACGGCACTCTAGGCCAAAACGTTCGAGCACGTAGTCATCCAGACCCTGGGCATGCAGCATGCCGGGAATCTTGTAGATGGTGTCGGCGTCCGGCAGGCTGATCACCGCACGCTCTTCGACGTTGGTGAACAGGGCGATCTTGCGCCGCGAGGACAGGTCGATCGGCACTTCCGAGCGACACACCAGCACATCCGGCTGCAGACCGATGGAACGCAATTCCTTCACCGAATGCTGGGTCGGCTTGGTCTTGGTCTCGCCCGCGGTGGCGATATAAGGCACCAGCGTCAGATGCATCAGCATGGCGCGCTTGGCGCCAACCTCAACACGCAGCTGGCGAATCGCTTCCAGGAACGGCTGCGACTCGATATCGCCGACGGTGCCGCCGACTTCAACCAGTGCCACTTCGGCATCGCCGGCACCCTTGATGATGCGCCGCTTGATCTCGTCGGTGATGTGCGGAATCACCTGAATGGTCGCACCCAGATAGTCGCCACGGCGCTCACGGCGCAGCACGTCTTCGTAGACACGACCGGTGGTGAAGTTGTTGTTCTGGGTCATGCGCGTGCGAATGAAGCGCTCGTAATGGCCCAGGTCGAGATCGGTCTCGGCGCCGTCGTGGGTGACGAACACCTCGCCGTGCTGAAACGGGCTCATGGTGCCCGGATCGACGTTGATATAAGGGTCCAGCTTGAGCATCGTGACCTTCAGGCCCCGCGCCTCCAGGATGGCCG